>Ga0209181_10004153_pt1 | contig 21807 bp, 22 predicted proteins | sample MAT05_FD_187208 | JGI IMG/M metagenome (GOLD analysis project Ga0209181, IMG submission 187208) | Freshwater microbial communities from Lake Fryxell liftoff mats and glacier meltwater in Antarctica - MAT-05 (SPAdes) (version 2) | ecosystem: Environmental > Aquatic > Freshwater > Ice > Liftoff... | reverse complement strand
GACAGGCCGGTGGCGACGCGGGTGACGTCCTTCTCCAGTACCCCGACCCGTGCCCAGACGGTGGACAGGTCGATCACCTCGAACAGATGTTCGCCCGGTTCGACCACTTTGCCGACCGCGAGGTCCGCGTGGACGACGGTGCCACCAACGGGGCTGCGGATCGAGAGCGTGGGCGTTGGCTTGGGGGTGCCGACAAGGATGGCGTCGAGGGCGTCCCGAGGGAGCCCGAGTGCGAGCCACTTGGCCCCGGATAACTCCAGGGCGTTCCGTGCTTGCTCCAGTTGGACCCCCGCCGCGAGCACGTCGATCCCGGCCACCGTGTCGGGCGACGCCTTCATCCCCTGGTAAACCTGTTCGGCGAGCCGAACCTCGGTGCGGGCGTTCTGAATCCCCAGTTGCAGCGTCTCCAACTCCTGGCTTTGCACCTCCGCGAGCGGCTTGCCGGCCTCGACCCGGTCGCCCGGCTTGGCGTGGAGGGCGACGATCCGACCGGGCAATCGGCTGACCGCGAAGGCGTGCCCCTTCCAGGGTGTGACGAGCGTGGCGTAAGCCAGGATCGTGTCCGGGGGCGCAGTGATGCCGATCTCGGTTGTTTGCACGTCCAGGGCTGCCCGGGCGTCGGCACTGAGCATGATGTGGCCCTTCGCCACGTCCACCTGCGCGCCTTTGGACGGCAGCGGGGTGTGCCCTTCGTGGGCGATGACGAGGGTCACCACGGTGGAAACCACGAACGCAGCGAGAAGGAAAGCCCGAGTTCCGTTCCAATGCCGGCGCACGATCTGGTTCCTCTTGGTCTTCGTTGCGTTCAAAGTGGGTTCCTGAGTATGCCAGGCGACGCCACCAGAACCCCTGCCCACGGCGTATCACACAACGGCCTATGAGTGGGTTACTTCTTCTGATCCACTTTCGCTCTGGCCTTCAACTCTGCAACCATGGCCAGGGTTTTTTCCGGGTCGGCCTCTGCTTTCCTCTTGCAGCCTTTGCAGCAGATGAAGACGGGCTGTCCCTTGATGTCGAGTTTCATCGGCAACCCCATTGAGCCGAGCCGCTCCTCGGTGTTGACGACGCACCAATCTTGCGCTTCCACGAGCGTGCGGTCGGCGGGGTCGAGTTTCGTTCGCTCGGCGGCCACCGGGTCGGGCGTCGACGGGCCGGTCGCCGCGTCGGGCTGGGGCTTGGTTTTGCTGCTGTTGCACCCCGTCAGAACCAACGTGGCAAGCAGTGCGGTCGCAGCGGTGAATTGGTAACGGTTCATCCTTGGCGCTCCTCTTCGGGTGACGGGACAACTCACTTCTTCCGGTAGAACTCGGGTGGCTTGACCTCCTCCGGCTTTTCCTTGGCGAGCGCGACGAACTCGTCCACACACGGCGGACAGCAGAACTCGTAGGTTTTGCCGTCGATTACCCACGAGAACTTCGGGTTCGCCCTGGTCAGTGTGACCGGGCAGATTTTCTCGCCGGACTTCGGCTTCAGTTCGTGTTCCGGCTTCAGCCCCTTGAACTTCACCGAAGCGACCACCCCGCCGTTGGCCTTGATGTCGGCGGCGGTATACTTCCCGCCGGGGGTCAGGTAGAGCTTCCGCTCCTCGGCGTCGGCCGCCGTGGTAGGCATGCCGTGATCGTCGGCATTGGGCATCGACTGAAACGCGATGCGGAACCGTTCGCTCCCGATGCGGAGGGCCGGGATTGTCACTTCCACCTTCTTCCCGGCCAAGTCCTTGGGCAGGTGGCCCACGAACAGGGAGGTCATGCCTGCCTTATCGCCAGCCTGCGGTTTCGGGGCGAGGACAAACGACTCCGACTCCATCCCACCTTCGACCTTCGCATACCCGGTCAACGGTTGAGCCTCGACTTCGATCACGACGGCCTCGTTCTGACCGAGCATGTAAAGTCGCAAGCTGCCTCCCTTCTCGAACACTGCCTCGGCGTGGTAGTTGTCGCTGCCGACAGGCACGAGGATGCCGCCGTGAGAACTGGGCTTGTGGCCGTGTTCTTCCCCCGGCTTCGACTGCGGGGTCGGCGTGGCAGTGCCCCCCGAATTCCGTCGGGTTTCGTTGACCGGATCGGCCGGGGCGGTGGTCTCCGAGTTCGAGCAGCCGGAGACGAGGACGGCCACCCCGACGAGCACACACCCGAGAATTGCATGACGCAGGTGACGGACCATGACGGCCCTCCGTTCGTGATAGAGACCGTGCGGCTGCTGACGCCGACGGGTGATGGTTACGAGGACGATCCGGGACGGGACGCATCATGGAGATGACGCGAGCGACCCGAGGGATGTCAAACGCAAGCGTGAGACGCGCCGCGGAGATCACCGGATCGGGAAACGCGAGGTAATGGCAGAAGAACGGATTAGCAACGGAGCGTGGAGTAGACCGCGAGGAGGTCGCGGCCCGCGAGCCTGAAGACAGGCTGGGAGGTGTTCGTGAGGATCGAGGTCAAGGCGGGGAGGTCGTGTTCGACCCAAAGTGGACTGTCGAGGGAGCAAGTATCGAGTAGCCGCAACTGCACGGAGATGTCTGGGTTGGCGTGCCCACCAACGGGAAGGCTGTTCACCTGCTTCGCGTGTTCACACGGGCACTTGGACGGCTTGACCGGCTCGGGCTTTGGCTTCCCGTGATCAGCACACGGCGAGGTTTCCTGGTGGCAGCACGACTTGGTCGGCTTCGTTGCCGGGGCGGGCTTGGTGGCTGATGCTTCAGTTTGGGGAGAGGCAGCGAAAGAGCAGCAACAAGCTCCTGGTGCCAGAAGCGTCGTGATCGAGAACCAGAGGGTAAGTGCAACGCGACCCATGTCACCACTATTGGCGGGATAGCGGCAGAAGTCAACATCTCCCAACTCCATAGTGTTCAGATGGGTCAGCCTGAATCCGCCTGACCGATCGCCGTGAAAGAGCCTACGGTCTTTCAACCCGAGCGAGATACATAACGGTAAACCGCGTCCAGCAACGTGGAGATATCTCAGTCATTCCCTGTCTCATCGTGATTCTCCATCTCAATCGACCAACCCGCGCCACGATCTCCCAAACCCTATCGGTTTGAGGTTGGAACAGCAAAAGCGGGGTTTGTGCTTGCCACTAAGTCATAAGAAGTATAACCTTGTAAATTATAGTTCGCTTTCTCTCCCGTCGTGGACTTCGACGAAGAAGGATCACGACGGGTTGTGCGGTGAAGTGGAACGATCCAAGATTGGCGAGGCGAATCATGCGGGCAACGCGACAGAGTCTGTTGGTCCTGACCCTGCTTGGCCTCGCGGCATTGGCCGGCGGCGGATGCACTGGCAAACCGGTCGGTGAGAACGGTGGTGGTCGTTTCACCAACTCGGGGAAGATCCGGGCGGTGGCGACCTACAGCATCCTCGGCGATCTGGTGAAGAACGTCGCTGGTGACGCGGCCGAGGTGGTGACCCTGGTTGGCCCGGACGGCGACGCCCACACGTTCGACCCGTCGCCGCAGGACGCCATGACGGTCGCCGACGCGGCCGTGATCTTCGAGAACGGGGCTGGCTTCGAGACGTGGCTGGACAAACTGCACTCGTCGTCCGGATCGAAAGCCGTGCGTGTCGTCGTGACCAAGGGGTTGGAGTTCCGCGAGGGGGAATGCCACCACAAGCCAGGAGAGATAAGCGAACCGCACACCCATGAAGATGACCCGCACGTCTGGCACGACGTGAAGAACGTCATCCACATGGTCGGGGTCATCCGCGACCGACTCTGTGAACTCGATCCGCCACATGCGGAGAGGTATCGGGCGAATGCGGCAGCGTACCTGGCAAAGCTCGAAGCCCTTCACACCTGGGTGCAGAAGACGGTCGAGACACTCCCACCGGACCGCCGCAATCTCGTCACGAACCACGACACGTTCGGTTACTTCGCGAGTCGCTACGGCTTCAAGATCGTCGGCACCGCGCTGCAATCGTTCTCCACCGAGGCGAGCGATCCGTCAGCGGCGGAGTTCGCGAAACTGGTCGAGTCGGTGAAAGCCGCGAAGGTTCCGGCCATCTTCGCCGAGAACGTCCACAACCCGAAGCTCATGGAACGACTCGCCACGGAAGCGAACGTGAAACTCGCCCCACCGCTGTTCACCGACGCACTCGGCAAACCGGGAACCAGCGGCGACACCTACGAAAAGATGATGCGGCACAACGTCACCACCATCGTGGCGGCGCTGAAGCCATGAGTGATCCGCTGTTCCCTTACTCCCGTGGCCGACACGCCGACCCCACACCGGACGCACCGGCTTTGGTGACAGACCGCCTTACAGTCTGTTACCCCGGCACGCAGCGGTTCGCGCTGCGGGAAGTATCCGTTCGCGCCAACCGCGGGTCACGGGTCGCGCTCGTCGGCCCGAACGGGGCGGGAAAAAGTACGCTTCTGAAGGCTGTGGCCGGGTTGCTGCCGATCGCTTCCGGGAGCGTGCAAATCTACGGCAACCCGGTCGGGGCGTGCCATCACCGGGTCGCGTACCTGCCGCAGCGCGGGGATATCGACTGGTCGTTCCCGATCCCGGTCTCGCGTTTCGTTCTCACCGGGCGGTACGTCCACCTCGGTTGGTGCCGGCGGCCCGATAACCGAGACCGCGAAGTCGTGACGGCCGTACTCAACCGCCTCGGTCTCGGGAATCTCGCCGACCGACAAATCGGTCGCCTTTCCGGGGGGCAGCAGCAGCGGGCGCTCCTGGCCCGTGCTCTCGCTCAGGGGGCGGACTTGCTCCTGCTTGACGAACCGCTAAACGCAGTGGACGCCGAGACGCGGGACATCATCGACACGGTCATGGCCGATCTCCGGGGCGAGGGCAAGACGCTACTGGTCGCCACCCACGACCTCGGCCGCTTGGCGGACGTGTTCGATTCGGCCGTCTACCTCCAGGCCGGGGCATTGATCCCGGCCCCGGTCGGGGCGTTTTGCGGAGCGCCTTGTTGCGCCCCGGTTGCCGAGGAGGCTTCGTGGGCGTCTTGATCGATCCGTTCCGATACACGTTCATGCAGCATGCGCTCTTCGCGGCCGTGCTGATCGGCGTGACGTGTGCGGTACTCGGTGTGTACGTCGTGCAGCGCCGGATGGCATTCGTGGGCGACGCGATGGCGCACACCACGTTGCCCGGTCTGGTGGTGGCCCACCTGTGGGGGTGGAACCTCGCCGTCGGCGGACTGGCCGCCGCGGTCGTCACCGCGGTGTGCATCGCCTGGGTTTCTCGCCGACAGCAGGTGAAGGAAGACACGGCCATCGGCGTCGTGTTCACCGGCATGTTCGCGGTCGGCGTGCTTCTGATGAGCCGCACGCGGTCGTACCGCGACCTGTCGCACATGTTGTTCGGCAACGTCCTTGGCGTGACGACGCAAGACCTGTACTTGATCGCTGGCGTTGCCGTCGTCGTGCTGATGGTGCTGTGGCTGTTCCACAAGGAATTGGAACTGACGTCGTTCGACCCAACCCACGCCGAGGTGATCGGCCTAAAAGCGGGTCTGATGCGACTTCTGCTCCTGGGGTTGCTCGCGCTCGCCGTGGTCACGGGCATCCAGGCCGTGGGTGTGATTCTGACGAACGCGCTGCTCGTAACGCCTGCTGCGGCCGCGGCACTCCTGACGGACAACTTCCCTCGCCGAATGCTGATCGCGGCCGTGCTGGCGACCGGTTGCGCCGTTGCTGGGCTGGTCGCCTCATATCTGCTGGAGGCGTCATCGGGAGCAAGCATTGTCCTGGCGTGTACGACGACATTCCTGATCGTGAGTCTTGGTGCTTCTGTCTATCGATCCTTGCTCTCAGCGGACTCCACCACCTAATCCGTCACTGAAAACTCCCTCAAGAGTTTTGTCGCGCGAACCCGTTGCCAAGTTGCTGCGTACTGGTAAGTAATACTTAGTTATATTGTGTATCTCGATATCAGACATCGCGAATTCGTTCTTCTGGAGATGAGACCATGCGTGCCACGTTGCTCTCGACATTGCTGCTGTGCCTTGCCCCGGCGTTCGGCGATGAAAAGCCGATTGGAAAGGGTGATCCCGAAGCCATCAAACTCCTTGAGGAGGCACGCCTGGCTCGCGCCCACTGGGTGAACTTTCCAGGCTTCACGGCAGACATCGCGGTTGAGGTCGCCGGCAAGTCGGGCTCCGGCACGTTGGTCGTGACCGCGGATTACCAGCTCAATCTCGCCGGGTTGACCAAAGAACTCGAGGACGCGGCACGGAAGGAACTGAGTTCAGTCGTCGGGCATCGCAAGGACACGAGCAAGGAACCCACCCCCGCAGTCGTCTTCGACCCGGCGGCCGGGGAGAGTCCGCTCGGCAAGGCGATTCGCGTCGTCGGTGATAAGTACGAGTCGGGTTACCGCATCCGCGACAAGCAACTGACCGTCACGCAGCGGACCATGCCGAAGCAGCGGTTCGTAATCCTGGCGATCGAGAACATCAAGAACGTCGAGGGCAAGTTGCTTCCGGCGAGCCATGTCGTGCAGTACTTCGACAACGAGTCGGGCAAATTGGTAAAGAGCGATGCCAACTTCCACACCTGGAATCGTGTTGGGATGTACGACCTGCCAACGTCCGCGATCAAGATGACGACTCTGACCGATGCTCCTGCCGCGGCCCTCGGTCCGCAAACAGTTCGGCTCACGCTGTCCAACCACAAATTGACAGTGACCACCGAGAAACGCTGACACGAGTTCCCGACGCTCCCGCAGTGGTGTAGGCAGGGTGCGATTGCCGCGACCGCACTCGGCATCGCCATGTATGGAATCCTGAGCTGACACCAAGAACTGGACAACGCTGGTCGCAACTTTGCCGTCCCTTACGCAACCCGTTTCGAGAGGCACCTGTGAAACGCCGCGGATTCACTCTGATCGAGCTTCTTGTCGTCATCGCGATCATCGCGATCCTGATTGGCCTGCTCTTGCCCGCTGTGCAGAAAGTACGCGAGGCGGCGGCACGGGCCAAGTGCTCCAACAACCTCAAGCAACTCGGCCTCGCTTGCCACAATTACGAGTCCACGTTCCAGCGGTTCCCGGAACACTCAGTGACGACGCCGTATCGCCACGGCTGGGTCGCGCTGATCCTGCCGTATCTGGAGCAAGAGAACATCCGCAACATCTACATCCGCGACACCGCCAACTGGCACGACCCGCTCAACCTGACGGCGCGGACGAGTCAGGTGAAGACGTTCCTGTGTCCATCGGGCGACGAAGGCCGTGTCGGTTCCTCGACGTTCACAATCAGCGGAGTGCCCCAGGGTCCGTTCGAGGGTGCGGCCTGGGACTACACGAATACCTGGGGCATCAGCGCCGGGCTGGCAGCCATCGTCGGTTCACCGACGGATACGAACTCACGGATCGGCTCGATCACGACCGGTGGTTCGAGCATGGCCCAGATCTCGGACGGCACGTCGAACACAATCCTCGCGGCCGAGTGCGTGAACCGGCCGCAGTTCTGGGTGAATGGTAAACGCGACCTGACCGGTGTTGTGCCGTCGGGAAGCGGTGGCCCAGGTGTGGTCACCGGCGGCGTGTGGGCGGAACATCAGAAAGGGCTATCCATCGACGGGGTCAACATCAGCGCCACGGGCGTCGTCACGCAGCCCGGCACCTGTGCCATCAACTGCACCAACGCATACGAGATTTACGCGACCCACACCGGCGGCGCGAACGCCGTGTTCACCGACGGCTCGGTACGCTTCCTCACCTCCGGACTTGCGATCGGCACCCTCGCGGCGATGACGACGCGAGCCGGTGGCGAAATCATCCCAGGGGGAAACTGATGCGACCCCTTTCGGCGATTGTCCTTGTCGCGCTGGGGGTGTTCGGTTGCGCCGGCGCGAGCGGAACCGTTCACGTTCCCGTTTGCCCAACGAGCGGCGAAGCCCTGCTCGATGGCAAGTCGGCTGCCGGAGCGATGTTCATCTTCCACCCGGTTACGCCAGTGGAGTTGCCCGCGTTACCGCGGGCGACCGTCGGCAAGGACGGTCACTTCCAGGTCGGCACCTACGGAGCCGACGACGGGTTGCCGGAAGGCGAGTACGTCGTCACGGTTCTGTGGACGACGAAACCCCGCGACGCGGACGAAACTGTCGAGGGGAAGAGCGTGGTGAACGCCAATTTCTCCCAGAAACAAACCTCGCCCATAAAAGCCGTCGTCGTCAAAGGCGGTGACGGCAATTGCGTACTTCCCACATTCAAACTGACCCGTTGAACACCCTAACCTCGTTTCTCGGAGCGCATCATGAATCGGTTGTTCCTGTCTGTTGTTGTGTTTGCCGCCTGCGCGGTCGCGGCTCAAGCACACATGGTTTACATCGTCCCGGCGAAGGACGGTCAGTCCGTCACGGTCGTGTTCAGCGACTCGCTCGACGCGGACGAGAAGGTCAAGATGGAGAAGTTCGCCGGGATGAAACTCGTCGCCCGGATCGACGGCAAAGATTCACCGGTTGAATTTACCAAGGGCGAGCACTCGTTCACGGCCAAGGTCACCAAGACCACGTCCGCGGCTTACGGCACCGCCGTCTACGGGCTGCTCACCAAGTCGGAAAAGCCCACGCTGCTGATTTACCACCCGAAGGCGATTCTCGCGGGAACTGACGCCAAGTCCGCGACCGTCGGCGAAGCGGCCCATCTCGAGATCGTTCCGGTGACGGAAGCCGGCAAGACGCGGTTCCGCCTGTTGGCGAAGGGTAAGCCCGTCGCCGACGCGGAAGGCGGCGTCATCTTACCGGACGGTGCAAAAGAGAAGCTGAAGACCGACGCCGAGGGCTACACCGCCGCGTTCGAGAAAACCGGCCGCTTCGCTGCCTACCTGAAACTCAACGAAGTGAAGGCGGGCGAACACGACGGCAAGAAGTACGAGGAGGTCCGCCACTACGCAACGCTCGTTGTGGACGTCGCCAAGTGATCCTTCCACCACCCAACGAACCCGAGAGGACCGTCAACATGAAGCCCGAGATGATCTGGGACGTGGCCGCCGCGTCCCACCTGCTCAGCCGAACGAGTTTCGGCAGCACACCCAAGCAAGCCGAGGCCGTTGCCGCCCGGTCGCTGGTCGATTATGTCCCCGCGATGCTCGACGATGCGAAAGCGGCGACAGCTCCGACGAAGCCCGCCTGGGTGCGTGAGCCGTGGGTGAACACGGAGCGCGTGTATCCGGAAACGACTCCAATGGAGCGGATGGAGAACCACCGCAAGGCCGGGCAGCGGCAGAACACGGAGCGGAACGAACTACGGTGCTGGTGGCTCGATCACATGATCCGCACACCGGCCCCGATCCGCGAGGTGATGACGCTGTTCTGGCACGGGCACTTCACGACCGAAGCCAAGCGGATGTTCGTCGCCCAACCGCTGTACACCCAGAACGTCGCACTGCGAACGCACTCGCTCGGCCACTTCCGCGAGTTGCTCGAAGCCGTGACGCTCGACGCCGCGATGCTGATGTACCTGAACATGGAGGACTCGGACGCCAAGAAGCCGAACGAGAACTTCGCCCGGGAACTCCTGGAGTTGTTCACCCTCGGCATCGGCAACTACTCCGAGAAAGACATCAAGGAAATCGCACGGGCGATGACCGGGTGGATGCTCGACGTGCCCGAGGGCACCAAGAAGCGGCCACTGGTTGCGGACGCCCCGCGTGCCTTCTGCCGCGACGGGTTGGTGGCCACGTTCATCAAGGAGAAGCACGACGGCGGCGAGAAGACGATCCTCAGCAAGACCGGCCGGTTCGGGGTGAAGGACGTTCTCGACATCGTCGCCGCACACCCGGCCACGGCGAAGTTCGTCAGCGGAAAGATGATCGCCTACTTCGGCGCTCACGACCCGAAGAACGAACTTCGCGACCGCATGGCCGAGACGTTCACCAAGACGAAGGGGGATATCTCGGAGGTGTTCACGGTGCTGCTCACCTCGCCCGAGTTCTTCTCGAAGGAGAGCCGGGGCACGCTCATCAAGTCGCCGATTCACCTGCTCGTCGGCACGTGCCGGTCACTGAACCTTGAAGTCACCGCGACCCCAAGTCTTTCGCAGGTCACGGCCGCGATGGGTCAGGAACTGTTCAACCCGCCGAACGTCAAGGGTTGGCCCGGCGGCCGCGACTGGATCAGTTCCGGCACGCTCGCGGTGCGCTACCACCTGCCCGAAGCCCTGTTCGATGGCAAGGAACCGGCCGGCTTCGAGCCGATCGCGACCGACCGCAACTTCGCTCTGCCGACCGACGAGAAGGCCCGCAAGGAACTGATCGCCCGCCTCCAGGAGTTCGACAAGAAGCGTCGCGAGGAACGCAAGAAGGACGGGTTCAAGGTCGTCTTCGACGCCGCGAAAGCTTGTGGCGGCAAGGCACCCGAGAAGCCCGAGGAACTGGTCGATACGCTGCTCGTGCGATTGCTGGTCGTGGCACCGCGACCGGACACGCGGGCGACCCTGCTCGACGCCGTGAAGCAAGTGGAACCGGCCGAGCGCGTGAAACTCGCCTGTCGGCTCATCATCACCACCCCCGAATACCAACTGGCTTGAGGAGACTCCCATGCTTCCGAAGATCGACCGCCGCCGGTTCCTCAGTGTCGGGGCGATGAGCGCCACCGTGCCGGGCTTCCTGACGCAGACCGGCCAACTCCTGGCCGACCAAACAAAATCGCTCTCTGACAAGGAGCGTGTCCTCGTAATCGTTCAACTCGCGGGGGGAAACGACGGGCTAAACACCCTCGTTCCGTTCCGGGACGATGCCTACTACAAGGCCCGGCCGAAGATCGCCATCGACAAGACCAAGTCGCTGAAGATCGCCGACGACTTCGCCCTGCACCCCGAGGCCAGCGAACTCCGCAAGCTGTTCGACGCGGGTCAACTCGGCGTCGTCACGAACGTGGGGTATCCGAACCCGAACCGCTCGCACTTCCGCGCCACGGAGATATGGGAGACGGGCATTCCCGAGCAGGAAACGCTCACCGGCTGGGTTGGCCGTTATTTCGACGCGGAGTGCCGCGAGAATCCGTCGCCGATGCTCGGGCTGCAACTCGGCGAGAAGCCAGCGATGACGTTCGCCCACGCCAAGAGTCGGGCCGTGACGTTGACCAACCCCAGCCTGTTCCAGTGGGACACGGGCGCGACGGGTAAAGCAATGGATCGCCTCAACCGCGTGCAGGCGACAACGAACGGCCAGCTCGACTTTCTGCAACGCTCCGCGAACGAGACGCTGACCCTGTCGCGACGAATCCAGGACGCACTGAAGGAGACGAAGACGGCGACCGAGTACGCGCCGTTCAACTTCTCGCAGTCGATGAAAGTCGTCGCCCAGATGATCGCGGCCGAGGTGCCGACGCGGGTGTACTACGTGAGCCTCGGCGGGTTCGACACGCACACCGCCCAGGACCGTCGCCACGCGGGTCTGCTCCAGGAACTGAGTCAGGGCATCGGGAGCTTCGTCGCCGACCTGAAGGCGATGGGGCATCTCGACCGCACTCTGGTGATGACCTTCAGCGAGTTCGGCCGCCGGGTGGCCGAGAACGAGCAACTGGGCACCGATCACGGCACCGCGGGGCCGATGTTCCTGGCCGGTGGCGGCGTGAAGGCCGGCATCCTCGGCACTCGCCCGAACCTCGCCGACCTTGACGAGGGCGACCTGAGGTTCCAGACCGATTTCCGCTCCGTGTACTCGTCGGTCTTGAGCAACTGGCTCAAGGCCGACGCCAAAGCGGTTCTCGGCGGTGAGTTCAAACCCATTCCCTGCCTCGCGTGAACCAACTAACCCTCGGAGCCGAACTGATCGTCGGCTTCGGCGGAGAGCACAGGTGCCCGTACCCAAGCCATCGATGTGGGAAGACTTGACCGTCGCGGATGTGGTCTCGAACGTATTCGTCGAGACCGCAACGCTCGGCATTGTTTTCTTCTTGGGGGCAATGGTCGGGAGCTTCGTGAACGTGGTTCTGTACCGCATGCCGCGGCGGATGAACCTGTTGTGGCCACCTTCTCGCTGCCCGTCGTGTGCGAACCGCTTAAAACTTGTGGATAACGTTCCTGTCGTGGGATGGCTCAGGCTGCGCGGCAAGTGCCGGCACTGCGGTGCGGCCATCCCCCGTAGTTACCTTCGGATCGAGGTTGGTTTTGGGTTACTGTTCCTCGCGTTGATGTACCTGGAAGTTCACACGGGAAGCTGGAACCTTCCACTGAAAACTCGGGCGCACCACATCGGAGCCCTGTGGACGATCTGGTATCCCAACCCCGAGATACTGCGTATCTACGGATACCACGCACTGCTTGCGGCTTTCCTCGCCACACTGTTCTTGTTCGTCAGGCGCGGGGAGCGGCTCCCCGGCCTCCTTGTCCTGGCCGGGTTGCTGCTCGCTTCATTGCTCCCCATCTGGTCTCCGACGCTCCAACAGGTTCCCTGGGGCAGTGTCAGCGAGGGCGCTCCTCGTGGCGTGCCGACCACGGGCTTCGTGGATTCGTTGGTTGGGCTCTCGGTGGGCATCGCGCTCGGCACAGCACTGGGGATTACGTGGCCGAAACCACCTGCTCACAGGTCAGCCTTCGGCTCGCGTTTGGCGATCCCCACCCGATGGGATTTCGCGGTCGTCCTGTCTCTCGCGGGGGCGTGGCTCGGCTGGCAGGCTTTGGTGTCTGTCGCACTTGTGACGGCGTTGGTCGGAGTTTTCCGACCGAAGGCACAACCTGTCACGTTGGCGGTGGGGTCAGTTGCGATGCAGGTCGTTTGCTGGCGACTCTTGACGGAGCACCTCCCGTGGTGGCCCGGCCCGCACACCGGGCTACCACTCATGGCGGGCTGGGTAGTGTTGGTCGTGGTCCTGATCCCGACACGACGCGCCCTCGTCGCGCGGGTCGAGCCCAAGGCACCTACCGCTGTAACAGCGATATCAGAAGAATCACCATCAACAGACCAAAGCCAAAAAGCACCGGCAACTCGAGCAGGGGACTCGGTGGCTGATAGCGAAAACGGGACTCTCGCATGAGAAGTCTCCGGGACTTGAGTGGACAGAACCAGAGTTGATGGTTATAAATTGTATTACCGCGTTTGGCAAGATGAACCAAATTCCGCTGGAGTTGCCACCGATGACGATAAACAGGCAGCCCCTGGCGCAACTGGTGTTTTGCCAGGGTTGCTGCTGTGGTCGCACAGACCGTGGTCGACCTGAACTTCCGGTTGGGCGGCTCAAAGAAGTTTGGCAAACCGAGAAACTCAACCGCTCGGTGCAGTTGACGATCTCCGGTTGCCTCGGGCCGTGCGACCTGGCGAACGTTGCTCTGCTCATCGCGCCCGATGGCAACCAATGGCTCGGCGGGCTGGACGGGGCCAGCGTCTACGAAGCCCTCATTGAGTGGGCGCGTGGCTGCCACCGAGAGAACCGATTGCTGCCGCTGCCGGTTGGGTTCAACACCCACCGATTCGAGCGGTTCGCACCCGAGGAGGTGAGTGCATGATGCCAATGATGTCCACGGAGTCTCTGGTGACGCTCTGGCCACAACCAACAATTTCACTGTTCGATCAGTGGAACGAAGACATCCTCGTCGTGGCGCGGCCGCCGATTCCTGACGTGGCCGTGGCGATGGTGGCCGCCCGCGTTCACGACTGGAGAGCGGTCGTGTGTGGAGCCGACGTCGAGACACACGTGTCCGAAGCGATGGCGGATCTGAACTTGAAATGCCCATCAGTTGCAGCCGACATCGTCGCCGTCACTCGCAGTTTCTTGGTTCAGTTCGGAGAGGCGGAAGCGTCACTTCGGATCGAGGTGGTGGATCGAGCGAGTTGCCCAAAGTTCCACTGCGACAACGTCCGGATCCGATTCGTGACAACGTACCACGGGCCGGGAACCGAGTACGTCCACGCGAACAACCCAAGCGATATCCGCCAGGCGACGACTGGAGCGATGGTGTTCCTGAAGGGACATAAACACCCGAAACACAAGGACACCGTCCACCACCGCTCCCCTGCGGTGACGGTCGGACAGAAGCGACTGTGCGTCGTCCTGGATTGCTGATCCCGGTTCCCCCATAGAGAAGGCATGCGTGATGAACATCGACCGCAGCGGGGTTGCAACGATCCTCGGCGTTCTTGCCTTGATGGGAACGGTGGGTGGGCTGGCGTACCAGGCGCAGCAAGGACGATCCGCGCGTCGCCCGCACAACCATGCCCACGGAACGACCGACCGTGGCCTCGGCGGTCACAACCACGTCGTTTCGCTCGGCAATGACGAGTACCACGTCGAAGTGGTGCTGGCTGCCGACGGCAGGCTCCACCTGTTTACGCTGGGTGCCGACGAGACCCGCGTTCAGACCGTCGCTGCCGAGTCGCTGCCGGCGCTCGTCAAGGGGGTCGGTGACCCCGTTGCGGTCGATGTCGCGTTCGCACCGTTCCCACAAGCGGGTGACCCGCCTGGCACGACTTCCCGGTTTATCGCTGCTGTACCCTCGAAGGTAACCGCTCGCCCGCTGGAACTGACCGTCCCAAGCCTGACGATCGAGCAGGGCCGGTTCCGCTTCACGATGACCGTTGGCCCGGCCGACCACGCGACGGAGATGCCGGCCAAGGTGACCGACGACGACGAACGTCGGTTGTACCTGACCCCCGGTGGGGCGTACACGGCCGACGACATCGCGGCGAACGGCCGACAGACCGCGTCGGAGAAGTTCAAGGGGTTCCGGGCCAAGCACGATTCGCACCCGAAGGCCGGCGACCGCATCTGCCCGGTAACCGACACCAAGGCCCACGAGGGCTGTTCCTGGGTGGTCGGCGGGAAGGCCTACCAGTTCTGCTGCCCCCCGTGCGTGGACGAGTTCGTCAAACAGGCAAAGGAAAGGCCCGCGACGATTCGTCCGCCGGAAGACTACATCCAGAAATGACCCGGACGGAGAACCGCGATGACCCGGACACAGTTGCTGTGGTGGCTCGCCTTGCCAGCGTGGCTCGCGATCTCGCTCGTCATCCTGCGTCTGGGCGACACCCCGGGGTACACCGAATCCTGCCCGCTCGAAGGGCCGTGGGGATGTCTTCCTCCACCCGCTGCACTGGCGGCGTTGCACGCGTTTTGGTTGATGGTGTTCACCCCCGTGGTCGCGTGGGCAATTCTGAACTTGGACCGCCAGCGCCTCAAACGTGTTGGGGCGATTGCTTGCACGGTCGGGCTTGTGGGATTGCTCGCGTTATTGGGTTGGGCGATTGCCACCTGGCAAGATTGGTACGGCGAATTGACCGCATGGCTCATCGGATTTCGGCTCTTCTTTCTGATCGCCACCAGCACTCAATTGCCGGTTGTCCAGTGCGTGTTAGTCGGGTTGGTTCTGTGGGTTTCCTCACGAATGAAACGAGTTGGCGATCCCCGATCGCCAACTATCGCAAGAGGTGAAGGATGACGACCCGCCGTGCCCGCACCGATCTCCGTCGCCGGGCGGTCGCTCTGCTCGACCAGCAACTTTGGTGCTGGGGGCGAGACGTTGCGCGTCCCGAGGGGAACGTGCTGCTCGACCTGGGCATGTGCCGCTACCGATCCGCCGAGCAGGGACCGGACCGTACCGCGTACACCGGCCGAGTTGCCGGTGACGGCACGGTCTGGCTTTGGGGCTTCGGGCTGATGTACTGCGATCCGAAACGGGGCGGGGTGTTCCTGCGGCGCAACGGGTTCGAGCCGCTCTTGGTCGACACGCCTCCGGAGCGACCCGTCCATTCGTCTGAACAACTCGGGCCGCTGATCCGGCCGACGACGGCTCAACAACGTGCGACGGCCGGTGCGCTGGTACGGGCTGTAGCCGCGTGGATCGCTGGGTACGAACACTGGATCGCTGAGACCTTTGGCACCGCCTACCGCGAAGCGATTCTTGCCGCTCGCGACAAGCCGCCGGTCGTGCCCGCTCAGGAAATGGCAGCGGCCTGGGAACACCTGGCGAAGAAGGCTACGCGACTCACGCTCTCGCCGCCGACGCTCATCGGGGCGCGAAGTAAGTTGCTCGCTGTCCTGTCCGCCAACAGCGAAGCAATCGCGAACCAACCCCGCCCTTGGGAATGGGCGATCAAATCTCGACAGCAGAGGTACCGCACCGCATGACCACCGCATCTACGATTGCGAACCGCGAGACGGCCAAGAAACTTCCCGTCACAGTCCTGTCCGGGTTCCTCGGAGCCGGGAAAACGACACTGCTCAACCACGTCCTGACCAACCGGGAAGGGCTGAAGGTGGCGGTCATCGTCAACGACATGTCGGAGGTGAACATCGACGGGGCACTGGTCAAGACGGGTGCCGCCGCCCTCTCGCGAACCGACGAGAAACTCGTGGAGATGCAGAACGGTTGCATCTGCTGCACGCTCCGCGAGGACTTGCTCAAGGAGGTGAGTCGGTTGGCCACGGAAGGCCGTTTCGACTACCTGCTTATCGAATCGACCGGGGTCTCGGAACCGCTACCGGTCGCCGAGACGTTCACCTTCGAGGACGAGGCCGGAGAATCGCTCTCGAAAGTTGCCCGACTCGACACGATGGTAGTCGTCGTGGATGCCGCGAACTTCCTCGACGACTACCAATCGTCGGAGTCGCTGGCCGACCGGAAGCAATCGCTCGGTGAGGAAGACGAACGGGACGTGGTCACCCTTCTTGTCGATCAGATCGAGTTCGCCGACGTGATCGTGTTAAACAAGATCGATGGGGTGCCGCGAAAGCGCCTCGATCAACTGTTTGCCATTCTTCGGAAGCTGAACGCGAGTGCGAAGATCATCCCGGCAGCGTTCGGCCGAATCGAACTCCGCGAGGTGTTGGACACGAAGCGCTTCGACTTCGACAAGGCATCTGCCGCGCCCGGGTGGATGGCCGTGCTACGCGGAGAAGAACAACCCGAGACGGCCGAGTACGGCATTACCAGTTTCGTGTACCGCGCACGCAAGCCGTTCCACCCCGCACGGCTCTACCAATTCATGTTGGAGAAGTCGCTCCTCGCTGGGTTGCTCCGCTCGAAGGGGTTCTGTTGGATCGTCACCCGGCCGAAGTGGACAGCGCTATGGTCGCAGGCGGGGCGGGTGATGGATCTGTCCCCGCAGGGCGTGTGGTGGGCCGACGTGCCGCGAGCGGAGTGGCCAACCGACCGGGACGAACGCGCCGACATCCTGGCGAACTTCGACGGCGAGTACGGCGACCGCCGACAGGAGTTGGTGTTCATCGGAAAGAAGCTGGACGAAGCCGCAATCCGCGCCGCCCTCGACGCTGCTCTCATGACGGATGGCGAAATGCGCGGCGGGCCAGACGTCTGGTCGAAGATTGTTGACCCGCTCCCCGAATGGCCCACGCCCGACCAGGTGGCAGTGGTCCGAGACCAGGCTCACGCAACCGGAGATTCGCGGTGATGAACCTTCTTCTCGACAAACCAAAGCCGGACCCGGAAGTCATCGCAAGGATCAAGGATTGGGCACGTGATGTGTTCCGGCTACCGCACGACGTCATCCTGGTCACCGAACTTCGGTGTACCGAGGACGGTTGCCCCGACGTGGAAACCGTGATCGCTGTCCTTGGCGAACCGGGCAAGGCACGGCACCACAAACTGCCCAAGTCTGCGGCTGAGGTTCAATTCTTCGACGTGCTGTCTCTCGCGGCTCGCGGCACGCATGGTTAAGTACATTTCACATTGATAATTCGCAAGACTCCCGCCTCAACTCAGCCCTCGAATCAATTGACAGAACTCACGCCAACCGCGTGAAGTCTTGGGAATTCTCCTTGACGCCGCGAGCGGAGTCTGTTATTTCATGAATTGATGAAACCGCGTAATGACGAATCCAAGATCGGGCGGAACCTGCCGACATGTTCACACACACAAGTTGTGTTGGTTTCGGAATCGGTCCCGGATGCGAAGAGCCTGGACCGCGCCGCGCGGCTGTTCAGTGCGTTGGGCGATGCGCAGCGCCTTCGCGTTCTGCACATGCTCCTGGCCGGTGAGGTGTGCGTATCGACAATCGTGACGACGCTCGGTGAGAAGTTCTCGACCATCTCGCAACGGCTGCGGATTCTCCGCTCCGAGGGTTTGGTCGCACACCGCCGAGAGGGGTCTCACGTGTACTACGCCTTGGCCGACGACCACGTGAAAGACCTCGTATCGAACGCTCTTGCTCACGCGGAAGAATTGAACCGACCTGCCTCGAACCCTATTTCGGAGGATGAAGAATGAGTTGCACTCTCCACGCCCACCACGACCATCAGCACGGCCCGAGTTGCGGGCACACCGCGATCCGGCACGGCGACCACGTCGATTACGTTCACGACGGCCACCTGCACCACATGACTGCGGATGGCAAGGTCGAGGAACATGCGCTGCCGGTCAGCGACGCAAACCCGACGAATTGCACTGGCGGTCACGTCTGTTCCGCGCACACGGCCGACCACGTTCACGGTCCGGGCTGTGGGCACGAGGCCGTTCCGCACGGCGACCACACCTGCTACATCGTGGCGGGGCACCTGCACTTCCAACACAACGGTCACTGCGATAATCACGGCTCGGTCAACCTCGTGAGCTGATTGTGGAGCATTCGTCGATTAACGAAGCCCACCCGATGATCGGGTGGGCTTCGTTCGTGTGTGCCAGGCATGTTGCGTATGAGGAGGTGCAAGTCCTCCGCGGGCCGTGGTGAGCGGAACCGCAAGGCGAGGCAAGGGTGTCCGTCGCGAGACGGAATCTGAAGGAAGCCGAAGCCCCCAGTCGGGAGCCGACGAACAGGAACCGGATACAAGGCTGTCGTGGTGGGGTCAGCGGGCATGGGACCGCAAAGCCCAATCTCACTCGGACACACACGACAGTAAATCCGGCGGTCACTCGACGAAGCAACGCAACTTACCCTGGGAGATCTCCCGATTCGCGAAGGCGACCTTCGCACCCACGACGGCAACGTCGTGGCATGAGTCCCGGAGAAGTCAGCCGAGGTCGTAGTAGTTTGTCCGTCCGGTGAAGGGCACTTTACCGGGGAGGTCCAACCATGCCTCGCAAGGATGAACGAAGGGCCGAACTTAACTTGCCAAGGAGCAGTCGGAGCCGACTCGATGGGCGTGAAGCGACCGCAAGGCAGATCGGACCAACCGTCCCTCTTCGAGGGTTGGGAGGCCGACCTGCGCCACGACACATCTGGCGAAGGCAGAACCGGACCTGGAGTGATCGTGGAGTCGCAAGCATCCGCGGCGTTGGAGCCAGCACGAGCCTTGACGGATCGACTGATGGAGGAGGTGTGCCAGCGAGATAATTTCAACCAGGCTTACTTTCGGGTGAAGGCGAACAAGGGTGCGCCGGGCATCGACGGGTTAACCGTCGATGACTTGCTCCCCTGGATCGCCGAGCACAAGCAGGAACTGCTGTCGAGTCTGCTCGATGGTTCGTATCGTCCTCAAGCGGTTCGCGGGGTCTTGATCCCGAAACCGGGCGGGGGCGAGCGACAATTGGGGATACCGACCGTGGTGGATCGTCTGATTCAACAGGCGATTCTGCAAGTGCTGACTCGTTTGCTGGACCCACTCTTTTCGGAGTCGAGCTACGGTTTTCGACCCGGACGCAGTGCCCACCAAGCACTGTTGAGGGCGAAGGAATACGTGGCCGATGGTCGAGCGATTGTGGTGGATGTGGACCTGGAAAAGTTCTTTGACCGGGTGAACCACGACATCTTGATGGCTCGGCTGGCTCGTCGTGTGTCGGACAAGCGTTTGTTGCGTATCGTGCGTCGTTTCCTGGAAGCGGGGCTGATGCAAGACGGCGTGTGTATCGACCGTCACGAGGGGACACCGCAAGGGGGTCCATTGTCGCCATTGCTGGCGAATCTGCTGTTGGACGATTTGGACAAGGAACTGGAACGTCGGGGTCACACATTTTGCCGTTACGCGGACGATTGCAACATTTACGTTCGGTCGGAGGCGTCGGGGCATCGGGTGATGGCGTCGGTGTGTCAGTTCCTGGAAACGGTTCTCAGGTTGCGTGTCAATCGGGAGAAGAGTGCGGTAGCACGAGTCGAGGAGCGTAAGTTCCTGGGCTATCGACTTCTGAGCGACGGCAGATTGGGGATCGCGCCGAAGAGTCTGGAGCGTGCGAAGGAACGCATCCGTGGGATCACCCGTAGGAATCGAGGGATCAGCCTTGAGCGGATGATCCGCGAACTCAATTCGTTTTTGACCGGTTGGGTGACGTATTTTCGTTATGCGGCGATGAAGAGTCATCTGGTCGATCTGGACGGTTGGGTTCGTCGGAAGCTGCGTTGCGTGCGTTTGAAGCAGTGTAAGCGTGTGAAGCCGATGGTGGATTTCTTCGTTCGACAGGGCGTGTTACTGCGTACTGCGTGGTGTACAGCATTGTCGGGGAAGGGCTGGTGGCGCAAGTCTGGGACGCCGGCGGCGAACCAGGCGATGGCCACGAGTTGGTGGGAGAAACTCGGTCTGGTGAATCTCGTTTGTCGGTATGAAGCGTTACAACCAAGTTAGGAACCGCCGGACACGTAAGTACGTCCGGTGGTGTGGGAGGACGGCAGGGTAAACCCGCCTCCTACCCGATTGTTGGGTCGAAGCAAAAAGAGAAACGTGATTTTATCTTGGATCACTCGGTATAACTAAATACAATTAGCATCGCTTCGTATCTGGACCCCTCGGGTGGCCCAGGTGTTTTGCTTCTCGCGGCAACGGGAGTATGGCGATGTCGAACGCAACGCAGGACAGGGTGCCGGTGACCGTCCTCACTGGCTTCCTCGGGTCGGGCAAAACGACGCTCCTGAACCACATCCTGACCGCAAACCACGGCAAGCGGATCGCCATCATCGAGAACGAATTCGGTGAGGTGGGTATCGACCAAGACCTCGTCATCCGCGCCGAGGAAGAGATCTTCGAGATGAACAACGGGTGCATCTGCTGCACCGTCCGCGGCGACCTCATCCGCATCCTCGGCAACCTCATGAAGCGGAAGGACAAGTTCGACTACATCGTGGTCGAGACGACTGGCATGGCCGACCCCGGGCCGGTCGCGCAGACGTTCTTCGTCGACGACGAAATCGGGAGCAAGACGCGGCTCGACGGCATCGTCACGCTGGTGGACGCCAAGCACGTTCACGACCACTGGGACTCGGACGAGGTGAAGACGCAAATCGCGTTCGCCGACGTGATTCTGCTGAACAAGACCGATCTGGTCACACCTGAGGAAGTGGACTCGTTGGAGTCGCGCATCAAGGTCATGAACGCGGCGGCGAAGGTCTACCGCACGCGGAACTCGGTCGTCGAGATGGACCGCATCCTGAACGTCGGCGGGTTCAACCTCGATCGGGCAATGGAGGTGGACCCGCAGTTCCTCGAACCCGAGTACCCGTTCGAGTGGGGCGGCGTTTATCGACTCGACGCGGGGAGCTACGAGTTCGTTTGCCAGACCGGACCCGACCCGGCGATGAACGTGGCTCTGCTCGCCTGCCCCTCGGCGGACGATGCTGGGAGAAAGGCCGTCGAGATGGACGCGGTGCTGGCGTTCAGCGACGAAGAACACGCGGTCGGTCCAGGCGAGACGATTCCTGTTGGCAAGCGACTCTCGCAACTTCAACTTCCGGAGGGTGGCGAGAAGCGGTTCCCTGTGGCAATTCCCACAGCGGGGTGCTACGCCCTGTTCACCGAACACGGGCCGGACGAGTTCGGGGCGAAGCTGATCTGTCCCGCAGGTGAACTCACGCCGACCGCGACTCACGAATACAAACCCGATCACGAACACGACGACGAGGTGACGTCGGTCGGGATCACGACTGCTGGTGATCTCGACGCCGAAAAATTGAACAAGTGGATGTCGAACCTGCTTCAGACTCAAGGGACCGACATCTACCGGATGAAGGGCGTTCTGAGCATCAAGGGGGACAAGAA
>Ga0209181_10004150_pt1 | contig 21816 bp, 19 predicted proteins | sample MAT05_FD_187208 | JGI IMG/M metagenome (GOLD analysis project Ga0209181, IMG submission 187208) | Freshwater microbial communities from Lake Fryxell liftoff mats and glacier meltwater in Antarctica - MAT-05 (SPAdes) (version 2) | ecosystem: Environmental > Aquatic > Freshwater > Ice > Liftoff... | reverse complement strand
TCCGCCCCCTAAATCCCCCAATTCTGGGGGACTTCCGAGCCTTTCAAAGTCCCCCAGAATTGGGGGATTTAGGGGGCTAGAAAGCTAACGCATCCCATTGGGACTTTATTTCAATGCAGATCCCTTACGGTTAAAGACGGCTGATTTTCGACTGATCCTTTTAGTAATGGTTTGAGCGGTTCGGTTGATTTGAGTCCAAAAGCTAGGGGGGCTAAGAATTGGAGGTTTTTGGTGAGGATTTTTTAGAAAGCGGTAAAGCAGAAACATTTCCTGATATCGCATTCCCACATCTTCTCCCTGTGCCAAACGTGCGAACTTCTCCGCTCCATAATTCATATAGTGAATTCGGTGGATAGGCTTCAAGCCATCGGCATTGTAGAGAATCCGGTCTTTCTCAACAAAGGGATCAGCGTCGGCACAGTTGCCCGTCCGATCGTGGCTATTGGGGCTAAGGGTGAAGTTAAATAGGGAGTACTCTCCTCGCAGCGTTAGATAGCTAAACAGAAATGCCTCGGCAACGCCGTTGATCCACTCTACTTCTCGTTGATCGATTAGCTTGTGCCTAAGTTCTGATAGCTTTTGTGGATTCAGCAAGCCTCGCTTTGAACCAAAAAAGCTAGAGCAATGGATTTGAGAACGAATCTCCGCTGCTGTCAGTTGCATTGCCTGTTCAACTTGCGAGAGCTTCAGTGCAGCCACCGATTCAGGCTTTGCGTGTTCCCAATCATCAAAAACAAAATCGTAATGATCTAGTTTTGCGACAACATCATCCAAAGGCTTCATTGCCAGACAGTCTGCGTCATAAACGACAAACTTCTCAAATTCACCATCAAATGCGGCATATCGTCGCTGGGCGTGTCTTCTCACTTTTACGAGTGAGGCTGAACTTTTTTGACTCCCTTGGGGGTGGGCTGCCCAGACTTCTTGGGCGAACGTTTCCCAGCGCTGAATGGCGTCAGAGTTTTTAAACAAGCTAACTTGAGGGCGATCGGCAATTTCTTGCTCAACTTGGGTGAGGCGATCGTCGTAGGGAATAATGCAAATGGGAATCTGGGCACCAACATTTGCCTCAATGCTGTTAAGTAGTGCAATAAGCTGGTCGAGGACAACATCGTTCGCCAGGGTGTAAATGCCAAAGGGTTGCATCCGTACCTCTTGAGAGCTAAAAGTTTTAGAGCGATGAAAGTTTTAGAGCGATGAAAGTTTTAGAGCGATCATGTTCATCGGCAGAGTTAGGGCATAGTGCGGAGGGCATACCTGACGCTTTTCGCCTAACTCTGAGGTTTGTCCGGCTCATGGGCTACGCTGAGTTGCGGATTGTTGAAGCTGAGTTTGTTATGTGAGCGTAGAAGCTGAGTGTTTCTGCGGTGAGACGTTAAATTGCAACAGGGTGCGCAGAACCTTCTAATGCTGCTGCTTCAGTTTCAAAGATTTTAAACACCGAGTCCATCATGGTGACTTCAAAGACCAGTTTGGCTTCTGGATGAACATCACAAAGGCTAAAGCTGCCGTTGACTTTGTCGGCATCTCGCATTCCTGCAACAAGCGACGTTAAACCAGAACTATCAATAAAGTTAACCTGCCCCAAATTCACCACAATGTGAGAACTCACTTGGGTGATACATTCTTGTAATTTGAGGCGAAATTGCCAAGCGGTGGTGATGTCGAGTCGTCCGCTAGGAGTGAGAACGATAACAGTTTTGCCGTCTGGCCCTGTATGGATTGTCTGCTCCATTTAAGTTGGTACCTTCCTCTATAACCGATCTGATGGGCGATCGCTCTGTTCTCGGGGCTACCTGAAAACGAAGTCGATTGAACATTCTTAGGTTGCCCATAGGAAAGTGTGTTCTCTCTATGGGTAGAGTTTTACCATTAAGAAGAGCTAAGAATGTAAACTTTTGATCGCATTCTTAGCTCTTTTTAGATTTTTACAGGTTCTGTTAGAGGTGAGCCGACCCATTTAGCCAATCTTGGGGCTTCAGGAAGGTTTCATAAAGCTGAGCTTCGGGAGTGTTGGGCTGTGGCTCGTAGCAATACTCCCACCGAACCAACGGCGGCAAAGACATGAGAATAGACTCAGTGCGCCCGTTAGTCTGTAGCCCAAAGATGGTGCCCCGGTCGTAGATTAAGTTGAACTCGACGTAGCGCCCCCGGCGGTAGAGTTGGAAGTCGCGCTGGCGATCGCCCCATTCTTGACCTTGGCGGCGTTCTGCAATAGGAACGTATGCCGGCAAGAACGACCGTCCGCAGTCTTTGACAAAGGCAAATATTTCTTCCCAGCTGCGAGGCGGTTGATCACCGATCGCTTCACTATGGGCGGCAGCAGGGCCGTTGGCATCAGGCCCTCGGTAAAGCTTTGCAGGTGCGCCATCCTGGTAGTCAAAGAAAATCCCGCCAACGCCACGAGTTTCTTGGCGGTGCTTGAGGTAGAAATACTCGTCACACCAGGGTTTGAAGGTGTGGTAGTAGTGAGGATTGTGGCGATCGCAGGCATCTTTTAGGGTTTGGTGGAAATGCACCACGTCTTCGGTGAAGGGATAGTAGGGCGTCAGGTCAATGCCGCCACCAAACCACCAGACCGGCCCTGCCTCGAAGTAGCGATAGTTGAGATGGACTGTGGGAATGTAGGGATTTTGGGGATGGAGCACCATAGAAGTGCCAGTGGCGTAGAACCCATGACCCGCAGCTTCAGGGCGTTGTACCAAAATGGAGGGAGGTAAATCTTTGCCCCAGACTTCGGAGAAGTTGACTCCACCTTGTTCAAAGACTTTGCCTGCTTTGAGAACGCGCGATCGCCCGCCGCCACCGTCTTCTCTTATCCAGCTTTCTTCTTGAAAAGATTTGTGCCCGTCAAGGTGTTCTAGCCCCTGACAAATTTCATCTTGCAAGCCCTTTAAAAATTCACTCACACGCTGGCGCGAATCGCTTGGTGGAGCAGCGTTGAAGGGCTTAGTTTCGCGAATGGGTGACTTCACCATAATCTAATAAATTAATCAAGAAGGGATTATAGAGATGACTGCAAAGTGAGGTCGTATTCAGTAGACAGCCTCAACCTAGATCTAGCCTATAACGGATTGGAACCGATTCAGCAAACAGGGCAGAAACGTAAATCAATGTAACAAAAGCAAGGACACAGAGTTTGCAAGAAAGTTCTCTGATGGTCAAGAGTAATGTGCTGACTGCTTTGCCCTTCCAGATATTTCAACGCTTTAAGAGGATGTTTGAAAAGTATCGCCAATCGCATTGAGGGGCGTGGCATTCGGCTAAAAAGTTCTTAGATTCACCGAAAAATGGCTGTCCGAATGCCGCGCCCTTAGAGAGTGTTTGTAAATAAAATTTAAAGATAGCTGGACCACGCTTTGGGATTAGATCCTCCCTAACCCTCCTTCATAAGGAGGGAATCGAGCTAAAACTCTGAAGTCCCCCTTATCAAGGGGGATTTAGGGGGATCAAAACCTTTGTTTACAAACACTCTCTTACACTCTGATGTCACATCGACAACTTTTCAAATATCCTCCAACTAATTTGATTCAATTTCGATTCAATTATTTGTTGATGCGTTTTTCTAGGTACTGCCCAATCATTTGCTGCTCTCCGGCGCGGGAAATGATGGTTTGGCGAGTGCGATAGTTTTGCCCTACTAGCTTAACTTCCTCCTCAAACACTGAGCCTTTGTATTCGGTGCGGAGGGCAAGCGTTTCAGGGTTTGCCATCGTGTACTTTGCTGTGATGGGTTTGGTGGTGGCAAAGCCACGATCGCGGTACAGTAAATCACCCCAGACTCCAAACAGCGTTGATCCCTGGGATTGCTTTTGTCCTGAAACCGAATCTTTGCTGTCCCAGGTGACTTCCGTGCCGCAGGTCATCACGGTTTCGTCGGTTAGCTCATGAAGTCGTGCTAAATGGCGGAGTGAGTCGCAGCCTTGGGGCAGGAAACGAATGGTGATGAAGCTGACCATTTCTTTGGTGTCTCCATCGGGCAAGGTGTAGTAGCGGCGATCGGAGTGCCATTGACCTACGGAGTGTTCAAAGAACTGGGCGATCGCCTGGTCTAGGGCTAAAGCTTGCAGGGATAATGTCACAGAAATTTCCTCACTCAAAAGACTCAAAGCTAACCTTGAAAACAGGACGCTCAGTGGACACCTGTAACATAACTTAATCTAAGCGAGTTTGTTGGTTGACGAAAGTATCTTTGGATGCATTTTCATTTGACCTGAGCGACTGGGATCACGATTTGATCTCAGTCACGCGCCAATTCAGCTTGAGGTTAATCCAGAAGTTCCAGACGGTCACGATCGCGATCGCCACTAAGTTGGCTAAATAAGCGTTCATGCCCAGCCCGTTGAACAAAATATTGAGCAGTAACACCTTCAAAATTAATCCCATCAGGCAGACAAGATTGAACTTGAGCAAGCGTTTGAATGCTTGCGATCGCTGTTTCTGGGCTATGTCTCCAAATGTCCAGCGATCGTTCCAAAAGAAATTGTTGAGAATGGCAAACTCAGCGGCAAAGATGGCGCTGCGGGTGAGGGGAAACCCCCACAGAGTGTGAAATACGTAGAGCAAGCCCATGTCGATGACCACACCGCTTAGCCCTACAAAGCCAAAGCGCAAAAATCGCCCTATGGGAAAGTCCATTTTTTGAGCCAGGCGACCTAGTCGTCCCGATGACAGGCGGAGGCGCAGCAAGTGACGGAGATAATCACGGTACTGCCGCCAAGTAACTTTACTCTCGCCTGCCTGACGTTCTTGGAAAACATAGCCGACTTCGGCAATTTGTTGAATATCGCCCCGACCAACGACTTCGAGCAAAATCTTGTAACCAATGGGGCTAAGGGGACGATGGGCGATCGCGGTTCGCTTCACCAGAAAATAGCCGCTCATGGGATCTGTTAATCGACCCAGCACGCCTGGCAAAATTACTAGCCCTAAAACCTGCGCCCCGCGCGACAAAAACCGTCGGACTGCGCTCCAACTGCTGACGCCGCCGCCTTCTACATGGCGACTGGCAACTGCTAGATCAGCGCCTGCCATCATTTCATTGAGCAGCTTGAGCAAAATTTCGGGTGGATGTTGCAAGTCGCCATCAATGACACCCAACACTTCACCCTTTGCCGCCTGCCACCCGCGAATCACCGCAGTCGAAAGTCCGCGCTCTTGCTGCCGCCGGATGACCTGTAGATGAGGATAGCGATCGCTTAGACGCTCGGCTATTTCCCAGGTGCGATCGGGGCTATCGTCATCCACTACCACTAGCTCATAATCACCGGGTAGTGAGCTGTCGAGCAATTGGCTTAAGATTTCAATCATCCGGACAATGTTCCGACCTTCGTTATAGGTCGGAATAACCAATGAAAAATAAGGTTGCCACGTTCTCCCAGCGCTCTCAACGGAGGGCGGAATGAGTGGAATTTCTAAAGCATCATTGGACATTTAGTGAATGACTTGACTGGATAGCTCTGACGCTTGTATCACCGAGCACTTTCTGGACATCCTTAAGACCTAGACATCCTCAAGGCAAAGTGCACGACGATCGCCCGTCAGGTGTCAGTATAAAACATAAAGTTTTGATGAGAATTACCCGAAGCTAAGGTAAAGGGTGATGTTGCAAATAGTCGTAAACCTGTTGCAAGATCCGCTTGGCTTGATCAAAGCTAATGGTTTCTAGCGCCGTATTGAAGTCAGCCCAAGCATAAGCTTGAATTTCTTTTTCTTGGCAAGTCACCGCTTCAGACTGAACTGTCGCCAGGAAATAGGTGACCTTCTTCTCAACCCACTGATTATCTTTTGTGAAACTATATTGTTCAACAAACGAAGGATCTTCCAGCACTTTGCATGACTGAATACCAGTTTCTTCTTCTAGCTCGCGGCAGGCAGTGGCGATCGCCGTTTCTCCGGGTTCGGCGTGCCCCTTCGGAAAGCCCCAATGCCCAGCCCAGTGCCGAATTAGCAAGAACTGCATCTCGCTTGATTCGCCTGTTTCTTTTATGAAAATTGGCACAATGCCAAACGCTTCGTCTTTCATCACAGAATCCTCATCCTAATATTGCGTCAATCGCGTCAATCAACCGTTTCCCTCTAGCCTAGGTCAACATAATTAGATAGGCGATAGATAAATTTTGTAGTTTCAGTCATAATCGCCTTATCGCTGCAAGTTTTTACAGATTTTTAGTTCTTGCGGATTTTATATGGCTTCAACCCGATATAGTCACTCCTTGCCCATTCAGTATTCTCTTAAAACGGTTAAACGGGCAGAACGGGCAGTGCGGTGTGCTCCTTTTCAATTGGCATTGTTTAATGCAATGCGGTGGCAGAGCGTCGATCTAAAAGCGATCGCTGGTAAAGTGGGCTGGAGCAACGGCTACACTTGCCGCCCTGTTCTAGAGATTGCCGCAGAAGCTGATTTGCTTTGGCTGATTCAGGTGGGCTTACTGCGGCGAGAAGTTGATGGGCAAGGGTTGACCGATAGTTTTAGGTTGACTCCTCTAGGACATCAGATGGTCGAGAAATGGCAGACCCTGGGAAAATCTTTGCCTGCTCCATCTTGGGGCGATCGCTTATATAATGCCTTGAGTCGTTGGGTTCGTTTACCTAATTGGATTTAGCCGAATTGGATTAAATAATAATGTTCCTGGAGGTCTTGAATGAAAGCCATCATGGTTGTCGGAACTACGTCCCATGCTGGGAAGTCGCTTCTGACTGCGGCATTGTGCCGCATCTTAAGTCGGCAAGGATGGCGAGTCACCCCTTTTAAAGGACAAAACATGGCGCTCAATTCCTACGTCACCTCAACGGGGGGCGAGATTGGTCATGCTCAAGCGGTGCAGGCTTGGGCTGCCGGAATTATGCCCCGTGTAGAAATGAATCCAATTCTGCTGAAGCCCCAAGGCGACATGACCTCTCAGGTAATTTTGAAGGGGCGAGTTGCCGGGCGAGTTGGGGCAGCAGAATATTATGAGCAGTTTTTTGATGTGGGTTGGCAAGCGATCGAGGAGTCGCTCCAGCGGTTGAGTGAAGAGTTTGATCTGGTGGTTTGCGAAGGGGCAGGCAGTCCAGCCGAAATTAACCTGAAACACCGTGATCTGACCAATATGCGAATTGCTCGCTATCTCAACGCGCCGACGCTGTTGGTCGTAGATATTGAGCGGGGCGGCGCGTTTGCGCATGTGGTGGGCACGCTGGAGCTATTAGACCCTGAGGAACGGGCGTTGGTGAAGGGGATCATTATTAACAAGTTTCGGGGGCAGCGATCGATCTTGCAATCGGGCATTGACTGGCTGCAAGAGCGGACGGGCATTCCGGTGGTGGGTGTGATTCCTTGGATGGAACAGGCTTTTCCGGCTGAAGATTCCCTGTCGTTGGTCGATCGCAACTCTTCTCACCCCAATAGCGAAATTTCGATCTCAGTGGTGCGCTTGCCGCGCATCTCTAACTTCACCGATTTTGACCCATTAGAGTCTGAACCCAGTGTGACTGTCAAATATATCAGCCTCAAAGATTCGCTGGGCTATCCCGATGCTGTGATTTTACCTGGATCAAAAACAACGATCGCTGACCTCGTTGCCATGCAGCGCACCGGATTAGCAGAAGCGATTCAAAACTACGCAGCGGCAGGCGGCACTGTGTTGGGCATCTGCGGCGGGTTCCAAATGATGGGCAGAATGTTGGCTGACCCTGAGGGCGTGGAAGGGCAGGAAGGACGCTATAAAGGTTTAGGCTTGTTGCCTCTCAAAACGATTATTACCGGGCAAAAAGTGGCTCGTCAGCGAGTGGTCACTTCCAATTATCCTCAAGCGGGTTTGCCTGTAGTGGGCTACGAAATTCATCAGGGTCGCAGTCATTTGATGGATACCGAATCTGAAGCGGGGGCGATCGCTTACAAGCCCTTATTCGACGATCCCAATTTAGGCGTAGTTGATGTGAGTCAATCGGTTTGGGGGACTTATTTACACGGCATTTTTGATAATGGCCCTTGGCGGCGGGCGTGGCTGAACCGTTTGCGGCAGCAGCGCGGCTTAAAGTCTCTGCCTACAGGCATTTCTAACTACCGTGAGCAGCGAGAAGCGATGCTGGATTCTCTGGCAGACGAGGTCAAACAGCATTTGGATCTAGCTCCAATTTTGGCGCACTTAGAGCGGTAGAGAACGTTGTGAGGATATTTGAAAATCGTGAGGGTGACCATTAGAGTGTAAGGGCGCGGCATTCGGACGACTATTTTTCGGTGTGTCCGAGAACTTTTTAGTCGAATGCCACGCCCCCACAGGAGATTGGCGATATTTTTCAAATACTCTCTTAACTAAGGGATCTGCATTGAAATAAAGTCCCAATGGGATGCGTTAGCTTTCTAGCCCCCTAAATCCCCCAATTCTGGGGGACTTTGAAAGGCTCGGAAGTCCCCCAGAATTGGGGGATTTAGGGGGCGGATCGGGACGTTATTTCATTGCTACTCCCTAAGGCTGTCCAATGATCAATCTAACCAACTCACAAAAGCCTTCTGCCTCTGCTGCTTCAGTGACAAATCTGGGTTTGTATTTGATTTGGTCAACATAGTGCCTGATGTTTGCCACTCCCACTGAAATGGGGAAGCGATCGCCATTAAACAAACTTTCATCATTTGGGCTATCACCAATCGTCGCAACTTCCTCCTTTGTCAACTCAGGAAAATATCGCTGTAAGACCTGCTCTAACCCAGTCACCTTGTCCTGTTGTGCCACCCGAATGTGACACTGTACGGTGCTGTAGGTAAAACCCCAGCCTTGACTCTGAGCGCGATCGCTTAATTCTTTCAAATCTGCAACGCTCAACCCTTTGACATCAAAAGTCCAGTCGGTCGTTCGAAAGCGATTGTCTGAAGACTCTTGAATTTGGGGGAACACGGTCTGTAAACTTGCAAAGGTTTTGGCAAGGGCTTGCCGATGCGTTGTAATGTCAGCGATAGGGGCTAGAAGCTCGCCATATTGACCCTTATAGAATATGGCTCCGTTTTCGGCGATCGCCCCCACCACAGGTAAATACTCTGCCAACCCATTCACCCATCCTGCCGATCGCCCAGTCACAAGCAGCACGGGTATATCGGCTGCTGCCAAATCATTGAGGGCAATGAGCAAGGCGGGAGTGAATTTGCCGTTTTGGGTCAATGTGCCATCTACGTCAGTGGCAATCAGGCGGACTTTAGGAAATGCCAGAGGCAGAGGAAGGAGCATAGGGAATTCGTTGATAATTTTCACAAACTTGACCGCCAAACCGATAAATTCATTTACCATTTGTCATCATCTTAGAAATTTAGCAAGATTTAGCCATGACGGGATTGAATGCAGAGCAGCGTAATTACTTCTACCTCGGTGAATCAGAGCGGGCAGGAATTCATAAGTCTGTTCTGGCGGCACTTTATGCCGTTCATCGCCATCCTATGCTGAGTGATGGTGAGGTGGGCTTAGGAATTGCGCCTGCCAACCGCATTACGCCTGACCAAGTCAACACCTTTCCCGGACAGGTGCAATTTGCGGCCAACACCATTCGCAGCATCACCGATAAGCTGACGGCGCAGGGCTGGAATGGCGGAGATTTATGGAGTCCTGAGCAGGGACGCTACACCGATCGCCTGATTCAAACCATTGCTAATGGGTTTAATCCGGCGGCGGGCGACACTTCTGCCGCACAGTTAGAAGCCGTGGATGGTCAGATGCTCTTGCAAGCGTACATCACTGATATTACAGCCAACTTTAGGGCAGACCAGTTGCCTCAGAATTTGGCATTTCTCGATAAGGCGTTGATCACGTTTGGGGAACGAATCCCTCAATATTTTATGAACCTCGCCTATCAACGAGATGCCCTCTTAGAAGCAGTCCGGCTATGGCGCAAATTGGATACTCGGATGGCGGCGATCGCTTCTATTCTGCGGGTTAACGAAACCGATCCAAGCCTTGCCAGCCTGGATGAATCAGCGCTCGATCGCCCTCTGGTGCAATTCATCATTCAAATTTCGCCTTTCTACGCCGGCTATCCGCACCAGCGGGAAGCGTTGTTGCGGCTGACGCAGCTCTGGCGGCGTTTAGATTCGCGGGAAGAGGCGATCGCGGCTCTGGGCGACAATACCTCTGCTGAAACCAATATTAAAATCATCGATCCTGCCTTGATCGCCTTCATTCAACGAATTCCTCAGTACTTTCGAGGCAAGGGCGAACAACGCAACGCGATCGCCGAAGGCTTCCGGCTATGGCGAGGCTTCGACTCACGCAGCACAGCCCTTAAAGAACTGGGAATTGACCCCCAAGTATTATCTTCTAGCAACCCTAATCCAGGGTCACTTGCCAACGCTGCCGCCCAGCTCGATCGGGAATTGCTCAATTTTCTGAAGCGTCTGCCAACCCAATACCGCGAAACCGAACCGCAGCGCGAGGCACTGATCCGCCTGGTTCAACTTTGGCGCGGTTTAGATGCCCGCGACAAGTGCATTCAATCTCTCCTTGACGACTTGCGTCGGATGGAAAGCGCCCGCCGCGACTCCCCCGATGCGCCGCCTCGCCCTGAACCTTTGCCGCTGTCGCCTCGCCCCAGCCGCTGGACGCCTGACAATTTGCAAATGCACGCCTCGATTATTGCCAATGGCAGTTTTACTTGGGCAGAAGCAACCCACGGCGGCACTCGCATTCCCCCCAATTTAGCAACGGTAGATGCCATCGTGCGGATCGCCAAAGCGGCACAGCAAGCGCGCGATCGCATTAATCGTCCTTTCCGGATTACCAGTTGGTATCGTTCCCCTGATATTAACCGCGAGGCGGGTGGCGCATCTTTAAGTCGTCATATTGCGGGAGATGCGATCGACTTTTACTGCGATGGTCTTTCGGGCAACCAGCTTTATCGGGCTTTAGATCCTTGGTGGACAGGTGGTTTGGGGCGTTATGCTGACTATCCTGAACTTTGCCATATTGATGCTAGAGGGTATCGGGCGAGGTGGACGAGGTAGATTGCGGCAAGGTGAGATTGTAGAGGGGTGGTGTGATTTGAGAGTTGCTGGGCATCTTAAGACTAATTAAATAATCAGACTAAATTAAGTAGTCAAGTTCTTGGCATGAGATGCGTATGTCAGCCCCGCTCCTTCTAACCCAAACCAAGTTAGCTCAAACCGCAGCCTCCCCTCAAGCTGCCGATTCTCCAGTTTGGATGTTTACTTCAGGTGCTTTGGCCATAGCGCTCGTTGGGCTGGCTGTGTTTACCAAAGTCAAAATTAGCGAGCTCAAAAAGCAGAAACGGTTTGAAGAATTCAAAAACCAAGAATTTCAGAAAAAGCTGAAGCTGGCGATCGGCACCATTAGCAAGATGGAGAAAAACCCTGACCTGATTCACTCGCGGGATTTCAACCTGGATTATTTGCGAATGCGAATGGAGGAGGAACAGTTTCACTTCGCTATGGTGAACCAAATCAAGATTCGCATCAAAGAAAAGATCTCGGTGGCGCTGCGACCCTCCCAAGCCGAACAGGGATTGGTGGGCATGAGTAGCGCTCCTCGTCCAGTAGATGAAATTTTTGATGTGGAGTATGAGCCGCCCAATTCGCCTAAAGGCTCTAAGCGGGTGTTATTCAGAATTCAAATTAAGCTGACCAAAATTCCGACGCAGCCGACTTCTGCAACCATTAGCCAAATTTTAGAATGTATGCAGAAGTACATGAGCCAGAATGCCGATGAGCATTGGCAGCCAACTATTCAAGGAAGAATTGCATCTATGCACTGGGATCAAAAGGCTAAACCAACCCCCCTATTGGTTTTAGAACAATCCAATGAAGGGACAAATGTAACTTTCCGAACCAATCGCATTAAAGAATAAAACATTCACAGCATTCTCAATTCAATCGGATGCAGGCAAGGGGCTTAGGGCGTGTTTTAAAACCCTTGGATCCTCCCTAACCCTCCTTAATAAAGGGAATTGCCCCCTTCAAAGTCCCCTTTAAAAAGGGGGATTTAGGGGGATCTCTAAGACTAAAGCGCCTACTAATAGGACTTTTAAAACACGCCCTAAGCCCTCTGTGGCAGAGCGTCAGGCGCAGCAAGCTCAAAGAGATGTAATCCCCCGATCGCTCGACCCTAAGTTAGGGATCTGCATTGAAATAAAGTCCCAATGGGATGCGTTAGCTTTCTAGCCCCCTAAATCCCCCAATTCTGGGGGACTTTGAAAGGCTCGGAAGTCCCCCAGAATTGGGGGATTTAGGAGGCGAATCGGGACGTTATTTCATTGCTACTCCCTTACCGAAGCGACGGTGGTGGATAGGCAGCCTCTGCGCTTGGAATGCCCGTCTCTGGTGGCTGGGTTTGAGCCAGAGGCAGATTTCCCTCAGCTTTTTCGGGAGTCTGTTGAGCCGTGGCGTGTTGAGGCGTGATCCAAACAATTTGGCGTTGCCCTGGCTCGATGCGGGTACTTTCTTCTTCCATCACCGATCGCGCTTGTTTGGGATCAAAGTGATGATTAAAATCTGTTTGCAAGCGATCGACTCGGCTTTCCGTCTCAGCAACCTTTGACTGTAGCTCTTTGAAGCTGTTCTGCTGCGACAGGTTGTAAGGCAGAAGCTTGAATAGGGCAGTGATGGCAATTAATGATAATAAAAGGTTAACCCCAAGCTTCGTCGTGACTTCAGTGGCGATCGCTCGATGGGGAATTTGAGATTTCTGACGACGGATACGCTTAGAGACTCGACGGCGAGGCAATGGTGTCGGTTGAGATGGACGGCTAGGGGGTTGAAGTGCATTCATGATGGTGAAGATTCTGGCTGACAGAGCCTATGGCGAAATCCGTGGAAATACTTAATCGACTCGACACCCTGAACTTACTTAGCCCGTCAGCCTGTCAATCGAGCTGTTCTCCTCATCGAAGGAAAGTGGGTCGATACTAACCTTACCTCCAGACTATTGAAATAGAGGTAAGGCTAGCAAACCATCCTACTTGTAGAGTTCGGTTGATAACCGGAACGCTAGCACAGCAGGAATAAGTGCAACGACCAACGCAACGTAGATTTGAGTGTCTGATAAAGCCATTGTTGAAAACTCCTGATCTCGTGAATAATAATATGCCTAATTGCCCCATAAGAGGAAAAACTGGCAATAGTTTTCATTAATGTCGGTCAAATTGGTACCTTCTGGAATCCTTTGTCACATGATGTAACAGAGAAAGTCAGAGATTCGTTACATTCCATACTCCCGAGTATTGCTCATCCAGATTAAGGTGTGGGCTGACATTTGAGGTTTTAACGTTACCTTTACCCCTCTTGTGTATAGTGGAATGTACAAAAATGATGAGTATGTTACAAAGCACTGTTGAAAAAATATTGCTGAAAAGTCTATAAGTCCCGCCGCTATTGACTCAATCTCTTTGACTTTAATTTGACTCAATCAATTTTCCAAGTAAATGGGTAGGCATAAACAAGTGTAGGTTTTATTAGGGTAAGTATTTTACCTGCATTCCATCACGTTTAGTTCAGCCCACCGACTTGAATCCATTTCCTTACCTTCCTTGAGGGCTATTGACCCTTCTTCTTGATTATGTGGGAGCTTCAACCGTTGGACAGTGAAAGACCCACTCGCATTCAGTTTGAACGTCAGTTAAGACGGGTACAAAAAGATGTACTGCGGATGGGTGCGCTGGTAGAAAATTCTTGCTGGTTGTCTCGTAAGGCGTTGTTTGAACGTGATTTGGCGGCGGCTCAACAAATTTATCTGCAAGATAAACAAATCGATCGCATGTATCGTCAAATTGAACTGGACTGTATCAATTTGTTAGCGCTTCAGTCTCCAGTCACTCAAGATTTACGTCTTTTAAGTGCGCTCATGCAGCTGATTCGAGATTTAGAGCGCATTGGCGACTATGCCGAAGACCTAGGAGAAATTGCCATCAAGCTTTTCCCTTATCCAGTTCCAGCCTGTATGGATCAGGTGCAGACAATGCTCGATCGCTGTCGGGCAATGCTGGCAATGGGTTTGGTTTCTCTCTCTAACTTAGATGCAGAGTCTGGTCTAGACCTTAAGGTTAAGGATGATGCGGTCGATTTAGACTATGAGACGCTTTATAACCATCTAGCAGGGCAAACCGATGTTAAAGGCACCGTTGAACCCACCGTGTTGCTAGTCCTAGTCATTCGCCATTTAGAGCGCATGGCAGATCATGCCACTAATATCGGTAAGCGTGTCGCCTACATCGTCACCGGACAGCGGTAGGAACGTGACCAAGAGATATATGAGAAGTTGTCGATGTGGCATCAAGGTGTAAGGGCGTAGCATTCAGGCGAGTATTTTTCGGCGAGTCTGAGGGCTTTTTAGCCGAATGCCAAGCCACTACTAGCGATTAGGGAACTTTCAAATATCCTTTGGGCAAGGGAAACAAAGGCGCTATGCTGCGGCTTCTTTCGCTAGTTTTCTTGCCTTCATTAGTCCTAGCGCTTGTTTGACCTGTTCGTATCCGGCTGTATTGCCTTGCTCTAAATAGCGCTCTCCTGCTAGCAGCAAATGCTGGGCGGCGTTGTTGTCTTGGCGAAGGTTGGCGGTGACTAAGCCGAGATTATGAAAGGCTTCGGCGAAGGTTTTGTCGAGCTGTGCCGATTGGGTGAAGCGATCGCTTGCCTGTCGATATTTCCCTCGCCTGTAAGCTTCGCAGCCTTGCTGAAACTGAACAGCAGCAGCAGGATTAAGGGTTGGCAAAGGATTAGGCGCGATTGGTTCGGTAAATAGAACGGCGAGGCTACCAGAACCAGAATAGGCTTGAATCATGCTGCCTAGCCCGATAGTTGCCACGATCGCGATGACAATAATCCAAATCAGAAAGCTGTTGGTTTCCATAGGCTGTTAGTTTCCATAGGCTGTTAATTTGAATACTTCATAAACTTCGGGGGCGTGCTCTATCGAGATACCCGCGAGGGGTCGCGCGGTTCTTCAGGGATATCGTCGTCATCAAAGCCCCAATCTTCATCGGCTTCCTTAGGATCTTTGACAGGTTCGGGTGAGAAGGGTGGCACGATGACCCGATAATCGGCATCGTAAACCTCATTCGGACGCTGGGGTTCGGCATCCGCCTTCTCGTAGCTCATGGAATAGATGGAACCGGATTGCTTAGGCGCGACGGGTGCTTGCTTGACTTCAAAATCTGTCCGGACTGGGGGGCGAGGGTTGCCGCTAGCGCGATCGGCTTCTGTGTAGCCTTCCCAGTTATCCCAGTCTTCGTCTGAGCGATCGCGGGTTTCGGGCTGAGCGCCTGATGATTCAAACGTTGATCTAGACGTTGATCTAGACACTGATGCGGGCGAGTCTTCCTCCCAATCGTCCCATTCTTCGCGGGTTTGTCGATTTTCCCAGTCTTCTTGGAGGCGAGTTTCTGCGGCGCGGGAAGGATTGGCGCGGGCTTCGTTGCGCTTTGTCCAATTGGCGACCCAGGGACGGCTTTCGGCAGCGGGGCGGCTGGCGGCTGGCGGGGCGGGGGGGCGCTGCTTGTTAGAACGGCGAACGGCGGCGAACCGGGACAAGCTAAATAGGCTTGAAACAGCAACGGTAGTGGCGGCTCCAGCAGCGATCGCGGTTAGCATCCACAGGGCTAAGGGTAGCGCCTGAGTCGAGAGTCCTGCTATCACCAATGGCAATACAGGCGACCAATTTTGCAAGGCAAAGAGCGCCAAACCGACCAAAATCAATAGCGGTAAAAACAACCGTGCGATCGTCATCAGTAAACCTCCCTGAGTACATAACGCGATGTGACCCCTACCTACAGATGTCCTTCCCAGCGCTTTAAAGGCACACAATCAATATCTACCTGGTCAAGCGCCCGAGCCACTACAAAATCAACCAAGTCTTCAATAGTCTGAGGATTATGATACCAGGCTGGAATCGCCGGAACGATCCTGGCGCCCGCTTCTGCCAAAGTTGTCAGATTTCGCAGATGAATCAGGCTAAACGGCGTCTCGCGGGGGACAATGACTAGCTTGCGTCCTTCTTTAAGCTGAACATCGGCTGCCCGTTCTAACAAGTCAGAACTTAAGCCTGCTGCTAGCTTCCCGACCGTACTCATACTGCAAGGCATGATCACCATGCCTTGCGTCCGAAAAGATCCGCTGGCAATATTTGCGCCCACGTCTCCCCAAGGATGGCAACGTAATTTCCCCCCCGTCTCTACCCCAGCTTGCTGTCGCCAAAATTGCTCTTGCTGTGCCGCCTCTAGGGGCATTCGGATGTCTTTCTCGGCTTGCCAAACCATGTAAGTAGATTTGGAGGCCACGAGTTCGATCGCCTGATCAGCAGCTAGCAAAAACTTGAGGGCACGGACGGCATAAATTAAACCGGAGGCTCCGGTAATGCCGAGAATAAGGGGCGCAGTTGAAGATACAGAAGACACGCACAGATTAAGAAAGATTACCTCTTAATCATAAGGTTCTCCATCCCGACCGTTTGTATCAGCTAGGGCTTCCTCGGGGGTGCGCTCATAAGGCTCTTCATCATCAAGCGCTTCACTACCGCCGCCCACTGCCACAAGGTCGATTTGTTGACGGTAGTAATCGACGCTCTTGACTTGAACTTCGACGCGATCGCCCAGCTTGTACTGCTTCCGGTTCTTCCGTCCGACTAGCTTTTGTTGCCGCGAACGGTATTCATACCAGTCGTCTTTCAATGAACTGACGTGAACCAGTCCTTCTACCAACAGCTCCTCAATTTCGACAAAGAAACCATAGGATTGCACGCCGGTAATTAATCCGTGGAAGGTATTACCCGTATGCTGCTGCATAAAGTCGGCTTTTTTTAGACCTTCTAGGTCAGATTCGGCTTCTTGAGCTAGCTTCTCGCGCTCGGTTAGGTGAACCACAATTGGGGAAATTTGCTCTTCCAACTCATTATAGATTTCGGTGGGGAGAACGTTCCAGGCGATTTGCCCATGACAACTGCTGCTGCGAAGATCGACAGCTTCTTTAGAGCGGGTGGTGCGGCGATCGCGTCCAAACTCAAATACAGCGTGAAGGGCACGGTGAATCAGCAGGTCAGGATAGCGGCGGAGCGGAGAGGTAAAGTGAGTATAGCCATCATTCAGCGCTAAACCAAAGTGGGCACCGGGTGTAGTGCTGTAAACGGCGGGCTTGAAGGTTGAAAGGAGCAGGTAGGTCAGTACCTTCTCGGTTTTCGACTGGGCAAAATGCCCGACTAGCTTTTGATAATCGCGCGGATGGACTTCGTCTTCTTGCTCCAGGTGCGAGTCAATTTCCATGTTGCTGATCAGCTTCAGTAGTTCTTGTACATCACTGGGATCAGGGCTGCGGTGAACTCGGTAGATGGCGGGAACTTGCAGATCGACTAAATGAGAGGCGATCGCTTGGTTTGCCAGCAGCAGCAACTCGGTGACGATGGAGCGAGCGGGTAGGAACACTGAAACCACCATTGCGCCCAAGGCACCTTCGTCGTCGTACTGAAACTTGGTGGAAAGAAACTTGCTGAGTTCGGGGTTTGCCTCATCGGGAAACACCTTCTCGGGCAAGTTCAAATCAAAGGCTCCCCGCTCTAGCCGCTGTGCCCGGACAGACTGGCTGATGGTAAACAGTTGATCTAGCATTTCAAAAATGGGTTCAAACTCTTGAAGCTGATCGAGCGTGGGCAACGGATACGCTGGAGCAATCATAGATTCGGCTTCAGACGAGGCGTGGCGCTGCAAGATCGCTTGAGTCTGTTGATAGTCCAACCGATGATCGACTTGAATTACCGTAGGTTCAATCCGAAACTCAACAACATTTCCATCGGCATCTAAGTCGAATAGAACTGACACCGCCAAACGATCTTGTCCGACCGCCAAGCAGCAACAGCGATGCACCGCATCAGGCAGCATGGGCAGAACGGTTTCGCCGAGATAGATAGAGTTACCTCGCTTGCGGGCTTCGATATCTAGAGCCGAGCCAGTGGGAATGAAGGAGGAGACATCGGCAATATGCACGCCTAATCGCCATCCGGTCGGTGTTTTCTCTAAAGTCAGAGCATCGTCGATCGCCGGCCCTGTCGGAGTCGCCGGGCCATCAATGGTGATGGTAGAGATTTTTCGCAAATCCATGCGATTTTTCAAGTCACCCCGGCGCATTTTGGTGGGCAGGGCTTCGGCTTCGGCTAATACTTCTTCAGAAAAATGTCGGGGCAAGTCGTGCTTGCAACAGACAATATCGAACTCGGAGGCGGCTCTGGCATCGCTGCCTAAAAGCTGTGCGACTCGACCGATGGGAAGATAAGAGCCGAGCGGGTAGCGGATGATTTCGACATGGGCGAGCTGATCTACCGCCTCTTGTAAGTCGATGCCGTTGGTTTGTAGTTCGACTTCAAACAGCAGGCGATCGTCTAGAGGTGTGGCGCGGTAGCTATCATCAGTTTGTTTGACCCTAGCGAGCACGGAGGCGTTAGAGCGGTCTAAAATGAGCCGAACTTCTCCTTCGGGGCTGCGGCGGCGGGTGCCTTCTTTAGTGACTTTGACGAGGACGCGATCGCTATTCCACGCTGTATTCAAATGGCTTTCGCGGATGTAGATATCTTCCGAACCTTCCACATCTTGAATGGCAAAGCAAAAGCCTTTGCTCGAACAGCGGAGTTTGCCTTCTACAACATTCTCTTCCGTAATGCGACGATATTTGCCCCGCTCTTTGACTAAGATACCAATTCGTTCTAGGGCATCTAAGGCAATTTGTAATTTGCGGAGTGCTTCATCGTCTTTGCAGTTCAGCTTTTTTTCGAGAGCTTTAGGAGCGACTAACTTGTCATCTGGGAAGTTAGTCAGTAGTGCGGCGATCGTAAATTCCATGTAGCGACTGATCCTTAATAATTGGGTATGACTCCCTGTCAATGCCGCCCATCCCCAAGCTGCTATTCAGCCTATACAAGGACACTCCTGAGATTAATCTGGTCTAACCTAACGGAACGAAACGATCCGTCAAGCCCTAACTCGCTGTCCATTTGAGCAGCCTTTACCCTTGGTGTTCAAGGTTCATAGACAGTACAAACTTCAATCGTTCCAGCCTCGGAATGCTAGGTTTAAAAGTTCTCTTGTGAAACTTAAGCAAATCGCTTCCGAGGGACTAACAACAAGTTTGGTTTTAACCAGAGATAACCCTCAACGAGTCGATGCTTTGCTCTATATTCAAAGAGAGTGGCTTCAGGATTGTGTAGAAATCCATCACATCTCTGACAAAGCAACGGCACAGACAAGGAATTGTATCGATGAACATTGAGCTAACCCGATCTGAGTCAACAGACAATGTTTGAAATGAGTATTAGAATCTCATCTATTCCTGCACTCACTTCTTATTCTATTAACAATTGCCGCATACAACATAGATTAGTAGAGAAATTTTTGCGAATTTCTCAAAACTTGGTGTTCGTCATCACTACATTTTTCTAAAATCTCCTCTCCAAACTGCCCTCACTCCTCAGATTCTTCGAGCTTAGAATGTTTGAAAAGACGATGTGATATCAAGACGATGTGATATCAAGATATGAGGGCGTAGCATTCGGATGATGCTTTGTGGATGAGTCCGAGGGATTTTTTGCCGAATGCCACGCCCCTACAGGTGATTTGCGATACTTTTTAGATGTCTTCTTAAGCTGTAACTAATAGGTAAAATCTAGAGGCGAGGGAAACTTAAAGTTTATGACTCTTTACGATTTGCTGCTGCGTAATGGTCGCTTGATAGATAGCGACGGCACGATCGCCCCAGTTGATATTGCGATTCAGGGTGGCGCGATCGCTGAAGTTTCTCCCCGCATCACGGCACTTGCTCTGCAAGAACTAGACCTACAAGGGCAACTCGTCAGCCCTCCCTTTGTCGAATCTCACATTCATCTAGACTCTGCCCTCACCGCTGGACAACCTCGGTGGAATCAGAGTGGCACCTTGTTTGAAGGCATTGAAATTTGGCGAGAACGTAAACAAAATCTGTCCCTCGAAGACGTTAAAAGCCGTGCCCTAGAAACCCTCAAGCAACAGGCCATCCAGGGCGTTTTGTTTGTTCGTAGCCACGTCGATGTCAGCGAAGCCAATCTAGTCGCACTTCAGGCATTGCTCGAAGTCCGGGAAGCCGTTAAAGATTGGATAACGCTGCAAATTGTCGCTTTTCCTCAAGATGGCATCTATGGCGGAGTCAAAAACGAGAGCTTGATGGAAGAAGCGATCGCCCGTGGTGTCGATGGCATTGGCGGCATCCCCCACTACGAACTGACCCGCGAAGATGGCGTTAAATCTGTTCATCGCATCTTTGAGTGGGCAGAACAATACGATCGCCTCATTGATATCCACTGCGACGAAATTGACGATGACAACTCCCGTTTTCTCGAAGTGATGACAGCCTGCGCCATCCGCACCAACATGGGTTCACGAGTGACTGCCAGCCACACCACTGCCTTTGGCTCTTACAACAACGCCTACGCCTACAAGCTTCTGGGCTTCTTGCAACGAACGCAAATCAACTTCGTTTGCAATCCCCTGATCAATATCACGCTGCAAGGACGCACCGACACCTACCCCAAACGGCGAGGCTTAACCCGTGTTAAAGAACTCTGGCAGCAGGGCATGAACGTCAGCCTGGGACATGACTGTATTCTCGACCCCTGGTACTCATTAGGCACTGGAAATATGCTGGATGTCGCCTCAATGCTGGTGCATGTAGGACAAATGACTGGCAGCGCCGAGATTGATGCTTGCTACAATATGGTCACCTGGCAGGGCGCAAAAACCCTGCATTTAGAAGATCAGTACGGTATCGCTGTGGGAAAACCTGCAAACTTGATTGTACTAGATGCGAGCGATCGCTTCGATGCCATTCGCCGCCGCGCCACTGTTCGGTACGTTATTTCTCGGGGCAAAGTTCTTGTTTCTACAGAAGCTCCACAGACAAGCTGGCATGGCGAACAAATATAAAAAATTCATGAACCTATCTGTAAGTTTCTCAGTAAATTCAAAAAGACTTGACACAAAAAGCCCACCGTTGAGGTTAACATTTGAAAAGTTTGTGCTTGAGTACAGAGCTTTTCTGCCTTTAGAGGATTGCCTTCTGAATTGAGCAGGTGGAATTAAGGGTTGCTCAGAGTTTCTGATAGGTTGAGCAAATTCGCAATAGAACTTTCATAGGATATTTCATGACAACAGCAACTCAGGTTAAACACGACGTCAAAGACTTGTCTCTGGCTCCCTTAGGGAAACAGCGGATTGAATGGGCAGGCAGAGAAATGCCCGTTTTAGACCAAATTCGCGATCGCTTTGCCAAAGAAAAACCATTGGCAGGTATTCGCTTAGTGGCTTGTTGCCACGTCACGACTGAAACGGCTCACTTGGCGATCGCCCTCAAAGCCGCTGGTGCTGACGCGGTCTTAATCGCCAGCAACCCCCTCTCCACCCAAGATGACGTAGCTGCGAGCTTAGTGGTCGATTACGGCATTTCTGTCTACGCCCAAAAAGGTGAAGACAATGAGATGTATCAGCGCCACGTTCGCATTGCCCTCGACCACAGACCCAACATCATCGTTGACGATGGCAGCGATGTTGTCGCAACTCTGATTCAAGAACGCCCTGAGCAAGTCGCTGACCTGATTGGCTCCACCGAAGAAACCACCACAGGCATCGTTCGCCTCAAAGCCATGTTGCGCGACGGCGTGTTAACCTTCCCCGCCATGAACGTCAACGATGCAGACACCAAGCACTTCTTTGACAACCGCTACGGCACAGGTCAATCGACCCTCGATGGCATCATCCGCGCTACCAACATTTTGTTGGCGGGTAAAACCATCGTGGTTGCAGGCTACGGCTGGTGCGGTAAAGGCACGGCGCTACGTT
>Ga0209181_10004149_pt1 | contig 21817 bp, 19 predicted proteins | sample MAT05_FD_187208 | JGI IMG/M metagenome (GOLD analysis project Ga0209181, IMG submission 187208) | Freshwater microbial communities from Lake Fryxell liftoff mats and glacier meltwater in Antarctica - MAT-05 (SPAdes) (version 2) | ecosystem: Environmental > Aquatic > Freshwater > Ice > Liftoff... | reverse complement strand
TATGCTTGAAGTCATTGCGAGCTTGACCCGCAATCTCCTTGCAGTTTTAGCTTTTCTGTTAACGGATTGGGATCTTTTGTTTCGGTTGGTGAAGACACCTACCGATAAAAGAATTAGTAGTTGATTTGTAATTGAAAACGGGAGCCGCGTTAGTGAATGCAGAGGAAATCCTTTTTGAGAGGAACGAGTAAAAAGATTGGAACGGAATGAACGCCCCATCGGGGAACGCCCAAATACTATAAGAAAAGTATGGAGTTTAAAGCACCATTGTTCATACCTAATTTAAAGTATGAAGTTAAGGTTGATTAGTTGTTGGCTTCGGAAACAGAATTAATGGCCGCAATACCAGGAAGTTCCTTGCCTTCGAAATATTCGAGCAAAGCGCCACCGCCGGTTGACACATAACTAACCTTATCTTCTAAGTGAAACTTGTGTATAGCTGCGGCTGAATCGCCACCACCTATTAACGAAAAAGCGCCATTGGTAGTTGCTTCGGCTAATGCAAGAGCTACTTTTTTGGTACCATTTGCAAATTTATCCATTTCGAAAACCCCCATTGGGCCATTCCATAAAATAGTTTTGCTATTTTTAATTACTTCTGAATAAGTGTTTGTAGCTTCTATTCCGATGTCCAAACCCATCCATCCACTTGGAATAGCGTTGCTTTCGATGTTTTTGGTATTGGCTTCGGCACTAAAAGCATCCGCTATCACAGAGTCTTTTGGTAGAAAAATATTAACACCGATTTTTTTAGCTCGACTTAAAATTTCTTTGGTAAGTTCAACCCTTTCGGCTTCGAAAAGCGAGTTGCCTATTTCTCCGCCTTGCGCTTTAATGAAGGTGTATGACATGCCCCCACCGATGATGATATTATCGGCAATCGTTAAGAGGTTTTCAATGATTAATATTTTGTCGCTTACCTTAGCACCGCCAACAATCGCAGTGAACGGTCGTGGTGGATGATGCATTACTTTTTCGGCATTGGCTACTTCGGCGGCCATTACAAAGCCAAAACATTTATCAGTAGGAAAAAATTGCGCTATTACGGCAGTGCTAGCATGTGCGCGGTGGGCAGTTCCAAAGGCATCATTCACATAAAAATCACCCAAAGCAGACAGTTTTTCAGCAAAGGCAAGGTCGCCTTTTTCTTCTTCTTTGTAGAAGCGCAAATTTTCGAGAAGTAAAACTTCTCCAGGTTCTAGCACTGCCGCCATGTCCGTAGCATCTTGACCAATACAATCGGTTGCAAACTTTACATTTAAGTTTAACAAGGAGTTTAAATGATTCACAATGTGTTTGAGCGAGTATTTATCGATTGGGCCATCTTTGGGTCTTCCTAGGTGTGACATTAGAATAACAGAACCGCCATCGTTTAATATTTTTTGAATGGTAGGCAAAGCCGCAGTAATACGGGAATCATCGGTTATGTTAAACTCTGCATCTAAAGGCACGTTAAAATCAACACGGACTAAAGCGCGTTTTCCGGAAAAATTGTGGTTATTAATGGTATTCATGGGTGATGGTGAAATTATTTTCCTTTGTTAAATTCTGCGATTGCGTCGTAGGTTTTGGCTTTATCTCCTTTTCGCAGAATGCGAATGCTATAAATAATATCGTTGGTTTTGGTCATAAATGGCACTTCGGTACCCGTAATAAGTTCGCCAAATACGGTATGAACTCCATCGAGCCAAGGGGTAGATTTTAGTGTTATAAAAAACTGACTTCCGTTGGTTGCAGGTCCTGAGTTAGCCATGGCTAACACGCCCGGTTTGTCCATTTTCATTTCTGAAAATTCGTCTTTGAATTGGTAACCCGGTCCACCTTGTCCTGATCCCATTGGGTCGCCGCCTTGAATCATAAAGTTTTCGTTATCGCCATTGGTTAAGCTAATAACTCGGTGCCATTTTAAGCTATCAAAAAATGGTTGACCAGGTTTACGAAAATTATTTGGCATATTTCCTTCGGCAAGTGCAACGAAATTTGCAACAGTCGTTGGAGCTTTATCGACAAATAATTTGCTAATCATTGATCCCTTAGAGGTATTAATTACTGCGAATAAGCCATCGGAGGTATCCACTTTAGGAACAACGATTTCTTCGGTTGATGATTCTTCTTCGGTAGTTACAGGTTTTGTTTGACAAGCTGCGAAAAACAGAACAATAGACAGGATGGTTAGAAACTTAACTTTTTGCATAGATTTATTTTTTTGAGTATTTGATTGCGGTTTAATGCTTTAATTTAATTGTTTTCGATTTAATGGATTAGCTTTAAATCACATTAATTACAGTTAAAAATAAAGGTGGTGCAAAGATATGCTTTCAACAGATTATTTTTGCGCAGATGTCAAAACCTTTATCACTTCGTATTGGCAATTTGCTTTACAAGTATTTTTACCCAGTATATAATATTGTTTATCCAATATTTAAAAACAGGCAGGATGCAGATGAAATTGCATATTTAAGAACCATTATTTCCCCCAATGATTCCATTTTGGATATTGGCGCGAATATTGGTTTTTATTCAAAAATTTTATCAGACTGTGTGGGAGTTCAGGGCAAAGTGCATTCATTTGAGCCGGATTCTGTAAATTTCAGACATTTGAAGAAAAACCTTAAAAGTCGCAGCAATGTTTTATTAATTAACAAGGCTGTGAGTGATAAATCAGGAACCTTAAATGTATATAAATCGAAAGATTTGAATGTTGATCATCGCACGTATCCGATTGGCGAATTTGAGTCGATAGAGGTAATAGAAGCCATTTCAATCGATGAATACGTTAATGCTGCTTGGTTAGTTAATGTTGTTAAGATGGATATTCAGGGCTTTGAAGTTTCGGCTTTAAAGGGAATGGAAAACACAGTAGCAGCAAATCCCAACATAAAATTACTGCTCGAGTTTTGGCCTTTTGGTTTGCATGAAGCGGGAAGTTCAGTTCAGGTATTTTGCGATCAAATTTATAGCATGGGCTTAAGAATTCAGTTCATGGAAGGTACTAAATTCACGGCCTTTAACGATGCTGATATCGCTCAATACGAAACCTGGGGATGGGGTGAATATAAAAATATTTTGGTAAGTAGGTTATTTTGAGGGAGCAAGATATAATGTCGATTTCAACTGAAAGGACTAAAACCTTTAACCCTAAAAACATTTATAAGGATAAAAAGCTGGCAAAAAGTTAAGCCCGGATTACTCAATGGACCAATTTTTCAGTTCTCGCATTCTTTAAAATTTTCTATAGGTGTCCGTTTCAAAATATTTTCCACTGCTAAAAGGGATTAGAAAAGCCCGATGGGCTGACATTATTGTCAAAACAAACTCCGAAGGGGTGACATTATACTCAAAAATTTGTTGAATTAAATGAATATTACCATCCCTTCGGAATTAATAAGGAATCAACAAATATATTTAGGGAGTAAATCATATTTCGTTAATTCTCCCAAATGGAAAATGAACTTATATTTGGTCAGAATTAAAAGTGGAAAAGTTATTAATTCTACTTTAACACATTAAGTTTTTTCTCTGTAATATCTATTGATATCGCTCTGTCGCTTACGATGTCTGGTGGCCAGTTTTTCTTCAAAAGGCAATGGTTCTTGCTCTTGTATAAAATTGTCAATAATAGCATCTCTTATATCTCGGTAAGAAAGAAGGGGTAGTTCTTCCACGTGTTCTTTCTTTTCCATCGTAAAAAATGCTAAAGCCATTATACTTAATACAATATGATGATTCCATGCCAGCCATTCTCTTACCTGATAGTCATACATTCCTATATCTGTTTAGATTCTCTAAAGGATTGTTCAATATAAAATCGCTGAGATTGATATTCGGCCAGCATCTCTTTTGTATATTCTTCCAGACTTCCATTGGATAATATGAAATGTACAACAGTCGTTTTGTATTGCTTTGTCTTTCGAATAATTAAGGTTCTTTTACGCAAGTACCATTTTCATCTACATAAATTTCTTTAGCATGTACCTGAGATATTAATGCTCCTTTACAACCGTTGCGCAATACTACCTTATCCCAGTATTAAGGCCAGCCATATACTTATCCACTCTTATATATTCTTGATTTGCCTTGGCTTTGCTCGGGGGTTTACCTCGTGCTGGTTTTTTAGCGGGAATTTCAATTTGAAATTCCTGCTCATATATTTTGGTAACTTTATGAATATCCAGGACAAATAAAATACCTAATTTATCTAATCCTGCACGAAATTCAGAATCATAACCATATAGGGCATCAGCAGTTACATAATCTATTCTTATACCTGCATCCTTTTGACGCTTTATGATTTCCAGTGCTATGGCTGTTTTCTTTTTGTAAACTATATCTTTGGGTACACCAGCCTTTTCCATTCGTTCAGGATCATCTATCCAGTTTTGAGGAAAATACAATTGTCCATCGATTAAGCTAAAGTGTTCTCCCGCACATAAAGTACCAAATACTGCAACCTAACAGTTCGCCTGTTTACCTAAATTACCGCAGTATTGATGAGCCACTGCTACTGAAAAATCTCCTTTCTTTTCTTCCGAAGACTCATCAATTATAAAGCCTACTGACTTTTCATTCTTAAAAAGTTCGTTTATATCCTGAGCAACTGAATCCATCAACTCTCTGGCACTCCATGGAGATTCACTTATAAAATGTTGAATTCGGTGATAGTCGTTTGATGGAAGATTCTCGCTCATAGTTTCAATGTTTCGAGAGCCTCGTTCGGTTATTACTAATGATTCTGAATAAAGTTCTGCTTGTAGTAATAACGATTTAGTTTTTGTTATAAAAATCAACGACTTACGACGGTAATACTCTTTAAGCCGTTTTCCAAAGGACGATAAATTGCTCTTCGCATAAGGGGCTATATATTTAGGTTACTTTTTTACGTGTGTTTTTTCCTTGGTTGACAAGCAAATATAACTATTCTTACCTCTTTATTAATAACATTTTCTAATGTGTTAAAGTAGAACTATTTCCTTTTCCTGTTATCTGAATTGTTTGTATTTCGTTAATGTGTTTTTTGTATTTCAAAACTTCCATTGCAAGATTTGCAATGTTTTGACTAAATCGAAAACTTGTCGAAAGATGATATGTTTTAAAGTCCGCTTTCTCAAGTGAGTTGACGGCAAAACGCCAACCATAAATTTGTTGATGAGTGTCGCCAACTATTACTTTGGTCGCCTTTTGTTTGAAGAAAACGTCAAGCATTGCTAGTGAAGCATCTTGCCCCTCGTCAAAAAGTATATAGTCGTATTGAAGTTTTGGATTTAAAAGTTGAAACTTTTTAAGATAAAAGTCGTGAGTTATTTCAATTTCTCCTTTGTCCATTTTACTTAATAAAAGTCGTGATTGAGAAACGATATAGTCGTAAAATGATGAAACAAAAATTTTAGCTTTCGGGTCAGTTACTGTTTCAAGGTAGTTTAAGTCCTGAACTTTTTGTTTGTCACTATTACAGAAATAAGCAATAAATTTATTTATGTGGTTTGCAATTACATATTCTGTGTGTTTTTCTTCGTTGCCTTGCAAGTTTAAAAGTTCGGCTATTTCATCGGTCTTGTAGCCTTGTTCTCTTAATTTATAATTGCTTTGAAAAACTATATGTCTGTATGCAAGTGAATGAGCCGTTTCCACTTTTACGTTGTTCAGCCCTTTGTCGGCAAATTTTTTAGCGGCTTCAAGTTTTACTGATTTGTTGAACGCTAAATATAGAATTTTACTGGTCACTTGTTTTGTCCTTGCGTATTCAATTACGGTCGTAGTTTTCCCCTAACCGGCAACAGCATTTATTTTGATGTTTCCAGTCGAATTGATGATGTCAATTTGCTCGGGTGTCAGTTCCATTTAATTGTAAAAATATTTCGTCATAAAGCTTGTTGGGTCAAGATTTCCTTTGCAAATATCTGCCATGAAGGCAAGTCCTGTAGGTCCACAAATATCATTTACCACTAGGTGTAACCGAAAATTTAAGAGTTTCAAATACTTTTGCATTTTGTGAGAAGCAAGTGCTGCTAAATCTAGCATGTTGTTTCTTTGTCTACAAAAAGTACGAAGTTCTTCGGTGGTTTGGTCAGGCAAAAAGCTACTTGTCAATAATCCTAACGCATGTAATTTTTGAATCCATCGACAGTCTTTAACATCTGTTTTTTTACCTTTGGCATGTTTGGTAAATTTACCATTACAAAGCGTAACTTCGATGCCATGCCGTTCTAATTCTACATATAAATTTTGCCAATAATTTCCAGTGCTTTCCATGGCTACCGATGTAATGCCGTAGGATTTTAGATGCAAACAAATATCGGTAAGTTCATCGGCATAAACCCCAGATTCTTTTACATCTTCCAGGGCTTATCCCACTGCTACATAGTGCGACCGGCTTCCAATATCTATCCCTGCACAATTAGGATTGATAATGTCGAGTTCCATTTTTTTCTTTTCCATTTTTCAATGATTTAAGGTGAATAAAAATGACTTTAAGGAAGTGTAATCGTATTTTGAAATTATTCTGAACGGGCTAGTAGTAAAACTGCACCAATAAAATTATCAACTTCTTAAATAAATACTTCAATATTACACTGCAACCAGAATGACACTCGGGGTTTTAAACCACCAATGTTTAACCCGGCCTCACAAAGAGTCGTGTCAAATTTATCAAATAATCCTCAATGTAAAGTCCGTTAGCAGGAGAAATTATTTCCATCTCCCGGAAAATCTGGAATGATGCCTAACATTCTGCTTCTCGCATTATTTGCAAACTGAGTTTTCGTTTAGAATATTTAATTTTATGACTAAAGATCTGTGCATGCACATTTGACGTAAAAAAAACAAGTGCAGACCAGCGTACTAAACTAATAATAAAACCTTTGATTGATTTATGATTTAGGCTCAAGTTGAGGAAAATTGACATGCTTCTTAAAAATTCATTGCAGTAACCTCACCTTAACTAAATCCCCTTTGTTATAAACTTCTTTTTGCTCTTGTAATTCAATAAGGCAATTGGCTATTGCAAATGAGTTCATGAGATAACTTTCTTGTCCTGCTAAGGCTTTAACAGTAACTAAATCCGTTTGTCCCTTTAAAAAATGAGTAAGGCCAGCTTTTTTATGAATGGCTTCACCCAGTGGTAAATAATTGCATTTTGGTGTTTGTTTACCCATAAATTCATGAATAGCAGGAATAACGTATTCGTAAAAACAGGCCATAACCGAAGCAGGATTTCCGGGTAATCCAAAAAACAGAGTGTCTTGGTACTTACCAAAATAAAAGGGCTTGCCTGGTTTTTGTTTCACTTTATGAAAAATGGTTTTTACACCACAGTTGGTCAAGGCTAAAGCTACAAAATCGTAATCCCCAACAGAAACTCCTCCAGTAAGAACAACAATATCTGAATTTAAAGCCTTTAAAATACAGGATTCGATGTAATCTTGGTTGTCATCAACCATTTCCACAGATACTTCATTGATAAAAAGTTGGTTTAGGCCGGCACGAATACCAAAAGAATTTGATTCGTAAATTTCACCATTTGAAATTGAGTTTTCAGGACTTACCAGTTCTTTTCCGGTGACAATTATATGCACGCTCGGTTTCAAAAACACGTTTACTTTATGAATTCCGATGCCTGCCAAAAAGGAAATAGCAGCTGGGTTTAACAATTGTAATTTGTCCACCGCCAATTGTCCGGATTTTATTTGTGAACCTTTTAAACGCACATTAGAACCTTGTTTGAGATTTTGATCTGTAATGGTTATGTGTGATGAATCTAGCAAAACCTTTTCTTGCATCACAACCGTATCTGCGCTTTCGGGCAAAGGTGCACCGGTAAAAATCCGTATAGCTTGTTGTGGCTTTAAAACCACATCAGAAACGTTGCCGGCTTGAACTTCTCCAATAACTAGAAGTGGTTTGTTGAGGTCGCATTGAAAATTCGAAAAGGCATAACCATCCACAGCCGACTGGTTAAAAGGTGGAGAATCAATTGGTGAAGGTACCGATTCGGCCAATGAACAGGAAAGTGCATCAAGAAGTTGAAGTTCACCGAACTTTCTTTTGGTATTATTTTGTGAGATTAGGTTTCTTGCTTCCGATACTGAAATCATTCTATTTAACTTAAGTTCAGAACTTTACCCACCAATATTAATCATACTTCGGTTACTGATTTTAGAAGTATCAATCTGCTCAAGATTGGTGGTAAATTGCCCGCCTAATGCTTCTTTTTTATCTGCCAAACATGTTTTAATTAATGGGATAATATCCTCTCCACGACGCAAAGGCCCTAAAATATCAACTTCACCGTTTGAGAATAAACAGTTTTTCATTTTTCCGTCTGCGGTTAAACGCATGCGATTGCAACCGCTGCAAAATGGGGCGCTCATGGTGCTTATAACGGCAAAAGTTCCCTCATGACCGAATAATTTAAATTTTTTGGCTGTTTCATTTTGGCCATCCTTCATTTTAATGAAACTATACTTATCCGACACCAAATCGAGAATTTCTTTATAACTAAAAACTTTATGATTATCCCATTGATTTCCAGTAAACGGCATAAACTCTATAAAACGGATATGGATTGGTAAAAGGCGAGTCCACTCAACAAAATCTAAAATTTCCTCATCGTTAACCCCTTTCATAATTACCGCATTCACTTTTACGTGAAAGCCTTCATCTACCAAACGATGAATATTATCCCAAACTTTATCAAAGGTATTTCGCTGGGTAATAGATTGAAATTTTTGTTTGTTTAAGGTATCTAGACTCACATTCACGGATGCAATCCCGGCGGTTTTGAAATCGGAAATAAATTCATGCACCCTCGCACCGTTGGTTGTTAAGGTAAGTTCAACCGGGTATTTAGCCAAACAGTTTATAATTTCTTTGGCATCTTTTCGCACCAAAGGTTCACCGCCGGTAAGCCTAATTTTTTTTACGCCTAAATTTACAAATACAGTGGCAATTTCGTCAATTTCCGCAGTTTGCATAAGGTTTGACGTGGGCATAAAAGACATATTTTCATGAGGCATACAGTAGGTACAACGAAAATTGCAGACATCGGTAAGCGAAATCCGCAGATAATCGTGTTGCCTGCCGAAAGTATCCTGTAGCATTTACTTTTTAAAATAACGAAAGCAAAAATAAGCGAAAGTAATGGCAGAAGAAAACAGATTAAAGTATTTGAAGAAGTTTAGAACTAACACGAAGAACATTGAGACTCAAAGAAATGTAAATTGGATAAATCAAGTTGTTTGGAATTTTTATTTTGTTTTAATCAATTAAAATGTCATACAAACCTAAATTCAAATTACTGATATTTCTTTCGAATGTGCTTTAATAACCCTGGATTGCGCAATAGATTATATGTTCAGTTCACACAATTCATCCCTAAATTTGACAGTCGAAAAAAGTTACAGCAAAACCCCGAAGGAGTGATATGATTATAACAACAAAAACTGCACAGAATCCAAACCCAACAGGGATGACATTAAACTCGCAATTGTTATTATAAGTTTGCAGAAAGCCGGTGTGGTGAGAAAAATAAATTAATAAAAGGGAAGGTGGATTTTTGGGTGACGAATAAATTCACTCTTAAATGAAATGCCTTTAGCTTTGCCTTGTCATGGTTTTTATGAGTGTATTTTTTTAGGCGATGAATTTTTCTTTCCTTTGTTACTAGGTATTGACAAGGGGATGAGGACAAGAAGATAATACCGGATAGCTTTAACCAGTGCAGTTAGTATAAGAGGCGCAAATAAACATGTAATTGATATCAGCGTTGACTTACAACCTTAAAAAACTTATGAAATTTAAGGGTCTAAAACTGGAAATAATGTCAATTGAATTTAATAAATAGCCAAAAATTCGCATTCAAAAAACGGATGCCCTTAAATATCTCTTTTGAAGCCATATTGTAGTCTGAAAGTTTAGTTTTGCAATTACAGAGGGAGTTGTGCAACAGCTACTGCTGCTGCCTGATGGCGTTCTTGCCAATGGTGCCTGTAAACCATTTTTGTTGAGTTGCCGTATAATTCAGTATCGGCTGTGTAATTTTTAATTTATATTTACAAACGTTATAGTTTTAATGACAATCCGGCATTCAATCCAACCCACATAAATAATTTCCCGCTCGACCATTCACTTGCATAAATTGAATATGGAATCTTCAATGTGCCATATTCGCCATCAACTTTTTTTTCAGTCACATATATGTTAAATGAAGGCCCCATCAACAGAGAAAATTTCTCAGAAAAGCTACATGTATAATTAAAATCTGCCTTGTTTAACATATTCAATTTACCTTCCCAATTGTTATTATATACAATCGAATTGCTTGATAAATCAATACTTATTTTCTGTCTGTCTGATATGGATAATTTTCCTCCAAATCCTATACCTGCACTATAAACAGGATTGTTTTTATAGGAGGAGTAGCCTATTTTGTAAATAGTGTAAAACCTTTCAACTCCCATTTTGTAATTTAGGTTTGAATATATTACTTCTCCACCAGCAAGTTCAAGTTCATACAGTCCATTTTTTACAATGCTAAATAAACCAATTGGAACACCTTTTTCTATATCGCCAAGAATATTAATTACTCCCAACTGAACACCTTCTATTTTTTTGGCATAATTCAAAATACCTAATTGAAATCCGTTGAATTCGTTCACGGATATATTAATTGTAGCTAATTGAAGCCCTGCTGAATTTCCTTTTGAATAATTTAACATGCCTGATAATAATAGACCCGAAGTTGAATCTCCACAAACATTTGAAACACCACTTAGCAAAAATCCTTTTGAATGTCCTGTGTTAATATTTGAGACTCCTGATATTTGAAGACCTGTAACTCCCCCTTTGTTATAGTTAAATATCGAACCCATTTCAAAACCATTTACGCCTGCATTTAGACCATACAAAATATTAAAAGAGAACTTATTTGAGTATTTAAGAGAACTTATTCCGCTACTGCCAAGTGGGTAAGCAAATGTTACCTGCGCATTACGGGTTTTTAAACCATCATTTTCTTGTGCAACAAGATTTATCGATATTAGAAACATCAACATGCTAATTAAATATATATTTTTCATTTTTGGTTTGTTTTTCATTTTAATGTATTATTTCTTAAAGTTTGGACGGTAAACTATTCCTGCTTCTAAAGCAAGATACGTTTCAAATATAAAATGTCTATTAGGATAATTGTAATTTACACTTCCTCTAATAATAGCTAATAGAGGAATTTTTAATTTGTTTTCAAGATCATAACCAATACCTAACATAATATTAGGCATTGCAGACGCTTGTGAAGCTTTGCCTTTAGAAACAACATCTCCATTGGCATTCACACTATAATCATTAAACTTGTAAAATCTATGAAGATACCCAAAGCCAATGAAATTTTCCAATACAAAGCCAAAATTACTGATGTATCTGAACCCAATTCTAGGATTTATAGATGCTCCAGTATAAATATCTTTAACAAAATAATTAGATAGGTTTAACGAACCAATTACTTGAAAATTTTTAGTTGTAGCTAAATAATTTTCAATACCAATTTGCCAACCAAAGGAATTGTTTTTTAAAGAATAGTAAGAAGCACTATAGCCAAACCGCCTCTCTTTATTTGTGCCATTATTAGTTAATTCCTGAGCAGTGGTTTTGCCCGTACTAATTAGTAATGCTATACAAAATATTACGATTGAGTATTTCATTGTTGTGTGCCAAATTTATAAAGTGAATAAATAGACTGATTAAGATTTGCCGCTGTTGTATTTGTAAAAACAATCACGCCAACCTGAGTGACGGGGTCATAATGCATACCAGTAGAGGTTCCCTGCTCATTTCCTCCGTGACCAAGAAGTGATTTTCCTTTTATGTCAGTGGAGTACATTCCCAAACCTAATTCAAGTTTTTCAGGACCCACTGAAAATGTTATTGTGTGTTTTTCCATTAGTTCAACGGTATTTGAATTTAATATTTGTACACCATTGTACTGACCTTTCATAATCAGCATTCGCAAAATCTTTGAAAGATCTATCACTGTCGTTCGTAAACCGCCATTAGGATAATCGGGGAAAGTAAAATGAGGTTTATTTGTATTTATTGTAAGACTGTATGGTATTGCCAATTCATCCAAAGGAGTGTTCTTTAAACGCCACTCAGTTTTGGTCATACCAAGCGGGAGGATTATGTTATTTTTGCTATATAAATCAAATGGTTGTTTACTAACAACTTCAACGATGTAACCCAATAATGCGTAACCAATATTGGAGTAGTTACCTAGGGAGCCAGGCGTATAATTGTAAAAATTTTTGGTAGAACAAAATTGCGTGCTTTCTTCAAAAAAATCCCGGATAAAAATATCTAATGGAATTGGACTATCTTCATTCCAGCTATAAAAATTGAAATTATTAGCATAAGAATCCGATACACTACTTGAATGATTAAGTAACATCTTAACAGTTATTTTATTATTAGGAAAATGCGGGTTTTTAACCTTAAAAGGCAAATATGTATTAATATCTTCGTCTAAATTTATCTTTCCTTCTTCAATTAATTTAAACACACTTACCGCCGTAATTAATTTAGAAATACTGGCTATTAAATAACGCGTTTCAGGTGTTGCCAATTTATTATTTTTAATATCAGAATATCCCAGAGCATCCGTCCACAAAAGCGAATCTTTTTTTACAACACAAAAAGAAAGCGAATTTAAGTTTTGAGTTTTGACTTCTGCCAAAAGAATCTCTTTCACATTCTCTTTTTTTGAAGTGTTAATTATTATTTCATCTTTTTTACAAGACGATGCGCCTATTTCTAGTAGTAATGCAATAAATAGTAATTTACTCGCGACTTTAAATTGACAATATATTTTTGAAAAACAAAAATTGGTAATTAATTTTAAGGGGTAACTAATAATTAATAGAATAGTAACGTAGTTAAATTTTACTGTGCGAGCATGATTAAAATAGTTTTTAGTTTTTGTTATCATCTGATTTTAATTTGATTTTCAGATGCAAAACTAGAGGTTCAAAATGCGAGTAACGACTTAATATGACGGATGACACATTTTTTAAAAATATGTATATAAATGACAGTCAATTATTTGTGTCTTATAAGACCCAAATAATGAACAATGACACTTTCTGCTATTCCAACTTTAAACTTTTCAAGTAATCACTTGGTGTTTTACCTGTAATTTTTTTAAAATTTCGATTAAACGATGCCTTAGAGTTGAATCCACAATCAAAAGCCAAACTGACTAATGTGTATTGTTTGTTTTCTGATAAACTAACACGAAGTATAAAATCTTGAATTCTTCTTTCATTTATTAAATCATAAAAACTTTTTTTTGTTTGTGAGTTAATAACTTGAGATAAATGGTTTGGATGTACTCCTACTAATTTAGCGAAATCACTCAAGGTCAACTCTGGATTATTGTATATTTTTTTTTCATCTAACACGTTAAGTAAATTTCTGAAAATCTCAGAAACAGTTTTTTCATCTAGTGTAGATCTTAAATATTTAGTTGTTTCGAAGTTCTCATTGAGCAACTCTAATTGAATTTCTGGTATCGAATTTTCTTCAATAAGTATCGAATTTTTCCCAAAAACATTTACTTGTTTATTGCCAAAATAGCTCATCCAAATAATAAAAGAAGATACTGAGCTAAAAATAAAACGGTCGTCTTGTATAAATATAATTACAATCCAAACAATAGCAATACCAACTATTTGGTACAATAGCCAATTGAAGTTTATTTTTTCTGTATTTGAAAATTGGTTGTTTAAATTCTTTTTATATTTTAAAAGTTTTAGCAATGTCCAAGGTATATAAACTAAACCTGAAATATATATTGCAATAAGTTTGATTAATCCTTGCACTTCATATTCTTTGCCCCCATTTTTTAATAATGTAGATCTTGTTTCAAAAGGCATAAAATAAAAATCAATAAAGAAAAAAGACACAATAATTACAGGAATAAAATGAAGTAAATCGTTTTTGTTAAATAAAATAGGGGTTGTTTGATATTTCGTATAAAGAAACAATAAAGGACCTGCAGCCAGAGGTAAAGCCATACCTGCTACTGTTAATGAGGGATACTTTAAATACTGTTGAGAATAAACCAAGTAATAGGAAAGCAATGGTATTCCTGAAAAACAAAACCAATAAGCTAAGAGATAATCAGATATTGTTTTATCGTTTTTTGAAAACAAAACAAAAGACTGAAATGCTGAAAGTATTATTCCTGTTAAAAAAAGGTATTGCATATATTTATGACCTCGATGTCGTTAAAATGTTCATTCTTAATATTTGTTCGCTTTTTCTGACTTAGGATTGCTTTAGTGTCGTCGTAATTAGCTTGCACCTAAAGGTTCAGGGTTCGCGATATTGCGGCTTTGGAGCCTACAAACTTGCATACCGAAACAAAGATAGTAGTAATTACACAGTTTTACTTACCAACAAGCCAGCATGACGTAACCCCTTTAAGCAAGTTGCGCAACTCAAACATTTGACAAACATACGTTAATACATTTTATTCACAACAAATACGATTTATTGATTATAACTAATTGATAATCTGATTCTAAAATTTTATTACTTATATTTCCGTCATGCAAGGTTGTAATGACATCACCTCAAATTTGGGCTTCAAAATCCGCATTCAAAAAAACCGCATACCTTTAAATAGCTCTTTTGAAGCCATATTTTAGTCTGAATGTTTAGTGTTACGTTTTTAGGAGAAGTTTTGCAACAGGTAATGCTGCTGGGTGTATGTGCTTTTCTGTCCTTTTTAATAGTATTCAAAAAAGACTAAATAAAAATAGTTTTCTCATTTTTTTCGTTGATTTCAGCTGCCAATTCAGCGGCAAGTTATTCAACTCTGTGTTCGAAAACTAGCATATACAATACCATTACTACACAAAAACGTAAAGTCGCGGGCTGCTAAATCTTTTAATTTCAGATTAGATTGTTTTTTTAAGTACGAGAGCTTTGATTGGCAACCTCCGAATTAAGAATCCGTGCTTTATAATTTCAAGGTAACAGATCGTCGATGTCCTTTGCTTTTCGGCAGGGTAATTGTGTTAGAAGGTGTTCAATATAATGTTGTGGGTTGATGTTCAGTTTTTTTTGCAGATGCTGGCAATGCAGTAAATGATAGCGAATCATTGTGCGCTTTGATGGCTTCCTGCACACAGGTAGTTCTTTCTTCCCAGCTCCAAAGGGCGTATAGCATTTTCAACTCGGTTGTTGTCAATTAGGAGATAGCCATGCTCTGTATAAAGCGTCCGTTTATCCCATCGTTCAAGACTAAAACAGATTGCTTTGCCTATGGACTTGCAGGCGTTACATTCTAAAGTTCCTACTTCATCCAGTTTTCAATTTTTACTAAAAGAGGAACTGATTGAGCTTGGCGAAATAAGTATAGTCTTGTCTTGAATATCTCTTTCATTATAATATAGCTGCCCAAACAGAGCAAGCATTATTTCGGATCTTTCTTGGTCATTGGATAATGCTTCATCAAATTTTCTTCTGGCATGCGCCATACATCCACTCAAGGTCAAGCCGAACATTTTTCTGGTGGCCTCATATACCACATAGCCATCGGGTTGAACAATTCCTATAAAAGATTTAAGTAATTCTATAGGTCCGCTCGCATCCCAGCCCTATCGAAAATCAAAAAACACAATTTTTTCTGGTGGTGAATTATACACCCACAAATAATCCTGATGGGTTCCGTTTTCGGATTCGCTGCCCTGCAATACCTTGATAGGAATCTCATTGACTTGAAAATAGTTGCCGCTCAGAACTATTTCTAACATCCGGTCATAAACAGGAATTCTGAATTCTGCGGCAGCAACTGTCCATCTATAAAGGGTAGAATCTAAAATTTTAACTCCCCAGCGATTCAATTATTTTCTTTGAAGCTGAATGGGTAAATAGTCTACATATTTCCTTACCAGTAAATGTGCTAATAAACCAGGGCCTGCATTACCGCGCTCAATAGCTCTAGGCGGTAACTCAGCAATGACAACACCTGCCTGCTTTATGGCATAATTAGGTGTAAGAGTACGTAAAACATATATCTCGGGAACTACTAATTCCAATACTTCGGTAATTTCTTCCCCTATTCTTTACAAGGTCTCTAATATCTGTCTGAGGTTAAATAACAAGTGTTTTGCAAAATGGCTGTTTTTAGGTTAGGAAAGTTCATTCTCTCAACTAAATTTTAGTTGTTTGAAAGTTTATCGGCTTCGAGTCCACAGAGCTTAAACCCGCAACTGTTATCAAAAAAAATTAATTTTTCTAAACTAAATTTATTTTCAAATTCGTCAAACTTTTCCTCGGTTTTTTCAAGTTTAAAAAGTCTATTTTGGCTTATCTTTGCAACCAATAATGATAGGCCATTCTTACCTCTCCAATGCCGATGCCAATTCCATCGAAGCACTTTACGTTCAATACCGGAATCAAAAGGAATCTGTAGATTTTGGTTGGCAGAAATTTTTTGAAGGATTTGATCTTGCACAAGGCAAAACCGGAACCGCTACTCAAGAGGTTTCGGAAGATATGCGTAAAGAAATTAACGTATTAAATCTTATAAACTCAGGTTATAGAACCCGTGGACATTTATTTACTCAAACAAATCCAGTGCGTGATCGTAGGCACTATGAACCTGATTTAAACATCAAAAACTTTGGATTAGAAACCTCGGATTTAGATAAATCCTTTAACGCCGGCATTGAAATAGGTCTGGGTCAGGCTAAGCTTAAGGACATCATTTCCCTTTTAGAGCAAACATATTGCCGGCATATTGGTGCAGAGTTTATGTATATTCTTCAACCTGAAAAGAAAAAGTGGCTTATAGATAAGATGGAGAGCACACGCAATTCACCGTCATTCACAATATCAGAAAAGAGACGAATTCTTGAAAAGTTAAATCAGGCATCTGTTTTTGAGAATTTTTTACATACCAAATACATTGGACAAAAACGATTTTCACTCGAAGGACTTGAAGGTTTAATTCCTGCGCTTGACACGGTTATAAATACTGGTGCAGAAATGGGTGGGCGACAATTTATACTTGGAATGGCGCATCGCGGACGATTAAATGTTTTGGCTAATATTATGGGCAAAACGTATGAGGAAATTTTCAATGAGTTTGAAGGTAAAGCATATTCTGATGCATTGTTTGAGGGAGATGTAAAGTACCACTTAGGTTACAGCAGCCGATTGATTTCAGCCAATGGCAAAGAAGTAAATTTAAAATTAAGTCCGAATCCATCGCATCTTGAAGCTGTAAATACAGTAGTTAAAGGGATGACTAGGGCCAAACTCAATCTATTGTATAATGATGACTTTAACGCAGTGATACCAATTCTTATTCATGGAGATGCCTCTATTTCCGGTCAAGGTATCATGTATGAAACCGTGCAGATGAGTGCTTTGGATGGTTACAATGTTGGAGGAACAATTCATATTGTGGCCAATAATCAAATTGGTTTTACAACGAATTACCAAGATGGTCGCTCTTCTATTTACTGCACCGATGTGGCAAAAGTTACCAAATGTCCTGTGTTTCATGTAAATGCCGACGATGCCGAAGCAATCGTTTTAGTTATGAAACTGGCTGTGGAATATCGTCAGAAATACCATGCCGATGTATTTATTGATTTATTGGGTTACCGAAAATATGGTCATAATGAAGGTGATGAACCCCGTTTTACGCAACCTTTACTCTATAAAGCCATTGCTTCGCATCAAAATCCACGTGAAATTTATTCTAAGGAATTGGCTGCATCAGGAAGTATTGAAGCCAATCTTTCGAAAGAGATGGAAGTCGAATTTAAAGAGCTATTGCAAGAAAAGTTGGATTATGTGCGCGCCGACAAAAAAGTAAACTCTAATTTATTGCCTAAAAATGTTTGGGCCAAGTACCGTAAATCAAATTTAGCAGATTTTGATAAGTCGCCAGAAACAATGGTTAGTAAAGAATTGTTCACAGATATTGCTCAAAAAATTACAAGCATACCTGAAGATAATAAGCCGATTAGCAAGGTTGTAAAATTATTTGAAGAACGGGCAAAAATGATTCTAGCAGACAAATACGATTGGGCCATGGGCGAATTAATGGCTTATGGAACCTTACTAAGTGAAGGCTTTGCAGTGCGAATGTCAGGTCAAGATGTAGAACGTGGAACGTTTAGTCACCGACATGCGGTTATAAAAAAGGAAGATACCGAAGTTGAGTATATTCCTCTTTGTAATATTGGTTCCAATCAAGCTAAATTTGAAATTTACAATTCCAATCTCTCCGAATTTGGAGTCTTAGGATTTGAATACGGATACAGCGTTTCGGCCCCAGAAACTTTAACCATTTGGGAAGCTCAATTTGGTGATTTCGCCAACGGTGCACAAATTATAATTGATCAGTTTATTAGTAGCGGTGAAACAAAATGGAAATTTTCGAGCGGATTGGTTTTATTACTTCCACACGGTTATGAAGGACAAGGACCAGAACACTCCTCAGCACGTTTAGAACGCTTTTTACAGTTAAGTGCAAATGGCAGCATGCAGGTAATAAACGCTAGCACTCCTGCAAACATGTTTCATGCCTTGCGCCGCCAAATGCATCGCGATTTTAGAACACCATTAATTGTAATGACGCCGAAGTCTTTATTGCGCCATCCATTATGTACCAGTAGTTTAAGCGATTTTACAACTAGTGGATTTAAGGAATTAATCGATGATGATTTTGTAAAAGCAGCTCAAGTTAAAAAGGTAGCTATTTGTAGCGGTAAAATTTATTACGAATTATTGGCAAAACAACAGGTTGAAGATCACAAAAATATAGCCATCGTTCGACTAGAACAACTATATCCTTTACCTACAAAACAACTTATAGCACTAACTGAAAAATACAAGAAGGCCGAATTTGTTTGGGTTCAAGAAGAACCGAAAAATATGGGAGCTTGGCTACATTTATTGCGCTTTGATTGGCCAGTGAAACTTGGCCGAATTAGTCGTGAAAGCAGCAGTACACCGGCAACAGGATATGCTTCGGTGCATGCCAAAGAACAAGCAGATATTTTGCAAAGAGTTTTTGAAAAATAGAAAGGTCCCAAATAACACTTTCTGATAAATTTTTCTTTAACAAAAAGTTTAGGTGTTTGAACTTATTTCATAACTGGGTATTTCTCCGGATTATAAGAATTCATCATGGTATACACAACATCAAAAATTTCTTCGGCATTGGGTTTAGAGAAATAATCTCCATCTGTACCGTAAGCTGGACGATGTTCTTTTGCGGTAATACTTTGAGGTTCTGAATCTAAATATTGAAATGCATTTTGTTTTTCAATGACTTGTTGCATCATAAACGAGGTTGCTCCACCTGGAACATCCTCATCCAAAAACAACAGTTTATTTGTCTTTTTAACGGATTCAACAATTTGATGGTTTATATCAAATGGAAGTAAAGATTGCACATCGATAAGTTCAACAGAAATTCCAAATTGAGTTAACTCTGCAATAGCATCTTGAGCAATACGCACACAACTGCCATAAGTAACTAATGTAAGGTCGGTTCCTTCACATAGAGTTTCTGGGACACCAAGCGGTAATGTGTATTCGCCAATATTTTCTGGTAATTTTTCTTTTGATCGATATCCATTTAAACACTCTACAACCAAAGCCGGTTCATCACATTTAAGTAAGGTATTGTAAAACCCAGCAGCCTGACACATATTTCTGGGAACAAGAATATACATTCCACGCAAAGCATGAACAATCATTCCCATTGGCGAACCACTGTGCCAAACGCCTTCCAAGCGATGACCACGCGTACGTATTATTAAAGGAACTTTTTGACCACCCATGGTTCGATACTGTAAAGTTGCAATATCATCGCTCATAATCTGGATTGCATAAAGTAAGTAATCCAGATATTGAATTTCTGCAATTGGGCGCAATCCTCGCATGGCTAAACCAATGGCCTGTCCCATTATACTCAATTCACGAATACCCGTATCAGTAACTCGCAACTCGCCGTATTTTTCTTGTAAGCCGGCGAATCCTTGATTGACATCTCCAATTTTTCCGACATCTTCACCAAATGCAACAATACGTTTATCGCGTTTTAAAGCTTCATCAAAGCAAGCCTGCACAATTTCGCGACCATCCAAAAATTGAGAATTTTCACTGTAAACAGGTTTAACTTCCGCTACTTTTAAGGCAGATTCATTACTTTGACTGTAAACAGTAGTGTTGTACCGAGTTTGATTTTCGGAAGTAAATAATTTCAACAAAGCCAATACTTCATTGCGTTCGCTGCTTTTTTCGTTAATTGTTAAACGAATAATTTTATTAATGGACGTAAAAAGTTCTTTGCGATTTATTTCTTCTGCCGATTTTAATGTTGAAACAACGGCGTTTATTTGATCAGATTTTGACGATTTTTTTGCTAGATTTTCGAGAATTACCAAGGTTTTGTTTTTATCGTTCTTAATCGGCTGTAAATAGCTATTCCAAGCCGCTTTTTGTTCGGTTTTGACAAATTCAGTCGCTTTTTTCTCGAGTTCTTCGAGTTCTTCATTGCTTGATATTCCGCTATCCAGCATCCACTGACGCATTTGAACAATACAGTCGTATTCTAGTTCCCAATTAAGTCGTTCTTTTGATTTATAACGTTCGTGTGATCCTGAAGTTGAATGCCCTTGTGGTTGGGTAACTTCAATTACATGGATAATAACCGGAGTGTGCGATTCGCGACAAATTTTGGTTGCTTTTTGATACGTTTTCATCAAATTAGGATAATCCCATCCTTTTACTTTAAACATTTCATAGCCTTTGCCATCTGCATCGGTTTGAAAACCACTTAAAATAGAACTTAAATTTTCTTTGGTGGTTTGATACCTGGCGGGCACCGAAATTCCATATTCATCATCCCAAATACTAATAAGCATGGGGACTTGTAAAACTCCGCCGGCATTTACTACTTCCCAAAAACCACCTTCACTCGTGCTAGCGTTTCCTATTGTACCAAAAGCAATTTCGTTGCCATTGATAGAGAAATTATCAACGTCTTGTAAGTCTTTATTTTCACGGTATAATTTAGAAGCATAGGCTAATCCTAATAATCGTGGCATTTGACCGGCAGTTGGTGAAATATCTGCTGAAGAATTAAACCGATCCGTTTGCTTTTTCCAGGTTCCGTCTTCATTAAGTAGGCGAGTACCAAAATGCCCGTTCATGCTTCGGCCTGCAGAACAAGGTTCGCGGTCAACATCAGGGTCGGCGTAGAGTTGTGCAAAAAATTCACGTACATGGCTCATGCCTTTGGCAAACATAAAAGTTTGGTCGCGGTAATAACCGGAACGAAAATCTCCGAGATTAAAAAATTTGGCCATAGCCAATTGAGGTAATTCTTTACCATCTCCAAATATTCCAAATTTAGCCTTGCCGGTTAGTACTTCTTTTCGCCCAATTAAACTGGCTTGTCGACTTTCATAGGCAATACGGTAATCATTTATTACTTCTTTATTAAACTCTTCACGCGTCATGCCGGCTGTTTCCGTTGCAGAATCCATCATATAGGAGCAAAGATAATTTAATTTGGGATTTATTCTTCATTCAACATCCCCTGAATGTTTACATATCAACCTATTCAGAGATTTATTGCCTGTGCGATTCAATTTATCCCAAAAGTCACAAACAATTTTTCAGACAAGAAATTTGAGCATCAACAATTGATAAATCGACTTTTACTATGATTTTTGTGGTTTTTCGAAATTTCTTTGCAAAGTTCCCCCTTCCCCCCACTCGGGCGGTTAGTTTA
>Ga0209181_10004146_pt1 | contig 21819 bp, 23 predicted proteins | sample MAT05_FD_187208 | JGI IMG/M metagenome (GOLD analysis project Ga0209181, IMG submission 187208) | Freshwater microbial communities from Lake Fryxell liftoff mats and glacier meltwater in Antarctica - MAT-05 (SPAdes) (version 2) | ecosystem: Environmental > Aquatic > Freshwater > Ice > Liftoff... | reverse complement strand
CCATCGTGAGTCCGAGGAACAACGGGATCACCCCTATACCCATACCATTGGCGATGCCCGCGGCGACGGAGTGAATGCTGTTCACCTTGTATTGCGCCACGGCTTTCGGGAAGTGGCGCTTGCGCCACAGCACGGAAGGGTGCTCGGGTAAGGCGTCGTCTGGCGCCAACCAGGCGCAGTTGTTCGGGTCAGACACGTCGATGCCCTTGCCAGGCTTTCCAACGTGATCTTTGGGCGCGAATACCGCCACGCGGATAGACCCGACCTGCTTGCCGATGAGGTGGCTGGGCGGGCGCTTGGTGGCGCGCACCGCGATGTCCGCATCGCGCTTGGTGAGACTGGCAAGTTCGTTGGTGGTGTTGATGTCGAAACGCAGCAGAGGGTGCGCCGTCACAAGACGGCGTAACGACGGCATGACTAGGCCATGCAGGATGGTGTCGGTGGTGGTGATGCGCACCGAGCCGCTGACCGCGCCGTCGCTCCCCTGCGCGGCGAGACGCGCCGCTTCCAGCTCGGCCTCTATGCGCTCACCATGCCGGGCCAATTGCAGCGCCAGTTCGTTCGGTTGATAGCCGACGCGTGAACGTTCAAACAGGCGCTGCCCCAGCCCTTTCTCGATGCGCTGGATGCTGCGAAACACTGTCGACGCATCCACACCCAGGCGGTTGCCCGCCTCCGCCAGCGTACTCGCGCGCACCAGCGCGACGATAGCTTCGGTATCGCCGGCCGTGAGCTGGTACTTGGATGGTGGGCCGGTCATGTCTTGCGTTTTTGCATGCATGGTTTGCGTGCTTGCCTATTTTCGTTGCGTTTTGGCAATACTACAGTTGCACCGTGACCTTTTCAATTGGAGAAACGCAATGAACCAAACAAGCAATCAACTGGGCGCCACCTTGCTGCGCGTCTCGCTGGGCGTGATGTGGATAGCCCATGCGCTGCTGAAACTATTTGTATTCACCCTGCCCGGCACGGCGCAGTTCTTCGAGTCGGTGGGCTTTCCAGGCGCGCTGGCCTATCCGGTATTCGCAGTCGAGCTGCTGGGCGGCATTGCGTTGGTGCTGGGCGTTTATGCGCGGCAGGTTTCCCTGCTTCTGGTGCCGGTAATGCTCGCAGCAGCCTCGGTGCATTTCGGCAACGGCTGGGTCTTCAGCAGCCCGAATGGCGGCTGGGAATACCCGATCTTTCTGACCGTGGCTTCACTCGCGCTGTGGCTGATGGGCGATGGCGTTTGGGCCTTGCGTCGCAGCACTCGATACACACTGGATTACGCCGCCCGCCCGTTTTCTCAACTCGTCATTGGAGACTTGATATGAAACTCTATTACACCCCCGGCGCCTGCTCCTTCGCCGTACACCTTGCCTTGCACGAAGTCGGCGCGCGGTTCGAGGCCATCAAGGTTGAACTTCCCGCCCACACCCTGCCAGACGGCAGCAACTACCACGACATCTCGCCGCGCGGTTATGTGCCGCTGCTCGAATTCGATGACGGGTCGCGCCACACCGAAGTCGGCGCGCTGCTGCAATACGTGGGTGATCTTGATGCGTCGCAAGCGTTGATCGGCCCCTACCGATCCAGCCGCCGGCAGTCGGTGATCGAGTGGCTGACCTTCATTGGCACGGAGCTGCACAAAGCCTTCAGTCCCTTATGGCGCGAGGAGACGCCGGCGCCGACAAGGATTGCGGCAACTCAAGCACTCAATCGCCGCTTTGCGGAATTGGAGCAGCATTTCTCGCGGCATGATTATCTGGCGGGCGACTTCAGCGTGGCGGATGCTTATTGCTACACCATCCTGAATTGGACGCGCTTTCTCGACATACCGCTGGGCGCTTACCCGAAGATTCAGGCTTATCTGGCCCGAGTCGGCGCGCGGCCTGCGGTGCAAGCCACCATGCAGGCTGAAGCGCTGAATCAACCAGCGGCTGCATGAACAACGAAGCCGGGAGATAGACATGCCATTTATTCGCATTACAGCAGGCAAACCAATGGCGGCCCAGCAAAAACAACTGCTGGGCCAACGCACCACCCTCCTGATGGCCAGCGTGCTCGGCAAGCGACAGGAAGTAACGTCGGTGCTGGTGGAGGAGGTGATTGGGCCTCTAGGCGACGGCTGGTTCATCGGCGGGCAAGGCATCGACTTGCAGCGCAACGCGCCGGTGCATTGCGACATCTACATCACCGCCGGCAGCAACACCGAAGTCGACAAGGCTCGCATGATCGCCGCCATGCGCGGCCTGCTGCACGAGGCGCTGGACGATCCGCCGACGGCGAGCCACATCATCATTCACGAAGTGCCGGCGACGGATTGGGGCTATGACGGCCAGACGCAGGCGGCCCGGCGTTTGACCGCGCAAAAGCTCTAAGGGCTTGACTGAGCACGCTCAGGATGTGATCAGTGCTACCGCCACCGCAGCGTTGGCGATCATCAAAGTGAAATCGATGGCAAATATGTAGCGCATCGGGCCGCTGAGTACGGGCCATAGCGACTCGCCCTGGCGGCCGCCGGCCAGTGCAATGGGCACGTTGAAGGCGAATTGGCTGCCGTGGGCAATCGCGAACACTGCGGCAAACAGCGCGTGCTGCCGGGGTTCTGGAAAGAGCGACAAGTTCGTCAGCAGCAGCCCGGCAAGGGTAGCCAGCGCGAGATTCATACCACCGAGAAATCGAGCTGAGGCCACCACCGTTTCGAATAAGGGCGACTCGCGCGCGGATCGCGGCACCAAAAGTTTGGCCGCCGTATGCGGCGTCAGGCTGAAATAACGAAACGCGATACCAAACCAGATAAGGTTGCCGGCGAGTACGGCGAAATAGGGCAGCGATGTCTGCATTTTTACGTACCGGCGGTCATAGCGCGCGACCGTCGAAGTGCTTCACGGGCAGTGAGTCAACATCGGCGCCCTCAAGACACCGCACATTGATGGCAGCGATGCGATTGCCGGCGGGGTCAACGCCTTCGCCAAACGGATGGATGCCACAGGTCGGGCAAAACCGATGCTGGATGAGGTGCTTGTTGAAAGTGTAGGTGCTGATATCTGCTTCCTTTGTGAGGAGACGAAATTTCTCTGCCGGCACGAACCAAAGAGCGATCCCTTGCGTCGGCAAATTGAGCAATTGCAGGCAATGATTTGCTTGATCTCGCCTTCGGCTTCGAAAACAATCTGGCCACAGTGGCATCTACCTTTGTACATCATCGTTCGGCTCCTTTCTCACAAAGCAAAATTGAAAACATCCATGTATGGCACGCTGGCAAGGCATTAATTCACGTTTATGAGGATACTAGCAACTTAATGACCCTCGCCAGACGAACGGTTCGTGCGAGTAGACGAAAGGCATATAACAAGACCAACGGCTCGTCCGACTGGACGAAAGGCATAGCTGTGTCGATTTGCCCGATATAAAGTGGCGGGGCTGGTGATGCACCTGCACCGAACCGATCAAAACCAATCAAAAAGGGAGCAAAACATGAGCCTCAGCAAAGTAGCCCGCCTTGCAGTTGTCGGTATAACCGCGCTCGCCGCCCAAGCCGCCTTCGCAGCCAACCCCACCTTCACATTCACGGACATCGCCACCCAACTGAACGTTGTTGATGCTGCGGCGATCAACATTGTGCCCAGCATCTTCACCGGCCCGCCGACACCCGCCGCTCCTGGCACCGGCCTGGTGACCTTGTCGACAAGCAACCTGCTAAACAAGAACGGCGTGCTGAAAGGCCACCAAGTCGCAACCTGCGTTTCCATCTCGATGAACGCCAGCGTCGACACCGAAGCGCCGGGCGAGATCAAGACCTGTAACCAGACCATGACGATCACCGGCGTAGGCCAATTGATCCTCAGTGGCACGATCAACCGCACCGCCGGTGAAGGCGGTGCCAAGCAGACGCTGGCCATTGTCGGCGGCACGGGTGCCTTCCTCGCTGCGCGCGGCCAGGTCGTGACCTACGACGTGCCGGGCAACCCGATGGCCCACATGTTCGAAGTGTATCTGCTCCCGTTCTGATACTAACCCGCTTCTGAAAAAGGCAGCTTCGGCTGCCTTTTTTTGTTCACTGCTACTTGCGCATGTTGCATATCGCGGCCCGCATATTTCTCTTGTCTGAGACAAACAAGATGCCATCGCGCAAGCATGGCATAGTTGGTCAACACGGTCCGGTGAGACCGTGGCAGTAATTCCGCCGCAAACACTCGAACGGAGGTGCCGGAATGGCAAAGCGATCTTTCCCCTTGGACAAGGTCTACGGGCTTCTCGAACCTGGGCCGGTCGTTTTGCTCACCACCGCGCTTAAGGCGACGCGGCAGTGCGTGATCAACATTCCGACGCGGGAGCTGGCGAAGCAAGTAGTTGGCTGTGGCAATACCTCCGGTCGCCGCGTGGACAAATTCAAGCGCTACGGCCTGACGCCGATGCCCGCAACCCTGGTCAATGCGCAGCTCATCGCCGAGTGTTACGCCAACCTGGAATGCCGTGTGGTTGATACACGGTTGATGAACCGCTACAACTTCTTCGTGTTTGAAGTGATCAAGGCGTGGATCGATCCAACATGCAAGGAACCACGCACCCTGCATCATCGAAGGCGCGGTGTGTTCATGGTGGCGGGTGAAAAAATCAAACTGCCATCTAAGATGAAATAGAGCGGCGACCTCATTACTCCGCTGCCGCCATTTGTTGCGCCGCGCGGCAAGCCCTCTTCAATTGTTTACGAATGATTTCAGCAAGACGCAACGTCCCCGGCCCCGCCGCCTCGGTTCCAGCCAGTTGTTGCGCCATGATCCCTTCCTGATGTTGGATGAGTTTTACTCGGACAACCCGGACGATTATCTCGCCGGCTTTCCGCCGCACCCGCACCGCGGTTTCGAGACCGTAAGCTACATGCTCGACGGCCACATGCGCCACGAGGACAACCAGGGCAACCAGGGCAACACCGGCGACCTCGGCCCCGGCGACGTGCAGTGGATGACGGCTGCGCGCGGCATCGTGCATTCGGAAATACCGCAACAAACGGAAGGGCGCTTGCGCGGCTTTCAACTCTGGCTGAACCTGCCGGCGCGCGAAAAGATGAAGCCGCCTGCCTATCGCGACATTCCCTCCACGCAAATTCCGGTGGTCAGCGCGGGCGATGGCGTGGAAGTGAAAGTCATCGCCGGTACGTTGACACAACGTGATGCGCAATCGACGGGGCCGATCAATGGCTTGTCGACCGAACCGCGCTTCTTCGATGTGCGACTTGCGCCGAACGCGAGCTTCGAGACGACGCTGCCCGTAGAGCACAATGCCTTCGTCTATCCGTATGAAGGCACGGCCTTCGTCGGCGAAGAGCGCGAGCCGCTAGCGCATCGCGCGGCCGGTTTGTTATCGGCAGGTGAGGTGGTGCGCATCGCGGCGAGCGAGGAAGGCGCACGCGTGCTGCTGCTGGCCGGCATGCCGCTGCGCGAACCGGTTGTGCAATACGGCCCCTTCGTGATGAACACGCGCGAGGAAATCGAGCGGGCGATCAACGATTACCAGAGTGGGGTGCTGACGAAGGAGCAGGTGCAGCGCATCAAAGTGGCGTGAGCCAAATGCAGCTTGGCGCGCGCAACGCGCCAAGCTGCATTCAACAGTCGAATGTCCTCTTGCAGAACGGCGAACTGATGCGGCGTTAAATTGAGCTGAACAAAGCGCGTGCCATCCGGCGCAGCTTGAACCGCCACGTTACCCGCCCGCCATACAGAAAACTCATTGTGCTGCCAACACCATGCAGCGACGCATCGACAACGACGCTATCACTGCGCGCCTGACTGGAAACGTCGTAAGCGATCAACACTTCCGCGCCATAGAGCAGGCGCGAAAACGCCAGCGTGTAGTTGTTGCCAAAGGGAAAACCGAAGTGGACACTGTCGTCCGATATCTGGCGGTAGTACATGCGGCCGAAACGCAGCGGCGCGGTATGCCGCAGCACCGCCGCAATCTCTGCAATGGCTGCGTAGATGCGGCAATCGGTGTTGAGCAGGTTACTGCCCGGCTGGGCGCGATCAAACATCGCTTCACGGATGCTGTTGTCGCCACCCGTGCCATAGCGCTCTCCTCATACCAACCAGGTGTAAGAATTCGCCGACGACTGGTGTAGCCGTGCCCCCTTCCGACGTGTCATTTCGCTGCGCCAACCATGCGACGACCACGTATTGCCCTACTCACAAATTATCTGGATATGAAGCGGCTCAATGCAAACGAATCGGCTCAATGCAAACTCTTTTCGTTGCTCTCGCGGAATACGCCGCGAGCTGCCCCCAGGCCCACCAACCCCAGCCGAGCGCCCGTTACAACCTATGCATTGAAAGTAGATCCTTCGTACTACGCCCCCAAAGATCCAGGGGGTTCCCGACGGTTCGTCGGAGCTCTGCTCTTGCCATCGACGCGGTCACGGGGTTTTTGAATGAGACGGTTTGTGCGAATGTCTGCCCCGCCAATCGGTACAGCCAGGTATAGCGTCGTACGATCAATGCCACCCTCCTTCAAACCATCACACGAACATGAAGCCTGTCGTTCGCCGACTTGGCGGACGAGTAATTCAACTGTACTCCAAACAAATCGATCCGGGCGAAGTTCAAAGTGCCGAGCAACAACGAAGCGAGGCACGCCAACTATTTCACGGCAAGATTACGGCCTTATGTCGAATGAGTAGACCGGCCGAATTAGCCGGAAACTGCCGACCCTCAGACAGTCATTATTTACAGTGATCAGAATCACCACAAAGATTCCCGCTCTGCCGTTGAAGTGATGTTGTGGATGGAGAGGTCCGCACCGTTAAATTCTTCTTCGGCATCTAGGCGCAGGCCGACGAATAATTTGAGCAAGCCGTAGACAATGAAGCTGCCGGTGACAGCGATGCCTATGCCCATGGCGGTACCGATAGCTTGGGACGCGAAGCTGACGCCGCCCAGGCCACCCAGCGCTTTGGCGCCGAAGATGCCGGCAGCCAGCCCGCCCCAGGCGCCGCAGAGGCCGTGCAGCGGCCATACGCCGAGTACGTCATCGATTTTCCAGCGGTTTTGCGTTTGCGTGAAGAGGTAGACGAAGAGACCGCCGGCAACGGCGCCCGTGGCGAGTGCGCCGATCGGGTGCATGACGTCAGATCCGGCGCAGACGGCAACAAGGCCGGCGAGTGGGCCGTTGTGCACGAAGCCGGGGTCGTTCTTGCCGGCGACGAGCGCAGCGAGGATGCCACCCACCATGGCCATGAGCGAGTTGAGCGCGACGAGGCCGCTGACTTTATCCAGCGCTTGCGCGCTCATGACGTTGAAGCCGAACCAGCCGACTGTGAGGATCCACGCGCCGAGCGCGAGGAATGGAATGCTTGAGGGTGGATGGGCGGAGATGCCGCCGTCCTTGTTGTAGCGGCCGCGTCGTGCGCCAAGCAGAACCACGGCGATGAGCCCGACCCAGCCGCCTACTGCATGCACCACCACCGAGCCGGCGAAGTCGTGGAAAGGTTCGCCGAAGCTGGCCTTGAGCCAATCCTGGATGCCATAGGCGTTGTTCCAGGCGATGCCTTCGAAGAAGGGATAGACAAAGCCGACGAGCAGAAAGGTGGCGGCGAGTTGCGGATAGAATTTGGCGCGCTCGGCGATACCGCCGGAGACGATCGCCGGAATGGCCGCAGCGAAGGTGAGCAGAAAAAAGAACTTCACCAGCTCGTAGCCACTTTTCTGCGCCAGTGTTTCGGCGCCGGAGAAAAAGTTCACCCCATAGGCGATGCTGTAGCCAATGAAGAAATACGCCAGCGTGGACATGGCGAAGTCGACCATGATCTTGACCAGCGCGTTGACCTGGTTCTTGCGTCGTACGGTGCCGAGTTCGAGAAAGGCGAAGCCGGCGTGCATGGCAAGCACCATAATGGCGCCGAGCAGCACGAATAAGACGTCACTGGTGGTCTTGAACGTTTCCATGAGAACTCCCTAGGACTGGATGCACAAATCCGGAGCGCAGGTGCAAGTTCCGTTCCAAAATAAATAGGAGCAGTGAATCAGTGTATTAACGGGAGCTGCCTTTTTCAGGGCGGAAAATAGGCACCATCGCGGTGCGGACGCCAGTCGCCATGGCACCATAGCAGTGCATCGCAACAACTGCGCGCCTTATTTTGGGATATATTCTTTCGGCATAATTATCCACATTTCGGCCTTCTGCCGCATGCGTCCGGCCTGCGCACCCGCGTCGGCTCCAAAGCCCCAGAAATAATCGGCGCGCACCACGCCCTTGATGGCGCCGCCGGTGTCCTGCGCCATGACCAGGCGTTGCAGCGGCTTGTCGCTATTGGGTTCGGTAGTCGCCACGAACACCGGCACACCCAGCGGAATGTGGCGCGCATCGACGGCAATGCTGCGCCTAGGCGTGAGCGCTACGCCCAGCGCACCGATGGGTCCGCCGCCCGTATCCGGCAGTTCGCGGAAAAACACATAGCTGGGATTCGCATTGAGTAGCTCATCCAGGCGCTTTGGGTTGGCTAGGGCCCAACTCTTTATGCCTTGCATGGAAGCCTGCTCCAGCTTCAGCTCGCCGCGCTCCACCAGCCAGCGGCCGATGGACTGATAAGGGTGGCCATTCTGATCGGCATAGCCCACGCGGACGCGGCTACCATCCGGCAACTCAATGCGACCCGAACCTTGCACCTGGAGGAAAAACAGCTCGATGGGGTCCGCCACCCAAAACAAGGCTTTCCCACTAAGAGGGCCAGCGGATTTGCGCTCTTGCTGAGTCAGCTCAGGGCGCGACCAATAGGGCAGTATCTTGCGACCTTCAAGCCGGCCGCGCAGACGCATGTTTTTAAGTTCAGGGTAAAGTTCACCGAGATCGATAGTCAGCAAATCAACGGGCACGCCATAGATGGCATAGAGATGCGGCTTCTTGCGGTAGCGGCTCCCTTTGAGCAATGGTTCGTAGTAGCCGGTGATTAAGCCGTCGCGCGTGCCATCCGGATTCACCATAGCCCAGGGCGTAAAACGCCGCTCGAAAAAAACACGCAAGGCCGCGTTATCCGGACGATCTGTTTTGGCGATCTCTGCAAAAGTACGCGCCTCTTCGCACACCGCGCGCCACAGCGCTTGCTTGCCAAGAACCTTGCAGGATTCGATGAAAGACGCATAGGCCTCGACGAGACTATCGCCGCCCCAACCCTTCACGTCCTCCCAACGCGCGGCTTGTATAGGTTTCGTCGTTGGCGGCAGTGGTGGTGGCGTTGGACACACTGCACAGGCGGGACAGCTTATCGGCGCCGGACATGCGCCAACCAGCACGGGCTGGGCATCACCCGGTGCGGTGGCGCAAGCGGCGAGTAGCAAAGGCAAGAGGGACAGCAGTTGGCGTGCGTGCATGAATTTCGCTAAAGTGCGTGGCTTCGTCATTGAAGTGCAAGTATACCCATGTGGATTTTCCTGCTCGAATCGTTTACAGCGCTGGCGCTGCTGGTGCTGATTGTTTGGTGGACTTTGCCGCGTCGAAAGAAGAATAGCGAGAAAGACAAATGACCGAACTGGCCCGCTTGATCGAACGCGCCGAAGCCGTGCTGGCGCGCGTCGAAGCCATGTTGCCCGCGCCACAGGCGGCGCTGGACTGGCGCGCCACGGCGTTCCGCTGGCGCAAGCACAATGGCCTCGGCCGACTCGAATCCATACGCCAGCCGCACCGCATCCGCCTGAAGGACCTGCGCAACATCGACGAGCAAAAAAAGCGCATCGAGCAAAATACGCGGCAATTCATCGAACGTCGCAGCGCCAACAACGTGCTGCTTACGGGTGCGCGTGGCACAGGCAAATCCTCCCTGGTGAAGGCGCTACTCAACCAGTTCACCAGCAAGGGGCTGCGCGTCATCGAGGTCGATAAAGTCGATCTGGTCGATCTGCACGACATCGTGGCGCTTATCGCCGACCGCCCCGAACGCTTCATTATTTTTTGTGACGATCTTTCCTTCGAAGCCAGCGAGCCCGGCTACAAGGCACTGAAAAGCGTGCTGGACGGCGCTGTCGCCAGCACACCGGATAATGTGCTGATCTACGCCACTTCCAACCGCCGCCACCTCATGCCGGAATTCATGCAGGAAAATCTCGAGGCCAAGCATGTGGGCGGCGAAATTCATCCGGGCGAAGCAGAAGAAGAGAAGATTTCGCTCTCCGAGCGCTTCGGCCTGTGGCTTTCCTTTTATCCCTTTGGCCAGGACGACTATCTGGCCATCGCCGCGCACTGGCTGCGCGAGTACGGTGTGCCGGATGCCGCCGTCGCCGCCACGCGCGAGGAAGCCTTGCAATGGGCGCTCATGCGCGGTTCACGCAGCGGCCGCGTGGCCTGGCAGTTCGCACGCGACTATGCGGGGCGACACAACGAAATAAAGGCAAGCGCCAAGGTGCCAAGAACGCCAAGTAGCCATTAAAGACTGTGGTCTCATTCGGCGTACCTGACGACCGAAATGCATTGATATGAAAATCGTTGAAGCCTCCGCCGCCGTCATCTTTCAAGCCGACGGCAGCTTTCTGCTCGGCCAGCGGCCCGAAGGCAAGCCTTATGCGGGCTATTGGGAGTTTCCCGGCGGCAAGATCGAGCCGGGCGAAACCGCGCGCGAGGCGTTGGTGCGCGAGCTGCACGAAGAACTGGGCATCGAGGCGGACATCGTCTATCCGTGGATCATGCGCGAATACGTCTATCCGCACGCCCACGTGCGATTGCACTTTTTCCGCGTGACGCGTTGGCATGGTGAGATACGCGACATTCAACACAGCGCGCTGGCCTGGCAGCGCAACGAGCGCGTGGAGGTTGCGCCTCTCTTGCCCGCCAACCTGCCCATACTTAAAGCGCTTGCGTTAGCGGATTTCTATGGCATCACGCACGCTGGCGAAATCGGCGTCGATGTCCAACTGAAAAAATTGGAACAGGCGTTGCACGCAGGCTTGCGTCTGGTGCAAATCCGCGAACCAAATCTGTCGGCCGACATACGCGAAGGCTTCGCGCGCGAGGCGATGTCACTCGCGCATCAGCATGGCGCCCGAGTTCTGGTGAATGCAGACATCGCTTTGGCAATAAAGCTCGGCGCCGACGGCGTGCACCTGCCAAGCGCGCAACTCATGCAACTCAGTACGCGCCCTGATCTACCCTTGGTCGCGGCCTCCTGTCACAACGCACGGGAGATAGCTCGGGCGGGCGAACTGGAACTCGACTTCGCCGTCCTCGGCCCGGTGCGCGAAACAGCCAGCCATCCCACCGTCGCTGGCATAGGCTGGAACGCCTTCGCAACGCTGATCGAAAACAGCACGCTGCCCGTTTATGCCCTAGGTGGCCTGCAAAGCAGTGACACGGAAACCGCCCGGCAAGTCGGCGCCCACGGCATCGCCGCTATCCGTGCGGCGTGGAATTAAGCGCTCAATCTAGTTCTTCCTCGTCCGGTTTTTCCTGCACCGGCACGCGATACTCTTCCGCCGCCCAGGCGCCCAGATCAATCTTGCGACAGCGTTCGGAGCAAAACGGACGAAACTTGTTTTCGGCTTGCCAAGCAACCGGCTTGCCGCAAGTTGGGCAATTGACGATGCGGGGCGGAAGTTGGTCTTTCATTGAGGGCTTGCTGGAAACGTAGGCCGCGAGCGGCGCGGCCGGGCGGCGTCTATAGATTGCAGAAGGTCATCTCGAATTCGAGGTCCGTCTCGGCCTGCTTGGGCTTGCCGTCGCTGCCGGGCGTGGTGAAGCGGATGTTGAGGGCATATTTGTTGGCGCTGATTTCGGGCACATAGGGCTGGCCGCGTCGCACGCGTATGCGCACCATTTGCGCAGTCTTGCCGCCGAGCATGAGCTGGAAGGCACCGCTCTGCGCGACATAATTTTCATTGCGCCCCGAGGCGCGCAAAAGCCGCAACACGATGGCTAGGCCGTCGCGTATGGGTAGCATGGGGTTGAGCCAGCCGGAGAGATCGCGCTGGCGCGCCGCTTGATCGCGATGCAGCCAATAGTGGTAGGAGGGTAGATCGAATTCGCACACGCCGCCGGGAATGGCGGCGCGGCTCTTGATGCTCATCAGCCAATCGTTTTCGCGCAGGTAGTGGCCAATCTTGCCTTGCATGTTGAGCAGCGCGGCGCTGGCCTGCTCGATTTCGTAGAGCGCGCCGGAGAGTGCTTCTTCAGAGATGTCTGGGTTGTTGCGGAAGGAAATGAGTATCTGGCGTTGGCGTTCGAGCTCCTGCACCAGATCGAACTTCAAATCGGCGCGACTGGCAACGTCGAGGATTTCGAACAAAGTGGTCAGCGCGGCGTGATGCTCTTGCGCGCCTTCCGATCCAATGAAGTGAGCCGTCTTGTCGAACAGGTCTTCAAGTCGCAGCAGGGTACGGATACGCTCGTTCAGAGGATATTCGTAGTTAATCACCGCATGCCGGCCCGTAGGATGAATTCAGGCGATTCTGACCTAATTGACGACAAATAACAACAAGAACCGCACAGAAGCCTATGAAACACCAGCTTTTTCCAGATAAATGCGGTGCAGGGCAAGCACTTGGGGACGCAAGCGGGCCAGGTCGCCGCTGTTGTCGATCACATCATCGGCGACTGCCAGGCGCTGCGCGCGAGTCGCTTGGGTGGCCATGATGGCGCGAACCTCGTCGGCGGTCAGGCCGCTGCGCGCCATGACGCGAGCAACCTGCACCTCCTCCGGGCAATCGACCACCACCACGCGCTGCGCGCGACGCCGGTAGTTGCCGGATTCCACCAACAGCGGCACCACCAGCACGACATAGGGCGCTGTCGCTACTTCGCAACGGCGCTCGGATTCGGCGCGTATCATGGGATGCAATATAACTTCCAGGCGCGCTTTCGCACTGGCGTCGGAGAACACCAGCTTGCGCATAGCGGCGCGGTCAAGCGCGCCATCAGCCGCAATCACGTTATCGCCGAAAGTCGCGCGGAGTGGGGCGATGGCGGCACCCTGGGAGGCCGTGAGTTGGTGGGCGATGGCATCGGTATCGACCAGCGCCGCGCCGAGTTCCGCAAACAAATCCGCCGCCGCGCTCTTGCCGCTGCCTATGCCGCCTGTCAGGCCTACGATGTAGTGCATGCCTTGCTCACCGCCTACTCCTGACCCACTCGATTGCGAATTATTTGCCACACTCGCCCGCAGTCAGCGTGGCGAACTCGGTCGGCAATGCCAGCAAAGCCTTGTCCACGCGCTCGCTCGGCCCGCGCGCTTCCAGCGTGGCTTTATCGCTGGCCACCCGCGCCTGAATACGTGCCGAGCGCACACCCTTTTTTTGCACCGTATCCAAGAAGCTCTTGGCGCCCTGTTCGTTTTTAAAGAGCCCCAGCGAAATGGCGTACTGATTGTCGCCCGCATCAAGTGAGACGCCGAATTCCTTCAGGCCCAGCTTTTTCAATTCCTCGGCTTTTTTCTCTGCCGCCTGCCGATTCGCTAAAGGTGGCACATACACCCACCAGGTGGCGGGCTCATCGACGTTGCGTTGATCGACCTTTAACAGCGGGTCACGCTCGTGCAAAAACGCCAGCAGGCGCTGCGCGGCCTCGCGCGGCATAGCGGCATAGGCACGGCACACGTCAGTGGGTGACTGCTGCGCAGCCACAGGCGGCGGCTCGCCTTTGCTGATGATACGGATTTTCTCGGGCTGCAACTGGCTGGTCAGGCGCTCGGGTTCACCGCCGCCAGGCTGGCCAAAATAACCTTGGCCATAGGCGAGAAACAACAAATTGGCGGCCAGCAGCACAAAAACAATAAGGCGCAGGATACGCATAGTCATTCTTTGAAAATTCACGCAGGCGCAAACATACCATCAACGAATGCGCGCTGTGTATTCCAGCACCGCCTTGGACTCCGCCGGCACGGTTAGCAACCACACGGCGGCGTGGGCTTCGCCTTTGCTGTGCTTGTGGCTCTCGGCGGTGATTTCCCAATCGCCCGACACCGGCTCCACCACTTTCACCGTCACGGGCACGTCTTTGGCATTGTTGATCACAATGCGATAAGCGCTTTCGACTACATCGCTGCTGATTTTGCGGAAGCTGGTCTGTTTGCGCGTGGCCGTGACATCGAAAGCATCGCCCAGCTTGAGGCGCACCTTGTCGTTTTTCGCCGTGTGGTCGATGGCGTCTTCGCCGACGAAGAGCGCGTTGCCTTTGCTGTCGCTCTTGTAGACGCGCACCACGCCTTTGGGCAACGGCACACCCAATTCGCCGCCACGATTTTCGAACTCCACCATCACGGCAACCTTCTGCTTGCTGCCGATATCGCTGGCGGCGGAGCGGTAATACCAGTTCTGGCCGGTGAGCAGATATTCCTTGCGCACCGGCACGGCGGACGCGGACAACAACGCAACTTGTTTGGTCTGGTTATCGAGGATGGTGGTGGGATGGCTTAGCGTGTAGAGGTGGTATTCGAAGAGATTTTCCTGCGCCAACTTGGGCGCAGCCATCGCTCGCTGCTGATTGACCATGACCTCCTCTCGCATCGTGTCCTGCACGCGGTTCACGTCTCCAGCGACCAATTGCAGCTTGGCATTGGCGTAGCTGGTGCCACTTTGATTGGTCAGCGTCACCCAGCCCGCGAGGTCCAGCTTGCTTTCGTCTTTGGAAAGCGTCGCGACATAGTCAGCGCGCCAGGATAGGCCGCCGCTCAAATAAGACAACTCCAATTCGCGTGCGCCGGTGATGTCGCTCTCGACCTGCACCACCAGCGTCGGTCGGTCGCGCAGATTGGCGGGGATGGCGCCATAGGCGATGCGCCCCGGCACGCCGGTCTCGATGCGATCGGCGTACCTCAGCACCACGCCACTATTCGTGGCGAGTACCTGAGCCTCCTCGCGCGTTTCCGCGCCAGTGGCGGGATTGGTCTTGATGACGGTGATGGTCTTGCCGACATATTTTTCCAATAACTTTTGCGGCGTGAGCAAATCGAAATCGAAGTTTTGCTCCACCAGCCGCAAAGCACTGCCCGACAAGGCGCGCAGACTGGCCGTTTCCGGCCGCATCTTGCCGCTGACATCGCGCAGGGCGATGCGGTTGTCGCCCTTGTCCAACGCCACCTTGCGCACTTCGCGGATGAGGGCCAAGGAATCGTTGTAGATGGTGACAGCGACTTCGGTACGATCTTCCTGGTGACTGACCGTCTCCTCGGCAATGGCGGTGAAGGAAACGACAGCCAGGGCGGCGGCGAGATACGAGATAGGGGCTTTCATGGCGACTCCTGTGTGGGGTGACAGCCTAATTAACGTGGCGCGTTTGAAATCGGGGTTAATCCCCAATACGCACCAATCCTTCCAGCACCAGATTGTCGACCCAACGCTTGGGTATGCGCAGCAAGTCGAAGAACTGACTGGCGCCACCACCAGTGACCAGACATATCGCATCGGGCAGCGCCGCCACCTGCGCATACATGCGCTCGATGGCGCCAAGCTGCGCATGCAGGCAGCCGCTCGTGATGGCATCCGCCGTATTGCGCGGCAAGCCGGTGAAGTGTCCGTCTGACAACGGCAGTTGTGCGGTGTTTTGCGCCAGCGCCCGCAACATAAGGTCAGCGCCGGGCAATATCAGTCCGCCCTGAAAATTGCCGTCGGCATCGAGCACATCCACCGTGCTTGCGGTGCCGGCGCTTACTACCAGACAAGGCCCGCGATGCAGATGACGTGCGCCGATCAACGCTGCCCAGCGATCGGCGCCAAGTTGCTCGGGCTGCTCGTAGTGATTGCGCACGCCGCATTGTTCGGCCTGGCCGCGTGCCCAGTGCGCCGGCAGTTGCAACGCGCTAAGCGTGGCGGAAATGACATCAGCAACCAGCGCGCCCGCGACATTCGCCACCACGGCGCGCTCGGCGAGCGGCTGGGCACGCAGGATGTCTGCAAAGCCGGCTAGGTCGGCATAAGGCAGTGCGCCTTGCGCAAGCCAATGAACATTGTGCTCAGGCGCGGTTTGGCAAAAGCCCCATTTGAGCCGGCTGTTACCGCAATCGATGGCGAGTAGCGTCATAAGCGTAAGGATACTTCACCATTGACGATGCGGCGCAAACCGACGCGCGTATCGAGCAGGAGTGCGCCATCGCTATCGACGCCAACGCAACGGCCTTCTATCGTCTCGGCGCCATGGTCGAGTATGCGCACCGTGCGATCGACATACGCGTTGCGCGCCTGCCAATCGTCGACAAAGACGGCGAAACCAGACTGCGAGAAGCGCGCCAGGGCGCTCGCCAATTCCAGCAGCAAACTCGCCAGCAGCAAATTGCGCGAAGGCGCGGCCTGCATGACGGAGACAATATCCGCCGCGTCAACACCGCCCGATTCGCTCACTGCCTTGGCAATGGATGCGGGCAGACGCACATTCAGGCCGATGCCGATTACTGCGACGGTCATGCCACCCTGAGATTGCGTTTCTACCAATATGCCACCGAGCTTGCCCCCTCGCTTGCCAACTGAGGCGAGGATATCGTTGGGCCATTTGAGCTGCACGCCCGCTGCGCCCATGCGCTCCAGCGCTTGCGCCACCGCAACCCCAACGGCGAGACTGAGTCCGGCGACCGGTGGCACGCCGGCGGCGAAGCGCCAGCGCAAGGAAAAAGTCAGGCTAGCCTCCGGTGCCGACAGCCAACTGCGACCGCGCCGACCGCGTCCGCCGGTTTGCCATTCGCAAGCCACCACTTCAATTGCGTCATCGCATGGCGGCGGCTGATCGAGCAGCCAGGTGTTGGTGGAATCGCAGCGATCAATTACGGCGAGCCGAAAGCGCCCCGCCTCGGCACCTAGGGCCGCGTTGATAATGTGCGCATCTAGCGCTTCCACGGTTTGCACTGACTCAGCCACGCATGCGTCGGGTAAATATCATGCGGGCATTATCGCAGACTCACACCGGCAAATTCCGAGGCGAATAGCGCGGCCGCTTTCTAATCAACCCGCCTCTTCCTCGGGCTCACCAGCCTTTGCGCCATCGATACTCAGCTCCTGGATTTTGCGCGTGATGGTGTTGCGGCCTATGCCCAAGAGTTGCGCTGCTTCGATGCGGCGCCCTGCCGAAGCAATGAGCGCGTGGCGTATCAGGGTGCGTTCGAAGTCGCGCACCAGTTTCTCCCATACCGTTCCCTGGCTGCTCGCCAGCAGGCGATCGGCTTCGGCGCCCAGCGAGACCTTCCAGTTGCCTGACGCCTCGTGCGGCGCCTGCTCGCGCAGTTCTGGCGGCAGATCGCCTACCTCGATATTTTGACCGGGCGCCATAACAGTGAGCCAGTGACAGAGATTTTCGAGCTGGCGCACGTTGCCCGGAAACTCCAGGGTGGCGAGAAACTTCATCGAGGCATCGGAAATACGCTTGGATTCCACGCCCAGGTCTTGCGCACTCTTCAGCATGAAGTGTTTGGCCAGCAGCGGAATGTCTTCCTGCCGTTCGCGCAAAGCCGGTAGCCGCAAACGGATGACGTTGAGGCGGTGGTAAAGGTCTTCGCGAAACAAGCCCTGTTTGACGCGCTCTTCAAGGTTCTGGTGGGTGGCGGCGATGACGCGCACATTGGCCTTGATGGGCTGGTGGCCACCGACGCGATAAAAGTTGCCGTCGGACAGCACGCGCAGCAGACGTGTTTGTAATTCCGCCGGCATGTCGCCGATTTCGTCGAGGAAAAGCGTGCCGCCTTCAGCCTGTTCGAACCGACCGCGTCGCATGGCAGCGGCGCCAGTGAAAGCGCCACGCTCGTGGCCGAAGAGTTCGGACTCAAGCAAATCACGCGGAATCGCAGCAGTATTGATGGCGACGAAAGGTTTGTCGGCGCGTGGGCTGTGGCGATGCAGGGCATGGGCGACGAGTTCCTTGCCGGTACCGGATTCGCCATTGATAAGCACGGTGGCGTGCGACTGGGAAAGCCTACCGATGGCGCGAAAAACCTCCTGCATGGCCACCGCTTTGCCGAGGATTTCAGGCGCCATGGCGGCCGCCTCGGGTGCGCTTTGCTGGCGCGTGCTTTCATCCAGGGCGCGCCGCACCAGGTCGACAGCTTGATCGACGTCAAACGGCTTGGGCAGATATTCGAAGGCGCCGCCCTGGAAGGCCGCGACGGCGCTGTCGAGGTCGGAATAGGCTGTCATGATGATGACTGGCAACGCCGGAAAGCGCATCTTCACTTTTTGCAGTAGCGAGAGTCCGGATTCACCAGGCATGCGGATATCCGACACTAAAACTTGCGGCGGCGGGCTGCCGCTATCCAGCGCCGCCAGGGCTTCCGCCGCTGAGCTAAAACTCTTGAAGGCAATTTCTTCGCGCGCCAAGGCTTTCTCGAACACCCAGCGTATCGAACGGTCGTCGTCGATGATCCAAACGGGATTCATTTCTGTTCCTCTTGAGTAGCATGAAGCGGCAGCAACACGGTGAAGCAAGTGCGCCCCGGCTGGCTATCGACCTCGATCAGGCCGTGATGTTGCTGTATGAAACTTTGCGCCAGCGTCAAGCCGAGGCCGCTACCACCTTCGCGACCCGATACCAGGGGATAGAAAATCTGTTCGCGTATGACTTCAGGTATGCCCGGCCCGTTGTCGATGATCTGCAACTCGATGGCCAGGCGATAGCGCCGTTTGGCTAAGGTCACCTGGCGCATCGCTCGGGTGCGAAAAATTATCTCGTGAGGCGCCGCCGCGTCCTCCGCCTGGGGCTGCTCTTGCATCGCTTGGGCGGCATTGCGGGCGATGTTGAGTATGGCTTGAATCAACTGCTCGCGATCGCCAGTGAGATCGGGCAGGCTGATGTCGTAATCGCGCTTGACGCGCACCTCGGCGAATTCGGCGTGGATGAGGCTACGCACGCGCTCCAGGATGTCATGAATGCTCACCGGCTGCGGCTGCATCAAGCGATGCGACGTGAGCAAGCGGTTCATCAGGTCTTGCAGACGATCCGCTTCCTTGATAATGACTTGGGTGTATTCGTGCAACTGCGGATTGCCAAGTTCGCGCTCGAGCAGTTGCGCGGAGCCGCGTATGCCGCCCAGCGGATTTTTGATCTCGTGCGCTAGATTGCGGATCAATTCGCGATTGGCCTGTTGCTGCTCGGCCAGGCGTTCCTCGCGCGCGGTTTTTAATTGCGTGTCTATGGGGCGGAACTCCAGCAGGAGCCGTATGGGGCCTGCCTCAACCGGGGTGACGGTACAGTCCAAATTCAGCACCGCGCCCGTTTCACCGCCGACACCGCGCGGGGCATGCACGGTGAGATTCTGGCCGGTGTAGCTCCAGTTGTTGGCCAGCACGTTATCGAGCGCGGCGGCCAGACCCGGCGGCTCACCCAGCAATTGCGAGAGAGGGCGCTGCAACTGCTTGCGCGAACTGACGGCGAAGAGATTCTCCGCCGCCGGATTGACGTATTGCACGACCAACTTCTCGTCCACCAAGATAACGGCGGACGAGAGCAGATCAAGCCCACCGAAAGCGGTTGGCGAAGCAGGCGCCAGAGGGGAAGTGCGAGGGAGATTGGACGTTCTACGCGCGGTCATGCCATGAGGTTAGCAAAAACCGCACCATCGCGCCGGACGGCGCTAACTTATTTGAGGTTGCCGATTTCTTTCTTCAGCGCTTCGATGTTGCGCTCGTGTTGCGCGACGCGATCCTTGAAAGGCTGCAGGCGCTCGATCACTCGCTGATAGTTGCGTTCGTCACCGCTGCGCTGCGCTTCCTGCTCGGCCAACTCCTTCTTGGCCTGCTCCAGGTTTTTCTCCTCGGTTGCCAGTTCCTGATCGAGTATCTTGCGACGCTCGCCGTCACGGGACTTTTGCGTGTCGCTGCCCACTTTGGGAAAATCGGCCGGTGTGCGCGTAGCAGGCACTGTGGAAACAGGCTTGTCTTGCGCCAGTATTTGACAACCCTTGGACTGGCTCTTGGCGTTGGTGTAGGTCACATGACCATCGGGGTCGACGCATTTATAAACGTCGGCCGATGCCGGCAGTGCCGAGTAACCACCAACCGCGATAAGCAGGACCAGCGTGCGATGCAAGTTCTTCATATTGTGCGTCCGGGTAACGGTTGCGACGAGTGTATGCGATTCAGCCCACCTGTACAAACGTTTCGATCCCGCGAAAAGTAGACAAAAAAAGACGGCCGGGGCCGTCTTTTTTTGCAGCGAATTAACGCAGACTCGCGCAGATTCGCACTTACAAGCTGAAGTACATGTCGTACTCCACCGGATGCGTGGTCATACGGAAACGCGTAACTTCTTCCATCTTCAGGTCGATGTAGGCATCGATCATCTCGTTGGAGAAAACGCCGCCGCGTGTCAGGAACTCGCGGTCTTTGTCGAGATACTCCAGGGCCTGCTCGAGCGACGAGCAGACGGTGGGGATCTTCGCATCTTCTTCCGGCGGCAGGTCGTAGAGGTTCTTGTCGGCCGGATCGCCGGGATGAATCTTGTTCTGCACACCATCCAGTCCGGCCATCATCATGGCGGTGAAGGCCAGATAGGGGTTGGCGGTCGGATCCGGGAAGCGCACTTCGATACGGCGCGCCTTGTCGCTCTGCACATAGGGGATGCGGATGGAGGCGGAACGATTGCGAGCCGAGTAAGCCAGCTTGACCGGCGCTTCGAAGCCAGGCACCAGACGCTTATAGGAGTTGGTGCCAGGATTGGTGATGGCGTTCAGCGCGCGAGCGTGCTTGATGATGCCGCCGATGTAATACAGCGCGAACTCGGACAGGCCGGCGTAACCACTACCGGCGAAGAGGTTTTTGCCGTCCTTCCAGATCGACTGGTGCACGTGCATGCCGGAACCGTTGTCACCGACGATGGGCTTGGGCATGAAGGTGGCGGTCTTGCCGTACTGATGGGCGACGTTGTGGACGATGTATTTCAGTACCTGGGTCATGTCGGCGCGACGCACCAGCGGACCGAACTTGGTGCCAATTTCGCACTGGCCCGCGGTGGCCACTTCGTGGTGATGCACTTCGACTTCGACGCCGCACTGTTCCAGCGCCAGACACATGGCGGCGCGGATGTCGTTGAGGCTATCGACGGGGGGCACGGGAAAATAACCGCCCTTGACGGTGGGGCGATGGCCGGTGTTGCCGCCTTCGAACTTGTCCGCCGAAGCCCAGGCGGCCTCTTCCGAGAACACCTTGCAATAGGAGCCGGACATATCGACCGACCACTCGACGGAATCGAAAATAAAGAACTCAGGCTCGGGCCCGAAGTAGCAGGTATCACCCAGGCCGGTGGATTTGAGATAGGCCTCGGCGCGCTTGGCCAGCGAGCGCGGATCGCGGTCGTAGCCCTTGCCGTCGGACGGCTCAACCACGTCGCAGGTGATGACCAGGGTCGTCTCATCCATGAACGGATCAATGTAGGCGGTTACCGGATCGGGCATCAGCAACATGTCGGAAGCTTGGATGCCTTTCCAGCCAGCGATGGACGAGCCGTCGAAAGCATGGCCTTCCTCAAACTTGTCGGCGCCGAAAGCCTTGGCCGGCACGCCGACGTGCTGCTCTTTGCCGCGCGTATCGGTGAAGCGAAGGTCGACGAACTGGACCTCCTTGTCTTTGATCAGTTTCAGTACGTCTTGAGGCAACATGGAGCTCTCCTGGCTAGTTGAATCCGGAAAAAGTGACGTTAAGCTTTGGGCCTAAGACTGCCCCCAAGCGCAAGTCATGCGCGTCGGGTTGAGCAGAATTTGTGCCAACGGCCGAAAAGGGGATGCCATTGTGCCATAAGGGATAAACCGCCGCGACTATTGCACGCAGGCATGTTGGGAGTTCGTGATCTGTCCGGTTTTGTAGCACGACATCTGTCCGGTCGTCATAGTGTGCCGAAGGAGGTACGCGATGAGGCCGACGGAAGTGCTACAGGAGATCCGGAAGATGAGATTCGAAG
>Ga0209181_10004144_pt1 | contig 21824 bp, 19 predicted proteins | sample MAT05_FD_187208 | JGI IMG/M metagenome (GOLD analysis project Ga0209181, IMG submission 187208) | Freshwater microbial communities from Lake Fryxell liftoff mats and glacier meltwater in Antarctica - MAT-05 (SPAdes) (version 2) | ecosystem: Environmental > Aquatic > Freshwater > Ice > Liftoff... | reverse complement strand
CCGCACGCAATTGTTTTAGTGGGAAACGCGACTAAACGATAATACTCAATTACGCCGTTATTTCGCTCCCCTCTCAGATGCTCTGTTGCGAGAGTAGCTGGGGGTTAGGGCTGCTCTCAGTTTTCGTCACCACGACATTAAAGCCCCTCACCCCCGGCCCCTCTCCCAAAAAAGCGTGGTAGAGGGGAGCACAAAAATGTATTTGTTTTCGACCGAACGAGAAAAATTGTGGTGCTCAATCAAAGAATAATGTCGCCGGGTTCTCGAGTTGAGCGCGGATATGTTGGATAAATTCTGCTGCATCGAAGCCGTCCACCATGCGGTGATCGAAACACGACGAGAGGTTCATCATCTGGCGGATGACAATTTGGCCTTGGCGCACCATCGGCCGTTCGACCATTTTGTTGACGCCGAGAATCGCGACTTCCGGGGCGTTGATGACCGGCGTGGTGACGATGCCGCCCAGCGCGCCTAGGCTGGTGATGGTGATGGTCGATCCTGACAATTCCTCGCGCTTGGCTTTGCCGTCGCGCGCGGCGTTGGCTAGGCGCTTGATCTCGTTGCTCGCCTGCCACAAATCGAGCGCCTCGGCGTTGCGCACGACGGGCACCACCAATCCATTCGGCGTTTGCGTCGCTATGCCGACATGGAGTGCAGCGTGACGGTAGGCAATGCCCGCTTCGTCGTCGAAGGTCACATTGATTTGTGGGAACTTGACGATGGAATTCGCCAAGGCGCGCACTAGGAAGGGCAGCACGGTGAGTTTTCCGCGCGCAATGCCGTGTTCGCTATTGATGTGTTTACGCAGCGATTCGAGGTCCGTCATGTCGACTTCCTCGACATAGGCGAAATGCGGAATACGCTGTTTCGAACGCTGCATCGCCTCAGCAATCTTGCGGCGCATGCCGATGACTTTGATCGCCTCGACCCCATCACGTTTTGCGCGCGATGAAACAGCACCCGTGGCGGACGAAGCGCCAGCGCCGCGCGCGATATAGGCATCTAAGTCTTCATGACGAATTTGGCCAGCCGCGCCGGTGCCAGCCACAAACTGCAGTTGTATGCCGAGTTCTTGTGCGCGCCGGCGCACAGCCGGTGAAGCGAGAGGCTTCTCGCCAGCGGCACGCGGAATGCCCGGATCAGCAGCCGAACTTAATCCTGACTTCGGCGGCGCAAGCGCCACAGCCGACGGTACTGCTTCTGCGGCAGGGGAGGCTTTTTGCGTCTCGACGACTGGCGCGAGCGTCGGCGCCACTGCCACCGGTGCTGGCGCAGCTTGCGTATCCGCACCCGGCGTTCCCGCGCCTTCCACCTCAAGAATCACCAGCGGACCACCGACTGCGACCATATCGCCGGCGTTGCCGCGTAATTCCAGAATCTTACCCGTCACTGGCGACGAGATCTCCACCGCTGCTTTCTCGGTGAGCATGTCGACCAAGGGCTGATCTTCCTGAATCAGATCGCCGACCTTGACACGCCATTCAGCGATTTCGCTCTCAGCGATGCCCTCGCCCACGTCCGGCAGCTTGAAAACATAGCGTCCCATGTCAGTTCTCCATCACTTTTAGGATCGCGCGTTTTACGCGTTCGGGGCCGGGGAAATATTCCCACTCGAAAGCATGCGGATAGGGCGTGTCCCAACCCGCCACACGCTCGATCTGAGCCTCCAGGTGCATGAAGCAGTTCTCTTGAACCTGCGCCGATAGCTCGGCGCCGAATCCACCTGTGCGCGTGGCCTCATGCAGGATGACGCAACGTCCGGTCTTCTTTACTGAGGCTACGATGGTGTCAATATCTAGCGGCGATAAAGTCCGAAGATCAATCACTTCCGCATCCACACCGGCTTCGGCCACACCGGCGAGAGCCACGTGCACCATGGTGCCATAGCTCAGCACAGTGACATCGGCGCCCGCACGCACAATCGCGGCCTTGCCGAGCTCGACGCGGTAATAACCTTCAGGCACTTCGCCTAGCTCGTGCTTGGACCACGGCACCAATGGTTTGTCGTGATAGCCATCAAAGGGACCGTTGTAGATGCGCTTGGGCTCGAAGAAGACGACCGGATCGTCGTCCTCAATCGCCGCGATCAGCAGACCTTTGGCATCGATGGGATTGGACGGCATGACCGTCTTCAAACCACACACATGCGTGAAAATGGCTTCAGGGCTTTGGCTATGCGTTTGCCCGCCAAAAATGCCGCCACCACACGGCGCACGTACCGTGATCGGTGCCCAGAATTCGCCACCGGAGCGATAGCGCAGACGCGCGGCCTCGGACACCAACTGATCGAAGGCGGGGTAGATATAATCGGCGAACTGGATTTCTACGACCGGACGTAGACCATAGACGCCCATGCCCACCGCCGTCGCGAGAATGCCGCCCTCGGCGATTGGCGTATCGAACACGCGATGCGTGCCATATTTCTTTTGCAGCCCCGCGGTGCAGCGAAATACGCCACCGAAGTAGCCGACGTCTTCGCCGAAAATCACCGTGCTGGAGTCGCGCTCAAGCATGATGTCCATGGCCGAATTGATTGCCTGAATCATGTTCATACGGGCCACGATCAGACTCCCAGTTCCTGGCGTTGACGAATAAGGTGCTGTGGCACCTCTTTGAAGACATCTTCGAACATGGTCGCTGCACTAGCCGGCTTGACGCCGAGCGTGCCGAAACTTTCGGCCTCCTTCTGCGCCGCTTTAACGAACTCATCGAGTTCCTGCGTCAGCGCCGTGTGCTGCTCCTCGCTCCACATACCGATGCCGATCATGTGTTGCTTCAGCCGCGCTATCGGGTCACCCAATGGCCAACGTGCGCTTTCATCTTCTGGCCTGTAGGCCGACGGATCATCGCTGGTGGAATGCGGCGCGGCTCGATAGGTGAAGAGTTCGATCAATGTCGGACCGTGATTGGCGCGCGCACGTTCTGCCGCCCAACGCGTTGCCGCATACACAGCCAGAAAATCGTTGCCATCGACACGCAAACCTGGCAGACCGTAGCCCACGGCGCGCGCCGCAAAGGTCGTTTGTTCGCCACCGGCAAAACCCTGAAAGCTTGAGATTGCCCACTGGTTGTTGACCACGTTGAGAATCACCGGCGCCTGGTAAACGGTCGCGAAAGTCAGCGCGTAATGGAAATCCGCTTCCGCCGTGGTGCCATCACCTACCCAAGCCGCCGCAATGCGTGTGTCGCCCTTGAGGGCCGAGGCCATGGCCCAGCCAACGGCCTGCGGGAACTGCGTGCCCAAATTACCAGAGATCGAGAAAAACCCTTTCTCCTTCACCGAATACATGATCGGCAACTGACGACCTTTCAAGCGATCTTTGGTGTTGTTGAAAATCTGGCACATCATGTCGACCAGCGACCAATCGCGCGCGACCAGCAAACCTTGTTGCCGATAGCTTGGGAACAGCATGTCGTCGTCATCGAGTGCCAATGCCTGGGCCACCGCGACGGCTTCCTCGCCCGTGCATTTCATATAGAACGAGGTCTTCCCCTGACGCTGCACGCGCATCATGCGTTCGTCGAAGGTACGCGTGAGCAACATGGCGCGCATGCCGCGTAGCAGCAGCGTTGCATCAAGCTTGGGGTCCCACTCGCCCACAGCGACGCCATTTTCATCGAGTACACGGATCATGCCGAAGGCGTGATCCCGCATATTTTGATCACCTTCGTCCACAGCCGGCTTGCTCAAGCTGCCGGCTGGCGGGATCACGATATCGCTGAAATCGGGAGATTCGCCGGGCCGGGCTTTGGGCTCGGGGACATGCAGTCGTAACGGCTGTTTGCTGCTCATGCGCTTCAAAACTCCAGGCAAGCAGCCCACCCGATCGGGCAGGTCTTTCGTGCTGCGGAGTCTGCCGTTTGCAAGCGATCTTGCACAGTGCGGCGAAGCATCCTCACGCAGCCACCGCTTGCAAATCGATCGGGCACGGCGCTGTCAGACTCGGTTGACCAGGGCCTGCCATGAACAGAAACGCTGATAGCCGCCGCCGCGCTGACGCTCTCGACACGGCGTCTTATAGAAATCCTCTATGCTTTGCCGACAGACAAATACCAAGCGAGGATCATCAGATTCAATCGCTTACCGCAGCCTGCCAAACACGCATGGTTGATATCACCCTGCTCGAAGCCGTCGCGCCCATAGTGTTCGACCGACTCTCGCAGCAAATCACTTTACCTTGAGCTTGGCGCTCATCGCGGAGTCTGGCTCTGCCTCCTCATTCCACTGACGCATCGCGTGGATGACAAAAACTCCGCATGCCTTTCCTGAGCGGCACCACCTAACCACCGGCGCCGGCGAACGCGTTCAGCAACTTCAAACATGCGCCACACTAGGCTTGGCCATCGAACTCGAAGGAGATCACCCATCGTGGCCACAGGTTGGGCAGGTGATAGCGCGGTGCAAGATCAGATCGATGCCACGATCAAAGACGCAATCCAGCGCGTGCTTAGCAAGTTGCCGCAAGGACTTGGACTTAGTCGTTGCGAGGAATGTGAAAAGTCGATTCCGCTCGGGCGTCGCCACGCAATGCCCGGCGCGCGCTTGTGTGTGCAGTGCCAGGAAACGCAAGATCAGGAAATGGCGCTGTTCAGTGGCTACAATCGCCGCGGTAGCAAGGACAGCCAACTACGTTGATGGAAGTTATTTATTGAGAATGTGCGGCCTTGAAGTGCGCGCTTGCCCGGCCCAGCCGTCGTCCAACGCGGGAAATTTCCGACTTCCCTTGGCCTCCGTAACGCGACGAATGCGTTAGTTTGCTCATAATTCCCCTTTCGCCATCCACACGAGGCACGATCATGCGGTTAATCTCGTTACGCGCATTAAGCTTCGCCGCGACTTGCGGACTATTGAGCTGCGGCTGGGCATCATCCGCGCTCGCCCTGGTGGTTGGCGGCGAAGCTGCGCCAGCTTCGGAACAGAACCCCGCGGACCTGAGTTTGCGCCAGTCAGTGAACATGGCAAAAGCCGCTCAGTTACGCTTTCCGCCTATCGAGGCCGCGCGCTTGGATCAAGTGCGCAAGAACAACTCCGCGCCAGGGGCCAAACGGCTGCAGATTGGCGTTGATCGCATCTTGGCCGACGACACCAATCTCGTCGGTGATGTGCAACTCGTGTGGGGCTCACTGACTGACGGCTCCCATGTTGCGCATTTCTCGGTGGCATCACCGCAAGCGAAGGCGCTGCGTATCCAGCTCATCTTCCAATCCTTGCCGTTGGCCGCGCAGTTGCGATTTGTTGACGATGGTGCCGATCGCAGCGTAATTGCTCCGGTGGATGGCGTTGAAATCAAGCGCGCAGGGCAGGGCGATTTTTGGACACCCGTCACCAATGGTGAGCGCCAAACAGTTGAAATCTATCTGCCAGCGGGCGTCGACAGCAACAACGTGGCGCTGTCAGTGCGTGCGGTGGCACATTTGCTGGCCTCGCCCTATGGTTCGCTCGAAGGCTTGAAGATCGGTGAATCAGATCCCTGTCAGATTGACGCGAATTGCGTTGCCAATCCCTCGCAAAGCTTCATCTCAGCCAAAAATGCGGTCGCACGCATGGCATTTCAGGTGGGCGGGGGCACGTCCGTTTGCACCGGCACCCTGCTGAATGACACCGTGACAAGCAGCTTCATCCCATACTTCTTTTCGGCCAATCACTGCATTAGCAGCCAGCAAACCGCCAATACGCTGACCACTTTCTTTTTTGAAGAAAGCACCAGTTGCGGCTCCGGCGTCGCCAGTCCCCGTACACAGGTCGGCGGTGGCGCCACTTTGTTGTTCAATAGTGCCGATACTGATGCATTACTGCTTCGGTTGAACAACCCAGCGCCCGGTGGCGCGAGCTTCTCAGGTTGGGATTCGAGTGCCGTGAACGCCGGAACGCCGATCACGGTCCTGCATCACCCCGCCGGTGACGTGAAAAAGGTAACGCTAGGCCAAATCACCGGCTTTGGCACCTACAACGGTCAGGGCAGTTTCATTCGCGCGGGTTACACCAGCGCCTCCACGGAAGGCGGCAGCAGCGGCGCTGGCATCCTCACTTTCTCCAACGGCCAGTACTTTCTGCGTGGTGGCCTATTCGGCGGCTCAGCCGCTTGCACGAATACCGGCAATATCAACAATCCGGGAAACACCGACGCCTTCTCGCGTTTCGATGTGGTTTTCCCGAGCTTGCAGCAATTCTTGGCACCGTCTCAGGGCACCACTGTCGCGCTCACCGTGGCCAAGGCTGGCAATGGCACGGGTACAGTCACCAGTTCACCGGCGGGCATCAACTGTGGCGGCACGTGTAGTGCCAATTTCAACAGCGGCACGCAAATTGTTCTCACCGCTGCCGCGAGCGCCGGCTCATCCTTTGCCGGATGGGCAGGGTGCGATTCTTCCAGTGGCGCGAATTGCACCATTGCACTGAATTCTGCGCGCACGGCCACAGCAACCTTCAATGGAAGTGGCGGCGGCGGTACGGTGCTACAGAACGGCGTTTCGGTGACCAATCTAAGCGCCACTGTTGGAAGCACCCTCAACTACACTTTCACGCTACCGGCGGGTGCGACGAATTTGGTGGTGCGCACATCGGGTGGTGGCGGTGATCCAGATCTCTATCTTCGCCTTGGTTCCCCGCCGACGTTGACCACCTTTGACTGCCGCTCATTCGACATCGGTCCGGTTGATCAGTGCACCATTGCCGCGCCTGCAGCCGGTACTTGGCATGTGCTAATCCATGCCTTCGAAAGCTTCAGCGGCACTACCCTCACCGCGAGTTGGCAAATCACCGGCGGTGGCGGCGGTATTGATGAACCAACGATCAGCAATTACTCATTGCCGCTGGCGCCAAGCTTTCCATCGTGTCCAGGTGGCTACTTCGTGGCGACAGTAGAAGACGGTGCTGGCCCCGGCCTCACGCCGGGAATCTTTGCCCTCGACCTGTTGGTGTCGCCGCCCGGCAATCAACGTTTGGAAGGCGGCTTGAACTTTGGCGGTCTACTCGATGGAAGCCAGACTGCGTTCGCCGGGTTTAACTTCATCAATCCGGCCAACGAGCAGCAGCGGATCGACTTGGTAATCACCGGCAACCCCACCAGCAGCCGCAATGGCAGTTTGCCTGTGCGTATCCGGGTCATTCGTCAACCGGCAGCCAACGTCAACGAATTGGTATTTGAAACCACCACCACGCTTCGCTTGGCCACGCAGTACACGCAAAGCCTGACGCTCACGCCCGCCTTCTATGTGGTGACCGTCGCGCCGGAGGGTGCAGCCAGTGTTCCAGGCGGGGCGTCCGACGGCGAGGTGTTCGTTTCAATGGCCACTAGCTTCACCAACCGTCCCGGCGGCGCGTTTTTCGGTGGTGTCGTGGTTGGCGGCTATCACGCCGCGCATCCGTTCGGAGGTTCCTCAGGTTATGCCGCGTTCTGCCTAGGCGTTCAGACCAATATGAGCGCCAAGGTCAATTCGCGGCCCACCTATGGCGCCACGGGTGCACGCGATTTACGAATCATCCTGCTCAACCATCTGCGCAACGAAGTGACGCGCACGCAGTAGGCGCTGTAAAGACCCGGGATCTGCACAAAGCAGATCCCGGGTTTTCTGTTTGTGGAAATGGACACCGGCAATGGTCTAGTGGGCTGTCCCACACACCTTCAACTATTTCCGCGCCAATCCCCGTCAGGCTGCGGCGCTCGTTTTTGTGACGGACGAGCTGCGCTGCATAAGGTCGGAGTTGTAACGATCAGCGAAGGCGTGAACCTACTCGCTGGCAACCCTGCCGGGCTTGCATATCGCCGCGTTATCCCGGCGGCATCACGCGTGCATGGCGCAATCCTCGACTTGGCGTCACCTCCATCCGAGATGCAACCCCCGCGCCGACCAAGCTTCAAAGCCTCGAACTGCATGGTCGTATTGCTAGCTTGATTTGCGGGCCGTAACAGCGGCGCGGAAATCTAGTGTGAGTCCCTTTGCGTGTCTTCGCGGCATGGCTGCGTTAGTCGCGTGCGTCATCGAATCACTTCGTCTTTAGACGAGACCAACGCACGCACCAAGTTGGGTGCGTTGGTTTGATCGCGCGGTATGCCGATCGTTGCGACGTGTGGCGGACACGAGAAACGACGCGGGGCAAAGGCAACAGATTGCTTCACCGCGCAGATAATGAGATCAATAGATTAAGTCATTGATTTTACAATACAATGGAAAAGTTTCATCCGTATGCCGCGCGCTTTCCCGTCCCGAATGGCGAGAGGCATTGGTCGGAAGGTGCGTTGCCACAGCCGTCCGCAAAGTCTCGGTCGCTGCCCTGCTAGCGACCTACCTCATCGCTTAGGGCGAGCAGCGCGGGGGCCGTGATCTGCCACAGCTCAACGACCGTATGCAGATTCGTGACATCAAACATCGTGTTGCCACCAGTCAGCAACATCTCGGCACGGACGAACGACTTCAACGCGTGTGTTTCCATAGTTCTGGTGGCGCCGAGGAAATCGCGTCGAGCGCCCCGTCAATTGCGGTTAAAACCCGCCATTGAAGGCATCCGGACCGATGGTCGCCACTACCTCTCCGCTCGGTGCCGCGAGCAGTTGCAAATACGATTGCTCATAGATTGTGACGACGAACCCCGTGCCATTTTGAACGGCACGTATGCGCGCCGTCTGCTCGGGGAGAATCGCGAAGAACACGCGCGGATTGTTCGGAAGATTGCGATTGGTAATCGCCACGGCCCCCGCAAAACTCGGCAAAATCACCGCGCTTTCGGTGTTGCGTAGACCGTCAAACATGCGCGCTTGGACCGGCGAGGTATTGTTCTGCAGGATTGTCGGCGCATACAGCGCGACCGGCGTGCGCTCGGTGATGCCGGCGACGGACACATAGGCCGATAGATTGTCGTGGCGCACACTCACCGCCAAAATCTGCCCCGTCGCATCAAACTCAATCGGATTGGATAGTTCCAAGCGCGTCGCCGGACTAAACGCATCGGTTGCAACGCCGAACTGCAAGCGTCCGCCGGATACGCCCGAATAAATCAAATCGACCGTTGTGTTGGGCGCAATCGTCGGCCATTCGTTGCCATTCAAATTCGGATCGTACAGCGGCGTCGAAAGAGTATTGGTCAGGCGTAGTGTGGTTTGCACGGCGACCAAGGGCGCAGTTGGCGTAATCTCCCGGCGGTAGACGTCATAGAAGCGCAGCCTCAGATCGCGGGCGCCGCTGGCGTAAGTCGGCGTGGACAAAAGACGCGCCGAGGCGGTGTGCTGGCTACCTAGGCAAAATCCACTGTAACCCGACGGTCCTCCAAACGGATTCAGCGCGTGATAACCACCAACCACTACGCCACCGAAGAAGCCACCTCCGGGCCGGTCAAGAAACTGCGTGCCCAACTCGACGAAAACTTCGCCATCAGCAGCGCCGCCGGACACCGCGCCAGCCCCTGTCGCTGCCACCGTCACGACATGGAAGCCGGGCGTGATGCTGACGGACTGGGTAAAAGCTTGCGCCATCGACAAGGTCGTCGAGAACTCCTGAATCAAACGATTCTCACCTTCAGGATCTTTGATCACGCGAATCACGACTGGCAAGCTTGCGCCTCGTGACGAGCGGCCGAGCACGCGAAAATTCAGGCGCTGGTTCTCATTGGCGGGATTACGCAGGTTGAACCCGGCAAACACCACTTGGCTCGCGTCGACCAGCGCGCCGAAATTGAGCCCGCCTTCAAACTGCAAATTTCCCGCCCCAGAAACCCGCACTTCCAGCCCGAAAGTGCCCGGGCTTATGCCTAAATCGGGGCCGTCCTCAGCGCTCGCGGTAAAGAAACCCCCGGGACACGCAGCAAAGGTTGGTTCTGGCAGCGGTAGCAAGAAATTGCTGAATGCAGGCTCATCGGACTTGAGTACATCGCTTTGACCGAAGGCCAAGGATGGCAGCAAGAACAATGCGCAAAGTGCAGTGCAGAAGACAGAACGCATGGGTTCCCTCGCAATAGAATGTAGCGGCTTTACGCCATCGATGACCCATCGTATGCGAGCAAATCAGAGCGTCGCGTGAGTAGCGTTGTTATTCAATGCCCGTAATACCTCCCAGGACGGTAGTCGGGACAGAATTCGCGATGTCACGCGAGGTTATGGCGCGTCTAAAGGCCTGCCGGAGAAGCTCGGCTCTACCAGATCAATGGCGTAGGCTTGCATCACGTCTAACTTACGATGCTCACACTCCACCCAGCGTTTATGCTTGGTTGTCTTAAGCAGGCTGGCTGCGCGCCCGCCATCCCGTTCGGGGATTGCAAATGCGTGCGGGCACCAAGTCTGCGATGCAAGCAAGCGCGACGTTCACCGGTCTGGTGTTCTGATACTTCCTCCGTCTCGGGTAAAGCCATGTTTATTCGCCGCGCCAGTGATATTTTGCCCTCGCAGATCACGCCGGAAACGGTCTATCGGCAACGGCGGCAGATTCTGAAGACTCTGGGTTTGAGCGTAGCCGGATTGGCACTGTCGGCCTGCGGTGCGGAGGAGTTGCCGGCACAGCCTGCCGCGAGGCCGCTAGGAAAGTTCGATACGGCCGAGGCGCAGACGAGCTTTGAGCAAGCCTCCACCTACAATAATTACTACGAGTTCGGGACCGATAAGGAAGATCCGGCGAAGCGCTCGAAAGACTTCAAGCCGCGTCCATGGAGGGTTGAAGTCAGCGGCTTGGCCGAACGCACTGGCAGTTTTGATCTGGACGAATTCCTTGATCCGAAAAAGCGCGAAGAGCGCATCTATCGGATGCGCTGCGTTGAAGCGTGGTCGATGGTGATTCCGTGGATGGGTGTGCCGCTGGCGGACATCATCCAGTCGTTCAAACCTTCGTCCAAAGCCAAGTACGTGACTTTCCGTACTCTGAAGGATCCGGCGCGCATGCCGGGTCAGCGCCAGCCAATTCTAGACTGGCCGTACACCGAAGGGCTGCGTTTGGACGAGGCCATGAATCCCTTGCCCTTACTCGTAACCGGCATGTATGGACGCGATTTACCGAATGCCAATGGCGCGCCGCTGCGGTTAATTGTCCCGTGGAAATACGGCTTCAAGGGTATCAAAGGCATTGTCGGCATGCGCTTTGATGAGCGTCAACCAAGCACCACCTGGGAAGGTCTGGCCCCCGACGAATACGGTTTCTACGCCAACGTGAACCCCGAAGTTGACCACCCGCGCTGGAGCCAAGCCAGCGAGCGACGTCTCGCGGCAGGCTCGTCGCTGTTCAATGCGCGTATCCCCACGCTGCCCTTCAATGGATATGGCGAACACGTCGCGCATTTGTACGCTGGCATGGATCCCAAGAAGCTCTACTGATGGCGCCCCCGGCGAAATCGCGAGCGCGCGATTGGGTGCCGTGGATCAAGCTATTGCTGTGGCCGCTGTTGCTATTCAACGCGGTGCGCTTAGGCATCGCCATGTATTCGGTGCAAACGGGTTCAGACGTCAATGCGCTCGGCGCCGATCCGATTGCCTATCTTACGCATCAGACTGGGGCTTGGGCCGCGTACAGCCTGGGTCTGTCGCTGGCCATGACGCCGATGCGGCGGTTGACGGGATGGCCGCAATGGATTCGTTTTCGACGTCTTTTCGGCCTTTTCGCATTCTTCTACGCGAGCCTGCACTTGGCGACGTACGCCGCGCTGGACTTGGGATTTGACCTCTCGCATTTGCTGGCTGACATCATCAAGCGGCCCTATATCACGGTCGGATTTACCGCATGGCTGTTGCTAGTGCCGCTGACCATCACCTCGACGCGCGGCATGATGCGCAGACTGGGTCGGCGTTGGGGACAACTGCATCGGCTGGTATATCTGATCGGCGTGCTCGTGGTACTTCACTACGCGTGGCTGGTCAAAGCCGATTACTTCTGGCCGATCGTCTTCGGCGTGGTGCTCGCCATTCTGTTGGCAATGCGTTGGATACCGCAACGCAAACGCGCAGGGCGCAGCGAGCACGTGGCTTAGCAAAGCAAGCGCTGAGCGCGTCTAGTCGCAGGCACTTGTCATGAAAAGTGCTGGACACGTTCTCCATTAAACGAATCCTTGCAACGCGAATGAGAATCGTTATCATCTGCACTGCACCGAGCCATGCAGCCTCCCTCCTTTTATTGCGCCGTCGCCGGCGACTTGGCACTGTGAAAACAGAGTGATCAATGCGCACATACGTCCATACCAAGACAACAATCGCCGAACCGACCACTGAGCCGAGATTTCGCGGCAACTTCTGCTTTGCGCAGTTCGGCAGTGGAAGGTTTCGGCGATGCGCATGATGGCGAGTGTTTGCTACGCATCGGGCTTTTGAACCTGGGAATAGACGATGGCATCGGCACGCGCATTGCTAAGTTGTCTTGGCGTGTGGCGAGCTTTTGCAGATCCGTCGGCGAATCGCCGTGACATCAGTGGCGACGCTTGCCTGCTACTGGCCGCAGTGCTCAAAGCAGCGTGGGACGCGCGATTTGAGGGTTGCTGCCTCGGTTGCATTGGATGAACGCGACCGGCCTGCGCATCGCGCCAGAACAGGCCTTGGCGCTGATGACTTGGCCGAGTAAAGGCTGGACACCACACGAGGATAGTCGATGAAATCGAGTATGACCACGCCACGACGTCCGACCTTGACCGAGCCGCTGCTGCGTTGCATCGCGCAGAACAAACGCGGTTACGATGGCTGCGAACTGATTGGTCACAGCGTACGCTTTGAACTGCCCCGCGAGTCGTCGCGCGTGTTTGACTGCCTGCGTAATCTCGGCTGTCTCACGCATTGGTGGCCGCGCGCGCTCTCGGTGCAGTCGCTGCCGCCCGGCGTGCACGGGATCGGCGATTGCGGATTGCTGACGCTGGAGCGCGAAACCGCTTGGTTCCGAGTAATGGCCTTTGTACCCGCAAGACGCATCGTGCTCGCATTGGTGCTGGCGCATGATCTGTTGATCATCGACTTGCGCGTGCGTAGCGGAACAACCCACTGTGCGGTCGAGTTGCGCATTGAAGCGCCGCGGCACCGTGCGCGGCTGACTAATTTGTGGCAAGCGTTATGGCTACGTTTGTTGTGCTCGCGCGCCGCAGCGCGATTGGAAGCTCATTTGCTCGAGAGCAGCACCGCGCGCAGCCCGCGGGCACCAGCCGCGGCGTTTAATTAGGTCGGGCGGCGAACGGGCTCGCGATAGTGAAGCGAATCTGCAATCAACAAGCGTTAGCTTCTGCTGCTACTTTTGAGTCGTGGCTGGCGCGCTTCGGAATCGTTTCCAAGCCGGCGCGTGTCGCATGCTGCGGGTAATCATCTCAGTTCAGAGTCGCAACCCACATGGAATCCACGGAAAGCAGCTTTTCAAGCGCACGCTTGTCCATGCGATTGCTGTGTGCCGACGATGCCGCGCTATACACGCGCATCTATTGTGATCCGCAACTCATGCAATTTGTCGGCGCGGCGATGGCATCACCGGCTGCCGCCCGGAGCTTTGCTGCCTCGGCAGCCGCCTCGCAGTCGAAAAATTGGCGTTTGCGCTACTGGGTGATGACGGAAAAACAGTCGTCCGCGCAAATCGGGCTGCTCGGCCTGGTGAGAAATCGCGCGGTTCCGTCCGTGGATGCGGCCGAACTCGGCACGATGATTTTGCAGGACTGGCAAAGGCGTGGTTTTGCGATCGAGGGTTTGAGCGCATTGATGACATTCGCCTTTCGTGTCGAAGGCCTGGAGCGGCTACAGGGAATGCAAATGCCCGGACACACAGCCTCAATCCAACTCATGACGCGCCTCGGCTTCGAACGCGCGGCCGATGTGCCGACTAATGTCCACGGCCTGCGTTGGACGCTGGATCGGTCGGCGTGGGAAGGCCACAGCTCGCATCCAGTCGCTATGGACGCGTGCTGAGCGCCTTCGCGAGGACGCTTCGCGCGCGACCATATACATCTTTGATGGCCGTTTTCTGTGATCTATATGACGCTTTGCTCCGCAGTTGCATTCGACCGGCGATCCGATATTGTGGGTTAGACGATGGGTCCTGTGAGGCCGTACCTTGGCGACGGTTGCAGTATCGAATGTGAGGAAATTCATCCGTGTCATCGAGCTTAAAGGCGACACTCGGCAGCTTGGTCTGCGTCGGCTTGGGCATGAGCCTTGGTGCACACTTAAGCCCACGTAGCCGCAACTTCATCGAGACGGCTGATGTGGTATTCGCGGCCGTGTCAGAGCCTCTGGCAGAACTGTGGCTGCAAGAAATGCATGCCGACGTGCGTAGTTTGCAGCCCTACTACGCGCACGGAAAATCACGCCATCAGACTTATCGCGAGATGGTGGACGCCATGCTTACGCAAGTGCGTGCCGGAAAGAATGTCTGCGGCGCCTTCTATGGCCATCCAGGCGTATTCGCCCTCGCGCCACATCAAGCTATCGCGCAGGCGCGTGCAGAAGGTTTCAGTGCACACATGGAACCCGGCATCTCCGCAGAAGACTGCTTGTACGCCGATCTCGGCATCGATCCCGGACGTTTGGGTTGCCAGCACTACGAAGCCAGCCAATTCATGTTCTATCGTCGGCGTATCGACCCTTCCGCGTATCTCATCTTGTGGCAGGTTGGCATTGCCGGTGAACGCAGCATGGGGCGTTTTTCAGTCGGCGCAGCGCAAGTGCAAGTACTGGTCGATCTGCTGCTCCACGACTACCCACCGGACCATCAAGTCTGGGTCTATGAGGCGGCGACCTTAGCAATCCAATCGCCACGAATCCACAGTTTCGCCTTGCGCGAACTGGCCTGCGTCCCGCTCCATTTACAATCCACCTTGGTCATTCCGCCCTGCATCGCCTTGCAGGAGAATGCCGAGGTGCGTGCCCGACTCGAAACGCTGGAATCCGCCAGCGCCGTTGAGACTCACCCACAAGGAGCTTAACCATGTCAAAGGTCATCCAGTTTCTCGAAGCCTTGGGTCGCGATGCGACGATCGCTCGAAGCGATCAGATGTATGCGGCGGCAGTGGCTAACTTAGGTTTGGAACCAGCGGTGCGTGATGCGTTGATGCGCAAAGATGCGCAGGCCCTCAATGGCCTGCTCGGCGGACGCACCAATGTGCTCATTCTGCTGGCCCCGGCGGAAGAAGAGCAGCGCCCGGAAGGTGAAGAGCCGGCGCCACAAGAAGAGCCGGTGAAAGAAGCGCGGCTGCGGCAGATGATCGGATAGTCCACGGACATTTGCCGACTAAGCTTCATGGGCATACGCGGGTTTTGTTTCTGCGCCTTTTTGTGGTGCGCATCGCCCGCGAATGCCGATCCCGCGTTCCAAGCGCTACTGGAGAGCACCGATGCAATCCGTAGCGCGGACGCCACTCGGTTTCTGGCCGAACTGGATCGGCTGGACAGTATGGTCGCGCAAGCGACCCCGCTGCAGCGCCAGCATTTGCGCTTTCTGCACACCTATAAACTGGCGCTCGCGGGTGATTCCAAAGGCGCCATTGCGGAACTGACAGAGCTAATCGAGGAAACGACCGATCCAACGCTGGATTTCCGTTCTGGATTGTTCATCGCCAACAACTATGCGGTCACTCGCCAGTACAGCGAGGGCTTGCTACAACTGGACAAGACGCTGGCCTTGCTGCCGCAAGTGCAGGATCCGGAAGTTCGGCAAATGGGTCGATTAACCGCCGCGATCATTTACAGCCAAGCCGGTCAGTACCAGTTGGCCAAAGAGTACGCCGAAGGACTGCTCGCGGAGACCGCAAAGCCGCGTACGCACTGCATGGCCGGAACGACACGCCTGGAAGCGCTCTATAACTTAGGCACACTCCCAGACGACGATGCGGTCTTTGATCGGCAGATCGAGCAATGTTTGACAGCCAAAGAAGTGCTCGCCGCCAACTATGCACGCGGCTATCTCGCGCGAAAATGGGCCGGGCAAGGGCAGCGCGACCGGGCGATCAAATTATTGGAGCGTTATCTGCCGGACGCGCAGGCGACGCGCTATTCGCGCCTGATCGCGGATTTTCATTCTCTACTTGCCGAATATTCCTTGGCCGAGGGAGATAGCCTCACGGCGCAATCCCATGCACAAAGCGCGATCGAACAAAGCGCGGGGACCGCCTTCTCCTTACCGCTCGTGGTCGCCCACCACACACTCTATGAAATTGCACTGGCCAAAGGCGATACGGCGCGCGCGCTGGAACAATATCGACACTATGCAGAGGCCGACAAAGCCTACATAGATGTCGTCAAAGCGCGCGAGCTTGCGGTGCAGATGGTCAGCCATGAGACGGCGCAGAAAGTGCAGACCATTGCCTTGCTCGGCAAGCAGAATGAAGTCTTGCAACTCGGCGAGCAGGTCGCGCGGCAGGCGGCGGTTAACAGCAAATTGCTACTCGCGTTTCTGGGTCTTCTGCTGGCGTCCATCAGTTACTGGGCCTATCGCACGAAGCGCACGCAAGTCGCGCTGCGACGGCTTGCGGAAACCGATGCGCTGACCGGCGTCAGCAATCGCCACCATTTCACTCGCGAGGCGCAGTCAGCGATCGACCGCTGCGCCAAATTGCGCGTGCCCGTCAGCGTGATCATGTTCGATTTGGATCACTTCAAGTCGATCAACGATCGCTTCGGCCACGCCACCGGCGATTTCGTCCTGCAGCAAATCGCGCTTACCGTGCACAGAATGGGCGCGCCTTCAGACTTCTTTGGCCGCCTGGGCGGTGAGGAATTCGCATTCTTGTTGCCCGGTGTAGATATAGATGCCGCAATGGATATGGCCGAGCGCTGCCGCATCGCAATCGCGGATCTGGATTGCCGCAAAAGCGGCAGCATCTTTCCTGTCAGCGCCAGCTTTGGTGTGAGTTCCAGTTGGACGGCGGGCTATGATTTTCGCGCCTTGATGAGCCAGGGCGACCAAGCCTCTTACCGTGCCAAGGATCTAGGCCGTAATCGCGTCTGCATCTATCGCGATGCCGAAACAAAGTCGCGGGCCGAGCACTAAAGCGCATTGAATGCTGAGCTCTGGAAGCGACGATCGAATGCATGCGCTTTTGCCTCAAATCGACAAGCCGATAACGCGCGTGAGGGCGAAAATTAGGCTGCGCGCTTTTCCGGACTTCCCGTGGTTGGCGCCAATGCGGCGGGCACACGCAACATATCGCGCGTTCCGATCATGATTGCCCACATGCGCGCAAATCGCGTGTGCACGGGTTCGCAGATATAAGGCACGCCGTGGCGCGCGCAGATGGCGCGCACTTCGGGTGCGGCCTGACGATATTTGAGCATCGGCATATCCGGCCACAGGTGGTGTTCGATCTGATAGTTCAGATAGCCCATGCAGAAATCTGCAGCATCAGAACCGCCCGGATAGTTCACGGATCCCACGATCTGTCGCAAATAAAACTCGCCCTTGCTCGTGACCTCATCGTCGAAACGGTACACATCGTCGCCTGCATGATTGGGCACGATCACGACAAAGGCGTGCACATTGGCTACGAGCTCCGCGATCAGGGAATTGATCAGGACCGCGAGCCAAGCGGCTGCGCCCAAGGGCAGGAATAGCGCCGGAATAACGCCGAAGCGAATCAAGGCATAGGGCAACACGCAATGCAGATAGAAGCGCAAAGCAGTGGCGCTGAACGGCATGAGCGCCCGCTCACCCGGGAACAGTAAACGCCAGACACGCGCGGTTGTCGGCAGGTCAGAGGTATCCGCGCCTGCCATCTGACGCTCGCGAATGGCCCGCTGGCGCGTCAGTGCCCACCATGTATTCGGCGCGTAGTAGCTGAACTTCCAGGTGCACATCAACACCAGAATAGGCAACCACTTCAGCCCACGCGGAATCCACTCAGAGCGCAAAATCCAACTGTTGTGTTCGACGAGGTCCGGATCTGCGTATTCGCCGGTATGCAAGTGGTGCAGATGGTTGTGCTCATGCGCCCAGGCGAGCGGATGCATCCAGTCGAGCCAGTCCAAATAACGGCGCCAGCCGCGTGCATAGTGTTTCGATTGAAAGCGTGGCGGCACGCCCGGCACACGGTCATAGCCGCGATGCATCACGTGATGCGTGACCATTGTCCAGCGCGCCATATTGCCGACACCGAGCAATAGCGCAGCGAACGGATTGATCGCTATCCAAGCAAGGGCATAGCCGAGTAGCGTGCACCCGCGTCCCCACAGCTCCATTTTCCGCAGATGCTGCAGATCCGCAAGCCCGATGTGTGCTCTCAGCCGCCCTTGTAGTGCGTTCAGTTCGTCGGCGAAGGCGTCGAGATTAATTGTGGGCAATGCACTTGGCGCGCTGCGTGCCGCGAATCGCCAGGGTTGGGTGATGGGTCCATCCACGGACCTGTCCAATCCCAGATTTGCTGCAGGTTCACTGGTCATTTCGCGATTCAACAAAGACGAATACTCATCTGGGCAAGAATTCACGCCGCAACTGCGACCACTCACACGTCGGCTCAGTATCGCGCCAAGCGCGCCACGATATGCGTTCAGATCAATGAAGATCGACCTTGCCGGAATGCATCAACGTGTCGTCGTGAAAGCGCCAAATGTGATGAATTTGTGGAAAAAATTGACTATTCGAGCCGTTGAGATGCGATACGCTGCACTTGAACTTACTTCACGGCGCCTTCACGCGATCTCCGGGCCATTTTTTCTGGCTCCCGCAAGCGCTGCGAACAAGTTCGTCGAAGCACGCGGCGCGGGACAATCAGCATGGCGCTGACTCGACGCGCAGAGGACGCGCAATGTTCGAAAAAATCGATCTTAACGGCATGTCAGCGGATGAGTTGGACCTTCTGATCGCACAAGCCTCCGCGCGCCGTCTCGCGCAAGAACCCGCCCACCCCACAGAAGCGCCCGAGCACTGCCCGACGGTGCACAATCCGGCGTGGTTCACCTTTCCGACCGAACAAGGCTCGGTGCTGCGCTTACGCCATCCAGGGCTTGGTTGGGTCTCCTTCCAGATCCCTGCTGCTGAGCGCGCGCAGTTGTTGAACCTGCTGCTCAATCAGGCACTAAATGTAAGCCAGGCGCCCGAGCACATCCCGGCCTCTCTGCCAGGGGCTGGACATAGTTTGCATTGAGACTGCGCGGCCAGCGCTCGCAAACGGACTCCGGGGAGCGCCTTGCTCCCCTCTCCCATGCTGTTTTGGGAGAGGAGTCGGGGGTGCGGGTGCTTTGCTTAGCCCAAATCAGCGTTGTGGAAGATCGCCTGCACATCGTCCAGATCTTCCAGCCATTCGAGCAAGTCGTGCAAAGTTTCTAGCGCATCCTCAGGAACCGCGACGCGATTGGCCGGACGCATGACCAAGTTCGACGACACCGATTCGAAACCGGCATCGCGCAGCGCTTTCTTGACCGACTCGTACTGCTCCACCGCGCACACGACCGTGCTGTGAGCGTCGGCTGCCTGCACATCATCAGCGCCGCCTTCTAGAGCCGTCTCGAACACCTTTTCTTCGAGGTCCGATGTCGGTGTTGCCACCACGATCTCACCGACCTTTGCGAACTGAAAGGCAACCGATCCTGTGGTGCCAAGATTGCCACTATGGCGGCTCAAGGCGTGGCGCAGATCGGCCACCGTACGCTGCTGATTGTCGGTCATACAATCGATAATCATGGCCACGCCCGATGGCCCATAGGCCTCGTAGCGCAATTCATGCATATCGTCCGCACCTTCAGCGCCAGAGCCGCGCTTGACCGCACGATCAATCGTGTCGCGCGTCATATTGGCGGCAAGCGCCTTTTCGATACCACCGCGCAAACGCGAGTTCGTGGCCGGATCGACGCCGCCGCGCGCGGCAACGGTGATCTCGCGAATCAATTTGGTGAAGATTTTGCCGCGACGAGCATCTTCGGCATTTTTGCGACCTTCGATGCTGGGCCCTCTGCCCATAGAATGCGTTCCTAGCAAGTGTTGATGCGGTCAACCTACGCACGCACGGTCTAGTTCCAGACCGTTTTGGGCAAGGCTGCTGCGGGACTGCAATGCTTGCACGACCGTGCGAGATCGGGAAGGCCAAAGGGGTTGGAATGAGACTAGAACTGTTCCACTACCAATTCTCGATCGGCGTCGGTATGGCCATTGCCATGGCCCTGGTGTTGCTGGCGCTCAAACCACGTAATCGCGCCGCCATTCGCAATCTGCTGGTCTTGCTCAGCATCTTCGTGCTGGTCCAATTGATCGCGATCGCGCTGCGACAGGGCATCTCTACTACCGGCTATCGCGTAATGTCGGGGATCGCCGCCGTCGGCGTCGGCGCCGTCATCATCCGTCTTGGCGGTAATTTTCTATTTCAAGTGATCCTGCCGCGCTTGCGTATGCCACTGCCGCGCATCGCCGAAGATTTATTTGTCACCGCGCTGTTCGTTGCATGGTGCTTATTCTGGTTGCACCGTGCCGGACTGGATCTGAGCAGTCTGCTGGCGACATCGGCCGTGATTACCGCCGTTCTGGCGTTCTCGATGCAGGATACGCTCGGCAATATTCTCGGCGGCGTGGTGCTGCAAATGGATGATTCGGTGCGCGTTGGCGACTGGATCACGATTGAAAATGTCAGCGGCCAAGTGGTCGACGTGCGTTGGCGGCACACAGCCATCGAAACGCGTAACCGCGAGACGGTGATCGTCCCAAACGGTTGGCTGGTGAAAAACCGTTTCACGCTGATTGGCTCGCGCACCGACCCTAAACTGCGCTGGCGGCGCTGGGTCTGGTTCAATCTGGATATCGGCGCATCCCCAGGCGCCGTCTGCCAAGTTTTAGAAGAATCTGTGCGCGACGCCGATTCTGAGCATATTGCGCAGGATCCGCCGCCAAGTGCCGTGCTGATGGAAGTCGGCAATGGCTATGGTCGTTATGCATTGCGTTATTGGCTGACCGAAGCGCGGCCGGACGATCCGACCGATTCATTGGTGCGCATGCATGCACTCGCTGCGTTATCGCGCCATCGCATGCGTCTGGCCGTTGTCCAGGAAGAACGTATCGTCATCAAGGACAACGAGGCACGGCACGTCGCCTTGCGCGCGGTGGAGATCGATAAGCGCCGCAAAGCGCTGGAGCAAGTGGATCTATTCGGCACGTTCTCCGCTGCCGAGTTGGATACGCTGGCCGAGAATATGACCACCGCCCCTTTCCTGAAGGGCAGCACGATTACGCGCCAGGGACGTGTGGCCCATTGGCTTTATTTGATCGTTAGCGGTGAAGCTGAGGTCTGGGCTGAAGACGGCGGCGTGCGCAAATTCGTCGCGAGCTTGCATCCCGGCAGCGTATTTGGCGAGATGGGAATGATGACCGGTGAACCGCGCCGAGCCACAGTCACGGCGAAGACGGATGTCGAGTGTTTCCGCATGGGCAAGGCTGGATTCGAATCTGTCCTGCGCGCACGGCCCGATATCGCCAACGAGATATCAACCGTAATTGTCGCGCGGCGCGGCCAACTCGAATCTGCGCTGGAAGCCGCCCACGCAGGCGCCAACGCGGTTCCTGCCAGCGATGCTATCGGTGCTCGGATTCGCGGATTCTTTGGGTTGAATGCCGGCTGAGGCCGCTGTCGCGAGAGCGACTAGCAGACGGTAGGAAAACCTAAGTCACGTTGTGCCGCAAGCACGACTCGACAGCAAGATTGTCATTCGGTCGCAGTATCAAGCAGACCCTTGCGCGGTCAACATGACCTGCAAAAACTGTTTGTATTCGCGGCCGCCGGAGAGGCGCACTTCGCTCCCCCGCCCATGCCCTTTTGTGGTGAGCGGCTCCTGCACGGCTGACGTCGTGAAACACAGTGCCTCACCACCCAATCGAAAATAGCGCACGCAAGCGCCGCAAAACGCCGCCCTTATCGCCGCGCATCCGCTTCGATCAATTCCTGACGGAACGCAGGGCTTAGGCCCGGGATATGG
>Ga0209181_10004139_pt1 | contig 21841 bp, 34 predicted proteins | sample MAT05_FD_187208 | JGI IMG/M metagenome (GOLD analysis project Ga0209181, IMG submission 187208) | Freshwater microbial communities from Lake Fryxell liftoff mats and glacier meltwater in Antarctica - MAT-05 (SPAdes) (version 2) | ecosystem: Environmental > Aquatic > Freshwater > Ice > Liftoff... | reverse complement strand
CGAAACCGAAACCGAAACCGAAACCGAAACCGAAACCGAAACCGAAACCGAAACCGAAACCGAAACCGAAACCGAAACCGAAACCGAAACCGAAACCGTGGGCGTGTGCTCGGCCCGTCTACCTCGGTGTTACCGTTGCCGTCGTGGATCGCCCTCATCCGCCCACGCCGCGCCGCCGAGCGCTCGCGCGCGATAGCGGCCGCGTCCTCACCAGCCCGGCCTGGACCGCCAGCCTCGCCCTCGCGGCCGGCACGCTCGCCGCCATCGTCGCCGCGCCCGGCATCGGCCGCGCGCTCGCCGCCCACGCCCGCACCAGCCTGGCGCACGCCGCCGACCCCGACGCGCTGGCCCGCGCCACCGCCGCCGCGACGCGCTTGCCCACCGTCGCGCTCACCGCGGCGCTGCCGATCGCGCTCGCCGCCGCTCTCGGCGCCGTCCTCGGCCAGGCCGTCGTCGCGCGTGGTTTGTGGATCCCGCTGCGCACCGTGCGCGGCGCGCCGTCGGACGGCGCCGAGCCCGCCACCGTCGGCGGTCGCCTGGCCGACGCCACGCTCGGGTTGGTCCGCGCCGCGATCCTGGTCGCCACCGGGGCCCTGGTCGTCGTCGCCGCGCTCCCCGATCTCGCCGCGCTCTCCTCGGCCGCGCAGCTCGGCGCCGTCGCCGGCTCGGCCCTCGCCACCCTCGCCATCGCCGCGGTCGCGACCAGCACCCTCGAGCTGGTCGTCCGCCAGCGTCGCCTCGCCGGCCACCTCGCCATGACCGATCGCGAGCTGCGTGACGACGCCCGCGCCGTCCACGGCGATCCCGCCATCCGCCGCCATCGCCAGCACGCCCGCGACGACGATCGCGCCGTCGTCGCCGGGGCTCGCGTCGTCATCGCCGGTGACGCCCTCGCGGTCGCCATCGTGTGGCAGGCCGGCGATCGGCCGCGCCCAGCCCGCATCGGCCGTGGTCTCGACGCCCGCCGGGTCACCGCCGCCGCTCGTCAGGCTCGGGTCCCGGTCGTCGCCGACGCCGGTCTCGCGCGCGCCCTCGCCGACGCGCCCGCCGCCGTCCCTGACGGATCGCTCGCCGCCCTCGCCGCGGTCCTCGCCGCGGTCGGCGTACGCAGCTAGCGGAGCGCCGCGACCAGCCCGCTGGGCAGCCCGCGCGTCCAGGCCGCGACCGCGTAGGCCAGCCCGAACACCATCGCGGCCAGCGCGACCGCGGCCGCCACCCACCGCAGCGCCTCGGCCGGCAGCGCGCCCGCCGCCAGCTGCGCGCCGCGCTCGACTGCGCCGATCACCAGCCCGCTCACCAGCACCGCGCCGAGCAGCGGGGCCGCCAGCGCCAGCGCCTCGGCCAACAGGGTCGCGCCCGCTCGCACCGCGACCTCGCCCAGCGCCGGCGCCCCCGGGCCCGCCGGCGGCAGCGCGCGATACGACGCGCCGATCGCCTCGATCAGCGCCAGGTGCCCGCCCAGCGCGAAGAACACCAGCGCCGCCAGGAGCGTCGTCGCGGTCGACCACACGCCCGGTTCGCCCTCGCCGCCGACCTGGGCCAGCCACGCACCCGCCAGCTGCGCCGCCGCGATCGGCACGAGCGCCGTCACGCCCAAGGCCGCCCCGATCGCCAGCTCGCGACCCAGCACCGCGATCCGCACCGACAGCGCGCCGTGGGCCACCGCAGCCACCGCGGGTTCGAGCAGCGGTCCGCCGAAGCCGACGAGGGCCAGGCCGATCACCGCCGCGATCGCGAGCGTCGCGGTGCGCCCCACGCCCAGCCGCGCGCCGCCCAGCGCGATGAGCAGCGCCGGCGCGACGCGCGCGAGCGCGACCACCAGCCACCACCCGCTGTCGATCATGGGCCGCGACCGACCGTCGGGATCGCGCTGAGCGCCCGCGTGGTGAAGGTCTGTAGCTGGTGCGCGATGAGCGGCGCGGTCAGCGCCACCGCCAGCGCCACCGCCGCCAGCCGCGGCGCGAAGCCCAGGGCTGGGTCGCGGACCTGGGTCACCGCGCCGACGATCGCGCTCATCGCGCCTGCGATCAGCGCCGCCGCCACCAGCGGAGCCAAGAGCGCCAGCGCCAAGAGCGCGCCCTCGCGCAAGAGCGCGACGAGCGCCGAGGTCACGTGTAGCCCCGCAAGAGGCCCTCGAACAGCAGCCGCCAGCCGTCGACCGCGACGAACAGCAGGAGCTTGAGCGGCAGCGACACCGTGCTCGGCTGCACCGTCGTGAGGCCCAGCGCGCTCAGCCCCACGCCGACGATCAGGTCGAGCACCAGGAACGGCACGAACACCAGGAACGCGATCGCGAACGCCTCGGTGAGCTCGCTCGTCACGAACGCGACCGAAAGCACCGTCAGGTCGTCGTCGGCCACCGGCGCGCCGCGCAGGTCGGTCGCCACCTTCGCGAAGCTCGCCCGATCGTCGGCGTGGGCGTGCTTGGCGAGGAACCCGCGGATCGGCACGGCCGCGCGCTCGCCCGCCACCACCCAGCCACCAGGCGGCGGATGATCCAGATCGATCTTCGGCGCTGGCGCCGCGCCCTCGATCGCCGCCGGCCCTTCCACTGCCGCCACGACCTGCGCCCCGACCGGCGCCATCACGAAGATCGTGAGCAAGAGCGCGATGCCGGTCACGACGAGATCCGACGGCGCTTGCGGCGCGCCCAGCGCGTTGCGCAGCAGCGCCATCACGACCGAGGTCTTCACGAACGCCGACACCGCCAGCGCCAGGAGCGGCACGATCGCCACCGCGACCAGCGCGATCACGCTCGAGGTGTTCACGACGAGCTCGCCGGCGGCCGCCGTCGCGTCCACGCCGCGGTTACCAGATCCGCGAAGCGCCGCCCCGCCGAGGTCGGGCGCACGTCCTCGGGTATCGCCTCGCCGTCGAGCTCGGTCACCAGCCCCAGGCCCATCTCGCTCGCGCCCAAGAGCAACGTCCGCCCCGCCACCCGCACCAACAGCGAGCGCCGCGGCTCGAGCGGCACCCGCGCGACCACCGTCACCACCTGCTCGCCCACCGCGCGGCCCTCGAGCCCGCGCCGCAACAGCCGCACCACCACGTACGCCACCACGCACACCACCACCAACAGCACGACCGTGGTGACCAGCAGGCCGCCGTACCCGCCGCCCTCCACCGCCTGCCCCGCAGCCTCCGGTGCACTCATCCGCACTCCGTTAGCACCCGCCCCTGACGTTCACGCCACACCCACCGATGCCACGACAGCCGTTGCGGACGCCGCGCCCCCGTCTGTCGATGATCGCCCCATGGGTCGGATGTCCGGGTCGCTGTCGCTCACGCTCCTCGCTGCCAGCTGCACCTTCGCGCGGCCGCCCGACGTCGGCGAGACCGACGCCCCGCCGGTCGTTCCCATCGACGCCGTCGACGCGCCTCCGCCATGTGTCGCCGACACCATCACCTGCACCGACGACGTCTACACCGCTTGCTCGCCCACCGGCACCGTCGCCCTCCGCCTGGACTGCCCCGTCGGCTGCGCCCCCGACGATCCACCTGCCTGCCTCGACATCGACCCTCACAACGGCCTCGCCATGTACCTCGACATCGTCTCCAACCCACCCGACATCGTCCTCGCCGGCCCCGCAATCCTCGAACAGCGATTAGTTTCACCGGCGGCGGTCAGATCGACGCCAGTGGCGGTGGCGGACAGTCCTCCATCAGTCGATGGTGGAGGCGGCGGCGGTGGCGGCGGTCATCTTCTCCTCGAGGCACCGCAGGTCATGTTCGACGGTCCGAGCGTCGTGATCTCGACCAAAGGTGGCGGGGGCGCAGGAGGCTCCGGCACGCTAGTAGTGGGCCAGCCTGGCGCGGATGGGGGCACCGGTCCGAACCCGGCCGCTGGCGGAGGTGGTCCGAACTCCCTCGGAGGCTCAGGGGCGCTGCTGAACGGCCCGGGTGACGGCAACGGCGGCAACTCAACCATGGGTGGAGCTGGTGGCGGCGGCAGCGCCGGCATCGCTGCCATCTACTCCCGCGCTGGCCTGATCAACCCGATCAACGGCGCGACCATCCTCAGCCCGAAGACCGTCGGGGCGATTCGCAAGCGCCGAGTCCCCTGACAGGCGCGGCAACCGCAATCCCGTGGCTCAGGGTGCGCAGCTCGTGCCGGTGACCAAGTCTGTCGCCTCGCCGCGAGGCAGAAATACCCAAGCGTTGCTTCCAGTGAACGCGTTGTAGTGCCAGATGCCGACCATTTTCGCGAAACAGTCCGAGTCGCCCTGGCTCGTGAGGCGCAGGATATCATCGTCGGCGAGAAACGAGCTCGCACCCGCAAGCAGGGGTCGCTGATAGTCGGTCATGTTTACAAACGGGCCGTTGACGCGCACGTTTGTGAGCTCAACCAACACACCCTCATAGGGCTCCCCGCCGGTAGCATCCAGCAACGTCGTAATCGGCACTCCCGTGACCGGGGTCGGGGCGCCCGCCGCCGCGGACACGAAAGTCACGGTCGGCTGGGTCAGCTCGGTGACGGTATCGCCACCATCGTTGCCGGCAAATTCGTCGACTCTTCCGACCACATTCACGCGCGCGCCGACGACGATGTTGGCAGGCAGCGCGGGTGCGGTCGAACCGCCGACGAAGACGTAGATACCGTTGTTGGGCGCGGCCTGCAGCGCGTCCGACACCCACAGATTTTTCTTGTTGAACGACACCGCCGTCACGACCACGTTACTGAGTGTGGCAATCGAATCAACCGGGATCACACCGGTCTGGATGTCGACAACGGTCGTCGTCACCTGGCACGCTGCGATACCCGCACAGCCGGAGTCCGCACAATCCACGCGGCCATTGCCGTCGTTGTCGATCTGGTCGCTGCACAGCGCGGCGGTGTTCTCCGCGGCGCAGCCCGTGCCGCCGGTCATGATATCCGCCGTGGCGCGCGGGAGGATCTTGTAGTTGAAGAAGTAGTCCATCACGCCGCTCACGCTGGCGAGACAGTCGCCGGGCTCTGCGATGGGAGTCTCGGTGGTCGCGTCGCACTCTTTGGTGCCCGGCAGGCTCGCCGGGATCGCGGCCAGCGACGAATCGACGCGGAGGTCGCCGGTGATCTTGAACTCGCGGAACGTGCAGTCGTCGGGACCCGTGCTGCTGCGGATGCCCCTGATGGCGCCCGTCGACGAGACATTGTTCACCGTGACCAGCACGCCCTCCCACTTCTCGTACTCGGCGAAGCGGGCCTCCTCGGTCATCAAGCCGATGGCCAGAGCGTCGAGCACGTGGGGCGCCGGGACCGCGCCGCCAGTCCCAGTCTTGGTGACCACCATCTCACCGCCCGAAACCTTCACCAGCTCGGTCGTCGTCTTGATGGGCTCCATGGTCTCGATCGTGAACTCGTCCTTCTCGGCGCCGACGATGTCGACGATGTCGCCGACCGCGAGCAGCGCGACCTGGTCGAGCGGCGCGCCGAAGACCAGCACGCCCGAGAACTCACCACCGCCGGGCTCGGCGATGAAGAAGTTGCCCTTACGATTGCCGAAGGTGTCGATGGCGGTCACGATCTTGCCGCTGAGCGCCACCGGGGTGCCCGGGACCATCGTGTCGCTCTGCACATCCTGGATGCGCACGCCGGTCACGATGGGGGCGTCGATGCCACCGTCGCGGTCGGGTTGATCGTCTCCCGAGCCGCCAGAATCACGGCAGGCAGCGAAGAGCACGAAGGACATGACAGCGAGCAGGCGAAGCGAGCGAAGCATATGGACGGCCTCCTCTCATCCCGGGGCGGGTGAGTTCCGCGGCGTTATAGACCAAAACAAAACGCCCGCAATGATGCGGGCGTCACACAACGGCAAGAGCTGCGCGACGCCTTCGCGTCGACGCAGTGCGCTCAGAGGATCATGCAGCAGCGGCGGCGACCGGGGCCGGCGCCAGCCCGATGAGCTCGACGAGCGCCATCGAGGCGGCGTCGCCGACGCGGAACCGGGTCTTCAGCACGCGGGTATAGCCGCCGGTCTTCTTCGTCGTGGCGAAGTGAGGACCAATCTCGCTGAAGAGCTTGTCGAGGGCCTCGCGGGTCTTCACGACCTTGCGCGCCTGACGCTTGGCGTTCACGACCGAGCTGCGCTCGGCCGGCGTTGCCTGGTCGCCTTTGCCGAGGGCCGGGGCGACTTGGACGCCCCAGCGGATCGCGGCATCGGCGTGCTTGCGCAGCTCCTTGGCCTTGGCCTCGGTGGTCTCGATGCGGCCGTGCGTGAACAGCGCCGTCACCAGGTTGGCGTACAGCGCGTCGCGGTGCGACGAGGTACGCGAAAGCTTCCGTCCAGAATTACCGTGGCGCATGGCGGTTCACTTCTTCAGCGGGTTGGGGCCGGGCCAGTTGTCGAGCTTCATGCCGAGCGAGAGGCCCATCTCGGCAAGGATCTCCTTGATCTCCTTGAGCGACTTCCGGCCGAAGTTCTTGGTCTTCAGCATCTCGGACTCGCTCTTCTGCACCAGCTCGCCAATGTACTTGATGTTGGCGTTCTGGAGGCAGTTGGCCGAACGCACCGAGAGCTCCAGCTCATCGACGGTCCGCCACAGGTTCTCGTTGAGCTTCTCCTGCTCCTCGTCGCGCATCGGCTCGGTCGGCTCGGCCATCTCCTCGAAGTTGATGAACAGGTTGAGCTGCTCCTTGAGGATCTTCGCGGCGAAGGCGACGGCGTCGTCGGGGCGGACCGCGCCGTTGGTCCAGACCTCGAGCGTCAGCTTGTCGTAGTCGGTCTGCTGACCAACACGCGCGTTGGTGACGGTGAAGTTGACCTTCTTGATCGGCGAGTAGAGCGCGTCGATCGCGATGGTGCCAACCGGCAGGTTCGCGCTGTGACGCTCGGCCGGCGCGTAGCCGCGACCGGTGGCCACGGTCAGCTCGACCGCGATCTTGCCGTCTTTGGCGAGCGTGCAGATGCGGTGGTTCGGGTTGAGCACCGTGACGCCATCGGGCAGCGTCAGGTCCTTCACGAGGACCGCACCCTCGCCGTGCTTGTCCAGGCGAACCGAGTAGGTCTTGTCGGCCTCGACCTTGAAGAGCGTCTCCTTCAGGTTGAGGATGATGTCGGTGACGTCCTCGACGACGCCGGCCAGCGAGGTGAACTCGTGGAGGGCGCCCTCGATGGCGATGTGGCTGACCGCGGCGCCCTGGAGGGACGACAGCAGCACGCGGCGCAGGCCGGTGCCGAGCGTCGTGCCGAAGCCGCGCTCGAGAGGCTCACAGGAGAACTTGCCGTACGTCTCCGACCGCTCCTCGATCTCGAGCATCCGCGGACGGATGAGATCGCGCCAGTTCTTTGCCATGAAGGCGGTCTGCTCGGGGGTCGGCTCCATCGTCACTCCTTCGCGAGGGGTTAGCCTCGCATCCGTATCGGGTATCCGTGCAACGAAACGCGCGACGCTTGCGGCGTCGCGCGAGGGTCTAGCAGATCAACTCAGCGAGAGTAGAGCTCGATGATGAGCTGCTCGCGGATCGGCAGGGTGACGTCCTCGCGGGCCGGCAGCTGCTTGATGCCACCGCGGAAGCCATCCTTGTCGAGCTCGATCCACTGCGGCACGCCGCGGCGGTCGACGGCGGCAAGCGCCTCGCTGATGCGAGTGATCGTCCGCGACGACTCGCGGACCAGGACGATGTCCTTGGCGCGCACGAGGTACGACGGGATGTTGACCTTCTTGCCGTTGATCGTGAAGTGACCGTGGCGGACCAGCTGGCGCGCCTCGGCGTGGTCGGAGGCGAAGCCCATCCGATACACGACGTTGTCGAGCCGGCGCTCGAGGAGCTGGATGAGGTTCTCGCCAGCGACGCCCTTCATGCGGGTCGCCTTGAAGAAGTAGCCGCGGAACTGGCGCTCGGCGATGCCGTAGATGCGCTTGACCTTCTGCTTCTCGCGCAGCTGCTCACCGTAGTCCGACCGCTTGCGGCGGCGGGCCTGGCCGTGCTGACCGGGCGGATAGCTCCGGCGCTCGTAGCCGCACTTGTCGGTGTAGCAGCGCTCTCCTTTGAGGAAGAGCTTCATGTCTTCACGCCGGCAGAGCCGGCACACGGGTCCAATGTAGCGAGCCATCGTTGGTTCCTGGCGTAGTCGTGACGAAGAGGTGGTCCCGCTGGCGAGCTCGCCAGCGGCGCGTTGATCAGACCCGGCGGCGCTTGCGAGGGCGGCAGCCGTTGTGCGGCACCGGCGTCACGTCGCGGATCAGGTTGATCTTGAATCCCGCCGAGTTCAGCGCGCGCAGCGCCGACTCACGGCCACCGCCCGGACCCTTGATGTACACGGTCACGTTGCGGACGCCGTGCTCCATCGCCTTCTTGGCGGCGTCCTCGGCGGCCAGCTGCGCCGCGAACGGCGTGGACTTGCGCGAGCCCTTGAAGCCGCAGGTGCCCGACGACGACCAAGCAACGACGTTGCCCGAGACGTCGGTGATCGAGACGATCGTGTTGTTGAACGTAGCGGCGATGTGCGCGACGCCGGTCTGGATGTTCTTCCGGACCTTCTTCTTCTGCTTACCCTTGACGGTCGACATGATTTAACCCCGGCTCGCGCGTGTCGGGGGGCAGCCCCGCAGTTGATCAAAACAGATCATTTCTTGGTCGCTCCGCCCTGCTTCTTGACCGCCATGCGGCGAGGACCCTTACGGGTGCGGGCGTTGGTGTGAGTACGCTGACCGCGGACCGGCAGGTTGCGCTTGTGGCGCGAGCCGCGGTAGCAGCCGAGATCGACCAGGCGCTTGATCGAAAGCTGCACGTCGCGGCGAAGGTCGCCCTCGACGCGGAAGTTGGAGTCGATGGCGTCGCGCAACTTGCGGACGTCGTTCTCGTCGAGATCGTCGGTGCGCTTGTCGGGCGAGATGTTCGCCGCCTTGAGCACGACGTTGGACGCAAAGCGTCCGAGGCCGTAGATGTACGTGAGAGCGATCTCGATCCGCTTGTTGCGCGGGAGGTCGACGCCAGCGATGCGTGCCATGGAACGTATCTCCTAGGTGATCTCGGTCAGAGCTCGTCGCGGGCTAATCAGCCTTGGCGCTGCTTGTGACGCACGTTGGTGGGGCAAATGACCCGCACGACGCCCTTGCGCTTGATGATCTTGCACTTGACGCAGATGGGCTTGACCGACGCTCGAACTTTCATGACGCTTCCAGATTGTCGAGAGGGGTATCGGACTTCCCGAGTGCGAAGCAGCCGGGGGTCAGCGAATCGAATCAGTCGTGACCAGGGTCGCCAGGGGTAGACGAGGGGCGGGACAGGACCCAGGGGCCTTCGTCGAGAATGGCGATCGTGTGCTCGAAGTGCGCCGAGAGGCTTCGGTCTCGGGTAACCGCGGTCCAGCGATCATCCAGGACTTCCACGTCAGGGAGGCCGGCGTTTACCATAGGTTCGACAGCGATGACAAGGCCGCGTTTGATGGCTTTTTCGGTGCCGCGCTTGCCGTAGTTCGCGACCTGGGGGTCTTCGTGCATCCGCCGGCCAATCCCGTGGCCGACAAACACCTTCACGACCGAATAGCCTTCTGATTCCGCGCACTCAGAGACGGCCGCCCCGATATCACCCAGCCGCTTGCCCACCCGGCACTCGGCGATCGCCAGGTCGAGCGCCCGCTTGGTGGTGGCCACCAGGCGCTTCGCTTCTGGCGATCCCTCCCCTACGATCACGGTCCGGGCCGAGTCGGCGCAGAAATCGTGCTTGAACACGCCGAAGTCGATTCCGACGATGTCACCCTCGCGCAGGAACCGATCCTTGCGGGGGATGCCGTGCACGATCTCCTCGTTGATGGAGATGCAGGTCACCGCCGGGTATGGCGGCGTGGCATAGCCGAGGAACGCGCTGACCACGCCCTCCCGCTTGATGCCGTTGCGCGCGATGCGCTCGAGCTCCCAGGTCGAGATGCCGGGCGCGACCGCCGCACACATCTCGTCGAGGATGCCAGCCACCACGAGGGCGGACTCGCGCATCCGACGGATCTCGTCGAGGCTCTTGTAGATGATGCGCACGCGACGTTCGGCAGGCGGCGTCAGCGAGCCGGGCGTGCCGCGGCACGACCGCGGATGCGCGGGCCCTTGGGGCCAGTGAAGCCTTCGTAGTTGCGCGTGATCAGGTACGACTCGATCTGCTGGACGGTATCGAGAGCGACGCCGACCACGATGAGCAACCCGGTACCACCGAAGGAGAACGGGACCTGCATGTACTTCTGGAGCAGCGCCGGGATCATACAGACCACCGCGAGGTAGAGCGCACCGGCGAAGGTGATGCGGGTCAGCACCTTCTCGATGTACTGGGCGGTGTTCTTTCCGGGACGGATGCCGGGGACGAACCCGCCACCCTTCTTGAGGTTGTCCGCGACCTCGACCGGGTTGAACTGCACCGACGTATAGAAGTACGCAAAGAAGATGACCAGGACCGTGTAGATCACGTTGTAGCGCCAGTCGGCCGGGTGCAGCACCGACGACATCTCCTGCAGCAGGCTCGAGCCCGACATGTTCGCGATCTGGGTCGGGAACATGAGGATCGAGGAGGCAAAGATGGGCGGGATGACGCCCGCCACGTTGATCTTGAGCGGCAGGAACGACTGGGCGCCCTGGTAGAGCTTTCGCCCGACTTGCCGTTTTGCGTACTGCACTGGGATCTTCCGGTGCGCACGTTCGAAAAAGCAGATCGCCGCCACGGTCCCGAGGACAAAGATGACCAAGAGGATCGCGCCCAGGCTGAGGCCACCACCCGTTCCGCCGCTGCCGCTCGAGCCACGCGCCAGGTACTGGGTCAGCGCGTCGGGCATCGCCGCGATGATGCCGGCGAAGATGATCATCGAGGCGCCGTTGCCGATGCCGCGTTCGGTGATCTGCTCACCGAGCCACATGATGAACGCCGTGCCGGTCGTGAGGCTGAGCACCGTGAGGAGGCGGAACGCCCACCCCGGATCAGCGACGACTTCCGAACCACGCGACGACAAGCTCTCGAGGTACTGCGCGATGAAGTAACCCTGCACCGCAGCGAGGAGAATCGTGCCGTAGCGGGTCAGCTGGTTGATCCGCCGCCTGCCCTCCTCGCCCTCCTTGTTGAGCTGGTCGAGCTTGGGAACGACGACGGTGAGAAGCTGGATGACGATCGACGCCGAGACGTACGGCATGATGCCGAGGGCGAAGATCGAGAGCTGCTGAAGGGCGCCGCCCGAGAACATGTTGAACATGCCGAGGAACGAGCCCGACCCCCCCTTCGAGATGACGTTACCCATCTCCACGCGGTTCACGCCGGGGACGGTGATGAACACACCGATCCGGTAGACCGCGAGCATCGCGAGCGTGAACAGGATCCGCTTGCGGAGCTCAGGGATCTTGCCGAGGTTCTGGATGCTGCTGGCCACGGGTACCTACTGATGACTTTGGGGACGGCCTGAGGCTTACGATGCGGCGGGCGCCACGTCGAGCGGAAGCGCTTCGCCGCCGGCCTTGGTGATCTTCTCGCGGGCAGCGGCCGAAAAGCGGGCGGCCTTGACCGTCAGCTTCTTGGTGAGCTCGCCCTCGGAGAGAATCTTCACGACCTCGACCCGCTTGGGGACGAGGCTCTTGGCCTTGAGGGCCGCCATGTCGACGACGTCGCCCGAGGCGAACGCCTTCTCGAGGGTCGAGAGGTTGATCGGGAACGCCTCGGTCCGGAACGGGTTCTTGAAGCCGCGCTTCGGGATACGCATCTTGAGCGGCATCTGCCCGCCCTCGAAGCCGATGCGAGGACCGTGGTGACCGGCGCGAGCCTTTTGGCCCTTGACGCCCTTACCGGACGTCTTGCCGGTACCCGAGCCGCGGCCGCGGCCGAGGCGCTTCTTGGTCTTGGTGGCGCCTTCGTTCGGCGCGAGGGTGTGAAGCGTGGTGCCCATGGCGGAGTCTGCCTCGCGGCGCGGTGGCCGCTCGAAAACTAACGTGTCGAAGAGACTGCGGCTACTGCCCGAGCGGACAGGAGCGATCGATCGCGCAACCGGCGAGCCGCCCGTGGACCGTGCGGTCACGGGCCAAGCATCACTCCGATGGGGCGATCGTGACGAGGTGCGAGACCTTCCGGATCATCCCGCGAATGGCGAGCGTGTCCTCGAGGAAGACGACCTTGTGCGGGCCGTTGAGGCCGAGACCGCGGAGGGTCCGGCGCTGGGTGTCGGGGCAGCCGATGCCGCTCTTGACCTGCGTGATCTTGATCTTGATGGCCATGACGAGGTCCTTTTCAGCGGGCCGGCGCCGTGGTGGTCGCGCGGGGCGGGATGCCACGCATCTCGTCGAGGTTGCGACCACGGACGCGAGCGATGTGCTCCGCCGAGCGCAGCGCCTTGAGCGCCATGACGACCGCGTGGATCACGTTGTGCGGGTTCGAGGTGCCAAACGACTTGGTGAGGATGTCGGTGACGCCGGCAACCTCGAGCACGGGACGGACGCCGCCACCAGCGATGACGCCAGTACCGGGCGCGGCCGGGCGCAGGAGCACCGACGCGGCGCCGAACTCGCCCATGATCTCGTGCGGGATCGTGCCCTTCACCAGCGGGATACGGAACAGGTTCCGCTTCGCGCGATCGGTGCCCTTGCGGATCGCCTCGGGGACCTCGTTGGCCTTGCCGAGACCGGCGCCGACGTGGCCGTTCTGGTCACCGACGACAATGAGCGCCGAGAACGAGAACCGCCGGCCGCCCTTCACCACTTTGGCGACGCGGTTGATGAAGACGACCTTGTCGACGAGCTCGCCGACCTCTTCGGGATTGATGGACATGTTTCTTTCGTTTCTCTCTCGTGGCTAGAACGCGAGACCGGCTTCGCGAGCGCCGTCGGCGACCTGCGCGATACGACCGTGGTAGAGGTAGCCGTTGCGGTCGAACACGACCGTCGTCACCTGCTTGGCCATGAGCTTGGCACCGATCGCCTTGCCGACCTCACGAGCCTTGCCCTTCTTGTCGACTTCCTTGCCCTCGAGGCCGGCCTTGACGGTCGCATCGAGGTCAGAAGCCGCGGCCAGCACGACACCGGTGGTGTCGTCGATGGCCTGGGCGTAGATGTGCTTCGCGCTGCGGAAGACCGACAGGCGGGGACGCTCCGCCGTGCCGCTGATGAACTTGCGGATCGCGACCTTGCGGCGGAGCCGCTTGCGGACGCGCGTGTCGGGATGCTTGACGTGACCAGCCATGGCTACTTGCCCTTGCCTGCGGCCTTGCCGGCCTTGCGGATGATGGTCTCCTCGAGATACTTCACGCCCTTGCCCTTGTAGGGCTCGGGGGCGCGGAAGCTGCGGATCTTGGCCGCCGCAGCCCCGAGGGCCTGCTTGTCCATGCCCGACAGGATGAGGAGGTTCTTCTCGACCTTCGCCGCTACGCCCTCGGGGAGATGGAACTCCACCGGGTGCGAGAAGCCGAGGGTGAGCACGATGTTCGTGCCCTTGACCTCGGCGCGGTAACCGACGCCGTTGATCTCGAGCGTGCGGGTGAAGCCCGTGGTCACGCCGGTGATCAGGTTGTTGGTCAGGGCGCGCATGAGGCCGTGCGCCGCCCGCTCCGTCGTGGTCTCGCCGCTGCGGGCGAAGACGAGCTGCCCCTTCTCCTCCTTGACGTCGATGGCGGAGTGGCGCGGCACCGACAAGGAGCCCTTGGGACCCTTGACGGCGATGAGCGCAGGCGTGATCTGAACGGTCACGCCCTTGGGGATGTCGATGTTGCGTTTGCCGATGCGCGACATGGCTTCACCAGACCTCGCAGAGGATCTCACCGCCGACGCCGCGCTTGCGCGCTTCGCGGTCGGTCATGATGCCCTGCGACGTGGAGATGATGGCGATGCCGAGTCCGTTGCGGACGCGCGGCACCTGCTTGGAGGGGACGTACTTCCGCTGACCAGGGCGCGACACCCGGCGGAGGCCGGTGATCGCGTTGGACGAGCGGCCGTCGTAGCGCAACGCCACCGTGATCGTGCCGGACAGAGCGTCCTCGGCAGTGATCACGCTGTCGAGGAAGCCCTCCTCACGGAGGATCTCGGCGATGCGGAGCTTGAGATTGGACCGCGGGCACGCCACCTCGCGCTTGCGAGCGCGGATGCCGTTGCGGAGGCGAGCCAGGAAATCGGAAATTGGGTCAGTCATCGACACGGGAGATCGTCCTTTACCAGCTCGACTTGATGACGCCCGGAATCTCACCGCGCAGGGCGAGCTCACGGAAGCAGCAGCGGCACATCTCGAACTTGCGCAAGAACGCGCGCGAACGCCCGCACCGCTTGCACCGGTTGTGTTGACGGACCTTGAACTTTGGAAACTTGGGGAGCCGATCGACGAGCTTGCTCATACGGCCTGTCCTTGCCCGGCGACCGGGGCGGCCTGACGGAAGGGCATGCCGAGGTTGGCGAGCAGCGCCCGACCCTCGTTGTCCGTCTTCGCGGTGGTGACAATGCTGATGTTCAGACCCTTGATCTCGTCGATCTTGTCGAACTCGATCTCGGGAAAAATGATCTGCTCTTTGATGCCGAGCGTGTAGTTACCGCGGCCGTCGAAGCCCTTGCTCGACACGCCGCGGAAGTCGCGGACGCGAGGGAGCGCGACGTTGACCAGGCGGTCGAGGAACTCCCACATGCGCTCGCCACGCAGCGTGACCATGACGCCGATCTTGTGGCCCTTGCGGAGCTTGTAGTTCGCGATGTCCTTCTTGGCCTTGCACACCACCGGCGCCTGTCCGGCGATGAGCTTGAGCTCCTCGACGGCAGAGTCGATGAGCTTGGCCTCGTGGGCCGCGCGACCGAGGCCCATGTTCAAGGAGATCTTGACGAGCCGGGGCACCTGCATGGCCGAGTCGTAGTTGAACTCCTTGGTCATCTGGCCACGCACGGTGTCGTCGTACTGACGACGCAGCCGCGGGAGCTGCTCGCGCTTGTACTTCGGCGCCGGGCCCGTGGGCTCCGCCGCCTTCTTCTTGCCAGCGCCCTTGGGGACGTTGGTCTTGTCTTTTTGAGGCTTGGCCGCAGGCGCCGAGCCGGAATCGTTATTCGCCATGACTCGTTCTCGTCTCGTTCGATTGGTTGAGCGAAGCCTAGAGGCTCGCCGCGACGAACTTGGCGCCGGTCTTTACACCGACGCGGATCTTCTGGTCACCGTCGGTCCCCACGCGCGTGCGGGTACCACGGCCGAGCTTCTCGTCCCAGAGCAGCACGTTCGCGATCGCGACCGTGCCTTCCTTCTCGAGGATGCCGCCCTGGGGGTTCTTCTGCGTGGGCTTGGTGTGCCGCTTGACCATGTTCACCTTCTCGATGATCACGCGCTGGCCGACCACACGCAGCACCTTGCCGCGCTTGCCCTTGTCCTTGCCCTTGGTGACGACGACGAGGTCGCCTTTACGAACGTGTGCCATCACAGCACCTCCGGAGCCAAGGAGATGATCTTCATGAACCGCTTCGCGCGCAGCTCGCGGGCCACCGGCCCAAAGATGCGCGTGCCGATCGGCTCGTTCTCCTTGTTGACGAGGACGGCCGAGTTGCCGTCGAAACGAATGGAGCTGCCGTCGTTGCGGGCCAGCTCCTTCTGGGTCCGGACGATGACCGCACGCGCGACCTCGCCCTTTTTGACCTTGGAGCCCGGAATCGCCTCGCGGACCGAGACGATGATGACGTCGCCGATCGACGCGTAGCGACGACGGCTGCCACCGAGCACCTTGATGCAGTAGACCTTCTTGGCGCCGCTGTTGTCAGCGACGTCGAGGACGGACGTCTGTTGGATCACGAGGCATCCTCCTTGCCGCGGGCGATCTCGGTCACCAGCGACGGGTCGGCCTTGCTGATCGTGCGGAACACGCGCCAGCGCTTGGTCTTCGAGTACGGCTTCGACTCGATGATCTCGACGACGTCGCCGACGTTGCCGGCGTTGTGCTCGTCGTGCGCCTTGTAGTGCACGCGGCGGGTCACGAACTTGTGGAAGCGACGGTCACGGACGCGACGAATCACCGAGACGACGACGGTCTTGTCCATCGAGTTCGAGGTGACCGTGCCGGTGACCGTACGGCGACTGCCGCGCTCGTCGGCGGTGGTGGCCGATGCGGCCTGGGGGGTAGCGGACACGGATCAGCCTTCCTTCTTCGTACGGCGCGTCTTCTTCGCGGCGGGCGCGGCTTGGTCAGGCGCGGCGGCCTGAGTACCGGTGCCCTGCTTCTCCGACCCGAGCGCACGAGCGCGCAGGATCGTCATCGTGCGCGCGATCTCGCGGCGCTTGCTGGTGATCTCCGCGGTCGACGCCACCTGGTTGGTGTGGCGGCCGAGCTGGAGGCGGAACAGCTCGTCGCGGACTCGCGCGAGCGCCGAGCGGAGCTCGTCGTCGGGGAGGTCGCGGAGCTTGGTGATCGCGTCTTGGGTCTTGCTCATAGCACCGGCTCCCGGGAGACCATCTGGGTGCGCATCGGCAGCTTGTGGTGGGCGCGAGTGAAGGCCTGCTTCGCGGTCGCGGCATCGACGCCCTCGACCTCGAAGATCACGCGGCCGGGGCGAACCACGGCGACCCAGCCCTCGACGGCGCCCTTGCCGGTACCCATGCGGGTCTCGGCCGGCTTCTTCGTCACCGATTTGTCGGGAAAGAGTCGGACGTAGATCTTGCCGGACTTCTTGACCGCGCGGCTGATGGCGACGCGGGCGCTCTCGATCTGGCGAGCGGTAATCCAGCCCGGATCGAGAACCTGGAGGCCGAAGTCACCGAACGAGACTTCGTTGCCGCCTTTGGCGAGCCCGTTGGTCCGCCCTTTGTGGCGCTTGCGGAACTTGGTGAACTTGGGACCGTTGATCATGGTGCGAATCTCTCAGCGGGCGATCGGAGCGGAGGTCCAGTACTGCGAAGCAGGTGCTGGGTAAAGGAAATCAGCGCGGCGGGAGGGGACGGGGCGCCTCGCCCTTGCGGGTCGGAAGCACTTCACCGTGGAAGATCCAGCACTTGACGCCGATGGAGCCGTACGTGGTGTGAGCCTCGGTGAAGCCGTACTCGATGTCGGCGCGCAGGGTGTGCAGGGGCACTCGGCCCTCGCGGTACCACTCGCGACGCGACATCTCGGCGCCACCCAGGCGGCCCGACGAGGCGACGCGGATGCCCTTGGCTCCGAACTTCATCGCGGTCTGGACGGCCTTCTTCATGGCGCGGCGGAAGGCGATGCGGCGCTCGAGCTGGGTCGCGATGTTCTCGGCGACGAGCTGGGCGTTGGTCTCGGCCTTGCGGACCTCGACGATGTTCAGGAACACCTCGTTGTCGGTGAGGGCCTGGACGTCCTTCTTCAGGGTCTCGACACCCGCCCCGCGCTTGCCGATGACGATTCCCGGGCGCGCGGTGTGGATGTTGATCTTGCACTTGTTCGCGGCGCGCTCGATCTCGATGTACGAGATGCCGGCGAACGCGAGCTTCTTCTTGATGAAGCCCTTGAGCTTCAGGTCCTCGTGAAGCCACTTGGCGTAGCTCTTGTCCTGGTACCACCGAGACGACCAGGTCTTGATGATGCCGAGGCGAAAGCCGATCGGATGCGTTTTCTGGCCCATGTCAGGATCCTATTCGGTGCCCAGGACTGCGAAGCAGTGCCGTGAGCTCCAGGTAGCTACTCGTCCGAAACGACGACGGTGAGGTGGCTGGTGCGGTGATTGATGCGATTGGCGCGGCCCATCGAGCGCGGCATCCACCGCTTGTTGATGGGACCACCGTCGACGGTGATCGTGGCGATCTTGAGGTCCTCGATCGAGACGTCACCACCCGAGCGCTCTTCGGCGTTCGAGGCCGCGCTCTTCACGGCCTTCGAGATGATCTTGCCGGCGCGCTTGGGCAGGAGGTCGAGCAGACCGACCGCCTGCTCCACCGACTTGCCGCGGACGAGGTTGGCGACGACGCGCATCTTGCGCGGCGACATCGAGATTCCACGGACGAGTGCTCTGGCTTCCATGACTGGGTACTTTCAGAGGAGGACGTGAAGCGCTTAGCGCTTCTTGTCGCCGCCGTGGCCGTGATAGGTGCGGGTCAGCGCGAACTCGCCGAGCTTGTGCCCGACCATGTTCTCGTTGACGAAGACCGGGACGAACTTCTTGCCGTTGTGGACGGCAAAGGTGAACTGCACCATCTCGGGCGTGATGGTCGAGCGCCGCGACCAGGTCTTGATCACGCGCTTGTTCGGATTGGTCTCCTTCATCGCGGCCGCCATCTTCTTGATGAGGAACGACTCGACGTAAGGACCCTTCTTGATGCTGCGGGGCATGGTGGTGCGCTCCTCTTACTTCGTACGGCGGCGGACGATGTTCTTGTCGGTCCGCTTGTTGTGGCGAGTCTTGTAACCCTTGGTGGGGACGCCCCACGGGGTGCACGGGTGACGACCACCGGAGCTGCGGCCCTCGCCGCCACCCATCGGGTGATCGACCGGGTTCATCGACACGCCGCGCTGGTGCGGACGCATGCCGAGCCAGCGCTTGCGACCGGCCTTGCCCCACTCGATGTTGCCGTGCTCGGAGTTCGAGACGACTCCGATGGTGGCGCGGCAGTCGATGTGGACGTAGCGCATCTCGCCCGAGGGCAGACGGAGGGTGGCCTGCTGGCCTTCCTTCGCCATCAGCACGACGCGGGTGCCGGCCGAGCGGCACAGCTGCGCCCCGGCGCCGATCTTCAGCTCGACGGCGTGGATCTCGGTGCCGACCGGGATGTGCCGGAGCGGGAGATTGTTGCCCGGCTTGATATCGGCAGAGTTCGCGGCGATCACCTGGGCGCCGACGTCGAGCTTCTGCGGGGCGATGATGTACGCCTTGACGCCGTCGGCGTACTGCAGCAGCGCGATGCGAGCCGTGCGGTTGGGATCGTACTCGATGCCCAAGACGGTGGCGGGGACGCCGGTCTTCTCGCGCTTCCAGTCGATCTTGCGGTACCGCTGCTTGTGACCGCCGCCGCGAAAGCGAACCGTGATGCGGCCGTGGTTGTTACGGCCGGCCTTCTCGGTCTTGGCCTCGAGCAGGCTCTTCTCGGGCTTGCTCTTGGTGATCGAGGCGAAGTCCTGGGTGGACATGCCGCGGCGACCTGGCGAGGTCGGCTTGTACTTGATGATCGCCATGGTTCAGACTCCCTCGAAGAACGCGATGGTGTCGCCGGCCTTGAGCTTGACGAAGGCCTTCTTCCACGACGGGCGCTGCCCGGAGAAGCGGCCGACGCGCTTGACCTTGCCGCGTAGGACCACGGTGCGGACCTGGGTGACGGAGACCTTGAACAGGCTCTCCACCGCGTGGCGGATCTCGATCTTGTTCGCGTCCTTGGCGACTTCGAACACGACCTGCTGAGAATAGTCGTCGCCCTCGGCGGGACGCTCGGCGGCGCCGCCGGTCTCGCGAAGGCGCGCGCTCTTCTCGGTGAGAAGCGGGCGCTTGATGATGGTCTGGGGAGCTCGCATGACTTGCTACCTCTTCACTCGGCAGTGCCGCGGAGCGCGGCCTCGACCTGCTTCACGGAGCCCTGGGTGATGACCACAGTCTCGTGACGGAGGATGTCGTAGACGTTGAGGCCCTCGGGGGCCAGCCACTGCGACGACGCCAGGTTCTTGGCGCCACGCGCCAGCCCGGTGTTGTCCTTGGCATCGACGATCAGGACCTTGGAGTCGGGCTGCGCCACGCCCATGGCCTTGAGGGCGGCGGCGACGCTCTTGGTGAGCTGCTTGTCGCCGGTGACCGCGAAGTTGTCGATGACGATCAGCTTGTTCTCGCTCGCGCGGAGCGAGAGCGCGGACACCAAGGCGGCCTTCTTGACCTTCTTGGGGAGCGCGTAGTCGTAGCTGCGGGGCTTGGGGCCGAACACCGAGCCGCCGCCGACCCAGTGCGGGGCCTTCTTGCTGCCTTGGCGCGCCTGGCCGGTGCCCTTCTGCTTCCAGACCTTCTTGGACGAGCCGCGGACCTCGCTCATGCGCTTGGTCGAGGCGTTGCCCGACCGACGCTTGGCGAGCTGCCACTTCACGACCTCCCACAGGAGGTGCTCGTGGACTTCGGCGGAGAAGATCTCGTCGGCGAGGTCGATCTGACCGACGCTCTTTCCTGCAATGTTCTTGACGTCTAGCTTCATGGCTGGCTCGCTACGGGACAGGATCTCTGGAACCGGGGGCCTGGGACTGCGAAGCAGTGCTGGGCTGGTGACAGCCTGGGACTGCGAAGCAGTGCTGGGCTGGTGACGCGGGCGGCGACGCCGACCGCAGAAAACGGGTCAGGTCTTGATTTCGACGTCGACGCCGGCGGACAGGTCGAGCTTCATCAGCGCGTCCAGGGTCTGCTGGGTCGGCTCGAGGATGTCGAGGAGCCGCTTGTGGGTGCGGATCTCGAACTGCTCGCGCGACTTCTTGTCGGTGTGCGGCGACCGCAGCACGCAGTACTTGTTGATCTTGGTCGGGAGCGGGATGGGCCCGACGATCTTGGCGCCGGTGCGCTTGGCGGTCTCGACGATCTCGCCGGCCGACTGGTCGAGGAGCTTGTGGTCGTAGGCCTTGAGCCGGATGCGGATTCGCGGAGTGGTCATGGCTGGATCCTGGCGTCGTCGAGAAAAGTGCGGTTCTCTGGGGTACCCAAAGAGTCGCGTACTCTACTCAAATCGAATTCGATTGGAAGAGGTTTTTGCAGGTTCTTTCGGGCGTTTGCGTTGCCGAGATCGACGTCGAGAACACCATGCTAATCACCTGGAATTACTCGCCAATCACTTCTTGGCGGGCGGGGGCTCGTCGGTGATCTTGGTGACGACGCCGGCGCCGACGGTCTTGCCACCCTCGCGGATCGCGAAGCGCAGGCCGTCCTCGCAGGCGATCTTGGTGATCAGCTCGACGTTCACCTTGATGTTGTCGCCCGGCATCACCATCTCCATGCCCTCGGGCAGCTTGACGATGCCCGTCACGTCGGTGGTGCGGAAGTAGAACTGCGGACGGTAGCCGTTGAAGAACGGCGTGTGACGACCGCCCTCCTCCTTCTTGAGGATGTAGATCTCCGCCTCGAACTTGTCGTGGGGCAGGATCGAGCCCGGCTTGCAAAGCACCATGCCGCGCTCGATGTCCTCCCGCTTGAGGCCGCGGAGCAGCAGGCCGACGTTGTCGCCGGCCTGGCCCTCGTCCAGCAGCTTGCGAAACATCTCGACGCCCGTGCAGGTCGTCTGCTTGGTGTCGCCGAAGCCGACCACCTCGATGTTGTCGCCGACCTTGACGATGCCGCGCTCGATACGGCCCGTGACCACCGTGCCGCGGCCCGTGATCGTGAACACGTCCTCCACCGGCATCAGGAACGGCTTGTCGATCTCCCGCTTCGGCTCCGGGATGAACGCGTCGCACGCCTCCATCAGCTTCTGGATCGACGCCGGGCCAAACTCGGTCGACGTGTCGCCCTCGAGCGCCTTGAGCGCCGAGCCGCGGATGATCGGGGTGTCGTCGCCCGGGTAGTTGTACTTCGACAGCAGCTCCCGCAGCTCCATGTCCACCAGGTCGAGCAGCTCCTCGTCCCCCTTCTGGATCATGTCGCACTTGTTGAGGTACACCACCATCGCCGGCACGTTCACCTGCCGGCCCAGCAGCACGTGCTCGCGGGTCTGCGGCATCGGCCCGTCGGGCGCCGACACCACCAGAATCCCCCCGTCCATCTGCGCCGCCCCCGTGATCATGTTCTTGATGTAGTCGGCGTGCCCGGGGCAGTCCACGTGCGCGTAGTGCCGCTTGTCCGACTCGTACTCCACGTGCGCCGTCGCGATCGTGATGCCGCGCGCCTTCTCTTCCGGCGCCTTGTCGATCTGGTCGAACGCCGTGAACTTCGCCAAGCCCTTCGACGCCTGCACCTTCGTGATCGCCGCCGTCAGCGTGGTCTTGCCGTGGTCGACGTGGCCGATCGTCCCGATGTTGACGTGCGGCTTGTTGCGGACGAACTTCTC
>Ga0209181_10004137_pt1 | contig 21846 bp, 19 predicted proteins | sample MAT05_FD_187208 | JGI IMG/M metagenome (GOLD analysis project Ga0209181, IMG submission 187208) | Freshwater microbial communities from Lake Fryxell liftoff mats and glacier meltwater in Antarctica - MAT-05 (SPAdes) (version 2) | ecosystem: Environmental > Aquatic > Freshwater > Ice > Liftoff... | reverse complement strand
GGCAAGGGGGCCAGGCTGTGCAGCGGGTCCCCTCGAGGCATCAGCGCTTTCTCGCCGCACCATAGTCCCGGTGAGTTGCCGGCGGTTGGGCGCAGCGCGCGAGGCCAGGGACAAGGCCCTGTGCCCGCTGAATCGCACGCAGCCGCAGCCGCGGACTGGCACGTCTGTGTTATCGACGCCCGCGGTCCTGTTCATGCGCTGGCCTGCCCTTGTGCTGCCGTTCCTGCCTGCGCAGGACGGTCAGTGGTTATCTCAGCAATTCAACAGGTAGGCACCGCGGTTTACGCCAGTTCACTTTGCGCGCGTGTGGTCTGCGCGTGTGGTCTTTGGTGGTCAGGGGCGTGGATGGGTTGTGGCCGCCGACCCGAAGGGCCGGCCTCGCCCAGTGGGGCTACTGCAAGCCTGATCAGCAGCGCGGGCTGCGCAGCGCGCAGCCCGCGAAGTGACTCAGTTCGCCGGGCAGGCCTGGCCCAGCTGGCCGATCAGCCCGCGCAGTTGGCGCGTGCTGCCCGTCGCCTCGTCCACCGGGTGGAAGGTGTCCTTGGTGTGCGCGCAGCCGTAGGTCGTCGCGGCCACCGTGGCGGCGGTCAGCACATCGTCGCCGGCCGGGCGCGTGTTCGAGCGCACCCAGGTCACCATGTCGGCGAAGGCGTTCTGCATCTCGGCGTTGGTGAAGTCGCAATGCGTCGCGCCGCGGATGGCCCGCTGCACCACGCGGTTGGCCCGCTCGGTGCCGGCGGCGACGACGCGGGTGCGATACACCTGCTGCATGCTGAAAGGCACGAACAGGTCGCCCAGCGTGTGGATGCTGACGATCGGCGCGTAAGGCCGGCCGGGGGTCAGCGGCAGCCAGCGCATGCCGTCGCGACGCAGCGGGTTCCAGTTGGCGTCGGGGCTGACACGCGGCGCGTTGGCGTTGAGTGCCGCGCTGGCCGCAGCATCACCGTCGATGACGTAGTTGATGCGGCTGGTGTCCAGGCTGTACCTGGTCAGCAGGCCGGTCAGGCTGCCGTCGACGCCGAAGTTGGCGTAAGCGCCGTCGACGTAGCTGCCGCCGAAGGACAGGCCGATGTCGAAGATCGGCCGCGTGCCGCCGGTGGTGTTCTTGATCACCGCCGCGTACTGCGCGCCCGCTGCGCCGCGGGGCGTGAAGCCGGCCGTGGGGAAGTTGTTGAACAGCGCGTTGTGCACCGGCACCTTCACCGAGTTCGGGTTCTGGGCCGCGTCAAGCAGCATCTGGTAGCGCTGGCGGGCAGTCAGGGCCGCGGGCAACTGGCTGTTGAAGCCCGACAGCGTCAACGCCGCCAGACCCTGCGCGGCCATGCCGTTGAAGAGCTCGACATCACCCATTACCGGGCACATCGGCACCGAGCCGGAATAGCGCACCTTGTTCACCGCGGTGGCGAGCGTCTCTTCCTCGACCGCGGCGGTGGCCACATGCCCGCCCATCGACTCGCCGATGATGTACGTGCGCGTGGGCGCCGCCTTGCCGGAGATGCTGGCGAATGCCAGCGCCAGCTTGTTCGTGTCCTCGACGCCGGCGACCACGTTGTAGGAGTTCTTGCTGTAGCTCGACGCCGCCCAGGCGAAGCCGTTCTGGATCAGATACCGGCGGATCGCCGATTCACTGACGCTCAGCGCCAGGCCCTCGCCACGGTAGCCGTGGGCGTACATCACCAGCTCGCCGTTCCAGTTGGCCGGCACTTCGACACGGTAGGCCGAGAACGGGCTGCGCGGGTTGTTGTCGTAAGAGGCCAGCTTGCCGGCGAAGCGCTGCGTGGTGCTCATGTCGACCACGTCGCCGGCCGCGGCCCCCAGCGCCGGGAAGGTGGTGGCGGTGTTGTCATCGGCGCTGATCGCGTAGGCGATGGCGGTGTGCGGCCGGGTCTCCTCGGCCGGCAGGGCGGCCAGCAGCGCCGTGCCCGCGGCTGCGGCGGTGTTCAGCGTGGCGAGCGTGGCGCTGGCGTTGCTGAGCGAGGCGGTGAGGTTGTCGAGCGCGCGGTCGGTGTCGTCGCCGATGCTGAAGTCCGCCGTCAACGGGCTGGCGGAGGGCGACCAGCCCATCAGGCGCGAGGCCTCGGTGCCGATCGCCGAGGTGGCGCTCAGCAGGTTGGCGCTGAGGTTGCTGAAGCCGGCGGCATCGATGGTCGTGAACAACGTCGACGGGTTGGCGCGCGCGGCGCGGGCGACGATCAGGCTGGTCAGCGGCGTGATGTTGACGCGCCCGGCGGCAGTGGCCACGCCGTGAAGCTTGCCCATCGTCGCCGATTCGACTTCCAGCATGCACGGCAGGCTCTGGCCGGACAGGTTGGCGGTGAAGCGCCCGCCGGCATCGGTGGTGGCGCTGGCTGCGGCGCCTTCGCGGCACTTGATGCTGACGGTCCTGTTGGCGACTGCCGCACCGGTGGCGGCCAGCCCGCTGAGGGTGAAGGGGGCGCTCTCGCTGCCGCCGCCGTTGCCGCCGCCGCAACTGGCCAGAAAGGCGCAAGCGGCCAGCAGGCTCAGGGTGATTCGGGTCCGTTGCATGATGTCTCCTGTCGGGCGTCAGCCCGATTCTCTTTGTGGGTCTCGGATCATCCGCCTATGCCGGTCACGCAAGGACTGGGGCTTGCACCAGTAGCGACCGCGCTTGCGCGCCACCCCTACATCACGCCGAAGGTGCGAAAGGCCTCCACCGTGCCCATGCCGGCGCGGATGGCGTCGCGCACGCGGTTCTCGGTCGAGACTTTCTCCAGCGCGCGCCGGATCGCCTCTTCTTCGGCCTGGCGGGGGATCACGAGCACGCCGTCGAGATCGCCGAAGACGATATCGCCGGGGTTGATGCGCGCGCCGTTGATCTCCACCGCCACGCGGTAGTCCACCACCTTGCCGCGCGGGCCCTGGTCCTGCGCATAGGTGCCGCTGGAAAACACCGGCAGGCCCAGCGCCAGCACCTCGTGCGTGTCGCGCGAGTAGCCGTCGAGCACCGCGCCCGCCGCCTGCAGGTGCAGCGCGCGGGTGGTCATCAGCCCGCCCCAGAGCGCGAACTGGGCCGCGCAGCCGGTGGCCACGTAGACCTCGTTGCGCCGCAGGTCATCCAGTGCCTGGAACAGCAGCCCGAAAGGTTGGCGGCTGAGCGGCAGTTGCCCCTGGGGCTCGTCGGCGGCGAAACACACGGCCTCGAGCACCGGCATCGCACGGCCGGCGACCACCATGCTGCTGTTCAGCGGCTTGATCCCCGGGCTGAGGAACTGCTTGTGCAGGCCCATGGTGTCGAGGATGTCGCCGACCACCGCCGGAAAGAGCCGGCTGCGCATCAGGTCGAAGAGTTCGTCGTCGCTGTTCCACACGGCGTGGCTCCTGCGTTGCGGATCGCCGACATGGCAGTCCGGTGGAGGCATCCTCGCACGCCGTCCGCGGGCTGCCAACCCCGGGCTTCGCCGAGGCATGAGCGACAGCGCGCGACCCCGGGCGAACCCGGCCCGCGGTCGGCCGGCCATGGCCTACATTGGCCGCTGTCGCCTCAACACGGGAGATCCGGCATGCAACTCACCGCCGAGCAGCGCGCGCGCTTCGAGCACGACGGCTACCTCTTCTTCCCCGCGCACTTCAGCGCCGACGAAACGCGTGCGCTCAGCGATGCGGTGCCCGCGCTGTACGCCCGGCGCGAGGCCTTCAACGTTCGCGAGAAGGGCTCGGACGCGGTGCGCACCAACTTCGCTGCACATCTGGTCAGCGCGCCTTTCGCCCGGCTGGCGCGGCATCCGCGCATGGTCGGGCCGGTGCAGGATCTGCTGGGCGAGGCGCTGTACATGCACCAGTTCAAGATCAACGGCAAGATGGCCTTCGAGGGCGATGTCTGGCAATGGCACCAGGACTACGGCACCTGGAAGAACGATGACCTGATGCCCACCGAGCGGGCGATGAACGTCGCCATCTTTCTCGACGAGGTGAACGAATTCAACGGCCCGCTGATGTTCATCCCGGGAAGCCACCGGCGCGGCGTGATCGAGGCCCGGCACGACCTGACCACCACCAGCTACCCGCTGTGGACGGTGGACGACGGGCTGATCCGCCAACTGGTGCAGCGCGCCGGCGGCCGCGACGGCGGCATCGTCTCGCCCAAGGGGCCGGCCGGTTCGATGATCCTGTTCCACTCGTGCCTGGTGCATGCCAGCAGCAGCAACCTGAGCCCGTGGAACCGCGTCAGCGTCTACCTGAGCCTGTGCGCGGTCTCCAACCACATCCGCCGCTTCAAGCGCCCGGAGTACATCGCCCACCGCGACTTCACGCCGATCGACTGCCTGGCTGACGACTGCCTGCTCGCAGAACCGCCGGTCGCGCTGCCGTGGCAGCAGGGCCTGCCGCCGAGCGCGCTGGAGACCTCACCCGACGAACTCGACTTCACCAGAGGCAACTGAGATGAGCCTGCATCAGCAATTGATGGCGCGTGCCGCCGCGGGCCGGCCGATCCGCGTCGGCCTGATCGGCGCCGGCAAGTTCGGCTCGATGTACCTGGCGCAGGTGCCGCGCACGCCGGGCGTGCAGGTAGTGGGCATCGCCGACCTGTCGCCCGACGCGGCGCGGCGCAATCTCGAGCGTGTCGGCTGGGCACCGCAGCGCGCGCAGGCGGCCAGCCTGGACGCGGCCGTGCGCGACGGCAACACCCATGTCGGCGACGACTGGCTGGCGTTGGTGCGCCACCCGGCGGTGGACATCGTGGTCGAGTGCACCGGCCACCCGATTGCCGCCGTCGACCATTGCCTGGAAGCTTTCGCGCAGGGCAAGCATGTCGTCAATGTCACCGTCGAGGCCGATGCCTTCTGCGGCCCGCTGCTGGCGCTGAAGGCCGCCGAGGCGGGCGTCATCTACTCGCTGGCCTACGGCGACCAGCCGGCGATGATCTGCGAGCTGGTGGACTGGGCGCGTACCTGCGGCTTCCCGGTGGTGGCCGCCGGCCGCGGCCACAAGTGGCTGCCGCACTTCTGCGAATCGACGCCCGAGACCGTCTGGGGCCATTACGGCCTGAGCCCGGCGCAGGCCGAGCGCGGCGGGCTGAATCCGAAGATGTTCAACAGCTTCCTCGACGGCAGCAAGCCGTCGATCGAGAGCACGGCGGTGGCCAACGCCACCGGGCTGGATGTGCCCTCGGGCGGCCTGCTGTACCCGCCGGCGAGTGTGGAGGACATCCCCTTCGTCACGCGACCGAAGGGCGAAGGCGGCGTGCTCGAGAAGAAGGGCATGGTCGAGGTCATCAGCTCGCTCGAGCCCGACGGCCGCAAGATCCCGTACGACATCCGGATGGGCGTGTGGGTGACGGTGGAAGGTGAGACCGACTACGTACGCCACTGCTTCGAGGAATACAACGCGCATACCGATCCGAGCGGGCGCTACTTCACGCTCTACAAGCGCTGGCACCTGATCGGGCTGGAGGTCGGGCTGTCGGTCGCCAGCGTGGCGCTGCGCCGCGAGGCCACCGGCGTGGCGGTGGGCTGGGGCGCCGACGTGGTGGCCACGGCCAAGCGCGATCTGGCCGCCGGCGAAGTGCTCGACGGCGAGGGCGGCTACACCGTCTGGGGCCGGCTGCTGCCTGCGCGCACATCGCTGGCGCTGGACGGTGGCGTCGGCGGCCTGCCGCTGGGCCTGGCGCATGGCGTGAAGCTGCTGCGCCCGGTGAAGAAAGGCCAGAGCCTGAGCTGGGCCGATGCCGCGGTGGACACCACAACGCGCGCCTGGCGCCTGCGGCGCGAGATGCAGCAGCACTTCGGCGACAGCGCGCGCTGAGTTCCACACCGGGCCGCGCAAGCCCTTCTGACCGGGACGCGCGCGAAACCTGTCCTGAACCGCGCTCAGCGCGACGCCGCGGGTGCAGCGGGTGCGACGGGTGGTGCAGGCATCGGCGGCGTCGGCACCACCAAGCCCGGGCCGAGCGGGATCTCGTCGCTCTGCGTCACCTTGGTGATGAAGTAGCGCGTATCGCCGAAGCAGCTGGTCGGCAGGCCGACCTTCTCTTCGTAGTACAGCGCGACGCGCTTGCCGATCAGCCGGTTGACCTGCGTCGCGACGGCTTCGTCGTGGATCGTGAAGAGGAACTTCTCCGGCACCGAACCCGGCAGAGAGGTCAGCACCAGCTCGCCTTCCCAGGTCTTGCAGACCCAGCCCTTCTTGCTGATCTTCTGTACCCAGCCGGCGCGTTCGCCGACCGAGAAACTCCAATGCCAGGCGGCGACAAAGTACAGCGCCACCAGCAGCAGCAGCGCGACCAACACGGCAATCAGGCGGGCGATCAAGGCAGCGGGCTCTAGTGGCAGATCAGGACGCCGATTATCGGCGCCCCGGTGATCAGAAGCCGGCCCCGGGCTGCGCGAGGTAGTCTGACTCGGCCGGTGTGTCGGCGCGGCCGAGCGCGCGGTTGCGGTGCGGGAAGCGGCCGAAGCGGCGGATCACTTCGCGGTGGCGGCGGGCGTAGTCCAGTGCGCCGGCCAGTGCGGGCTCGGCGGCAGCCAGAGCCTCGAACAGTTGCACGCAATGGTCCTGCGCGACCAGGTCTTCGGCATGTTCCAAGGGCAGGTAGATGAACCACCGGGCCAGCGGCGGCATCTGGGCGTCTTCGCCCGCAGCCAACATGCCCCTTGCCAGCGCCAGTGCGAGTGCATCGCCGGCAAAGGCGCGCGCATTGTCGCGAAAGGCGTTGCGCGTGAACTGGTCGAGCACGATCAGCTGTGCCAGCCGGGCTGCGGGGCTGTCGTTCCACTCGGGCGCAAGCGCACCCGCCACAGCCGCTTCGAGCGTGACGCCGAAGCGCGCGCGCACCGTTTCGTCGAAAGCCGGGTCCTTGCGAAACCAGGCCTCGCGCTGCGCCCAGGGCGGCGGGCCGAACCAGAAGTCCAGCACCGCCGCCGGCGCAGCCGGGTTCACTTGCCGGCCTTGAAGCTGGTGAAGACGCGCGTCTGCACGCGGCGCACGTCGTTGGCAAGCGTCTTGGGCATGGCCAGCTTGGCCAGCTCTGAGGCCGGCGGGAAGACCGCCGGGTTGTTGGCGATCTCGGGCTTGACGAAGGGCTTGGAGGCCGCGTTCGGATTGCCGTAGAAGACCTGGTTGGTCAGCGCCGCGTGCACCTGCGGGCGCAGGATGTAGTTGATGAACAGGTGCGCGTTCTTCACGTTCCTGGCGTCCTTGGGGATCGCCATCGTGTCGAAGAACAGCGTGGCGCCGCGCGGCGGGATGAGCACCTGGATCTTCTGCCCGGTCCTGCCTTCGATGGCGCGCTGGTTGGCGATCAGGAAGTCGCCCGAGTAGCCGATCGAGACGCAGATCTGGCCGGCCGCGAGGTCGTTGATCGGGCCCGGCGAGGCGAATCGCGTGATGTTCGGCCGTGCCTTCATCAACACATCGCGCGCGGCGTCATAGTCCTTGGCGTTGGCGCTCCAGCCATCCTTGCCGGCGTAGATCATGGCGACAGGCACCAGCTCGGAGGCGCTGTCCAGCACATGCACGCCGCAGCTCTTGAGCTTGCTCGCGTACTCGGGCTTGAAGACCAGGTCCAGCGGGTTCTCGGGCATCGGCATGCTGCCCAGCGCCGCCTTCACCTTGTCGGGGTTGATGCCCACGGTGACAAAGCCCCACAGCCAGTCGACAAGGAACTTGTTGCCCGGGTCGACCTCGCCCAGCTTGTCCAGCAGCGCGGCATCGAGGTTCTTCCAGTTGCTCAGTTGCGCGCGGTCCAGCGGCTGGAACAACCCGCCCTCGATCTGCTTCTTGGCGAAGTGCGCGCCGGGCACCACGATGTCGTAGCCGGTCTTGCCGGCAATCAGCCGCGCATGCAGCGTCTCGTTGCTGTCGAAGTTGTCGTAGCGGACCTTGATGCCGGTTTCTTTCTCGAAGTTGGCAATGGTGTCCGGTGCGATGTAGTCGGCCCAGTTCAGGATGTTGAGCACCTTGGACGAGGCCTGCGCCAGCGCGGCCGGCGCGGTGAGGGCAAGAATCGAGGCGCAACCGGCGGCAAGCAGCGCGTGGGTGAGGCGAAACGTCTTCGTGGGCATCACGGTCCTTCCTTGGCGTGGGACGGTTGAAGGGGCTGGCGGGACTTCCAGCGCGCAGACGAAACAATTGTGGCCGAGCGCTGCGTGCAACCGAAGCCCGCACGAACGAAGGGCCGATGGGCCGTCAGGCTTTGGCGGCGGCAGCCGGCGCCCCGCCTTTGCGGCGGGCGAACATGCCCCAGCCTTCCATCGTCATCACCGTCGTGCCGCCCTGGTTGATCACTTCCGAGCGCGAGTGCACCAGCCCGACGCCCGGGCGGCTGTTCATCGGGCGCGTCTGCAACACCACAGAACGCACGCGCAGGGTATCGCCGGGGAACACCGGGGCCAGCCAGCGCAGGTTCTCGACGCCGGGTGAGCCCAGGCTCGCCGACTGCAGCAGGTAGCCGTCGCAGAGCATGCGCATGCACATCGACGCGGTGTGCCAGCCGCTCGCGCACAGGCCGCCGAAGATCGATGCGCGTGCCGCCTCGTCGTCCAGGTGAAAGGGCTGCGGGTCGAAGCGGCCGGCGAACTCGAGCACCTCTTCGCGGCTGACGGTGAGGTGGCCGAATTCACGCACCGAGCCGACGGAGAAGTCTTCCCAGTGAAGGCGGGGGATGGGTTCAGCGCTCATGGGGCAAGCATAGCCGGGGCGCCACAATCGAACCCGTCCCCGCCGCCCGTCTGGACCCGACATGAGCTTGCTGATCCTTGGACTTGTGATCTTTCTCGGCGTGCACTCGGTGCGCGTCTTCGCCGAGGACTGGCGCACCCGCACCCGCGCGCGCCTGGGCGAAAACGCTTTCAAGGGCCTGTACTCGCTGCTGTCGGTGGCCGGCTTCGTGCTCATCATCTATGGCTACAGCGCGGCACGGCAGCAGCCGATCGCACTGTGGCCAGCGCCGCCGGTGGCCTTTCGCCATGTCGCGTCCTTGCTGACGCTCTTCGCCTTCGTGCTGCTGGTCGCCACCTACGTGCCGGGCAACAGCATCAAGGCGCGGCTGCACCACCCGATGGTGCTGGCGGTCAAGGTCTGGGCCTTCTCGCACCTGATCGTCAACAACACGCTGGCCGACCTGCTGCTGTTCGGCGGCTTCCTGCTCTGGGCGGTGCTGAACTTCCGCGCTGCGCGCGCGCGCGACCGTGCCGCCGGCACCGTCTACGCGCCCGGCCGGATGGCGCCGACGCTGGTCAGCGTGGTGGTCGGCATCGCCGCCTGGGCGGGGTTTGCGTTCTGGGCCCATGGCGCCTGGATCGGCGTCAGGCCGTTCGGCTGATGCACGACTGAAGTCAGCGCCGGCTTACGTTGAAGGGCCCGTCGATTCGATGGGCGCGATCAGCGCCTCGCCTTCTGCGCTGCCGCGGTTGACGGCCCGCGAGACCGGCCAGGCGCGCAGCAGATCGGGGCTGCACGGGCGCAGCAGCGGCAGCACATCGGCGGCGTCCTGCCGATCGCGCGCCAGCCAGGCGCTCCAGTCTTCGGGCGCCAGGAACACCGGCATGCGGTCGTGGATCGGTGCCATCAGCGCGTTGGCTTCAGTGGTGATCACGCAGCAGGTGAGCTGCCAGGGCGTGTCGTCGGCGGCGCCGGGTGGGCGCCAGGCCTCGAACAGCCCGGCCATCGCCAGCAGGCCGCCGCCTGCGGGTGCGATGTACCAGGGCTGCTTGCCCGCGGCGCTGGCCTGCCATTCGTAGAAGCCGCTGGCCGGCAGCAGGCAGCGGCGGCGGCGCAGCGCCTGGCGGAACGAGGGCTTTTCGGCCACGCTCTCGGCGCGCGCGTTGTTGAGCTTGTGGCCCAGCGCCGGGTCCTTCGCCCAGTGCGGCAGGAGGCCCCAGCGCATCGGTTCGGCCACGCGGGAATGCCCTGCGGCAGGGGCAGCCCCACGCTCGGGCAGCAGCTCGTAAACCACCGGCACGGCGGACTGCGGCGTGACGTTCCAGCGCCTGGGGAACGGCACCACGCGCGTCAGGCTGAAGCCGCTGACGAGGGTTTCGGGGTCGTAGGCCACGACATAGCGCCCGCACATCGACGCATCGTGCCACGGCGCGGCCCCGCTCCCCCACATGGGGGCCCCCCATCAACCCGCAGAGCGGGTGATGGCGCCTCCGCCCGCGGCCCACGACCATGGCGGCACCGCCCTGCCACGGAGACCACCATGAATCTGCTGTTCCTGACCGGCCTGATTCGGCGCAGCCCGACACCGACGCCCGCACGCCCGCGGCCCGAGCCAACCGCGCCTGCACCGGGCGAGGAGATCGACGAAGGCCCGCCGCCGTGCGGCTGGTTCGACTCCAGCCACGCGCTGCAGCGGGGCCTCGTCGTGCACGAACTCGAGAGCCCGCAGGCGCTGGCGCGCGCGGTGCCGCTGGACTGGTGGATCGAGTGGGCATGCGCGACGCCGCAAGGCTGACGGCGCTAGCATCCGGCCACGCTGCACATGCGCAGCGCCAGGAGATCTGCGCCATGAAAGCCATCTGGAACGGCGTGACGCTCGCCGAAAGCGACGACACCGTGGTCGTCGAAGGCAACCACTACTTCCCCGAGAGCAGCCTGAAGCGCGAGTACGTCAGCTTCAGCAACCACCGCACCAGCTGCCACTGGAAGGGCCAGGCGCACTACTACAGCCTGTTGGTCAACGGCGAGTCGAACGCGGACGCGGTCTGGTACTACCCCGAGCCCAGCGAGGCCGCGGCGCAGATCAAGGGCCGGGTCGCCTTCTGGAAGGGCGTCAAGGTCGTCGACTAGCGGCCGCGCCCGCGGCCCCGGTCGTCGGAGTCAGGCCAGCCGGCCGGCGCGGAAGTCTTCCACTGCGGCATGGATCTGCTCGTGGGTGTTCATCACGAATGGCCCGTGCTGGGCGATCGGCTCGTTCAGCGGCCGCCCGGCAATCAGCAGCGCCCGCGCGCCCTGCGGCCCGGCCACAAGCGCCGCGCCGTCACCGCGGTTGGCCAGGATCGCCATGCGCTGCACGGGCACCGCGGTGCCGGCAACGTCCAGCGCGCCTCGATAGACGTAGACGAAGGCGTTGTGCCCCGGCGGCAGCGGCTGCTCGAAGCGCGCGCCGGGCTGCAGGTGGATGTCGAGGTAGACCGGCTCGGTGCTCTCGCGCTGCATCGCGCCGACCACGCCCGGCGCGCCCGGCACCCCCGGCAGTGCGCCGGCAATGACGCGCACGAGCACGCCCTCGGCCTGCACTTCAGGAATCTCGGCCGCACCGATATCGCGGTACCAGGGCGCGCGCATCTTGTCCCGCGCCGACAGGTTCAGCCACAGCTGGAAGCCTTCCATGCGGCCGTCTTGCTGCTCGGGCATCTCGCTGTGGATCACGCCGCGGCCGGCGGTCATCCACTGCACGCTGCCGGGCACGAGAAGGCCTTCGTTGCCGGCGCTGTCGCGGTGGCGCATGCGGCCTTCGAGCATGTAGGTCACGGTCTCGAAGCCGCGGTGCGGGTGGTCGGGAAAGCCGCCGATGTAGTCGCCCGGGTTGTCGGTGCCGAACGCATCGAGCATCAGGAAGGGGTCGAGCCGGCGCTGCAGGTCCTGCGTCAGCACGCGCGTGAGCTTGACGCCGGCGCCGTCGCTGGTGGCCTGGCCGATGACGAGGCGCTCGACGCGGCGGGGCTCGGTGAGCGTGAAGGTGGTGGTGGGGGTGGGGGCGATGGTGCTCATCGGCGCACTGTAGCGACAGGCGGCGCGGCCGCCGTTGCGCACCGCTGCACGCAGCGTTCGGCACCGCCGACAGAGGTCAGGCGATAGACCCGGCGCTGCTGCTGAAGCCGGTGCACCGGCGCCGGCTGCGTGAGGTCTGGCGCTCGGCGGGCTGGCCCTATCAGGACCTGATCGAAGCCGAACTGCTGGCCGCCGGGCTGCTGGCGCGTGAACGCGACGCGGCGGGGCGCGACACCGTCCGCGTCAGCGACACCGGCGTGGCGGCCATTGCGCAGACGCTGCGCGACAACCGCGCGGCACGCTCGGCGCACGAGGCGCTGGTCGAGGCCGTGGCGCGAGAGTTGCAGCGCCACGGGCGGCTGGTCTGGCGTGGGCTCAGCCTGCGCGCACCGTTGGCGAGCGTGTGTGAACAGGAGGGCGAAGAAGCCGGCACACGCTGGGTCATGGCTGTGCCCGACGTGTTCTCGATCCGCCAGACAACGCGCGAAGATCGGCTCGAGCCGTCGGTGCATGAAATCAAGGTACGCCGCGCCGATCTGCTGGCTGACCTCAAGCGCCCGGACAAGCGCGCCGCCTACCTCGCGCTGGCCGGCGAGTGCTGGTACGTGCTCGCGCCAGGCGTGGGCGACGCCGACGACGTGCCGGCGCCGCACGGCGTGCTGCGCGCGGCAGCGGGCGGGCTGGAGCTGCTGCGACCCGCCGAACGGCGCGTTCAGCGCCCGGGGTTCATGCTGTGGATGGCCCTGGCACGCGCCGCGCCCGATCCGGTGCAGGACGACGAGCAGTCCCGCCTGGGCGGGCCGCCCCGGGCTGATGCAGGATCGCCGCATGAGCCTGAACCGTGACGGGCCCGGTCCGGCGCCGGCCGGCGCGGCCGGTGTATCGTGGTTCGATTCGTGCATGGCTCTGTTTGCCGACCACGCAGCCCCGGACCCCGCACCGCGATGACCCGCCGCTCAGCCCCCTCGCCGACCCGCCGTGACACGCTGACGCTGCTCGCCACGCTCGGCGCCTCGCCGGCGTTGCTGGCGGCGACCGTTGACGGCCGCCCGGCCGTACCGGCGGCTGACGGCCCGGGCGCGGTCACCGGTGCCTGGGTGCATGGCTTCGCCGCCTACGGCCCGCCGATGTACCCGGCGGACTTCACGCACTTCGAGTACGTCGAGCCGCTGGCCCCGCGCGGCGGCGTGCTGCGCCTGCGCAACCCCGATCGCCGCACCAGCTTCGACAAGTTCAACCCCTTCACCACGCGCGGCAACTCGCCGGCCGGGGTACTGATCTGGATGGTCGAGGGCCTGGCGCATCTGTCGCAGGACGAGCCGTCGACGATGTACGCGCTGCTCGCCGAATCGATGTTCATCGCGCCGGACTTCGGCGCCATCAGCTTTCGCATCCGGGCGCAGGCCCGGTTCTCCGACGGCGACCCGGTCACCGCCGCTGACGTGGTGCACAGCTTCCGCACGTTGAGCTCGAAGGACGCCTCGCCGACCTACCAGACCGTGCTGTCGGGCATCGCCGGGGTGGACGCCATCGATGCGCGCACGGTGCGTTTCACGCTGCGCGAGAAGACGCGCGACCAGCTCTTCGTGGCCGGCACGATGCCGGTCTTCAGCCGCAAGTGGGGCGCAGGCAAGAAGTTCAACGAGGTGGTGAGCGAATACCCGGTCACCACCGGCCCCTACGTGATCGGCAAGGTCGACATGCCGCGGCGCATCGAGTTCGTGCGCAACCCCAACTACTGGGTCGACTCGATGCCGGGCCTGGCGGTGCGGCGCGGGCACTTCAACTTCGACCGCATCGTCTACCGCAACTACGCCGACAACGCCGTCTCGCGCGAGGCCTTCAAGGCCGGCGAGTACGACCTGATGAAGGAGTACAGCGGCCGCTCGTGGATGCGCCAGCACAAGGGCGTGAAGTGGGACGACGGCCGCATCGTCAAGAAGAGCTTCACCACCAGCTACGGCCAGCTGATGCAGATGTATTGCCTGAACATGCGTCGCCCGCTCTTCGAGGACATGCGCGTGCGCGAGGCGCTGGTCCACACCTACGACTTCGAGACCATCAACAAGACGGGCCTGTTCAAGCGCGCCGACAGCCTGTTCAACAACAGCGAGTTCGCCGCCGAGGGCGTGCCCACGCCGGCCGAGCTGAAGCTGCTCGAGCCCTTCCGCGGCGAACTGCCGCCGCGTGTCTTCGGCCCGGCTTACACCAACCCGCGGACCAACGACGCCCCGGGCGCCCTGCGGCGCAACCTTCTGAAGGCGCGCGAACTGCTGCAGCAGGCCGGCTGGACGCTGGACGACAAGGGCGTGCTGCGCAACGCCAAGGGCGAGGCCTTCGAGTTCGAGTACCTGTCGCCGCGCGAGGGCGGGCTGCTCGACTGGCAGGCGCTGCTGAAGAAGCTCGGCATCACGATGAAGGAGCGGGTGGTCGACTTCGCGCTCTACCGATCGCGACTGCAGAAGTACGACTACGACATGGTCGCGCTGGCCGGCGGCGACTTCACGCTGCCCGACTCGGGTTCGCTGCTCGCCATCCTGGGCTCGAAGTCGGCCGGCGAGGAAGGCAACAGCAACTTCCGCGGCGTGAAGAGCCGCGCGGTCGATGCGCTGATCGACGCCATCGGCCGCGCCGACACCATGGAGCAGTTGCGCGACGCCGCGCGCGCGCTCGACCGTGTCGTCACCTGGAGCTTCTTCCAGATCCCCGACCTCTACGCCAACAGCGAGAACGTGTCGTACTGGAACCGCTTCGGCATGCCCAAGGTGCAGGCCCGGTACTACTTCAACGCCGACACCTACTTCACCGCGGTCACCGAGTTCGGCCCCTGGCCGCTGTGGTGCTGGTGGAGTCTGGACGCGGCGAAGGCGGCCAAATCGGCGCCGCCGCCGCCACCGCCGAAGGCCTGAACGATGCTCTCCTACATCCTCAAGCGCATCGCGCTGATGATCCCCACGCTGCTGGGTGCGCTGACCATCACCTTCATCGTGATGCAGTTCGTGCCCGGCGGGCCGGTCGAGCAGATCATGGCCGAGGCGGCGTCGGGCCCCGGCGAGCAAAGCGCCTACAAGGCCGGGCGCGACCTCGACAAGCAGCGCCTGGAAGAGCTGAAGAAGCTCTACGGCTTCGACAAGCCGGCGCATGTGCGCTATGTCGAGATGCTTTCCAGCTACGCACGATTCGACCTCGGCAAGAGCTTTATGCAGAACAAGGACGTGTGGACGCTGATCAAGGAGAAGCTGCCGGTGTCGATCTCGCTCGGGCTGTGGACCTTTCTCATCAGCTACATGATCAGCATCCCGCTGGGTATCGCCAAGGCGGCACGCGAGGGCACGCGTTTCGATGCCTTCAGCTCGGTGCTGGTGCTGGTAGGCTATGCGGTGCCGGGCTTCGTGCTCGGGATCCTGCTCATCGTGCTGTTTGCCGGCGGCACCTTTCTCGACTGGTTCCCGCTGCGTGGGCTGACCAGCGACAACTGGGAAGAGCTTGCCTGGGGTGCGCGCATCGTCGACTACTTCTGGCACCTGGCGCTGCCGCTGGCCTGCCTGGTCATCGGCAGCTTCGCCGTCACCACGATGCTGACCAAGAACACCTTTGTCGAAGAGATGCGCAAGCAGTACGTGCTGGTGGCGCGGGCGAAGGGGTTGTCCAGCCGCCGGGTGCTCTACAAACACGTGTTTCGCAACGCGCTGATCCCGCTGGTGACGGGCTTTCCGGCGGCCTTCGTCGGCGCTTTCTTCACCGGCTCGGTGCTCATCGAGACGCTGTTCTCGCTCGACGGCCTGGGCCTGCTGGCCTTCGAGAGCGTGGTGCGGCGTGACTACCCGGTGGTACTGGGCTCGCTGTACCTGTTCACACTGATCGCGCTGGTGGTCAAGCTGGTGTCTGACCTGCTGTACGTGTGGGTCGACCCGCGCGTGCAGTTCACGAGCGTGGCCAAGTGAGCGCGGTGCTGGACGGTCGCCCGCTCGCCGAGGCGGCCCCGGCCGCCAAGCCGATGTCGCCCAACGCGCGTGCCTGGGCGCGCTTCAGGCGCAACCGGATCGGCTATGTCTCGCTGTGGGTGTTCGTCGCCATGCTCGCGGTGGCCACCTTGGCCGAACTGTTCAGCAACGACCGGCCGCTTGTCGCGCACATCGGCGGGCAGTGGTACGCGCCGGCGTTCAGCAACCCGCCCGAGACGGCTCTCGGCGGCGACTTCGCCACGCCCACCGACTGGAAGGATCCGCTCATCGAGACCTTGCTCGCGCGCGACGCCGGCAGTTGGATGCTGGGTACGCTCAACCCGCACTCGGCGATATCGACCGACTACTTCAGCCCGTTGCTGCCGCCCTCGCCACCGAGCGCCGACAACTGGCTGGGCACCGACACCTTCGGCCGCGACATGGTGGCACGGCTGCTCTACGGCTTTCGCGTGAGCATCTGGTTCGCCATCGCGCTGACGGTGGCCGGCACCGCCATCGGCATCGCCGCCGGTGCGCTGCAGGGTTACTTCGGCGGCAAGGTCGACCTGTTCGTGCAGCGCGTCGTCGAGATCTGGGGCGCCGTGCCCGAGCTGTACCTGCTGATCATCTTCGCCTCGATCTTCGAGCCCTCGCTGCTGCTGCTGCTGATCCTGCTGTCGCTGTGGGGCTGGCTGGGTCTGTCCGACTATGTGCGCGCCGAGTTCCTGCGCAACCGCTCGCTGGAGTTCGTCAAGGCCGCGCGCGCGCTGGGCCTGTCCAACGCGCAGATCATCTGGCGCCACCTGCTGCCGAATTCGATGACGCCGGTCATCACCTTCCTGCCGTTCCGCATGAGCGGGGCGATCCTGGCGCTGACCTCGCTGGACTTCCTCGGCCTGGGCGTGCCGTCCTCGGTGCCCTCGCTGGGTGAACTGCTCAAGCAGGGCAAGGCGAGCCTGGATGCCTGGTGGATCATCGTGCCGACCTTCGTGCTGCTGTCGCTGACGATGCTGCTGCTGACCTTCATCGGCGACGCACTGCGCGACGCCTTCGACACCCGGAAATCGTGACCGCGCTGCTGGAAATCGAGCACCTGACGGTGCGTTTCGGCGCTTCGACGGTGGTCGACGACGTTTCCTTCGCTATCGCCGCCGGCGAGAAGTTCGCGCTGGTCGGCGAGTCGGGCTCGGGCAAGTCGATCACCGCGCTGTCGGTGCTGCGGCTGGTCGACGCCGCGCAGAGCAGCGGCGTCGTGCGCTTCGCCGGCGAAGATCTGATGCTCAAGACCGAGCCGCAGATGCAGGCCATCCGCGGCGCGCGCATCGGCATGATCTTCCAGGAGCCGATGACCGCGCTGAACCCGCTGTACACGGTGGGCAACCAGATCATCGAGGTGCTGCAGCTGCACGAGGCGCTGCGCCCCAACGCCGCGCGCGCCCGTGCCACCGAACTGCTGGCGCGCACCGGCATCCCCGAGCCCGAGCGGCGGCTCGACGCCTACCCGCACCAGCTGAGTGGCGGGCAACGCCAGCGCGCGATGATCGCGATGGCGCTGGCCTGCAAGCCGGCGCTGCTGATCTGCGACGAGCCGACGACCGCGCTCGACGTCACCGTGCAGGCGCAGATCCTGGCGCTGCTCGACGAGCTGCAGGCCGAGATGGGCATGGCGCTGCTGTTCATCACGCACGACCTGAATCTGGTGCGCCGCTTCACCCACCGTGTCGGTGTGATGGAGCGCGGGCGGCTGGTCGAGCAGGGCCCGACCACCGAGGTGTTCGCGCAGCCGCAGCACGCCTACACCCGCAAGCTGTTGGCCAGCCGGCCGCAACGCGTGGTGCAGCCGGTACCAGACGACGCGCCCGTGCTGCTGGCGGCGCAGGATCTGGGCGTGAACTTCTCCCTGTCGGCCGGGCTGTTTCGACGGCGCAACTTCCAGGCCGTGCAGCAGGCGACGCTGGCGCTGCGGCGCGGCGAGACGCTGGGCATCGTGGGCGAATCCGGCTCGGGCAAGACCACGCTCGGCATGGCGCTGCTGGCGCTGCAGCCAGTGGCCGCGGGCAGCGTGTCGCTGGCCGGCGAGCGCATCGACAACGCCAGCCGCGAGGTGCTGCGGCGCATGCGCCGGCGCATGCAGGTGGTGTTCCAGGACCCCTTCGGTTCGCTGTCGCCGCGCATGACCGTCGGCCAGATCGTCGGCGAGGGTCTGGCCCTGCACCGCCCCGAGCTGGGCCGCGCAGAACGCGAGCGCCTGGTGCTCGAGATGCTCGATGAAGTGGGCCTGTCAGCGCGCCAGGGCGTGGCCGACGTGCTGCAGCGCTACCCGCACGAATTCTCGGGCGGCCAGCGCCAGCGCATCGCCATCGCGCGCGCGGTGGTGCTGCGGCCCGAGGTGCTGGTGCTCGACGAGCCGACCTCGGCGCTGGATGTCTCGGTGCAGCAGCAGGTGCTCGCGCTGCTGGCCGAGCTGCAGCGCCGACACGGCCTCAGCTATGTCTTCATCAGCCATGACCTGGCGGTGGTGCGCGCGATGTCGCATCGGGTGATGGTGATGAAGGACGGTCTGATCATCGAGCAGGGCGAGGCCGAAGCGCTGTTCGCCGCGCCGCGCGAGCCCTACACGCGCGAACTGCTGGCCGCCGCGCACCTGGCCTGAGTTTCAGCCGGGTGGGGCCGGCTGGCGCTCGCGCCGCAGCCGCATCACCCGCCGCGCGCGCCAACCCAGTGCCGCCAAGCCACCCAAGAGCAGCAGCGCGGCGCTGGGCTCGGGCACCGGCGTCGTGAACTCGGGCGCCAGCGGCAAACCATCGGGCAGCAGGCCGCTGTACTGCATGAAAAGGGCCGGAAAGGGCGGCTCGACGGGGGGATTGATGGGCGCGCCGCGACCCGTGTCGCCACCGATCGGGCCGGCCGCGCCGCCCATGCCGCCAGGGCCGCCAAGGCCGCCAAGGCCGATAAGGCCAACAGGGCCGCCAGGGCCGTTGCCGCGCGCCCCGCCAAAGGTCGAAGGGCCAAGACCACCGCCGCCGTTGCCGCCGCCACCCAAAGCCGTGGACACCAGTAGGCCCCGTGCGGCCAGGCGCTCGAAACTGCTGTCCCCACCGGTGGACAGGCCCGGCGCGCCGCCAGCGGACGGCGCTTCGAAGGCGATCTCGGGATTGCCAGCCAGGGCACCGCCTTCGCCCGCCGCCTGCATCGCCTGCGCCGTCGCACCGGGCGCCTGCGCTGCGCCCGCGTCGGCGCCCGCGCCCGGCGTGCCACCCCCGCCGCCTGCACCGCCGGCACCACCTGCTGGCAGGGCCGCACGCTGGCGCTCGCCGCTGGCCTCATCGGGTTCCTCGGCCGCCGATGCCACGCGCGTGGGCAGCCGCACGATGCGGCTGAGGTTGCGGCACACGGTCGGGATCATCACGCACTCACCGGCCTCGCAGTACACCAGGCCCAGCTCCTCGGCTGACTGGGTCCACCTGGCCCGTGTCACGGTGCCGCAGACCTGCCCGGTGCCGAAATGCATGTCGCGGATCTGCGGCCCGTAACTGCGCCTCCCGGTGATGGTGTCGCGCTTGATGACGACGATCTCGTCGTAACGCCGCTCGGCCACGCGCTTCTTCAGCGCCGAGCGCGTCGCCGCCGGCATGTCGGTGTAGCGGTCGATTGCCGCCACCACGTCACCGACGAAAGGATTCACCCCCGGCCGATCCCAGGAGCAGCTTGGCAGAGTGACAGCAGAAGCAGCCACCGCAGCGGCCAGGGCAAAGGACATTTTTCAGGGCTCCGAACCCCCTGAACAGGGGGTTGTCATCAAGGTACGAACTCTATCTCGATGCAGCCGAAACAGGCGCCGGCGCGCCCCCCCGGTTCAGGGCGGTCAGGCGGCAGGACGTCACGCCCGCAGTCTGCCCGCCTCAGGTCTGGCGCGCGCGCGCTCCGGCCAGCACTTGCGCCAGGGTCTCGCGCAACCGCTCGGCGTCGATCGGCTTGGTCAGGAACGGGCCCATGCCTGCGGCCAGCGCCTGCTCACGCTCGCTGACCATCGCCGCGGCGGTCAGCGCGACGATCGGCAGCTGCTCGGCGTCGAACTCCAGGCGCAACTCGCGCGTCGCCTCGTAGCCGCTCATCACCGGCATCTGCAGGTCCATCAGCACGGCGTCGAAGGGCCGTCCGGCTTTGGCGGCGGCGCGCACGGCAATCACCGCCTGCCGGCCATCGCTGGCCGGTTGCACCTGCACGCCCCAGTTCTCGAGCATCGCGGTGGCGATCATCATGTTGACCGGGTTGTCCTCGGCCAGCAGCACCAGCGCAGGGCCCAGCGCCAAGGCGCTGGACGGCACGCGCGGTGGCGCCGCCGGCGCGGTCAGCGGCAGCGGCAACTCGACCCAGAAGCAGCTGCCGGCGCCACCGCCGCTGACGACGCCGACCTCGCCACCCATCAGATGCGCCAGCTCGCGGCAGATCGACAGCCCGAGGCCGGCGCCACCGAAGCGGCGCGTCGTCGAGTCGTCGGCCTGCGAGAAGGGCTTGAAGAGCTTGTGCTGCGTGACCTCGTCGATGCCGGGGCCGCTGTCCTCGACCTCGAAACGCACCGCCCCGGCGGGCTGCCGGCCCACACGCAGCCGAACGCCGCCCTGTTCGGTGAACTTCAGCGCGTTGGTCAGATAGTTGCTCAGGATCTGCCGCACGCGCAGCGCATCGCCGTTGACCTGCCCTTCGAGGCCGGGGCCGATCTCCAGCGCCAGCGTCAGCCCGCGCGCCTGCGCCAGCGTGGCATAGCCGCGCTGCAGCGCGTGCAGCAACGCCCTCAGGTCGAACGGCTCGGCCACGGTGTGCAGCTTGCCGGCCTCGATCTTCGACAGGTCCAGGATGTCGGAAAGGATCTCGGCCAGCGACTGCGCGCTGTCCACGATCTGCTCCAGATACTGCCCGCGCCGCTGCTCGTCCAGCCCGGGCACGCGCGCCAGTTGCGCCAGCCCGAGCATGCCGTTGAGCGGGGTGCGCAACTCGTGGCTGGTGTTGGCGAGAAAGGCGCTCTTGGCGCGACTGGCGGCCTCGGCCTCGTCGCGCGCACGGCGCAACGCATCGGCCACGCGGTGCTGCTCGGTGACGTCCTCGACGATCCACACCATGCCGTGCCCCGGGCTGCCGAGGTAAATCGCCTTGCCCACGATGCGGGCGCGGAACGGGCTGCCGTCGCGGCGCTGCACGGTACGTTCGACCTCCATCGATTCGCCGCGCAGCAGCGTCGGGCGCATCGCGCGCCCGACCTCCTCGTAGTCCTCGTCACTGCCCCACACCACCCGGGCGCTCTGCCCGAGCAGGCCGCCGGCCGGCCAGCCGTACATCTGTTCGAGCGCCGGGTTCGTCATCACGAAGTGGCGCCGGCGCGTGACCGCGACACCCAGCGAGGTGTTGTCGAGGATGGCCTCGCGCTCCAGCCGCGCGCGCTCGCTGGCGCTGACGTCGCGCGCGTTGATCACCAGATAGTCGCGGCGGTCGAGCGTGAAGCGTGCGCCCGAGGCGAGCATCGAGACCGGCTGGCCGTCGCGGGTGACGAAGTCCACCGCCATGTCGCGCACACGGCCCTCCGTTCGCAGCGCGGCGACGAAGCGCTCGCGGTCTTCGCTGATTCGCCAGATGCCGAGGTCGATCGCGTTGCGGCCGATCACCTCGTTCGCGCTCCAGCCGATGAGCCGCTCGAAGGTCTGGTTGACCATCACGAAGCGGCCGCTTTCGAGCTCGGTCAGCGTGATGATGTCCGGGCTGCTGGCCACCAGATGCGAGAGCAGGGTCTCCGAGCGCCTGACCGCGTCTTCGGCGGCCTTGCGCTCGGTGTCGTCGACGAAGATCGACAGCGATGCCGGCTGACCGTCGCTTTCCACGCGCACCGCAGTGGCCCGCGCCACCAGCGCGCGGCCGGCGCGCCCGATCAGGCGGAACTCGGCCACCGGCAAGGGCTCGCCCAGCGGCATCGACACCAGTTGTTCGTCGCGCCCGCGCGCACGCTCTCGCGAATCGCCGGGTTCGTAGACCGACAGAAGTTCGGTCTGCAGCATCGACTCCAGCTCGGCATGGCCGAACATCGCCAGCGCCGCCGGATTGGCGTCGAGAATCCGCCCGCCCCGGTGCAGCACCAGCGGCGAGGGAATGCAGGCAAACAGTTCCTGGTAGCGCGTCTCGGTCGCAGCCAGCGCCTGCCGCGCGCGGTGGGCGGCGCTGACGTTGCGCGCCACGCCCC
>Ga0209181_10004133_pt1 | contig 21855 bp, 15 predicted proteins | sample MAT05_FD_187208 | JGI IMG/M metagenome (GOLD analysis project Ga0209181, IMG submission 187208) | Freshwater microbial communities from Lake Fryxell liftoff mats and glacier meltwater in Antarctica - MAT-05 (SPAdes) (version 2) | ecosystem: Environmental > Aquatic > Freshwater > Ice > Liftoff... | reverse complement strand
TGTCGCTCAGCTTAGATAATTGTGATTTTTCAAGATGAACCCTCAAAATTTCAGCTTCTGGTTGCACGTTGAAAGTTACGGGACACACAATAGTCGAAAAATGTGTTTCATTAAGTAAATCTGTTTAAATAATCACAACAGGTCTTGTTTTGCCGGGTTCAGTACAAATCGTTGGGTTTAAATCAGCAAGCCAGATATCATCTTACTTCTACTTCATCAGCCAGCTTTCTAAATTCTGCTAAAATTTCCGCTGAGCTTTGAGTTATCAATTTACTTTCCCTATGTAATTTCCTTCTTAAAGCACTTCGTTTATTTAACTGGTTGTAAAGGCTAACGGCCTCATTTATGTACCTATTTCGGACAAGGTGTAACTCAGCAACAACTTTTTCATTTTGCAACTTTTTGTAAAGATAAAATAGTGTCAGCCTTTTCTTAATCGATGAGGAACTGTCGCTGTGGTTTTACAAGTTATCCTGCAAATTTTTGAACATTATGTATGTGTCCACAAGCCCTAAGTTTTTATGCCTAAATCCTTTTGGTGTTGTTCCTATTATTTTAAACCCGTATTTCTTCCACAGTTCTATAGCATTTGTATTTGTACTTACAACAATATTAAACTGTATCCCTAAATACCCGTTGTCCTTTGCAAACTGTATTGAATGTTCACATAAAATTTTACCTGTTCCTTTGCCCCGATAGGCCGGGTTTACCATATAGCTACAATTAGCGATGTGGTTGCCTAAGTCAATTTGATTAGGCTTAATAATATAAGTGCCCAATATTTCGTTATTGTCGTCTATTGCAACAAATGTGTCCATGTAATTTGAAAACCAATTTTTAGTTAACGTGTCTTTAGGGGTATTCGGATCAAACAAATAGGTGTCACCTGTGGAAATAACAGTTGTAAAGATGTCCCAAATTTTATTGAAGTCGGTTTGTTGGTCTGCTCGTCTTACTTTCATTACAAATCTTTAAAAGTCTTTTAATTTCTGACTCCCTGTTATGTGATATTCGTTCAAATATTAACTCAACTTAAAAAAATTTGCTTTCTTCAAATCTTTCCTATTACCTCTACAAATTAAATAGCCGGCATTTTTTTCTAATTGTTTAAAATATGTTTTGCTTTAAATTATAGGCGTGGTAATCATTCCAACAAAATTATGGCCCGCACAGTTACTGCCATTTTAAATTATAAAGTGCTAATACTACGTAGCTAATATCAATATTTTGGCATTGCAACTCGAAAACAATAATAGTCCAAACAAATCACAACCCGCTACAAAACAATCTCCCCAACCACAAAAACACTTCCACAAACCACAATCAAATCGTTTTCCGCTGCTATTGCCCTGGCATGTTTAAGTGCAATGTTTACATCTGCGTAGCTATCGCCTTGTAATTTAAAATTGGCTGCCATTTGTTTCAGTTCATCTTCGGCAAGTGCCCTTGAAATTTGTGCTTTGGTAAAATAGTAGGTAGCCGTAGTTGGCAAATGCCGCAATAGTTTTTCAACTTCCTTATCCTTTACAAAACCGATAATCAAATGCAGGTGATGATGCTTTGTTAATTCCAGTTGTTGCGCCAGTTGCTTTATACCATCTTCGTTGTGGGCCACATCGGTAATAACGGTGGGGTGCTGGCTTATTACTTCCCAACGGCCGTGCAGGCCGGTTAACTTTTTTACATTTGCCAGGCCGTGTTCTATTTGCTGTTCGCTAATTGCCCATCCCAATTTGTGTAGCTCTTCTACCGCAACCAATACCGGTAGTACATTTTTTAGCTGGTAAATACCTGCAAGGTCAAGCCTGTATTTTTTGTGGTCGGCAGCCAGTTCACTGTGGCTTACCTCAATGGCCAGGTGCGTGGTATTATATTGCCAGTCCGCAATCATTTTTACATCGGTAGCAAAAATTATCCGTGTGTTTTCGTTGGCTGCCTTTGCTTCAAATATTGGGCGGGTTATGGGGTGGTCTTCACCAATAACTACGGGTATTTGCGCCTTTATGATGCCAGCTTTTTCACCTGTAATTTCTTCAAGAGTGTTGCCAAGCAGGTTCATGTGGTCGTAGCCAATGCTCGTAATAATACTCAACAGGGGTTCAATAATATTGGTACTGTCCAACCGTCCGCCCAGGCCAACTTCAATTACGGCTATATCTACCTGTTGCCTTTTAAAATATTCAAAGGCCATGGCCACGGTAATCTCAAAAAACGACGGTTCCAATTGGTCTATCATCGGTTGAATTTGGGCTACAAAATCAATTATAAATGCTTCGTCTACCAAGGCGCCACCAATCTTTATCCGTTCTCTAAAATCTTTTAAATGTGGCGAGGTATACAAGCCCGTTTTGTAGCCTGCCGATTGTAAAATGGCCGCCAGCATATGGCTGGTTGATCCCTTGCCATTGGTGCCCGCTATGTGAACACTTTTAAAACTGTGTTGCGGATTGCCAAGCGCATTACACAGGGCAATGGTATTGGTAAGGTCGGCCTTGTATGCTGCTGCGCCTATACGGCTAAACATTGGCAGCCGGGTAAAAAGATAGTCGATGGTTTGTAGGTAAGTCATTTGGCGGGGCTTAAGCAGTTTGCCGAAATATGGTTAGTAAACAGTTGGTTTTGAGGTAATGCAATATTAGTAAACCAACAATGCCACAGCAAGGTACTGTGGCATTTATTAAAATTTGAAACTTGATTATTATCCCTTTAATCTAAAATCGAAAACTATTACTCCTACCTGCTCATCGGCGGCGGCGGCGTTTAGCTTTAACTGCAGTGCTTTGCGTATGGCAATAGATCTGATGTTGGCATTGGTAGTGGTGGTGCCTTGCAGGTTTATGGTGGCAGAGGTTACTGAGCCATTGGCGGCCACTTTTATGTTTACGGCTACTTTTGCAGGCTGGTTAAACTCATCTTCAAACGCGGGTAATCGGCTAAAGCGTCTTCCACCTAAACCGCTTCGTATACTTACGCCGCTTTTGCCCGAGCCTCCGTTACCCTGGTAACTATCGCTGTTGGGGTTGCCATTGGGTTTACCCTGGTCGCCATTGCCACCAACAACACCCTGGTTACGTACGCCGTTATAGCTGTCGGCACCATTGCCGCCTGTGCCATTGGCCGTACCACCTTTATATACGGCTTTTGCTTTTGGCGGCACCGGTGTTGGGGTTACCGATACCGGTTGGGTAGCTGGCCTGGGTTTTACGGCAGGCGGAACATTGCGTGGCGGAGCCGTGTTTTTTACTACTGGTTTCGGTGTGCTGTTTACTGTCGGCACGTCGTCGGCTTCGTTTTCGTCGCCTTGTATTGGCTGCTCCTGCTGCGCTACGGGTTGCGAGGTAGCGGGCGGACTATACGTTTCCTGGTCGTCGTTGGTTGGTTCGCCCGGTACTTGTGGGGCTATATCGCCTAACCCTTCGTCGCTGTTGCCAAGGTTTACTTCTATGCCTTCGTTAAGCGGTGGGGCAGGAATGGTGGGCAAAGTCCATTGTGCAAAAAAGAAAAGAATAAGCAAAACAGTACACACCACACCGGTATATACACCTGCCTTTACATTCTTATCGCGTTCGAGGGCGGTATCTATATAAAGATTATTCATTACTATAAAGGTAGCGGTTCGCTTTTTGTATTGGTTGTATGTTGAAAATTACTGGTTAGCCTATGCACAAACACACAATGGTGCATAAAAAAAGGTTAAGACTGTTTAAAAAATACATCGTAAGCAAAGCGAATAATAGTGCCAACTACTATAACCAGGAAAAATATTCGGATAAATTTATTGCCTTTAACTATGGCCATGCGGGCACCGGCGGCACCACCGGCCGCATTGGCTACGGCCATTGGCAAGGCAATGGCAAACAATATTTTGCCGCTAATGGCAAAAAATATGATAGACCCAAGGTTGGTAGCCATATTAACTATTTTGGCATTTGCACTGGCCTTTAAAAAATCGAAGCCGAGCAATATTATAAAAGCAAGAACCAAAAAGCTACCTGCACCCGGCCCAATAAAACCATCATAAAAACCAATGGACAGGCTTATGAGTACACTAAAAATTACCTGTTGTTGTAAGGAATGATTTTTTAGGGTGTGGGTGCCAAAATTCTTTTTACTATAGGTGTATACCGCTACCAATACTAAAATGCACAGCAGCAGGGGTTTCATAAAGTTGTTGTGCATTTGGCTTAGCAGCCACGACCCAAAAAATGCCGCCGTAAATGATATGGCCGTCATAACGCCCAGCAGTTTCCAGTCCATTTTTACCTTGCGGGAGTATTGCCATGCCGCTATGCTGGTACCACAAAAGGCCGGAATTTTTAGCGTACCAATTACAGTTGCCACGGCGTAGTTGGGTAGTAGTATTAACCCTGCCGGTGTTTGAATAAGGCCGCCACCGCCAACCACTGCGTCAATAAAACCTGCTGCAAAGGCGGCGAGGCAAAGCAGGATTAGGTCGGTTGGCATGGGGGTGGGTTAGGGGGTTTGAGAGGTTTCGGTAAGTTATAACAAAAGGTATTTGAAGTTATAGACTTTACGGGTAGACGCTCAAAGAAGAGTTGCCGTACAAGAGTGCGACGCCACAAAAGCCAACTATTTAACCTCTGCCCGGCCCCAAAAAAAACCCTTAATGATGCGCAAAGTCAACATTGTAATTGCCTTTAATGCGCTCTATTGGCGGGTTAAAGTAGCCAAATTTTACATCAGGAAACTCTTCGTGTATCAGCTCCATTAATTGTTTTACACCCATTGCCTCGCCGGTATCGGTAATATTTATTTTGCCCAGGTACCAATCGGGGTCTATATTAAAATTGCGCCACTGAATCATTTTCAATCCTGTTTCCATAATCACTTTTCGCAATACTTCATATTCTTCCACACTATCGGTCATGCCCGGAAAAACAAAGTAGTTGATGCTTGTCCACCCGCCAAAACTGTTTACCACTTTGAGGCTTTCAATAATATCTTCAAGGGTGTAGTTGTTGGGGCAATAATAGGGGTCGTATACACTGTGGCGAAAGCTGTTAAGGCTTACCCGGATACTATCCAGCCCCACCTCGCAAAGGGCTTTTACTGCATCGGGCTTGCTGCCATTGGTGTTTATGTTGATGCTACCTTTTTTGGTATGCTTTCTTATTTCAATAATTGCTTCGCGAAGGGTGGGCCACATTAACAGCGGTTCGCCCTCGCAGCCCTGCCCAAAACTTACAATTGGGTACGGGGCGGTTTCAAGGTGAGGCACGGTAAACTCAATAATTTCCTGCGCGGTGGGTTTAAAAGTAAGCCTGTCCTGCGTACTTACAATGGTCTCTTCTTCGGGCTGAAAACTAATACAGCCAAGGCAGTTAGCGTTGCAGGCGGGCGACGAAGGAATGGGACACTCCCAACGGCCCACAAAAAAGTTTCGGGCGGCAGGGCATTGGTAGGTAAGCGCACAGTTGTTGGCAAGGTGCGCCACCAGCCGGTTATGGGGGTAGGTTTCTAATAACTTATCTACGCCACTTTGTACATTGGCCTGCACATAGCCGGCAGCATTTTGCCGTATGTCCTGCTCAATAAGTACAGCGGGCACGTAAAACTGTTCGTTTTGCCAACCGGCGGCAGTGTAGCAAAACAAGGGCAGGGTGGGGGCATTGGGTTCGGCCTCGTAGGCTGCCAAATAAAAACCGGTATGTGCAGGCGGTATAAAGGCAGCCACAGCCCAACCTTTATTGCACAGGCGCATTTGGCCGGTTTTTACATCAATGCCAATACCTCTGCGGCCAGGTAGTTCGTATAGCTGTCCGCCTTCGGGTAGCAATATCCATTCGTCGCCTGGTATTTCCACGGCATCCCAACCGGTGCGGCCGGTAACATAAAGGGTGGTATCTTCAAAAATATTTCCGTTGCCGTCGGAGTAAAGTATGTAGGGAGTATGCATGATGGAAAAATTGAACGTCAAAAAAAAAATGGTTGCCCGTTGGCGTTGCACCTTGGGCAGGTAAGCTTTTGTTTATTTAGATGGACCAGCTATGGTTCTGGTATTTTAGCGGTTTCAATGCTTTTTAAGCGAAGTTGACAATAGGCGTTAAACTCAGTAGCTACTTCGGGGGTTACTTCGCCCCCTATTTCGCGTTGAAGCACTTTGTTGCTGTTAAAGTCGAGGGTTATGACCCCGTCCTTTATCAAAATATTATTGAACTCGCTCCAGTCGTATCGTTTTTTAATGAGCGTGGTAAGCACTACCTCGTCGTTGGTAAAGCCAATTTCTTTATTAAATTTCACTTCGCGTTCGGCCAGCAGGCAAACCACGTAAAACAAGGTCAACAACATATTGTTGTAGGGGCCTGCCCCAAAACCAATAGCTGCTATGGCCAAACCCGAAGTATAATAAAGGGTGCCTTCGGTTTTGCGTACCGTTTTTACAATAAAAATGATGATAAGCAAAACGGCCGACAGTGCATAGGTATTTAAAAATCCCGCTGTGGTGGTTGCAAAAAACAGGAAAGCCGCTATAGCCAGCAGGTATAATAGCTGACTTATGATGTTTATAACTTTAAAATCGGCCTTTTGTAAGGTTATCAGGTAGTCGTATACCATTTGCCTGGTAATTTAAATGGTTATCAGGCCATTACCCTTTGATTGCTTTTTATAAGCAGGTTGCAGAGCTTAAATAAAATTCGCGAAGCCACGTTTGCATCAAAGCCATCGCCCACACCTACCTCGTTTAAATCAAAGCCTATAAGGGTTCGGCCCGACGCCAACACTTTTTTAAACAGGTACATAACCTGCTCGGTTTCAAAACCACCGGCTACTGGTGTACCGGTGTTAGGGCAAAGTTTAGGGTCTAATCCATCAACATCAAAACTTATGTACACTTTTTCGGGTAAGTGATTTACTATTTCGTCTACAATACTTTTCCAGGTTTCGCCTTCGTATTGCCTTTTTTTAATATTATCATCAAAATAGGTTACCACCCTTCCATTGCTGTTACTAATGTATTCAAACTCCTCTTCGCAATAATCCCTTACACCTACCTGCACTAACCTGGTTATTTCGCCTACTTCGGTAAGTGCATTATACATAATAGACGCGTGGCTGTATTGAAAATCCTCGTAACCGTTGCGCAGGTCGGCATGTGCATCAATCTGTAAAATACCAAACTCACCAAACTTTTCGCCAATGGCTTTCATAAAACCCAACGGGGTACTGTGGTCGCCACCAATAAGGCCTACTAATTTATCTTTTTCAAGCAACAGTTTCGATTGTTCGTACACCCAGTTGTTCATAAACAGGCTGCCCTCGTTAATATCCTTCAGGCTTTTGCACATAAACTTGTTACCATCAATTTCATCGCCCTTGGAAATAAAATTGATATACAATTCAGCCTCTTTGCGCAGGTAATCGCTTTTTAAAAGCAGTTTCCTGTCTACCCCTTTCATAAAAAAACCTTCTTTCCATCCATCTTTCATGTCAGGGTCAAAAAGGTCAACCTGCAAACTAGCTTTAAAAATATGGTCGGCGGCACGGGCGGTACCTGCACTGCTGCTTACCGTTACTTCCCAGGGCACGGGCAATAGTACTATCCGTGCATCTTCTTCCGTAAATGGAAGGCCAAAAATATTGTTGTTGGGGTTGCCTGCTAAATTGGGGTCGAAGTTCGATAGATCTGTCATACTTTTCTTTAAACGCGCTGCAAGTTACTTTATTTGTATTTTACAGGTTGCTTTTGTAAAAATATAAGGCGGTCAACCGCTAATATTAACACCTTTAGATGACAATTTACAACCTGGCTCTTATATTTTGGAACCGGGCTTTACAGCTCTTTTCATAAGTTGTTGCCCGCCCGGCTAACGCCCTGCCAAAATAATTTCATGGGGCTGGCAGTAAGGCAGACGCTGCACTTTTTGTACCGTTGGTAATTTTATTTAGCCTTTTTATTATGATTTTATATTCAGTATTGATTGTATTTAATAGCGGATAATCATTCAACTTTACACCTGTGTATAGGTCTGCGTTTTGGGCAAAAATGTATTTTTTTGCAGATGTTAAGCTGGGAGGGTATACCGGGCATTAATTTTTAGGAAAATGCCGCAACCTTTTTATTTGTATAATTGCAACCCAATCAATAACAATGGCAAGTAAGACCTATAGCTTCTATTCAACTGAAACAGCGTACGTTCCCGAAGGCAACGATAGCCTGGTTATTGAATTAGGGAAAGCGCATATTGCCTGCCTTGTACACGATGACAACCGAATGATTAATGCTATGGAATGGTTTTCGGTTGACGAAGAAGAAAAAAAAGATATTGGAGTATTAATTGAAGGTGTAAAGCAAACTTCGCAATTAGTAGGCAGGCCTTTTATATTTACGACGCTGGTTTTTAACAATCGGTGGAACATTATTATCCCTTCTTCAAAATTCGAGGTAGAATATTTGCACGATACCATTTATGCAGCTTTTGGATCGACCATTGAACATATTTGCCAGTATGATGAATTAAAAACAGGTGTGGGTTTTGTAAATGCGTACAGAATACCCTGTAACATTATCGAAAAAGTACGCAACTTAATTGCCATCGATAAGGTACAACACTCCTACACCCGGTTTTTGGCAAATAATTTAGTTGATAACAGCCCTCAGGCAAATTTTGTGCAGGTGCTGTTATACCACAACGAAATGGTAGTAACTATTTTAACTGATGGTGAACTGCAGTATATGCATGCCTTTGCTTACCAAACAGCCGACGATGTAGTTTATTACCTGCTAAATTTGTGTGGACATTTTACATTAAACCCCAAAACGGTACCTGTTAAATTAAGCGGTTTTGTAGAGGAGCACCCGGATATGTACAATTTTATAACACGCTTTTTTAAAAACGCACAATTTCAAACCTACCCGCTTAACAAATTAAATTTTGAAACTGGCAACTACCCGCTGTATTATTTTACGCCCATATTTAACCTGGTGTCATGAGGATAATTTCGGGTGCACTTGGTGGGCGACGGATATCGCCACCAGCCAATATGCCACATACGCGGCCCACTACCGATATAGCCAGGGAGGGTTTGTTTAATATTTTACAAAACCGCATGGACCTTGACGGTATTGAAACGCTGGACCTTTTTAGCGGTACCGGAAGTATTAGTTATGAGTTGGCAAGCAGAGGCGCCCAAAAACTTACCTTAGTTGAAAAAGACCCCGCTATGTATACTTTCATAAAAAAAAATATGGACATGCTAAAGGTAGCAAACTGTACATTGTTAAAAATGGAAGTGTTTTCTTTTTTACATACCTGTACCCAAACATTCGATTTTATTTTTGCCGGGCCGCCCTATGCGTTGGGAACCATAGATAAACTACCCGAAATAATTGTAGCCAAAAAAATGATTAATAAAGGCGGCTATTTTGTATTGGAACATACCCCCCGAAACACCTACGAAAAATTTATTGGCTACAAGTTTCAACGAAACTACGGAACCACTATTTTTTCGTTTTTTAGTAATGATTGATCGGCAGGTTGATAAGTCAACCCGCTGTAGAACCAGATAAAGTTTCTTATTTAGCCTGTTATAACCTTCTATTGCCAACACAAAACCCTTCTACAATTACCCGCTGTTTTTACTTTTTACTTTTTACTTTTTAAAATGACCATCATTTTCACAACCGGTATTGGTACAGCAGTAGGTAAAACCCTGGTATCGGCCATAGTGACAGAGGCTTTACAGGCCGATTATTGGAAACCCATACAGGCCGGTGTTGATGGGGGAACTGATAAATTAACCGTAGCAAGCCTGCTAAGTAACCAAACATTGCGGGTGCACAGCGAAGTATACTCACTTGCCACTTCGGCATCGCCGCATATAGCTGCCGCCATTGATGGGGTAACTATCAAAATTGATACGATTGTAGAGGCGTTTTACCAATTACCCTTTACCAATAACACCATAGTAATTGAAGGAGCCGGCGGACTATTGGTACCTATCAACGAACATCAATTTATTGTGGACCTGATTATAGCCCTAAAAGCAAAAGTGCTGTTGGTAAGCCGTAACTACCTCGGCAGTATTAATCATTCGTTACTTACAGCAGCGGTTTGCAAACAACATAACCTTAATGTAGGCGGCTGGATATTTAACGATCAATACCTTGCCTATGAGCAGCAGGTTTGCCAATGGAGCGGCTATCCGTTCATTGCCTCTATACCAAACATGCCTGTAATTGACAAGACATCAATAAAAGTACAGGCCGAAAAAATAAGGGAACAGTTGCAAAATATGATTATGGCGTGAATTATAAATTGGGGTAATTTTAAATTTTGGATTTGGTAGGAGTTAAGAGTTGGAAGTAATTTTAAATTTTGAATTAGTTATGAGTTATGAATTAAGAGTTATGAGTTGTAGGTTGTGAGTTGGGGGTAATTTTAAATTTTGAATTAGTTATGAGTTATGAATTAAGAGTTATGAGTTGTAGGTTATGAGTTGGGGGTAATTTTAGATTTTGAATTAGTTATGAGTTATGAATTAAGAGTTATGAGTTATGAGTTGTGAGTTGTGAGTTGTGAATTATGAGTTGTGAATTGTGAATTGTGAGTTGTGAATTGTGAGTTGTGAATTGTGAGTTTTGAATTATGAGTTGTCAATTATTAGTTTTGAATTATGAATTATGAATTATGAGTTGTCAATTATTAGTTATAAATTTTACTGGAAAAATAGTGAGTTGATGAATTATATGCAACAATATTTTAATTTTTCATGTTTTACGTTTCAAGATTGACTATTAAAAAATGACAATTGACAATTAACAATTGACCAGTCACTATTCACTATTGCCTTTTAACGTTTTAAGACTGTCACTTTACATTTCACGTTCCACGTTTTACATTTGACGTTCGACCTTTCACATTTCACGTTTAAGGTTCCCAATTTCACATTTTAAATTTCACTTTTCACGTTTGACGTTTCACATTTCCCGTTTCACGTTTCACAGTTGACCATTGGCTTCGGCTTCGTTCAGCCAACGTTGTGTCTCATTAATCAAACCTGCCTGCTTTTGCCCCGGCGTTGCGGTGTAAACTAAATTCATCAATCATTGTTTCTACAGTCATGGCATACGCATCGTTAGAAGATTGTTTAACAGACCTTGAAAAACATGGTCATTTGGTTAGAATAAAGGAAGAAGTAGATCCCTATCTTGAAATGGCTGCCATTCATTTAAAAGTGTACGAGGCCGGTGGTCCTACTTTGCTTTTCGAGAATGTGAAAGGATCTAAATTCAGGGCGGCTTCCAATATTTTTGGTTCACTTGATCGGAGTAAGTTCATGTTTAGAGACACGCTGGAAGAGGTACGGAAGATCATCCAACTTAAGTCGGACCCCATGAAGGCGTTAAAAACTCCTTTTCAACATGTGTCTACTGCATTTGCGGCGTTAAAGGCACTGCCTCTAAAAAACCCGGTTAAAAAGCCCGTTCAATATCAGCAGGTCAAAATTAGCGATCTGCCTTTAATACAACATTGGCCTATGGATGGAGGTGCCTTTGTTACGCTGCCACAGGTGTATACCGAAGACGCGGATAATCCCGGAATTATGGCGGCCAATTTAGGTATGTACCGCATACAGCTAACTGGTAATCAATACGAACTAAACAACGAAATAGGGCTCCATTACCAGCTACACCGGGGCATTGGTGTACACCAAACAAAGGCCAACAAAAAAGGGCTGCCATTAAAAGTAAGTTGCTTTGTGGGCGGGCCACCATCGCACAGTTTGGCAGCCGTTATGCCCCTGCCCGAAGGTATAAGCGAAATGACTTTTGCCGGATTGTTGGGTGGCCGCAGGTTTCGTTACACATACGACGATGGCTTTTGTCTTAGCACCGATGCGGATTTTGTAATTACCGGCGAAGTATACCCCGGCGAAAATAAACCTGAAGGCCCCTTTGGCGACCACCTTGGATATTATAGCCTGCAACATCCCTTTCCATTAATGAAGGTGCATAAGGTTTGGGCTAAAAAAGATGCCATCTGGGCCTTTACTGTTGTGGGCCGTCCCCCGCAGGAAGATACCAGCTTTGGCGATCTTATACACGAAATAACAGGCGATGCCTTAAAGCAGGAGGTGCCGGGTTTAAAAGAAGTAAACGCCGTGGACGCTGCCGGGGTACACCCGTTGTTGCTGGCCATAGGCAGCGAGCGGTACACCCCATACATGCCGGCCAAACAACCAGCCGAACTGCTAACCATTGCCAACCATGTGTTGGGCACGGGTCAGTTAAGCCTTGCTAAATTTTTATTTATTACGGCCGACGATACCAACCAGCTCAATACCCGCGATATTCAGGCCTATCTGCAATATGTGTTGGAGCGGATAGACCTGCAACGCGATGTACACTTTTACACCAATACCACCATGGATACACTCGATTATTCGGGTACTGGTTTAAACAGTGGCAGTAAAGTGGTTTTTGCTGCCTACGGCCAAATAAAGCGGCAATTGTGTACCGAAGTGCCTTCAATACTTACCACGCTACACGGTTTTGAAAAGCCTGCGCTGGTAATGCCCGGCGTGGTGGCTTTTAGCGCATCAACTTTTACAACTCAAAATAATGCTGCCGCCGAAATGGAAATATTGAATCAGCAGTTAATAAACGATGTTGATAGTATAAAAGGCGTTGTGTTTATATTAATAGTTGACGATAGCCGTTTTGTTGCCCAAACGTTACGTAATTTTTTATGGGTAACCTTTACCCGTTGCAATCCGTCGCACGATATGTATGGCATAGGAGCCACCGTAAAACACAAACACTGGGGTTGTGCCGGCCCGCTGGTAATAGATGCCCGTATTAAACCACATCACGCGCCGCCGGTACAAACTGATGCCGCAGTAGATAAAAATATTGAACGGTTTTTTAATAAGGGAGGTAGTTTGTATGGCGTGTTGAAATAATGAGGTTTGCCCCGGCACTCATTTGGTAAACTGGTTAATTTATTTATTTTGGTAGATGTTGTTGATTGATGTAATAAAACATGTCATTGATTGTGCCGGGCAGCACTCCGTAGTAGCACGATAAAATATCTGCCAAAAAAATTTAATGCACAACGCTTGCTTTTGTTTTTTTTAAGTAATTTATTCCCTAAAGGATAAACAGTCATGATATGCACCCTGCCATGCGTACCACCTATTAAACCATAATATGAACCTACCGCTACAATAGCTAAAATCCTTAAACTAAAACCTGTGTCAGTTGCCGGGCAAGTACCCTTTTTTCTAAAGGAGGCTAAAAACAAAGTAATACTGTCAGCCAAATGTATAAATGATTTATAACAATAAGGTCAAGTTTTGCAATTGTAATTTACCGATTATATTATAATGTGTTTAGTTTATCTATTTTTGCAGCGTTCAAAAAATAAACAAATCTTTTTTTTGGCAAGATTATTTTTATTTTGATCACATTCTCTTTTCATCATTTTTTTGATTGTGTAATGATTTTTTTGTGACAAAAAACAAATTAAAGTTTAAACTTTTGTCCTTAGGTACAAAACCAGTTATTTATAATGAAGATTATTTTATGGGTCATTCCTTTTGTTTTTTTTGCATCATCGTGCGGAAATAAAGATAAAAAAGGTGGTGGCGGCTCCGGGGCCCAGGCTAACCAGGTAAAAGACTACCCGGTATTAACCATTATTGCGCAAAACACCACATTGTTTACTGAATACCCTGCTACTGTACAAGGCCAGCAAAACATTGAAATACGACCAAAAATTGATGGTTATATCGATAAGATTTATGTTGATGAAGGGGCTACCGTAAGCAAAGGCCAGTTATTGTTTAAGATAAATGCACCCCAATTTGAGCAGGAGGTACGCACAGCACAGGCTAACATTAGTATGTCGCAGGCCGATGTTAACTCGGCCGAAATGCAGGTAAATAAGGTAAGGCCATTGGTTGAAAAAGACATTATAAGCAAATACGAATTGGAATCTGCAAAATTTGCGCTTCAATCAAGGCAAGCTGCTTTGCAGCAGGCACGGGCAACGCTGGTAAATGCCCGTACCAACCTCGGCTACACTAAAGTTACCAGCCCCGTAAACGGTGTGGTAGGGCTAATACCTTACAAAATAGGCAGCCTTATTAACAGCAATACCGCTCAACCGCTTACCACAGTGTCAAATATTGGAAATATTTACGCATACTTTTCCATAAACGAAAAGCAGGCGCTTCAGTTTATAAAAGATACTAAAGGTGCCACTGTAACCCAACGATTGGCAACGTTACCCCCTGTAACACTGGTGTTGAGCAATGGCAGCGAGTTTCCTGAAAAAGGTAAGGTAGAAACTGCCAGTGGCTTAATTAATACCGAAACCGGGTCAATTAGTGTGCGGGCAACTTTTAAAAATCCCGGTAATATTATACGCAGTGGCAGTAGCGGCGTTATCCGTATTCCGCAAAGGATAGATAGTGCTTTGCTGGTGCCTCAATCTGCCACTTTTGAAATACAGGGTAAGCGGTTTTTATATGTTTTGGAAACCACCGGTACTGTAAAAAGCCGCGAAATAATAACTGCCAACGGTAACAATGGCTATTATTTTGTTGTACAAAAAGGAGTAACCCCGGGCGAAAAAATAGTATTGGAAGGGGTGGCGGCGCTAAAAGATGGTGCCACTATAAAACCAGTACCGGTAAACGCCGACAGCTTGTACAAGGTAAACCCTCATTAAATAACAGGCGGGGTATGCAATGGTAAAATGCTGGTGCCTTACTATAATCGGTATTTTTTGACCGCCGAAAGCGATTTTATAATATCAGCAAACTCCGGTAAACCGGATTATCGCAACATAGCTTTGCTATAAAGGACAAACGATAGTGTTGCTTTTTTTCTTGTTTTACCATGTCACTTATTATTTATGTAGCGGCTCACAATAAAAATTTGGTGATATATTAGGTTGCTTTGGTTAGTTAATGAAAAAGATATTTTATTGTTTAACAACATCGGGCTGGCGTATGCAGCCGCGGTTTTATGCGGTAATACTATGTTTAAAAAATTTATTGAGCGGCCGGTGCTCTCCACGGTTATTTCTATTATAATTGTAATACTGGGTTTGCTGGGTTTAAACACTTTACCAATATCGCAGTACCCCGACATTGCGCCCCCCACCGTACAGGTATCAGCATCGTACCAGGGTGCCAATGCCGATGTAGTATTGAGCAGCGTATTGGTACCGCTCGAAGAACAAATAAACGGTGTGGAGAATATGACTTACATGACCTCCACGGCCGGTAACGATGGCACGGCCAATATTACCGTTAATTTTAAACTAGGCACCGACCCCGACCTGGCGGCAGTAAACGTGCAAAACCGGGTGGCACGCGCTACCAGTTTATTACCACAGGAAGTTGTACGGGCAGGGGTAACTACGGTAAAACGCCAAAGCAGCAACCTGGTTATTTTTTCGCTTTACAGCGAAGACACTGCCTATGACCAAACTTTTTTGCAAAATTTTGCCATCATAAACCTGATACCGCAAATAAAAAGGATTGCTGGTGTAGGCGATGCCACGGTGTATGGCACCATGGATTATAGTATGCGCATTTGGCTTAAACCCGACGTAATGGCCAGCTATGGGCTAATACCGCTGGACATAAACGCTGCCCTTGCCGAACAAAATGTAGAAGCAGCGCCCGGTCAGTTTGGCGAAGAGGCTGAACAATCGTTTCAATATGTAATTAAATACAAGGGGAAATTAAAAACCGAGGAAGAGTTTGAAAACATAATTGTGCGCTCGGGGCAAAACGGGCAATTGCTTCGTTTAAAAGATGTTGCCCGAATTGAATTAGGCGCACTTAGCTACGCCAGCACTACCCGTACCGACGGCAAACCCTCCATTGGAGTAGCCATTGCCCAAACCGCTGGCTCCAACGCAAAAGAAGTGATTGATGGAACGTTGGGTGTGTTAGATAAGGCATCCGCCAGTTTTCCGCCGGGTGTACACTACCTCAACATTATTAACGTTAACGACTTTTTAGATGCAAGTATAGAAAAAGTGGTCCACACTTTAATAGAAGCGTTTATACTGGTGTTTTTAGTAGTATTTATTTTTTTACAAGACCTGCGAAGTACGCTTATACCCGGTATTGCAGTGCCGGTGGCTATTATTGGTACCTTCTTTTTTTTGCAGGTGTTCGGTTTTACCATCAACCTGTTAACGTTGTTTGCACTGGTACTGGCCATAGGTATTGTGGTAGATGATGCAATTGTGGTAGTGGAGGCAGTACATGCCAAATTAGACAAAGGTTATACAAGCGCCCGAAAAGCCAGTATAGACGCCATGAGCGAAATATCGGGCGCCATAATAAGTATCACGCTGGTAATGGCTGCGGTATTTATTCCTGTAAGTTTTATAACAGGTTCGGGCGGCGTGTTTTACAAACAGTTTGGTTTAACGCTGGCCATTGCCATTATTCTATCGGCCGTTAATGCCCTTACGCTCAGCCCTGCACTTTGTGCTATTTTTTTAAAACCCCATAAAGATGAACATGGTAAAAAGAAAAATTTTGTACAGCGGTTTTACACGGCATTTAATACAGGGTTTGACGCAACCACAAAAAAATATAAACGCTCGGTTACTTTTTTAATCCGCAATAGGTGGGTGGGTATTGCAGGTATTGCCGTGTTTAGCGGTATACTTTATTGGTTGTTAAGTACCACGCCATCGGCTTTTGTGCCTAATGAGGATACGGGTATTTTGTTTAGCGACATAAGCCTGCCGGTAGGTGCCTCGCGGGAGCGGACGGCCGAAATAACCAAAGAAGTTGAAGCCATTGCCCGTACCATGCCCGAAGTTGAACACGTATTGCGTATTACAGGTCGTAGTATAGTAAGTGGAAGTGGCAGCAATTATGGCATGGTGTTTTTACGACTGAAACCATGGGCCGACAGAACGGATAAGGGCCAGGATGTGCAGGCGTTGATTGGTAAAATGTTTGCCAAAACCGCCGGTATTCGCGATGCGAAGGTGTTGTTTTTTGCCCCACCCGCCATACAGGGTTTTAGTTTTTCGGGTGGTTTTGAGTTTCAGTTACAAGACCGCTCGGGTGGCGATATTAAAAAGTTTGGAGATGTTAGTAACGATTTTCTTGCCGCCCTTGGCAAAAGGCCCGAGGTGCAATATGCCGCTACCTCGTTTAACCCCAACTTTCCCCAGTATCAGATAGATGTAAATGTGGCCAGGGCAAAAGAAGCAGGGCTTACCGTAAGCGATATTTTACAAACTATGCAGGGCTATTATGGCGGTGTTTATGCCAGTAACTTTAATAAATTTGGCAAACAGTACCGCGTTTTGTACCAGGCCGAGCCTGAATTTAGGGCCAGCCCCGAGGGATTAAACAATATTTATGTGCGCAATGGACGCGGTATAATGGCGCCAATATCGGAGTTTATTACGCTTCAAAAAGTGTATGGGCCGCAGGCTATTAGCCGTTTTAATTTATATACCGCTATTGCTGTTACCGGTGCACCCAATGCAGGCTACAGCTCGGGCGATGTAATAAAAGCTGTACAGGAAGTGGCCGCACAAAGCCTGCCTGGTGGCTATGGCTACGAGTTTTCGGGCATTACCCGCGAAGAGTTGCAGTCGGGCGGGCAAACTGCTTTTATTTTTTTACTGGTGCTGGTGTTTGTATACTTTTTGCTGGCCGCCCAATACGAAAGTTATATTGTGCCTTTTGCAGTTTTGCTATCGCTGCCCATTGGGTTGGCAGGCGCTTTTATTTTTGTAAACCTGTTTGGCATAACCAATAATATTTACGTACAAATAACCCTTATAATGCTGGTGGGGCTGCTTGCCAAAAACGCCATTCTGATAGTGGAGTTTGCGCTTGACCGGCGGCGGCAGGGCATGGCGCTGGTACAGTCGGCGCTGGAAGGGGCGCAGGCAAGGCTTCGCCCTATTTTAATGACATCATTTGCATTCATTTTTGGGCTTTTACCACTAATGCTTTCGTCGGGTGCGGGTGCCAATGGCAACCAGTCAATTGGTACCGGGGCGGTTGGTGGCATGTTGATAGGTACCATTTTTGGCATATTTGTAATTCCTGTGTTATTTGTCATATTCCAGTCGCTGCAGGAGCGTATCAGTGGTCCGCCAAAAAAGCCCGACAGCCAACCAGCTGGGGTGGAAGCTAATGCAATAGAGTATGCATAGCTGTCCACATCTGACAAAAACATTGTTTGCCTTTAACATTATTTAAAGTGAAAATAAGTTTTGCCGTACTACCTGCATTTGTTTTAGCAAACTCAACATTTAATGCTGCATTTGGTGGCCATTGTTATGAATAAATCTATTGAAAGTAAGGCATTGGTTTCAGGTTGTTTATTCTGGATAATTATTTCGTGTAACGTGGCAAAAAACTACCAGCCGCCAACTGTAACCAATGCTCAACTTTATAGGGGCACAGCACAGGTGGATACAGTTAATTTTGCCACATTAAATTATAAAGAAGTTTTTTACGATACTACCCTTCAGGGGTTAATACAAACCGGCCTAAATAATAACCTTGACCTACAGGTAGCTTATACCCGCATTCAGCAATCGCAAGCGTTTTACCTTCAATCTATTAGTGCATTGATACCTACTTTAAACAGCAACGCAGGTATTACCGCTTCTAAATTATCGCTTGCACAAGGCTTTGGTATTAGAAACACGGCCACATTATATGTGGTTGGGCTTAGCAGCACCTGGGAGGCCGACGTATGGGGCAGGCTAAACAGCAACAAACGCGCAAGCCTTGCTGACCTGCTACAAACCGAAGCTGCGGCCCGCGCTGTAAAAACCGGGTTGGTGGCACAGGTGGCTAATCTTTATTTTAGCCTGCTTGCACTTGACCAACAACTGGCCATTACCCGCCAAACGGTTCTTAACTGGGACACTACTGTGTTAACTATTAAGGAACTAAAAAAAGCAGCCCTTGTAACCGAGGCTGCGGTAGTACAAAGCCAGGCCCAGATGTATGCAGTTGAAGTTACCATACCCGACTTAAAACGCAGCATAAGGGAAACAGAAAATGCCTTAAGTATCTTATTGGGCGATGACCCACATATTATTAACCGCAACGACCTTGATAATGAACAGGTAACCAAAGCTATGCAAACGGGAATACCAGCCCAGTTGCTGGCTAACCGGCCCGATGTACAGCAGGCCGAACTTAATTATCGCGCTAACTATGAGCTTACCAATGTGGCAAGAGCCTTTTTTTATCCTTCGCTTACCATAACAGGTTCGGCTGGCTTGAATGCCTTGCGTGCTTCCGATTTTTTTGATGTGACCAGCCTTGCAGCCAGTATAGGTGCAGGCCTGGTACAACCCATATTTAATCAACGGCAAAACCGTACCCGGTTGCTGGCGGCCGAAGCCGCGCAAAAGGGTGCTTTGTTATCGTTTCAGAATATTTTATTGGTTGCCGGCCAGGAAGTATCCGATGCCTTGTATAGCTATAGCATGGCCAGCGAAAAAATGAGTACCCGTGTAAACCAGTTAAATGCCCTACAAAAATCGGTTGACTATTCGCAGGAGTTGTTGAAATATGGCTTTGCCAATTATACCGAGGTAATACAAGCGCGGCAGTTATTACTGGCCGCAGAGTTAGGAAAAGTAAACGACCGCCTACAGCAACTGCAGGCAACCGTATCGCTATATAGGGCACTTGGTGGGGGATGGAGGGAGTAAGTTGGGAGTTATTAGTTGGTAGCCGGTAGTAAACAGCCAGCAGCCGGTAGCCGGTAGTAAACAGCCAGCAGCCGGTAGCCGGTAGTCAGGAGTTAGTAGTTGGTAGCTGATAGTAAATAGCCAGCAGCCGGTAGCCGGTAGCCAGGAGTTATTAGTTGGTAGCCGGTAGTAAACAGCCGGTTGCCGGTAGTAAACAGCCGGTTGCCGGTAGTCGGGAGTTATTAGTTGGTAGTCGGTAGTAAACAGCCGGTAACCAGTAATCAGGAGTTAGTAATAATTAGCCTATTGCTTGTAGTTTTACGCTTGTAGCTTGCAACTTGTAGCTTGCAACTTGTAGCTTGCAACTTGTAGCTTGCAACTTGTAGCTTGCAACTTACAACTTGTAGCTTGCAACTTAAAGCTCATAGCATGTAGCTTGCAACTTGCAACTTGCAACTTGCAGCATGTAGCTTGCAGCTTATAGCTTGCAGCTTGCAACTTGCAGCTTGCAGCTTGCAACTTGTAGCTTGCAACTTGTAGCTTGCAACTTGTAGCTTGCAGCTTAAATAAATATTGTTATGCCTTATATCGACTTTACTTCGCAGCAAATAGACAAGGCCATGCAGCTTGCATGGACGGCTTTTCATACTTACCGGTTGGTAAGTTTACAGCAGCGTGCCGGCTTTATGCGAGCTATAGCCAGCGAGCTTAATGCTTGCAGCGACGACCTTGTACAGACCGCTATGCGGGAAACGCATTTACCTGAAGCCCGCCTGATGGGTGAACTGGCGCGTACCCGGTTTCAATTAACCAATTATGCCGATGCCTGCGAAAAAGGTGGCTGGCTGGAAGCACGGATAAGTAAGGGCGATAATAACAAGTTGCCTGCGAGGCCGGATATCCGCAAAATGTTAGTACCCCTGGGACCAGTGGTAATTTTTGGTGCCAGCAACTTTCCCTTTGCTTTTTCAACCGCTGGTGGCGATACCGCCTGTGCATTTGCTGCAGGATGCCCCGTAATTATAAAGGTACATCCGGCCCATGCTGACACCTCCGAAATGGTGGCTGCTGCTATAATGCGTGCTGCAGAAGAATGTATTATGCCTAAAGGTATTTTTACCCACGTTCATGGCGAAAGCTTTGAGGTGGGCAAGGCGCTGGTAATGCATCCGCATACTAAAGCGGTAGGGTTTACGGGGTCGTATACCGGTGGTAAACAATTGTTCGACTGGGGAAACCAACGCAAAGAGCCTATACCCGTATTTTGTGAAATGGGCAGCGTTAATCCGGTGTTTTTGCTTCCCGAAAAACTTAATTCCAGTGCTGCAGAAATAGCTGCACAGTATGCCGCCTCTATAATTCAGGGCGTGGGCCAGTTTTGCACCAACCCCGGGGTAATTATTGGTTTGGAGGGCGAGGACCTGAAATCATTTATCAACCATTTATCAATTGCCATTCAGCAAGCCCAGCCGGCACAAATGCTACATCCTGGTATTGCTAAGTCATATAACGAAAACAGGCAAAAAGCACTTGCACAAAACGAGGTGCAGTTGGTAGCCGAAGCCTTGGCAGGGCCTGATGAGTTTGATGGTTTGCCCACTGTTGCATCGGCAAGTGGCGAAGCATTTTTAAAAAATCCGGTTTTGCATAAGGAGGTGTTTGGACCATATTCCATTATTGTTCGTTGCAAAAACATAGTAGAAATGTTAACCGTGGTTAAAAACCTGGAAGGTCAACTTACCTGCACCATCATGGCTACCGATAACGATGTGGTAAACAATCTGGAACTGGTAGAAGCAATCAAAAATATCTGCGGCCGCTTTATTATAAATGGTGTACCCACGGGCGTGGAAGTGTGCCTAAGCATGCAGCACGGCGGCCCGTTCCCGGCCTGTACCGATAGCCGTTTTACGGCAGTTGGCGCCGATGGTATTAAACGTTTTGCCCGCCCAATCGCTTTTCAAAACTGGAGCAACCAATTGCTACCCGACGAATTAAAAGATGAAAACCCCCTTGGTATTTGGCGAACGGTGGAGGAATAGCCGATAGCCAATAGCCGATAACAATTAGCCGACAGCCGATAGCCGATAGCCAGTAGCCGATAACCGATAGCCAATAGCCGATAACCAATAGCCAATAGCCAATAGCCGATAGCCGATAGCCGATAGCCATTAGT
>Ga0209181_10004132_pt1 | contig 21856 bp, 19 predicted proteins | sample MAT05_FD_187208 | JGI IMG/M metagenome (GOLD analysis project Ga0209181, IMG submission 187208) | Freshwater microbial communities from Lake Fryxell liftoff mats and glacier meltwater in Antarctica - MAT-05 (SPAdes) (version 2) | ecosystem: Environmental > Aquatic > Freshwater > Ice > Liftoff... | reverse complement strand
CCCTCCTGCTTCGATGTGGACGCGCAACCCAGAGCAGTCGCTAAAACAATGGCGAGCAGAAATGCGGAAATACTTTTAAGTTGTTTCATGGTTTTACCCTCCTGGTGATTAAAAAAAACAAAATTCAGCAATCGCCCCCAATGAATCCAGACAATTCAGAGCGAGCTATTACTGCTTAGCGCAAACTTGTTACGTTCTCTATGCCATGCATTGCCACTTCGACGCGGCGATCCGGCTGTAGGCACGCTATCAGCTCGGCACCCTTCGCACCGCTGCACTCCTTGGATCGAGTGACTGGCTGCGTTGCACCTTTTCCTGCGGTAACGATGCGACCAGCTACAACGCTCTTGCTCACCAGGAATCTCTTGACGGAATTTGCACGTCGCGTGGAGAGCCGCTGGTTGTAGTCGCTGTCGCCCACGCGATCCGCATGACCGGTGACGTAAATGTTGTTGTAACCAGCCTCATTGAGCTGGCGCGACAAGTCCTCTAACAGCACTAATCCTTGCGCGTGTAGCGCCGACTCGTTAAAGACAAACAGCGCATCGGCTGAAACGCTGATTCTGTTCGGAGACGACTGTGCCGCTGGGCCCACTGCCGCTATTGTGGACTGCGCTAAAGGTGGCGCGACAACCACCGGTTCGTCGCTACGCTCACAGGCCTCGTTGCACATCGGCATCCAGTCGCTGTAATGCCAGCACTGCCCGGGGTGCGATTTCGTCACAGGCGTTGCGTTCGCGTCTACTGCGATATCTTGAGCACTCGCAGCTACTGCCACCACAACGCCTGCAATCAACGCGGTGATTTGCAACGCTGACTGCCTGGAGTTCTTCAGCTTAGGCATGGCAAGTATCCCTACGAAGGATGATGAGCATTGGCGGCCAGTTGCGACACTACGTGTCATTGCCAGCGCAGTCCGTGCGGCACGGTACGGAAGTGCATCGTTGCGCCGCAGCGGATTCGCCCTAGCGTCTCAGTCTCAATTATTCACACTGGCCAGCATGGATGCCAGATCATCAGCGTGTTCTTCTTCAACAGCGAGAATGTCTACGAGCATGCGCCGCGTGGTTGTATCGTTCACGCCGAGAAACGCGATCATTTCGCGATAGCTTTCGATGGCGATGCGTTCCGCAATCAGGTCTTCCTTGATCATCGCGTTCAGCGTGTCACCGGCCACATATTCAGCGTGGCTGCGGGCGCTCAGTCCATCGGGCGAAAAGTTGGGTTCCCCGCCCAGTTCGACGATGCGCTTGGCGAGAAGGTCGGCATGCTCCATTTCTTCAGCGGCATGGGCCAAAAATTCGGCTTTGACCGGATCGGAATGGATACCCTTGGCCATGAAGTAATGGCGCTTGTAGCGCAGCACACAGACCAACTCGGTGGCTAACGCCTCATTCAACATCCTGAGCACGGCCTCGCGGTCGGCCGCGTAGCCTTCGGTGACTGCACCTTCTTCGATATTCTTGCGCGCATTTTTGCGCAAGGTCTGGATGTCTGACATCACCGCCGCCGCGCCAGAAACACTTTTATTTACTGACTGGTCCATTTTTCTATCCTTCCGATCATGAGACATATAAACACCTACGCGCTCTAGCGACAGGCGCTAAACCGGCGAATTTCCCCGGATGACTCTAAGCAGAACAACCACAATGGCGACAACCAATAGAATATGGATGAATCCACCAAGGGTGTAGGACGTGACCAGCCCAAGTAGCCAGAGAATCAACAGGACAACAGCAATGGTATAAAGCATGGCGGTATCTCCTTTTAATTAGTGGTTAAACATTTCGCGCGCACAGCGTGCTTTTGCCAGCCTGTGTCGCTAACCGACAACGCGAAAGATATTTCGCTTGTTCCGCGTCGCCGGATACTTTTTTACCGCTGACCGAAGCGCAGCTTGGCGTCGTTCAAGCACTGGTCCTTGGCGTTACCGGCCAAAACATCGCACTTTTCCTTGGCCACCGCATAGTCGGCGTCGTGTTTAGCCGCAGAGGCATCTTTACGCGCCTCGTTGGTTTTCTCCGTCGCTTTCGCATTCGCATCGACCGTTTTGTCAGTTGCTACGGCGTCGGCCTTGGTGGTCTCCATCTGTGCTTTGGCATCGGCGCGCCCGCGGACTTTGGCCGCCTTGGCTTCTTTCACGCAGACATCCTTGTCGTTACCGGCTATGTCGTCACACTTCTGTATGGCGACTGAATATTCGGCATCGGCCTTGGCAACGCGTACGTTGTAGAGAGCTTTGGCAGACGGTTTGTAGTTGGCATCCAACTCCGCGTGGGCAAGGCTTTTCTTGCCTTTCGCTTCTGCCTCGCAAATATCGTTGGCATTGCCGGCAAGCGCACCGCATGCCGCCTTGGCAGTCTTGTAGTCGGCGTCTATGCTTTTGCCCGTGGCCTTGTACTGGTCCTTTGGCATACCTTCAGCCATGGCGCCAGCGCTGAAAGCAAGACCGATTGCCAGCGCTATTGCGCTGATGTTTAGATTTTTCATGATTCTTCCCGATGAATAAGAGAGAGGATTAGCACTACGAGTTGGCGATGTCTTTTTGTAGATTCTGCCAGTCAGACAGTTGCTTTTCAGCTTCATCCTTGCTGACGCCGTATAGCTCCTGAATCTTGCCGGCGAGATGTTCCCGCTTGCCGGCAATCACATCCAGATGGTCATCAGTGAGCTTGCCCCACTGCTGCTTGACGTTGCCTTTGACTTGCTTCCAATTGCCTTCAATTCGATCCCAGTTCATTTTCATTCCTTTCAATCAGTATTCACGTGACGATCAGTCGTCACAATCATGTACAGAGAGCAAGACGCTTGCCCTGTTTGACTCTCAATGTCAGGTTATGCCGACTGTGATTCTCTTTCCGTCTGATACCGCACATAAGTGCCCGATTGCTTGAGTTGATCGTTGCAATCTGGTGAGGGCACAGCTTCCCTATGCCTCCCAGAGATCATCTTCGGACATATCTGAAAACGCGAAACGACGGGCTGCCTCCTCCCAATCGACAATCGACCACCACGCTTTCAGATAGTCGGCGCGACGACTTTCATATTTAAGGTAGTAAGCATGTTCCCAGACGTCGTTCAGCAACAGCGGCAGGTCGCCTTGCATCATGGGGTTGTCGTGGCCGGCTGTGGTAATCACGGCTAGCTTGTCGCCATCCTGCTTGGTTCGTACCAGCCAAACCCACCCTGACCCGAACACTTTGCCACCTTCCCCTTCGAATCGCGCCTTGAAATCCGCGACCGAGCCAAAGTCGCGTATAAGCGCTTCGAGCAGCAATCCTTTAGGTTCGTTGGGCGTAGGGGTTTTAGCCTTCACAACCGGCGACATCGCGCGCCAGAACATGCTGTGGTTAACGTGTCCGCCAGCATTGCTGTGTACTGCGGTTCTGATTTCCTCTGGCACTTTGTTGAGGTTGCACAACAACCACAAGGCCGAGAACTTGCCTAGTTCCGGGAAGTTCTTCAACGCCGCATTCAGTTTGTCGACATAGCCGCCATGGTGAATATCGTGATGCAGGGTCATGGTGCGCACGTCTATGCAGGGTTCCAGTGCGGCATAGTCATAATCGAGCGACGGCAGTTGATGCTTGGTCAACGTTTGCTCCAGAGAGCGTAAGTCTTCATGAGTTAATTGATTCATGGAATATCTCCTGATAGTAAATTTAGATTTCTATTGGCCCAACAGTTCGCCGAGTTTTTTGAGCGACTCGACCCGGTCACAAATTACTTTGACTATGGCCACCAGGGGCCCACCGAGTAAGAGCCCCCACACACCCCACAACCACGCAAAAAATAGTAAGGCAATGAACAGCACCGCGGCATTCACACGCGCGAATCGGCTTTGCAGCCATGTCATGAACAAGGACCCGATGGCGCCAGCCACCAACAACGACACGCCAGCGACCGCCAGAGCGCGAACTAGCGAGTCGAACTGCAGAAACGCCGCAACACCACTGAAAAGCGCCGTTAGCACCGGTCCCAGGTAGGGAATGAAGTGCAAGACGCCAGCGGCAACCCCCCAAACGCCGGCCTGCTCCAAGCCCAACGCCTTGAACGCCAGCCAGGTGCATACGGCGACCAGTGCGTTCGAGGTCAGCATGACGAACAAATAGCGCTGGATTTGCACGTCAACTTCGTCGAGTATGCGTACCGCGTCTTTTTTCTGAGTCAGCGTCGGCCCGACCAGGCTCACAAGTTTGCGGCGGAAATGCGAGCCGGAGGCGAGCAGAAAATACGTCAGCATCAGCACCATCGGCATTTGTGCGGCGACGGTAAATAGCAGAGCAGATTGGGCGAGCGCGTAGTCACGCAACCAAGCACTGGGCTCGGAAGCTTTCACCGCCATCACGCGGGTGCCAACCTTGGCGCCGGCATCAGTGGCCGCACCTTGAATCTCGTTAGCGGCTTCCTGCATGTTTTGCAAGGCGGTTGGGCTGCCGGTGCGCGCGGCGCTTAGGTTTTGCCGTAGCTTGCGGGCGGCGTGTGGAAACTGCTCTATCATCGTCGTCGCCTCGTCGCGCAAGGAAAACGCGATCCAGGACAAGCTGCCGACCAGCACCGCCATAATCAATGTCGCCGCCAGCGGGCTGGGAAGATGCCGCGCTTGTAGCCAAACCAACACCGGCCTCAGCGCATAGCTGGCAAGTATGCCGAGCAGCAATGGCACGAAAAAAGCGCGTGCCAAATAGAGCGCAGCGACAACTGCAATAGCGCACATTATGCCGACCGCCACACTCAGCTGCGACAGGCGCGCGGCTTGTGTGGCAACTTCGGTCGGCGCCGCCGCAGTGTCGGGCTCCGACTCAATGGCATCAGCGGCATCCGCACCAGCGTCTGTAGCGGCAATTCCATTCGTGCCGACTGAGCGGGCCGCGTCATTCATTATTGCCACCTAAATGGCTACAGACCCATCAATAGCGCCGCATCACGCCGTTGTCGATCTGCACACGATCACCCACCCGCAGATCGGCGTTGCTCTCCTGCGTAAATGATTGATGGGAACCATCGCTCATGCGGATGGTGAATTTGTAGGCATCGGATTGCTGGCGGTTGCGCTTCTCCAGCTGGTGTCCGACATAACCGCCGCCGACTGCCCCAGCCACCGTCGCTGCCGTATTGCCTCTGCCCGCACCCACTTGGTTGCCAACAACGCCGCCCACCACCGCGCCTGCAAGCGTGCCGAGCCCTATCTCGTTGTTGCCGCTATCCTGCCTCACCAAATCGATGGACTGCACCACGCCATAGGTCGTGTAAGTGCCTGAACTGCTGGAGCGCGGATACGCTGTATCGGAATTGTACGTATTGGAGGGAGCGTCCATTGTCCCGCAGGCGCCTAGCGTCAGCAAGGAAGCCAAACCGAACACTGATCCGAATTTATTGATGGTCGTCATGATGTATCTCCTGTAGAGGTAAATGCCGTACGATTTCAGCGAAGAAGCCAGCCACCAGTCCGAATGGAAAAATGGGCGGCCTGCCGCACTATTTTTTGATACTCATTTCATTGCTGACACTGCTCACACCTTCAACGCTGCGGACAACTTCGAGGGCGCGGTCGATCTGGCTCTGGTTGTTTACGAAGCCGCTGAGTTGAACTTCACCTTTGCGCGTGACAACCGCGATGTCGGCGCTCTTGACGTACTTGTCGGAAATCAAGGCAGTCTTGACCTTGGCTGTGACAATCCCGTCATCGAGCTTGTTGCCTACCGTGGTCGCTTCGCCCTTGAGGGCCAGTTTGTTGTCGATTTCTTTGACACCCGCCACCCCGCGCGTGACCGCAATCGCGCGATCCACTTGTGCCTGGTTGTCCACAAAGCCGCTTAGCTGAACCTCCCCTTTACGGGTTTCAACCTGAAGATCAAAACTCTTGATATCCGGGTCGGAAAGTAAGGCGGATTTGGTGCTGGCGGTAACCACGCTGTCGTCAATCTGCGTTCCCACCGTCGTTTTCGGTGGCGGCGTTTCATTCGCCATCTGAGCCTTCTCACAGCCGGCGATAAAGACCGTCACCAATCCTGCGAGCGTTGTACTCACAACAAGTGATCTGAGACGGGTTTTCATTTGGAAGGTTCTCCGTAAAGATGGTTGGGAAGCTATGTCGCTGCATGCGAACTTCCTCCTATTTCCGACGATTCTCCGTACGCTGGCGCACGTAGAGCTAAAGTTGAGTGTGCTTTTGTCGCTGCGGCTTAACGCCATTCCATGATGGGGGAGACTTTTAGCAACAAACAGCGGCTTGGGTACGCCAGCGCACAGACTGCATCGATGAGGAGGGTGATATTTGTTTGATGGTAGGGTAGGTGATGGGTAAGTGGTTGGTAAGTGATGGGTGAGTGTCGTGAATGCTGGGACACTTAATAGGTCAACTAAAACTTGAGGCACAACATGAAATATTTAAAATTACTTAGTGCGATCTTGGCGATGCTGAGCGCTGCATTTTTGGCGCCCAGCGCGAACGCCAGTGGCGACGAGTCAGTCCAGACCGCGAATGGCGTGTCTTATGTGTCTGGCGGCGTGGGCACGGCATCGATAGATCGGCTCAGCGCGATGGCCCGGGACTTCAATATCAAACTCGTCTTCGCGCTCACTTCCGGCGCCTACCTGAGCAGCGTCAAGGTCACAATTGCCGACGCCTCGGGAAAAGTACTGGTCGACGCCACGTCGACAGGGCCGTTGCTGTTGGCGAAGTTGCCGGCGGGGAGTTATAAAATCGCCGCAAACTTTAATGGCAAGATCGAAATGCGCAGCGTGGTCGTCGGCGCTGAAAAGCTCAAGACCATAGATTTTCGTTGGACTGCTGAGTAAGGTTGCGCGGCCTGGCAGCGTTCAGCTTTAATACCGGGGCGGTCGTCCATGCTCATGGATGCAGACAGTTCAGTCGATTCCAACGCCGCTGCCGGCATAGCGGAAGACATGCGCGAGATTCAACATCAGGCGCTTGTACTTGAAACCGGCGCGCTGCAGAGCGCCATCTTCAACAGCGCTAATTTCTCGAGCATCGCAACGGACGCCAAGGGTGTCATTCAGATATTCAACGTCGGCGCGGAACGCATGCTGGGCTACGCCGCCGATGACGTGCTGAACAAGATCACCCCCGCTGACATTTCCGATCCGCAGGAATTAATCGCCCGCGCCAGGGCGCTAAGCGCCGAGCTATCCAAACCCATCACACCAGGCTTCGAAGCCTTGGTGTTCAAGGCCTCACGCGGCATTGAGGACATCTACGAGCTGACCTACATTCGTAAGGACGGCAGCCGCTTCCCGGCGGTGGTGTCGGTCACGGCCTTGCGCGATGCGCACGGTGAAATCATTGGCTACCTCTTGATCGGCACCGACAACACGGCGCGCAAGAAGATCGAAGCCGAGCAGAAGCAGCTCAGTCAGCGCCTGCGTGACCATCAGTTCTACACGCGCTCGCTTTTCGAATCGAACGTCGACGCACTGATGACCACCGACGAATCCGGCATCATTACCGACGTCAATAAGCAGATGGAAGCGCTTACCGGTTGCACGCGTGACGAGTTGATCGGCGCGCCGTTCAAGAATTACTTCACGGACCCGGAGCGCGCCGAAGCCGGCATCAACCTGGTGCTGAGCGAAAAGAAAGTAACCAACTACGAACTCACTGCGCGCGCGCGAGACGGTACCGAAACTGTCGTGTCCTACAACGCAGCCACCCTCTACGATCGGGACAGGCGCTTGCAAGGCGTGTTCGCCGCCGCGCGCGACATTACCGAGCGCAAACAAGCCGAGGAGCAGATACACAAGTTGGCGTCTTATGACTCGTTAACGCAGCTACCCAATCGCCGCCTGCTCAACGACCGCTTGGGCCAGACCATGGCTGCCAGCAAGCGCAGCTCGCGCTATGGCGCCCTGATGTTCCTGGATCTGGACAATTTCAAATCACTCAATGATACCCATGGGCATTCTGTCGGGGATGCACTGCTGATAGAGGTGGCAAATCGACTCAGAAGCACAGTACGTGAGGTGGACACCATCGCGCGCTTTGGCGGCGATGAATTTGTGGTGATACTCACCGACCTGGGTGTGAACAAGGCCGAATCAACCACCCAGTCCGGCATAGTCGCGGAGAAAGTCCGCGCCATTCTGGGCAAACCCTATGTCCTCAAGTTCAAGCGCGAAGGCGAAGCGGAAGTAAGCGTCGAGCATCATTGCACCTCGAGTATCGGCGTGGCGCTATTCCTCAAACAAGAGGCCAGCAAAGAAGAAATCGTCAGGCGGGCAGATTTGGCGATGTATCAAGCCAAAGAGGCCGGCGGCAATTTGATACGCTTTTTCGACGCCTAAGCAACGAGGGATTTTGCCGCTGGCGCTTCAGCACTACTAACATCAGCGCAAGCATGAGCACGACGGCGTCATGTGCTCTCCCGTACAGACTGGCACAGTAAATAAGCTGACGCTGTCAGCATAATCGAGCATTGGGCTTTTCCCTGGCTGAATACTGAAAGTGAGCGGAAAGTGAGATGAAATCCGTCCGTCCTCCCATCGTACACATGCCCGCCAAAGCGCCAACCGGCATCGCCGGTTTCGATGAAATCACCGGCGGCGGCTTGCCACAGGGCCGCACGACGCTACTGATAGGTGGGCCAGGCTCCGGCAAGACCATCTTCGCGCTGCAATTCCTCGTTCATGGCGCGCAGGAGTGCAAAGAGCCCGGCATCTTTGTCGCTTTTGAAGAGAGCGCCGAGCGCATTCTCGCCAATGCCGCGAGCTTCGGCTGGAAGCTCGCGGAGTTGCGACGAAAAAAGCTGTTCTTTCTGGACGCCCGGCCTATGCCGGATTTGCTCCAGGCTGGGGATTTCGATCTGAGTGGGATGTTGGCAGTGCTGGAAGCTCAGACCAAGGAAATGGGGGCGCGGCGCATTGTCTTCGATGCCCTGAATATCCTGTTGGCGCTGCTGCCCGACGAAGCGGCAAAAAGGCGGGAGATCTACCGGCTGCATGATTGGTTGCTGGCGCGCAGACTGACCGGCCTCATCACCTTGCAGGCTGGCGGCGATGAGACGGGCGCCATCAGCCCGCAGCCATTCGGCTTCATGCAATTCATGGTGGACTGCGCCGTGATCCTCAACCACAGCGTGGTGCAAGGGGTGTCGCAACGCAATCTGCGCGTGCAAAAATATCGCGGGTCCAGCTTCGACGAGGATGAGTCGCCTTTCCTGATCGGCAAAAACGGACTTGAAGTCGCCGTCGCACGCACCCCCGGCCGAATGAACACCAAGGTAAGTAACGAGCGCATTTCCAGCGGCGTGGAGCGCCTCGATACCATGCTGGGTGGCGGCTACTACCGGGGCGCCAGCGTGCTGATCACCGGCTCCCCCGGCACCGCCAAGACCACCTTGAGCGGTGCCTTCGCCGAGGCCGCCTGTCGGCGCGGCGAGCGCACCCTCTTCGTGAGTTTTGATTCGGAATACGCCGAGGTGATCCGCAATCTGGACTCAGTTGGCATCCGGCTGGATCGCTACATAAAGAACGGCTGCTTGCGCATGATCCCCGCCCGCACCATCACCGGCAGCGCGGAACTTTACCTGGGGCGCATCAAGACGCTGGCGACGGAACATCGCGCTCGTTGCCTGGTAATCGATCCGGTGTCCACGTGGTCAAAATCCCGCAATGACCTGACCGCGCGTAGCGTGGCGGAACGTTTGATCGACTGGTCGAAAGCGGTTGGCATCACCCTGGTGTGCACCAGACTGCTCGACGAGATGCTGAGTCACACCGAAGGCAGTTCACCGCTGAATATCTCGTCGCCACATCTCTCGTCGCTGCATCTTTCGACACTTGCGGACACCTGGATCCACCTCAGCTACCTAGTGCAGGCCGGCGAGCGCAACCGTGGCTTATCCATCATCAAGTCGCGCGGCACGGCGCATTCCAACCAGGTGCGAGAGCTGATTCTCAGTGATACCGGCGTGACGCTGGCCGACACCTACACGGCGGGAGGCGAGGTGCTGATGGGCACGCTGCGCTGGGAAAAGGAACGCGCCGAGCGCGTTGCGACCGAGGTCGCCGAGGGCGCCGGCAAGCTCAAGCGCATCAGACTTGATGCCGAAGAGGCCGAGCTTGAGGTGCGCCTGAAGTCGCTGCAGGTTGAACTCGTGGCGAAGCAGCTCGAGAAGGCGTTGTTGGTGCGGACGACGCAGAGTCACGAAGGAAAATTGACGCGCGAGCGCGCCCAGATGAAGGAATTGCGCGGCGCCGATGCGGCGAAACCGGGGCGCAAGAAGTCGCCATGAGGCAAGCTGAATTATTCAAATTCCGCCTTTATGTTGCTGGCGACGCCTTAAACTCTGCGCAGGCGATTACCAACCTGAATGCCTTGTGCCGGTCGCATCTGCCGGATCGGCATACGATCGAAATCGTGGATGTATTTCGCGACCCGAAGCGTGCGCTGGCCGACGGCATCTTCATGACACCAACGCTGGTCAAGCTCGCCCCCTCCCCCGAGCGAAGAATTGTCGGCACACTCAGCCAGACGCAAACCGTGTTGCAAACATTGGGGCTCGAAGGCCTTGCCCCATGAATCCGCAACCATCACGCCTACCGGGCGACGCTAATGAGGAAACTGCGGCGCTAATCGAGACGCTGCACGAAAACGCGCATCGCCTGGAGGACCTGACGGCAGGTGAAGTGGATACGGTAACTGACCGTCGCGGGCGGATGTTTTTGCTACGGCGCTCCCAGGATCACTTACGTATCAGCGAATCCGCCAAGCAAGCCGCCATCCTCAACGCGCTACCTGCACACATCGCGTTGCTCGACACGCAAGGGGTCATCGTCTCGGCGAACAACGCGTGGCGGCAATTTGCCAACGAGAACGCACTCGAGAGCCCAGCGTGTGGGATCGGTCTCAATTACCTCGAAATTTGCCGTAGCGCCCTGGGCGATGAGGCCTCCCAGGCGCATCAGACCGCCGCCGGTATCCGCTCGGTGATGTCTGGCGAGGTCAAGCAGTTTTCCATGGAATATCCCTGTCATTCGCCAACAGAGCAACGCTGGTTCCTGATGACGGCGACGCCTCTGGCTGATAACTATCCCGATGGCGTCGTCGTGATGCACCTGAACATTACGGAACGCAAGAACGTGGCGAGTAGGCTCGCCTATCTCAATCGCGTGTATGCCATGCTGAGCGGCATCAATACGCTGATCGTTCGCGTACATGATCGTGACGCCTTGTTTAAAGAGGCGTGCCGGGTCGCGATCGAGGCGGGCCGGTTCCGCATGGCCATGATAGGCACGGTGGATAGAAGCACGATGCGGATTGTCCCGGTCGCCATGGCAGGCAAGGATGAGGAGCTCGTGGTCGCCATAAAAAGTATTTTGTCATCGGGTGACCTTTCTTCTAGCACGATGGTTGCGCGTGCCCTCAGGGGGAAAGCACCCATCGTCTCCAACGATTCACAAAGCGACCCTCAGGTTCTGTTCGGCAGGAAATACGCCGAACTCGGCGTCCGTTCCATAGTGATTTTGCCGCTGATTGTCTCGGATGAAGCGGTAGGCGCGCTAGCACTGTATGCCGGTGAGCGGGGCGCCTTCCACGAAGAAGAGATGAAACTGTTGAAGGACATGGCCAGCGACATCGCATTCGCTGTTGATCACATCGGCAAGCAGCAGCGGCTGGATTACCTCGCCTACTACGATGCACTGACCGGACTCGCGAACCGCAGTCTGTTTCTCGATCGGATAGCCCAGTACCTGCACAGCGCGGTCAGCGGCGGACACCAACTGGCCCTGTTCCTAATCGATTTGGAGCGATTCAAGAACATCAACGACAGCCTGGGCCAGCCGGCCGGCGACGAACTCTTGAAACAGATGGCGGCGTGGCTGACGCGCAACGCGGGTGACGCCAACCTCGTGGCGCGACTCGGTACGGACCATTTTGGCGTGGTGATGCCTGAGGTAAAGCAAGGCGGCGACGTGGTGCGGCTGCTCGAAAAAATGATAGGCACTTTTCTTGAGCATCCATTCCGCCTGAATGACGCGGTGTTTCGCGTCGCCGCCAAAGTTGGCATTGCGCAATTTCCCGACGATGGCGGCGATGCCGACACCTTGTTCCGGCACGCCGAGGCGGCGCTCAAAATGGCCAAAGCGAAGGGCGATCGCTACCTGTTTTACACGCCCAGGATGACCGCAATGGTGGCCGGTAAGCTCAGCTTGGAAAATCAACTGCGCCAGGCAATCGATGAAGAAGAATTCGTGCTTTATTACCAGCCCAAGGTCAACCTCGTGAGCGGCAATCTTACCGGCGCCGAGGCGCTGATCCGCTGGAATGATCCGCGCACGGGCCTGGTGCCGCCAGGCCATTTCATTCCTATCCTGGAAGAAACAGGATTGATCTATGAGGTTGGGCGTTGGGCGCTGCGCAAAGCCCTCGACGATTACCTGCGCTGGCGCGCTGCGGGTTTGGCTGTGGTACGAATCGCGGTCAATGTTTCCCCGCTGCAACTGCGCCATCGAGGCTTCGTCGCCGAAATCCTGCAACTAATCAGTAGCGACGCAGCAGCGGTGGGCGGACTGGAACTGGAGATTACCGAAAGCCTGATTATGGCGGACGTCAAGCACAGTATCGCAAGCCTGCAGGCGATACGTGCGATGGGGCTGACAATCGCCATCGACGACTTCGGCACCGGCTTCTCCTCATTGAACTACCTCGCCAAGCTGCCGGTGGACACACTGAAAATAGACCGCTCGTTTGTGATCGACATGACTGCCGGGCCGGAGGGATTGGCGCTGGTGTCCACCGTTATCGACCTGGCGCATTCGTTGAAGCTTAATGTGGTGGCAGAGGGCGTCGAAACCGAGGAGCAATCGCGACTGCTACGCTTGCTGAACTGCGACGAAATGCAGGGCTTCTTATTCAGCAAACCAGTCCCAAGCGATATCTTCGAAGCCAGATTCCTGACACCGCCAGCCGGTGGATGACGAACCATGATGCCCATATTGATCCCGCTTACGCGGTTCTCCGAACGGGAAACACCGACCGACGCAGCCGCTGTCGCGAGCGCATTGGGGCACGTAGGCATCACCAGATGAACCCGCAAAACTCACCCCCTCCTGGCGAGGCTAATGCGGAAACGGCCGCGCTAGTCGAAGCGCTGCACGAGAACGCGCAACGTCTGGAGGAATTGACGGCAGGCGAAGTGGATACCGTGACAGATCGTCGCGGGCGGACTTTGCTATTGCGGCGTGCCCAGGACCATCTGCGTCGCAACGAAGCAGTCAAACAGTCTGCCATTCTCAATTCGCTGCCGGCGCGTATTGCTTTGTTGGATGCACAGGGATGCGTCATTTCAGCAAATGAGGCATGGCAGCACTTTGCCGGCGCGCACGTACACGAGGGCGCCCAACCGGCCATAGGCGTCAACTATCTTAATATTTGCGACAGTTCGGGCGGTGAAGACGCAACCCAGGCCCAACAGGTGGCTGCCGGCATACGCACGGTGCTGGATGGCGGCGTAAAGCGTTTTTCGCTGGAATATTCCTGCTACACACCCACGGAGCAGCGCTGGTTTATATTACACATAACGCCGCTGGCGGGTAGCCATCCGCATGGCGCGGTGGTCATGCATCTGGATATCACAGCCGAGAAGCAGGCGGAGGATTTGCTGCACATCAGCGAGTTGCGCTTCCGCCAGATGGCGGAGAGCACACGCGATGTTTTCTTTCTCATTGATGCGGAGAGCAATCGCACCTTGTACGTCAGCCCGGCCTACGAAGATACCTGGGGGCGAACTTGCGAAAGCCTTTACGCCGAACCGGACTCCTGGATAGAAGCGATGCACCCGGATGACCAGGCTTCGGCGTACCAGAAACATGGCAAAGGCACGCTGACGGAGTCCTTCGAAGACCATTACCGCATTGTGCGGCCGGACGGCTCAATACGCTGGATCGAGGCACGCGGCTTTCCGGTTCGCGACGATACTGGAAAGACCGTACGAATCGCTGGCGTCGCCAAGGACATCACCGAACGCAAGCGTGCCGATAGCGCTTTGCGCGAAAGCGACAGCCGACTTACGGCGGTCTTTCATGGCAGTCCGATAAGCATCATGGTGAGTCGCGTCGCGGACGGCAAGATACTCGAAGCCAACGACGAAGCTCTGCGCTTGTACGGGTACACGCGTGATGAGCTGATCGGCCGCACGGTGATCGAGCTGGGCATCTATTGCGACCCGGACCGGCGCAGCGAACTGTTGGCGCAACTGGCCGAACGGGGGCAAGTGCAACGCTTTGAGGTCGACTTCCGCAACCGCCTAGGCTTGGTCGGCAAGCTGGAGCTGAGCGGGCGGGTGATCGAACTGCAAGGTGAGCAATGTCTGGTCGCGATGCTGGTGGACATTACCGAACGCAAGCGCTTGGAAGAGATGCATTTGCAAGCGCAGAAGCTGGAGTCGCTGGGCACTCTGGCCGGAGGCATTGCGCACGACTTCAACAATATACTCGCAGCGATCCGGGGCAACGCCGATCTGGCCGCCCAAGACCTCGGGCCGGATCACCTCGCGGCCGAGAGTCTGAGGGAAATCCGTAAGGCCTGCGAGCGGGCGAGCGAACTGGTGCGCCGGATCATGACCTTCGGCCGCCCGAGGGAAAAGCAGGATGAGGCGGTCGATTTGGGCGCGGTCGTAGACGAGGTGCGGAAATTACTCCGCTCTACGCTCCCTGCGGGCATTTCCTTGACGACGAATTTCGCCAAGGATACGCCCCACGTCTTGGCCGATGCGGGGCAGATCCACGAGGTGATCGTCAATCTCACCACCAACGCCGCCTACGCCATCGGCCCACGCGCGGGCTCGATTGAATACCGCCTGGAGCCGGTGCAGATTGAGGAAGATTTCGTACCCGCCATTGCCGGCCTAAACATCGGGCGCTATGCGCGCTTGACGGTGACCGACAGCGGCTGCGGTATGGAGCCTGCCATACAGGCGCGTATCTTCGATGTCTTCTACACCACCAAGCCCATAGGCGAAGGAACGGGGCTAGGGCTTTCGATGGTGCATGGGACCATGAGAAGCCACGGCGGCTGCGTGACCTTGGAGAGCAGCCCCGGCAACGGATCGAGCTTTGCACTGTATTTCCCCGCAGCCGCGGTGCAAGCACCAGCGCAATTGGGAGACGTTCCCGCACCGCCCGTCCGCGCCGCCGGGCGACGGGTACTGTATGTGGACGATGAAGAAGCGCTGATATACCTTGCCAACCGGGTGCTCACGCGCATCGGCCATCATGTCAGCAGTTTCACCGATCCTGTCGAGGCACTGGCAAGCTTCCGCGCGCATCCGCAAGACTTTGACATCGTGGTGACGGACCTGTCCATGCCACGCATGTCCGGTCTGGAGTTCTCACGTGAAGTGCTGGCCGTTCGGCCAGACATACCGGTGCTGATGACGACCGGCTATATAAGAGATGAGGACGAGGAGGACGCGCGCGCCGTGGGCGTTCGTGAACTCATACTCAAGCCGTCGACCATGAATGATTTGGGCAACACGCTAGACCGACTGTTTCGCGAGGTGGCGGCGGGCGAGTAAGTGCGGCGGGCGGAGTTCGCGGCACAAGCCGCTAGGGTGCCCTCATTCGGTTGCCGCAAAATCCAGTGCCATGTCCAGCGCAGCCATGAGTTCTTGGACTTTGATCGGCTTGGTGAGATAACAGAAAAATCCCGCCTCCAGACCTTTTTTGATGTCATGGGGCATGGCATTGGCGCTGATGGCCAGCACCGGAATATGCGCAGTTGCCGGATCGTCACGCAGAATTTTCAGTGCCTGGATACCGCTGATTCCAGGCAGATTGATGTCCATCAGGATCACCTCGGGCCGATGGATGCGCGCCTGCGCGATGCCGCGCGTGCCATCACCCGCACTCAACAAACGCATATCGGGACGACGTGCGATGAGTTGCTCGACCAACTGCATATTGGCCCGATTGTCTTCCACATACAGCACGGTGCGCAGCGCTGCGACATGCTGATCACGCGCCGGCATGGGCGCAAGCGCTTCGTCTGTCTCTATCGTCGATAGGGGTTCGACTGCCGAGTTCAGTTCGATCCAAAAAACACTACCCACCCCGACCGTGCTGTCTACGCCAATTTCACCACCCATCAACTCGACCAGACGCTTGCACACCACCAACCCTATACCGGTGCCTTCCTCGGCGCCGGCTGCTTGTCCCAGCCGATTGAAGGGCTGGAACAGTTGTTCAATTTCTTCCGCTGACAATCCTTCGCCGGTGTCCTCCACACAAATGCGTATGTGTCCCGCTGATGTCGCGCTGTAGGTCACTTCAACCGATCCGCTTACACGGTTATATTTGATCGCGTTGCTAAGCAGATTGACAAGCACCTGCTTCACGCGAGTGCGATCGGCGTTCACAAAGTACGCGCTATCAAACTGAGGGAAGCTCATGCGTATGGCACTTTTTTTTGCCTGTGGTTCGATCATGGCTTGGCAATCGAGCAGCACTTCGAGCAAGGACATGGGTTCCAGCGACAGCGACAGTTTGCCGGACTCGATCAAGGCAAGATCGAGAATTTCGTTGATTAGCTCCAGCAGATACCAGCCGGCCTGAAGTATCTGGTCTATGCCGGATTTCTGGGCCGGGGTAGGCGCAGGCAAACCGGTATCGATCAACTGGGCAAAACCGAGAATTGCATTGAGCGGGGAGCGCAACTCATGGCTCATGCTGGAAAGGAAATCCGATTTAGCCAGGTTGGCTTTTTCCGCCAACACCTTGGCGCTCTCCAGCTCGACATTCTTTTCCTGTAGCGCCTGATCCAGACGTTTGCGTTCGGTGATGTCGCGCGCAGCGGCAAACACGCCCTGCAAGCGCCTGTCGCGGTCGTAGAAGGTGGTGGCGTTGTAGGACACCACCGTTTCCTTACCGTCCCGGGTGCGCGCCGTCAGCTCGTAGTCGGTCACCTTTCTTTCGCTCAGCACCAGCTTGATGCCGGCTTCGGCGCGCTCCGGGTCGGTGAAGTAATTCTTGAACGGCGCGCCGATCAACTCATCGCGCGTGCAACCGGTGAGCGCTTCCATCTGCTTATTGACGTCGGTGATGATGCCGGACGGATCAGTCGTCATCAGTGCGTCGATGTTGGATTCGATGAGTGAGCGCGTGTAGAACTGCTGGTCGCGCAGACGCTGATCGAGCTTTTTCTGCTCTTCCTCGATCTGCTTGCGCGCGGTGTTGTCGGTACCGATCAACAGGTAGCCGATAATGGCATTTTGCACATCACGCAGCGCGGTGACCGACACCACCGCCGGGAAGCGGCTGCCATCCTTGCGGATGTAGGTCAGCTCGTAGATGTCCTCAATGCCGCGCGAAGCCTTGAACACCAAGGCTTCGAAGCCCGGCGTAATCGGCGTGCCGAGTTCGACACTCAAGGCCTTGGCACGCCCGATCACTTCCTGTGGATCGGAAATGTCGGCAGGCGTGATCTTGTTCATCACTTCGGCGGCCGTATAGCCCAGCATGCGCTCGGCGCCGACGTTGAATATCTGAATCACGCCCTTGGCGTCGGTGGCGATACTCGAAAAGTTCGCGCTGTTGAAAATCGCACTCTGCAGGGCGCCCGCCTTGAGCAGCGCCTCTTCGGCCTGCTTGCGCGCGGTGTTGTCGGTACCGATCAACAGGTAGCCGATAATGGCCTTTTGCACATCACGCAGCGCCGTGACCGACACCACCGCCGGGAAGCGGCTGCCATCCTTGCGGATGTAGGTCAGCTCGTAGATGTCCTCAATGCCGCGCGAAGCCTTGAACACCAAGGCTTCGAAGCCCGGCGTAATCGGCGTGCCAAGTTCGAGGCTCAAAGCTTCGGCGCGCGCGATGACTTCCTGCGGATCAGAAATGTCGGCTGGCGTGATCTTGTTCATCACTTCGGCGGCGGTGTAGCCGAGCATACGCTCGGCGCCGACGTTAAATAGTTGTATGACGCCCTTCTCGTCCGTGGCGATACTCGAAAAGTTGGCGCTATTGAGGATCGCGTTCTGCAAGGCTCCGGTTTTTAGCAGGGCCTCCTGGCGCCTGACTTCGGTGATGACCTCAGCCGTACGGACGTCGTCGGAAATGGCGGATGGCGGATTTTGTTCAGGCACTGCCGACCTCCGGGTATAGCGTGAGTATTCAGTATGGCATGCGCGAATGCTTGCTTCCCGTCGCGCGTTAAGGGGCGACTGTAGATGAGCCTTGGCGGTGGCGTACATCAGACAGCAGGCGGCTCATTTCTTTCTTGACCACGGCATAGCACTCGCAGGCGCGAGACTCCAGTCCAGACCGATCCAGAACCGTGATGTGGCCGCGACGGTAGCGTATATAGCCTTCTCTCTGCAATTTTCCGGCGACTTCCGTGATGCCTTCGCGACGCACGCCAAGCATGCTGGCGATCAATTCCTGCGTCATGACCAGCTCAGTTGTGGGGACGCGATCTAGCGTCAACAACAGCCAGCGACACAGTTGCTGTTCGACAGTATGGTGACGATTGCAGGCCGCTGTCTGCGCCATCTGCGTCAGCAGCGCCTGGGTATAGCGCAGCATGAGTTGCTGCATAGAGCCGCCGCGATTGAATTCCTGTTTCATCAAGCGCGCCGCCAGCCGGTAAGCGTGGCCCGCAGTCTGCACCACCGCTGAGCTGGGCGTGGTCTCGCCGCCCATGAATAGCGCAATACCCACTACACCTTCATTACCCACCCCGGCGGTTTCAGCCGATGCGCCAGACGCCATGACATAGTGCAGCGAGACGATCGCGGTCGTGGGGAAATAGGCGTGCTGCAACTGCGTGTCGGGTTCATAGAGGACTTCACCGAGTTGCAGCGGCACCAGTTCGAGATGCGCAGCCAGCCGCTCGAATTCCGCTGCGGGCAAGGCAGCGAGAAGGTGGTTTTGATTCGGGTTATGGGCTAGGGACATTGCTAAGTGTGGAGATTTTGCGTTCTGTTTTTAACTTCTATTTATTTGCGGTTAGTTCCACGCCGATGCCGCGGTAACCGATAAAGCGGCAGGACTCGCTGAACATCGGCTCCCCACTGACACGAAACTGTTGTGTCGAGCCATCGCCATTGACACGGCTGAAAATAAAATCGAGGAAGGGTTGACGGGCGGCGATGGTGGCCCGCAGGGCCTCCCGCTCCACCTCATTCCAGCCTGCCAACTGCGCCCCACCTATATTTCCCGCGACATTTCCTGAAAAGCTATCTACCTGAATGCCGAGCATTTCCAGTACCGGACCGGAAACCTTGGTGAAGTTGCCGTTTTCGTCCTGCTCCCAATACCAGTCCGACGCCAGCTCGGTCAGGCTGCGATAGCGCGATTCGCTTTCGCGCAGTTCGGCGGTGCGTTCCTGCACCGTCTGTTCCAGCAGCTTGTTGTAGTGCTCGAGTTTTTTGTAAAGCAGCCGCACTTCCAGCATGTTGTGGATGCGCGTCTTCACTTCTACCAAATCGAACGGCTTGCTGATGAAGTCCTTGGCGCCGGCCTGCAAGGCACGCAGCTTGTGGCCCGGTTGGGCAGTCAGCACAATCACCGGTAGATAGCTGTCCGCATCGTTGGTCTTGAGCCCTTCCATCACCTGGAAGCCGTCCATGCCAGGCATTTGCAAATCGAGCAGGATTAGGTCGTAACGGTTCTTGCGATGCAAGGTACAAACTTCCTGCGAATTCATGGTGGCGGAAACGCTGGTGTAGCCGCCTTCACTCAACAATTGCTCAAGCAACTGCACATTGCTTTCCTGGTCGTCAACAATCAGGATGCTGGCGCTAAAAATATCGGTAGGGTTAATCGTCATAACTTTTTCACCTGGGTGGCGTCGGCGACGCCTGTTTCTGCAAATCTCAATGCCACGTCCAGAGTATCCATGAATTCGTTTACTTTGATCGGCTTGGTGAGATAACGGAAGAATCCTGCTTCCAGCCCTTTTTCAATATCGTGGTGCATGGCATTGGCGCTGAGCGCCACCACCGGGATGTGCTTTGTTGCCGGATCTTCAGCCAGAATTTTCAGCGCCTTGATGCCGCTGATGCCCGGCAGATTGATATCCATCAGAATCACATCCGGCTGCGAGGCACGTGCAATCTCGATGCCATGCAGACCGTCCCTGGCGCTCAACAAGCGTATATCGGGCCGGCGCGCGATGAGATCTTCGACCAGCATCAAATTCGCCGGGTTGTCCTCCACATAAAGCAGGGTGCGCAAATGCGCATGGGCTGGCGCGGGCGCCTGAGTGATAGCGGCAGGTCCGTCGGGGCTGGCGATAACTTGGGGTTTGGCCGTCAGATTCAATTCGATCCAGAACACACTGCCCTTGCCGACCATGCTTTCCACGCCGATCACGCCACCCATCAGTTCGACCAGGCGCTTGCACACCACCAGGCCGATGCCCGTGCCTTCTTCGACGCTGGCTTCTTGTCCGAGGCGATTGAAGGGCTGAAACAACTGGGCAAGCTTTTCCGGGGACAATCCCTCGCCGGTATCCTTGACACAAATGCGTATGCGGCCTGGGGTACTCAGGAGGCAGGTCACGACAACCGTGCCGTCCACCTTGTTGTATTTGATCGCGTTGGAAAGCAAGTTGATCAGCACCTGCTTGACCCGCGTCCGGTCGGCTTTGACAAAGTAAGCGATTTCGAACTGCGGAAAGCTCACACTGATGCCGCGCTTTTGCGCCTGCGGTTCGATCATGGCCTGGCATTCGAGCATGACTTCGACCAGCGACATCGGCTCCGGCGACAGCGACAGCTTGCCGGACTCAATCAGCGAAAGATCAAGGATTTCGTTGATCAGCTCCAGCAAGTACCACCCCGCCTGAAGAATTTGATCAACGCTGCGTTTCTGCGAGGGCGTCGGCTGCGGTGTGCCGGATTCGATGAGCTGTGCAAAACCCAGGATCGCACTGAGTGGCGTGCGCAGCTCATGGCTCATGCTGGAAAGGAAATCCGACTTCGCTAGATTGGCCTTTTCCGCAATGGACATGGCCTGCTTCAGTTCCAGTTCAACCTGCTTGCGCACCGAATTGTCGGTGCCGATCAGCAGGTAGCCGATGATAGCGGCATAGTCATCGCGCAGCGCCGTGATAGACACAATGGCGGGAAAGCGGCTGCCATCCTTGCGGATATAGGTGAGTTCATAGATGTCTTCGATGCCGCGCGACGCTTTGAAAGCCAAAGCCTCGAAGCCCGGCGTGATGGTGGTATCGAATTCGACGCTCAGTGTCTGCGCGCGCGCCATCACCTCTTGCGGATCATGGATGTCGCTGGGGTTGATCTTGTTGACGACTTCATCGGCCGCATAGCCCAGCATGAGCTGGGCGCCAATATTGAACAACTGAATGATGCCTTTTTCGTCGGTGGCGATAATCGAGAAATTGGCACTGGTGAGAATGGCGTTCTGCAAAGCCCCCGTTTTTAGCAAGGCTTCCTGGCGCCGCACTTCGGTGATGACTGCGGCCTTGCCCGCGGCGTCCGCGAGGGTGTTGCCGTTTCCTGTTTCATGCATGGCCGATTTCCGTGAGTGGCGTACAACAACTGGAGGGGAAACCGCGCGGGCGGGCTGGCAACAGAAGATTGCCAGCTCGCTCAATTGAAAATACGCCGAGTCTTTCTCGAGGCAACTAGTGAGCGTCACAGCATTGCGGAATGGCGTCTGTACGCTGGCACACATAAGCCGGTTTTGGCCGAAGCGCTATTAAAGTGCCTGACGACCAAGGCCAGAACCCTGGGTACAACCTTGCTACCGTGTTTAGCGCCGGGGAATCAAGGGGGTGAGATATTCTAAGTGGCGATATCCCGCAACCCGGTTGCCGTTTGCATCATCGGAACTGGTGCCACGGTGGTTTTTCGTCGTGACGCCGCTGTTAGGTCGC
>Ga0209181_10004131_pt1 | contig 21857 bp, 24 predicted proteins | sample MAT05_FD_187208 | JGI IMG/M metagenome (GOLD analysis project Ga0209181, IMG submission 187208) | Freshwater microbial communities from Lake Fryxell liftoff mats and glacier meltwater in Antarctica - MAT-05 (SPAdes) (version 2) | ecosystem: Environmental > Aquatic > Freshwater > Ice > Liftoff... | reverse complement strand
GTGCTGGCCGCCGTCCAGCGGGCCTGCAGCACGACGAGCAGCGGCAGGTACAGAAAGTAGAGCGTGATCTGCAGGTCGGTCGCGTCGGTGTCGAGTGCTTCGAAGGCGGCGTCGATGACGAAGGCTGCCGCGAAGAGCACGGCCAGCCGCAGCGCGAGCCAGAGTCCGCGGCGGACTTCGCCAGGTGATGGTTTCGCTGCCGCATCGGGCTGCGGCCAGATCAGACCTGGTAGCAGCAGCGTGGGTGCCAGCAGTGCGGCGGCGAATAGCACGTGGCCATAGTTCTCGTGCGTGATGGGCAGGGTCATGATGCCGAGTTCGTACGGCAGCGGGAGCACGATCACGATGACCACGGCAGCCGTCATCGCGGCGCGGCCGCGATGCACGCTGAACGCCGCAACCACGGTTACCACCAGCCACAGCACCGGCCATTGGGTGAAGGCGAGGGCTGCGATGACGGTGGGTGGGGTGGTGGTGAGCCAGTCCATGGGGGGGGCGGAATTGGGGTGGGGGTTGGATGGTTGTGGGGTGATTGGGTGGGGCGGGCGAATGGTAGGCGAACATGTCGGTGTCGCAGGGGGTGAGATGGGGCGGGGTGGGTGGGGGGATTGAATAAGGTGTCGGGTTGCGGTGTGTGCGATGTGGTGGGGTGCGGGGTGGGGTGTTTTCGGGTTGGACGGTGCAGGACGATCGGGACGGTCGCGCACAGGGTGCGCTCCTGCACGGGTGACTCGATCGTGTGTAGGAGCGCGCCGTGCGCGCGACCGCGATGATCGGTTGCACGGTGCAATTCGGATGGCACGGTCGCGCACAGGGTGCGCTCCTGCATCACACAGGCCGCGATAGACTGCTCGCTTGAACACGCTCGCGCCCAGTTCCGAACGCAATCTGCATCCGGTTCGCCTTGCTGCCCTGCTGGCTCTGCTGGCGATGTTCGGGCCGTTTACCATCGACGCGTTCTTTCCCGCGTTCAACGCGGTGGCGGCGGATCTGCGGGCATCGCCGTGGGCGATGCAGCAGACGATCAGCATCTACCTGCTCGCCTATGCGGTGATGAGTCTGTTCCATGGCCCGATGTCGGACGCCTATGGGCGGCGGCGGGTGGTGCTGTGGGGGGTGGTGGTCTACACGCTGGCCTCGGTGGCGTGTGCGCTGGTGCAGACCATCGAGCAGCTGCTGGCGATGCGCGCACTGCAGGGTGCGGCGACCGGCGCGGGCATGATCGTGGGCCGCGCGATCGTGCGCGATCTGTACGACGGCGCGGCCGCGCAGAAGGTCATGAGCATGGTTTCGCTGTTCTTCGGCGTGGCGCCGGCCATCGCGCCGATCGTCGGCGGCATCGTGTTCAGCCTGGCGGACTGGCGTGCGGTGTTCTGGTTCCTCGCCCTGTACGGCGCGTTGCTGTGGTGGCTGTGCCTGCGCGTGCTGCCCGAGACCCATCCTCCGGTGCGGCGTACGAGCTTTCGGCCGCGGCCGCTGTTCGAGGTGTATCGCACGATCGGCACCGATCTGCGCTTCGTGCTGCTGGTGCTGATCACCGGCTTCAACTTCGGCGCGACGTTTCTCTACATCAGCTCCGCGCCGGCTTTCATCGAGACCATTCTCGGCCTCGGCACGCTCGGGTATCCATGGTTCTTCGTGCCGATGATCCTTGGCATGATGAGCGGTGCGGCACTTTCGAACCGCCTGGCCGGGGTGATGCTGCCGCGGCGACAAGTCACGCTCGGCTTCATATTGATGGGTATCGCAACCGTGGCGAGCCTCGCGTACAACCTGTTCGTCGAGCGCCCGAGCGTGCCGTGGGTGGTGTTGCCGATCATGCTCAACGCGGTCGGTATCGCGCTGATCTTTCCGGTGCTCACGATCAAGATGCTGGATCGTTATCCTGCCAACCGTGGTGCGGCGGCATCGGTGCAGGCGTTCCTGTGGGGCATGTTCACCAGCGCCATCGCTGCCTTTCTGTCGCCGGCGCTGTCGCACGGTCACGCGCCGCTGGCGCTGGGTGCCGCGGGTCTGGTGCTCGGTGGGTTCGGGTGCTGGTGGTGGTACACGCGCCTGTGCCCGCCGAGCGTGGCCGAGCTCGATCCACATCGGGTGGTCGAGGAAGCGATCGTCGCGCAGTGAGCGTCGATGCGATCGCTACAGGATTCCCATCGCGCGCAGCGCATAAACACCCGCTGCTACCAGCACGCCTGCCAGCAGCACGTAGCGCAGGCGGGTCGCGATCGAGGAGGGTGTGCGTACTTTCGATGCTGCGGCTGGCGCCACGGTGTAGCTCGGTGCCTCGATATTGCGCGTGGTCGGCAGCGCCACGCCGGACTCGCGCAACAGCTGGCGTGCGCGCACGTAGTCATCGGCCTTGAGCACCCACACCGCCGGCCATTTGTAGGTACCGGATTGATCGGAGTAGCTGAAGTCGCGTTTGGTCGCGCGGTTCCAGCTGCGCGCATTGGTCAGCCGCGTATCGATGCCGGCTGCATTGAGCAGCTGGTCGACGGTTTCGACGTTCTCGAGCCGTGGTGAGGAAAAGATCTGGCGCATACGCTGATTGTCTCAAGTCTTGCTCAGGTCTTCGGCGTTTCCGCGACGATGCGGATCAGCCCTTCCTGCGCAGTCGACGCTACCAGCCGTCCATCGGCGGTGAAGATCATCCCGCGCGCAAGCCCGCGCGCGCCCTGCGCACTGGGGCTGTCGCAGGAATACAGCAGCCACTCGTCGATCCGGAACGGGCGGTGGAACCACATCGCATGATCGAGGCTGGCCATCTGCACGTTCGGCTGCAGGTAGGAGATGCCGTGCGCAAAAGTCGTGGTGCCGATCAGGTGGAAATCCGACGCGTAGGCGAGCAGGGCGCGGTGCAGGACCTGCTCGTCGCCGATGCGGTCGACCAGACGGAACCACACGTGCTGGAACGGCGGCCGCTTGGGCACCTTGATCTCGTCGCGCGGATGCACGTGGCGAAACTCGAAGGGTCCGCTCATCGACAGCCAGCGCTGCAGCTTGGCGCTGATGTGCGAGAACTTCAGCGGATCGATCGGCTCCGGCGCTTCGAGGTCTTCCGGGCGCGGCACTTCGGGCATCGACAGCTGGTGTTGGACGCCGGGCTCCTCGACATGGAAGCTGGCCGACATCACGAAGATCTGCTGGCCGTGCTGGATCGCCGAGATGCGCCGGGTGGTGAAGCTCTTGCCATCGCGGGTGCGCTCGACGATGTAGACGATCGGTGCCTCGATGTCGCCGGCGCGCAGGAAGTAGGCATGCAGCGAGTGCACGGTGCGCGAAGTGTCGTCGACCGTGCGCTGGGCGGCCGACAGCGCCTGGCCGAGTACCTGGCCACCGAATACGATACGCGTGCCGATATCGCGGCTTTGACCGCGAAACAGGTTTTCCTCCAGGCGTTCGAGCTGGAGCAGGTCGATCAGTTCGCCAACGACGGGTTTGGGCATGCCGCGATTGTAGCCCGACGACCGCAGTCGTCCGGTGCTGGCGCTTACTTGTCGACGATCGCGTACGCCGGCAGCTTGCGCTTGACCGGCTTGAACTTCGGGGTGGCGTAGTCGGGCAGGCCGTCGGCGCCGTAGGGCAGGGGTGCTTCGCCCACGATCAGCGGCTGCAGGTAGCGACGCGCCTTGCTGGTGATGCCATAACCGTCGGCGCGAATGAAATCCGCCGGCATCTTCTTTTCATGGTTGGCGATCTGCGCCAGCGGGGCGGGCACGATCTTCCAGCGAAACGGCGCGTGCGAGAGGCGCTTGATCACCGGCATCACCGCGTTCATCCCGGCCACCGCGTATTCGACCGCAGCCTTGCCCACCGCGGTGGCCTGCTCGACATCGGTGCGCGATGCGAGGTGGCGCGCGCTGCGCTGCAGGTAGTCGGCCACCGACCAGTGGTTCTTGTAGCCCAGTCGATCGGTGATCAACTGTGCGATGCGCGGTCCGACCCCGCCCAGCTGCACGTGGCCGAAGGCATCCTTGCCGCCGCTCTCGGCGAGGAAGCGTCCGTCGGCTGCCTTCAGGCCTTCGCTGACCGCGATCGCGCACCAGCCGACCCGCTCGACGCAGGCTTTCACCGCCGCGAGGAAGCGCGCTTCGTCGAAGGCGATCTCGGGAAACAGGATCAGGTGCGGTGCTTCATCGGCCTTGCGCCCGGCAAGTCCGGCCGCGGCGGCGATCCAGCCGGCGTGGCGGCCCATCACCTCCATCACGAACACCTTGGTCGAGCTCTCGGCCATGGAGCGTACGTCGAGCGCGGCCTCGCGCATCGACACCGCGGTGAACTTCGCCACCGAACCGAAGCCCGGGCAGGTATCGGTCACCACCAGGTCGTTGTCGACCGTCTTGGGCACCCCGATGCAGTGGATCGGATAGCCCAGTTCCGCACCAATGCGCGAGATCTTGTTCGAGGTGTCGGCCGAATCGTTGCCGCCGTTGTAGAGAAACCAGCGGATATCGTGCGCGCGGAACACCGCGATCAGGCGCTCGTACTGCGCGCGACTGTCCTCCAGGCCGCGCAGCTTGAAGCGGCATGAGCCGAATGCAGCGCCCGGCGTGCGCCCGATGCCGGCCAGTTCCGCGGCCGTCAGCGCGCCGGTGTCGACCAGATCCTCGCGCAGCGCGCCGATGATGCCGTTGCGCGCGGCGTAGACCTTGCCGATCTTGCCGCGTTGGCGGCGGGCGGCGGCGATCACGGCCGCAGCGGTGGCGTTGATCACGGCGGTGGGGCCGCCGGATTGGGCGTACAGCAGGTTTCCGGCGGATGGTCTGGCGGGCACGGGAGTCCTTTGTCGGTCGGTCGAGCGAGCGCGCAGGGTAGTGGTGGCGGGCGCCGGCGTCGATGCCTGTACAGCTGGACCTGTGCGATCGGCCGCTCGCGCGAGCCCACGCAAACGGCAATGCTGCGATCCGGAATTGACTTGCGCAAGGGCCGGACGCTAGCGTGCGGGCTGAACTTCATCATTCCGGGTCGTTGGCCGACGTCGGTCCGCGATCCGCAGGAAATCTTGCGTATGCGTATTGTTCTGCTCGGCGCGCCCGGATCGGGCAAGGGGACCCAGGCTGCACGTCTGAAGGCGCAACTGGGGGTGGCCCATGTTTCCACCGGCGACCTGCTGCGCGCGCAGGTTGCCGCCGGCACGCCGTTGGGCATTGCGGCCAAGACGGTGATGGAGTCGGGCAAGCTGGTGTCCGATCAGACCGTGCTGGGGATGCTGGAAGATCGACTCGTGCAGCCCGATGCACAGGCCGGGTTCATCCTCGATGGCTATCCGCGCAACCTCGTGCAGGCCGATGCGCTGGACGCCCTGCTCAAGCGCCTGGAGATGCCGCTGGATGTGGCCGTGCTGCTGCACGTCGACAGCGAGATGCTGTTCGAGCGACTGGCCGGGCGCGCCCGGGCCGAGGACCGCAAGGACGACAATCCGGCCACCGTGCGCGAACGCCTGCGCGTCTACACCGAACAGACCGAGCCGGTGATCGGCTATTACCGCCAGCGCAACAAGCTCGCAGCGCTCGACGGCGTGGGTTCGCTCGAAACCGTCTACGCGCGCATCCTGGCCGCCGTCGACGCGGCGGCCGGTTGATCCGCTCAAGCCTGTTCGATCACGAAGCGGAACGTGCTTTCCTCGCGGTTTTCCTCGATCAGTCGGCAGCCGGTGCGTGCGCACCACGCGGCGACATCGACCGGCGCCAGCGGATCGGTGGCCAGCAATGTGATGCGCGTGCCGCTGGCACGCCCCTTGAGCGCGGCGCGTGCGGCCAGCACCGGGTGCGGGCACGGCCGCCCTCGTGCGTCCACTATCTCGATCGGGTCGGCACTGCCCATGGCGTGGCGTGAATCCTGCGGCACGGTGCGCAGGATCGCACGCCCGATCGGCGCACTGCCAAGGTGAACGCACTGAACGCACTGATCGCGGCGTTTCGAGACGTGCTATTGCTGCGTCGCGGACCGCAGGACCTGCCGCATTCGCAGGTGCTGCTGGCCGCGCTGAGCGTGCTCGCGTTGCTGGTCGGCATGCTGCAGGCCGGATTTCTGGTCGGCGGCCCGGTGCCGTTCGCGCAGTTGCTGGTCCAGCTGCTGTTGCTTGTTGCGCTGCCGGCGTTGGCGCTGAAGATGGCGGGACTTTCGCCGCGGCTGGTGCAGACCGCGACCGCATTGGTCGGTACCGATATCGTGTTTTCGGTGCTGGCGCTGCCGGTGGTCGCAGGGTTCGGCGAACGGCCTGCCGATCCGGCCGATCTGCAGCCGCTGCAGTTGCTGTTCGCCTTCGTATCGTTCGCGTTGCTGGCCTACCTGGCGGCGGTCAAGGGCCACATCCTGCGTCACGCGATGGACGTGCCGCTGCGCGCTGGCGTGCTGCTGGCGATCGCGTTCTTCGCCATCGAGGTGGTGATCGTGCTCGCGCTGTTCGGCGGCCGTTCGGCCTGATTGCGGCATGATCGTGGCGGCATGAGCGTGATGGCATGAGCACCGACCTGCACATCCTGGGAATCTGCGGCACCTTCATGGGCGGGCTGGCAGCACTCGCGCGCGAGCAGGGCCTGTCCGTCGAGGGCTCCGACCACAACATCTATCCGCCGATGAGCACCCAGCTGGAGGCGTTGGGCATCGCGCTCAAGCCCGGCTACGCGGCCGAACACCTGCAGCCGGCGCCTGCGCTGACCGTGGTGGGCAATGCACTCTCACGCGGCAATCCGGCGATCGAATACCTGCTCGATGCCGGCCTGCCGTATGTCTCCGGCCCGCAGTGGCTGGGCGAGACCATCCTGCCCGGCCGTCGCGTACTGGCGGTGGCCGGCACCCACGGCAAGACCACCACCAGCAGCCTGCTGGCGTGGATCCTCGAACACGCCGGCCAACAGCCGGGATTCCTGATCGGCGGGGTGCCGGAGAACTTCCCGGTCTCGGCGCGTCTGGGCAGTGGGGTGGACTTCGTGGTCGAGGCCGACGAATACGACACCGCATTCTTCGACAAGCGCTCGAAGTTCGTGCATTACCGGCCGCGTGTCGCGATCCTCAACAACCTCGAGTACGACCACGCCGACATCTTTCCCGACACGGCCGCGATCCAGCGCCAGTTCCATCACCTGGTGCGCATCGTTCCCGCTGGCGGGCGCCTGATCGTCAATGGCGAGGATGCGCGCCTGGACGAGGTGCTCGCGATGGGCTGCTGGACTGCGGTCGAACGCTTCGCGATCGACCGCGATGCCGAGTGGCAGGCGCGCGAGGTGGCCGCCGATGGCAGCGCATTCGCGCTGTGGCACCGCGGCAGCCGGGTCGGCGACGTGCACTGGAACCTGTTTGGCCGCCACAGCGTGATGAATGCGCTGGCCGCGATCGCCGCTGCCGCGGCGGTCGGCGTGGCGCCCGCAGTGGCGCTGGCGGCGCTGCCGGGTTTCGCGAGCGCGCGGCGCCGCATGGAGGTTGTCGGACGGATCGCCGGCATCACGGTGTACGACGACTTCGCCCACCATCCTACGGCCATCGCCACTACGCTTGCCGGCCTGCGCGCGAGGGTCGGTGCGGCGCGCATCCTGGTGGGCATGGAGCCGCGCAGCAACTCGATGCGGCTGGGTGCGCATGCCGCCGAGCTCGCGCCCTCGCTGCGCGACGCCGACCGGGTGGTGTTCCTGCAGCGACCCGAGCTGCCGTGGGACGCGGCCCAGGTGACCGCCGCGCTGCTCGGTCGGGGCACCGCCGCGCCGACCGTCGAGGTGCTGCTGAACCTGCTGGTCGCCGAGGCAGTTGACGGCGATCATGTGGTTTTCATGTCCAACGGTGGTTTCGCGAACGCACCGGCACGTTTCGTGGTCAGAATGGGAGCCGGCCGTGCCGGCGCCCCCAAACCGATGGAGTGAGCTTGATGAAGTCCCCTGTTCTGTATGCCGCACTGCTTGCTGCATCCGCCTTGAGCGCCTGTGGCAGCAACAGCGCACCGCCGGCATCACCGGCTGCGGAGCCCGCAGCCGCGGCAACCCCCGCCGCGCCGGAACCTGCGCCGCGGGCTGCACCGACGATAGCAACGCCTGCGCCGAACCCCGCTCCGGCAGCGCCGGGTCAGTCGGCGCCGCAGGAGAGCTTTGCCACCAAGGCCGCTACTGCAGCGATTCCGGCCGATGCGATCGGTGGCAGCCCGGTAGCCAATCAGGCCGATGCGTGGGTGCGCGGCCATGAGGCGCTGAAGAAATACTGCAGCGACAACGCGATGCCCTGCGATTCGTTCTACGTCAAGGAGTCGCCGCAGGAAACCAGCGGCTACTACACGATGCAGTTCTTCGGTGCGCCGAACAACGATCCGATGTATATCGGCGTTCGCATCTACCCGGACGGTCGCGCCGAGGTGATCCGCTGAGCGGATAGGGCAATCGTGGCAGCACAACCTGCACCGGCGAGCGACAGCGGCGAGTTGCCGCTGTTTCCGCTATCGACCGTTCTGTATCCGGGCGGACGTCTGGAGCTGAGGATCTTCGAGCCCCGCTATCTGGACATGGTGCGTGAGTGCGCGCGTAGCGGTTCCGGATTCGGCGTGTGCCTGATCGTGCGCGGCGCTCAGGCCGGTGCACCGGCGCTGCCGGCGAGCGTCGGCACGGTGGCTCGGATCATCGATTTCTCGACCCTGCCGGATGGCCTGCTCGGGATCAGTGCGCGCGGTGCAGAGCGCTTTCGCGTGCGCCAGACGCGGGTGCGCGACAACGGGCTGCTGGTGGGCGCGGTCGAGTATCTCACCCCGGAAGCGCTCACGCCGGTGCCAGCGCAGTTCGGCGTGCTCGCCACGATCCTGCGCCGGCTTGCCGAACAGGTTGGCGGCGAACTGGGCGCGGCCGAAGACCTGCACTTCGACAATGCCGGCTGGGTCGCGTGGCGCCTGGCCGAGATGCTGCCATTGGAACTCGACGAGCACCACCAACTGCTGCTCGACGACGATCCCGTGCGCCGCCTGGGTCGCCTCGCTGAGTGGCTGCCGCGCTTCCAGCGGCACTGAACGGCGCCTCCGCCGCGCTGAATCGGCCGTGGCGCGCGGCTGCTTGCGTGCGGATCAGACCGCGGTCTTCGACAACTCGTGTACCGCGTCGACCATCGTGGTCACGCGCTCGGGATTCACATCGGGCGTGATGCCGTGGCCGAGATTGAACACATGGCCCGGACCTTTGCCGTAGCTGGCGAGCACTTCGGCCACGCCATGCCGCACGGCCTCATCGCCGGCAAGCAGGGTCACTGGATCGAGATTGCCCTGCAGCGCCACGCGCGCGCCGATGCGCTCGCGTGCCTCCGACAGGTCGATCGTCCAGTCCAGCGAGACTGCTTCGCAGCCGGTGTCGGCGATCGCCTCGAGCTGATGCACGCCCTTGGCGAACAGGATCAGCGGCACCCGTGATGCACCCTCGCCGCGCGGCAGTTCGGCCGCGATCATGGCCATCCAGCGCAGCGAAAACTCGCGGAACGACGCCGGCGCGAGCACCCCGCCCCAGGTGTCGAACACCATCACGGCCTGGGCGCCGGCTTCGATTTGCGCTGCAAGGTAGGCGATCACCGCGCGCGCGTTGATCTGAAGCAGTTTCTGCAGCGTCGCCGGATCGTCGAACATCATGCCCTTGATCCGCGCAAAGCGTTCGCTGCCGCCGCCTTCGACCATGTAGCAGGCCAACGTCCACGGGCTGCCGGAGAATCCGATCAGCGGCACGCGGCCGCCCAGCTCGCGGCGGATCAGGGTCACCGCATCGGTGACATAGCCAAGCTCTGCGCCGATGTCGGGAACCCCGAGGCGCGCGACGTCGGCCGCGCTGCGGACCGGGCGTTCGAACTGCGGCCCCTCGCCCTCGGCGAATGTCAGCCCCAGTCCCATCGCATCGGGCACCGTCAGGATGTCGGAGAACAGGATTGCAGCGTCCAGCGCATAGCGGTCCAGCGGCTGCAGCGTGACCTCGCAGGCCAGCTGCGGATTCTTCGCCAGTTGCAGAAAGCTGCCGGCCTTGGCGCGGGTGGCGCGGTACTCCGGCAGGTAGCGACCGGCCTGGCGCATCAGCCATACCGGCGTGCAGTCCACGGGCTCGCAGCGCAGGGCGCGCAGGAAACGGTCGTTGCGAAGCGGTGCAAAGTTCATCGAGTCTCGCAGCTTAAGTTCAACGGAAGTTGGGTGAGCGGCGCACTTCGGCCTGCAGCGGGCCGATGCGGCGGGGATAGGCGGCGGGCTTGGCGCCCACGGTCGCGGCCGCTTGCCACGCGGCGCGCGCGGATTCGGCATCCGTGAAGTGCGAGTACAGCAGCAGCCACTGGGTGCTGCCGGCAATCTCGACCGGTACCGCAAACAGCGCGGCATCGGCCGCTGCCAATCCCAGTTGCTGCGCGAGCGCCAGCGCATCGTCGCGGCCGGCTGCGCGCGCGAGCTGCAGGGTGAAGCGGGTCGGCGGCAGCTGCAGGAATGCCGCACCGTCGCGCAGCGCAACCGCACGCGACAACCCGTTCGAAGGCGGCGGTGATTCGTCGGCAGCAGCAACCGGTTCGGGCGCGGCGCTCGCTACGGCCGGTTCCGGCGACGCGGCGGTTTCCGGCGGCGCGGCAATTGGCGCGTCTGCGGATGCTGGCGAGGACGCTTCAGCGACGATGGTCGAGGCTGCGGGCTCGGGCGCTGCGGCCGCGCGTGCCGCCGCTGCTTCGGCTGCGGGCTGCGCGGGCTCCAGCGCGGCGGCAGGGGCAGGCCGCGATTCAGCGAGCGTGTTGATCTGGACTGACTGCGGCGCCGTTGCGGGCGGCGGCAGTGCAGGCTGGGCGCTGGCCACCGGCGCATAAGGCGAAAGCCGCTGGCGCGGCGCGGCAAGCAGCGGAGGCGGTGCCGAGACGGGCACTGCGGCAGGCTGCTCGATGGCAGCCGGCGCGCTCGCCATCGATGCCGCGCCAGCATCCGCCGACGCCGGCGTGCTCGGCTGCGCGACCGCTACCGCAGGGCGATCCTGCGGCGTTGATGACGGCGGCGAATCCGCGACAGGTGCAACAGTGCGCGCCGGAGCCGGCGCGAATGCGTCCGGCGGTGGTCGTGCCGGGCGTTCGGGCGCTGCACCCAGCGCACGCGGTGCAGCGAGGAATGGCGGTGGCGGGGTGCTGCGGACGGAACTGCGCGGCGCGTCTGCCAATCCGCGCTCCGGCGGCGGGTTGGCACGGGTTCCGCATTCCCACGAACGCCCATCGGCGGCGGGTACGCAGACCATTTCAGCGTCGCGCGACTTGTCCGCGCCACTTGCCGTGGCCACGAGCGCGCTCAGCAGCGTAAACAGCACGGCGCGCAGGCGGGACATTCCGGCCCTACTCGCCGTAGCGCAAGCCGGACGGCACTTCGGCGCCCTGGGTGAACATCACCTGATAGCCGCGCTTGAGTTCACGGTCGCGCGCGACGGTCAACGCCGCCTCGGCCGAGTCGCGGTCGAGGAACACCTCGCGCTTGAGCGTGGCGCGGCCGCCCTGTTGCCCGGCTTCGCGCAGCAGCAGCCAGCCGCCGAGCAGATCCTGTTGCAGGATCAGGTGGCAGTAGCGTGGTACCTCGGCGTTGCGGGGCGGGGTCTGCATGAAGATGCGCATATGCCGCCGATTGTAAGACAGGCGCGGCGGCTTTGTGCTTGTGCGCTGTCTCCAGCGCGGTCCCATGCGCCGGCGCGCTGCAGGCCGACCGCCGCAGCCGCGAGCCCGATCGACGCGGTTTGCGCGAAATCCGCCGTATACCGCAAGCTACAGCACGCCGAGCACGTCGGCCTCGCGCACGTCGTCGGCGATCACGGCGTGGCCCGGACCGTGCCACAGGATCAGGCGCAAACGCCCGCTCGCGTTTTTCTTGTCCAGTCGCATGTGCCCGAGCAGTACCTGCGGGTCCAGCCCGGCGGGCGGCGCCACCGGCAAGCCAAGACGTTCAAGCAGCCCGGTCAGCGCCGCAGTGGCCGCATCGCTGGCCATGCCCAGACGCGCCGACAGGCGCGCCGCCTGCACCATGCCGATCGCCACGGCTTCGCCATGCAGCAGCGTGTCGTAGCCGGTAGCGGTTTCGAGCGCGTGGCCGAAGCTGTGGCCGAAGTTGAGCAGGGCCCGTTCGCCGGTTTCGCGTTCGTCGCGGGCGACGATGGCGGCCTTGTGGCGGCAGCTGGTTTCTATTGCCTGCGCGAGTGTTTCGGGATCGCCGGTGCGCAGCGCGGTCGCGTGCTGGTCCAGCCAGTGCAGGAATCCGGCGTCGCCGAGCGCGCCGTACTTCACCACTTCGGCAAGGCCGGCGGCCAGTTCACGCCGTGGCAGGGTGGCCAACGTGTCGGTATCGGCGATCACCGCCTGTGGCTGGTGGAAGGCGCCGACCAGATTCTTGCCCTGCGGCAGGTTGACCGCAGTCTTGCCGCCGACCGAGGAATCGACCATCGCCAGCAGGCTGGTGGGCATCTGCAGGCAGGCCACGCCGCGCATCCAGCAGGCGGCCGCGAATCCCGCCAGATCGCCGACCACGCCGCCGCCGAGTGCGATCACGGTCGCGTCGCGACTGGCCTTGATGCTGGCCAATGCATCGAAGGCCAGCGCGCAGTGCGCGAGCGTCTTGTGCGATTCGCCTGCCGGCAGCACCAGGCTCGATACGGTGCGCCCGCGCAGCGCGTCGAGCACCGGTGCTGCATACAGCGGCGCGACATGGCTGTCGCTGACCAGCAGGACGTGGCGGCCGCGCACCGTGTCGAGCCACTCGCGCGGCTGTCGCAACAGGCCAGGGCCGATCAGGATCGGATAGCTGCGCTCGGCCAGTGCCACCTCGACGCGACGATGCGCAGCACTGCTGGCAAGCATTCCGCTCATGCCGCGCTCGCCGGTGGCTGCCGCTGCCAGCGGCCGTCGAGCGCCAGCGCCATGCGCTCGCTCGCAGCACCCGGGCCGCTGCCATCGCTGTCGAACAGCAGATCTGCGATCTGCGCGTACAGTGGCTCGCGGATCTGCGCCAGCGCCTCCAGCCGCGCGCGGCGATCGGGGGTGTTGAGCAGCGGGCGCGAGTGGTCGCGGCCGGTGCGCGCCAGCTGCTGGCCCACCGTGGCGCGCAGCCAGATCACGAAGCCTCGCCGTTGCAGCAGTTGCCGGTTGTGCTCGACCAGCACGCTGCCGCCGCCGGTGGCCAGCACCAGACCATCGCGCAAGATGAGTCCGGCAAGCGTGTCGGATTCGCGCCGGCGGAAACCGGCTTCGCCCTCGTGTTCGAAGATCAGGTTCACGCTGGCGCCGGTGCGTTTGACGACCTCGTCGTCGAGATCGGCGAACTGCATGCCGAAGCGGCGCGCGAGGCGCCGTCCGATGCTGCTCTTGCCGGCGGCCATGGGGCCGACCAGAAACAGGTTTGCCGAGGGATTCATGTGCCGCAATGCTAGCATTCGACGTCCCACCGCCGAGTCGCTGAACGATGCTGCGTTTTGCCCTGATGTTCCCGCTGTTGATCGTGATCCTGTTCGCGGCTTATCTACTCGAGCCGGTCGACCAGTTCATCATCACCCCGTTCACATCGGTGCTGGCCAGTCTGAGCAGCTGGCTGATCGACATCTTCGACAACGATGCGATCGCGATGGGCAAGGTGATCCAGAGCGCATCGACCGGCTTTGCGGTATCGATCGAGCGCGGCTGCAACGGACTGGAGGCGGTGATCATCCTGTTTGCGGCGCTGTTTGCGTTTCCGGCACCCTGGCAGCACCGTTTCGTGGGATTTTTGATCGGATTCGTCGCGATCCAGGCGCTGAACCTGGTACGCATCATCAGCCTGTTCTACATCGGCCAGTGGAGCGCGCTGTGGTTCGACTGGTTCCACCACTATCTGTGGCAGGCACTGATCATCCTCGATGCGCTGGTGGTTTGGCTGATCTGGCTGCGTTACCTGCCGCGGCCCGCAGCACCGGCCGCAGCGGTGCCGGTGGCGGCCTGAGCGATGGCGCATGCCCTGATCGCCGGTTGTGGCGATGTCGGCACGCGGGCGGGGTTGCTGTTGGCCGAGGCCGGTTGGCAGGTGACGGGACTGCGCCGCGCCGGTGTGCTGCCCGCGCCGATGCAAGTGCACCACGCCGACCTGACCAATCCTGCGAGCCTCACCGGCCTGGCTTCGGATATCGATCTGCTGCTGTACCTGCCGACGCCTGCCAGCCGCGATGCGGCGGGCTATCGCGCCATTTTTGTCGACGGCCTTGCCAACCTGCTGGCCGCGCTGCCGCGCAGGCCGCTGCGGCTGGTGTTCGTGTCCAGCACGGCAGTCTACGGCGAGCATCACGGTGCCTGGGCCGATGAGGACACGCCGACCCGGCCATTGGGCTTCAACGGCGAGATCCTGTTGCAGGCCGAGCGCGCGCTGGCTGCATGCGGGGTACCGGCGGTGATCGCGCGGCTGGCCGGCATCTATGGGCCCGGGCGCGAATGGATGCTCGAGCGCGTCCGCCAGGGCGCCACCTGCCGCCCGGATGCATGGACCAATCGGATCCATGTGGGCGATGCCGCACGCTTGCTGGTTCACGTGTCACAATTGGCTCAGCCGGCGCCGTGCTATCTGGGCGTCGACGATCTGCCCGCAGTGGAGTGCGAGGTGATGGAATGGCTGGCGCAACGGATGGGTGTGGACCCGCCGCAGCATGGGCCGGGTGCCGCCAGCATGGCGCTCGGCAACAAGCGGCTGAGCAACGCGCGTCTGCGGGCGACCGGCTTCACGTTCCAGTACCCCGACTTCCGGTGCGGCTATGCCGGGTTGACACCGCCAGCTACCAGCGGAGACTAGACATCACGACCGGCCCTGTCCGGTCGGAAGGGAGTAAGTCATGAGCAGCGTCGCCAAGGTCATCGAAGTCAGTTCGCAATCGGCCAAGAGTTTCGAAGATGCGATTACGGCCGGTTTGAAGAAAGTCGCCAAGTCGGTCAAGAACATCGAAGGCGCCTGGGTCAATGACCTGAAGGTCATCACCAGTCCCGACGGCAAGGTGACCCATTGGCGGGTCAACATGCGCGTCAGCTTCCTGGTCGACTGATGACCAGCGCCGGTCCAGCGAACGGCGGCCATGGTGACGCGGGCGCAAGCCTGTGCATCGGCCTGGTCGAGGACGATGCGGACCAGTCGCGCCTGTACACCGCGTGGCTGGAAGAAGCCGGCTACAAGGTGCTGGCGTTTGGCACCGCCGCGGAGTTCCGGCGCCGTCTCGGCGCGGCCTCGGTGGACGCCATCCTGCTCGACTGGGGCCTGCCCGATGCCGAAGGGCCCGAGGTGGTCGAGTGGGTGCGCCAGTCCGCGCATTCCGGACTGCCGGTGGTATTCCTGACCGCGCGGGTAACCGAGGCGGATATTTGCGCGGGCCTGCGTGCGGGGGCCGACGACTATGTGCCCAAGCCGCCGCGTCGCGCCGAACTGCTGGCACGCCTGAGTGCGGTGTTGCGCCGCACGGGGGCTGCCAACAGCGATCCGGTGCTGCGCGAGGTCGCGCCGTGGGAGATCGACACCCGCCAACGCCGCGTGATGCTGGCCGGCGAAGAGATCGAGTTGACCGACCGTGAGTTCGATCTGGCCGCCTATTTGTTCCGTCGTCCCGATCGCATCGTCAGCCGCGACGCGTTGCTGTCGCAGGTGTGGAACCTCGGCAGCGGGGTGGCGACCCGCACCGTCGATACCCACATCAGCCGCCTGCGCCGCAAGCTCGGACTCGATGGCGAGCACGGCTGGCGCCTGACCGCGGTCTACCAGCACGGTTATCGGCTGGAGCGCAGTTGATTGGCGGTGCGTGCTTGATCCGCCACGTGCGAGCGCGTATCAAGGATGGACGCGGCGCTGGGACTTCAGGGTCAGGAGCAAGTGGCGATGTCGCAGCACACTGAGAAAGAGCACGGCGAGAAAGCGCCTGCGGATGCCGACCGCAATGTCGATCAGATCCGCGACATCCTGTTCGGCGGCCAGATGCGCGACTACGAGCGGCGCTTCGCCGAACTCGCGCAGCGCCTGGAGCATGAAGCCGCGCGCATGCGCGAGGACCTCGACCGCCGCTTCGCCGCGCTCGACGCGCGGCTCGACGAACAGATCGAGCGCTTGGGCCGGCTGGTCAAGCAGGAAAGCGCGGATCGTGCGCGTGCGCTGGACGATCTCGAATCACGCATCCAGCAGGCCGCGCGCACCCAGCGCGATGAGCTCAACGCCGCGCTCGCGCAGCTGGTGCAGGATCTGGCGCGCAACGATGAGCGTGGCCGACAGGGCCTGGCATCGCTGTCGGCAGCGCTCGACAGGGGTTTGGCCCAGGCCGATGCGGCGCTGACTGCGACCCGCGCCGAGCTGCGTGGCGACAAGGTCGGTCGCGAGGACCTGTCGGCCCTGTTCACCGAGCTTTCGCTGCGCCTGAACGGCGAATTCGAACTGCCGGCGCGCAAGTAGCGCGGCGCCCGACCGGCCACGCGCGTGTCCGCCCTCCAGCGCCTGAAGGACCTGTTGCTCGACGACGAGCGCGTCGCGCGCGCCCGCCACGCCGCGCGCATCGAAACACTCGAGCAACGCAAGCTATCGCCAGCCGAGCTGACCGCGCTGATCGATCGAGCCGGCAAGGGTGACACGGCCCCGCAGCTGGCCCTCGCGCTGGCCGAACCGGTAGCCGACGCGCTTGGCGAAGCAGTCGTCAGCCGTCGGCAGACCATCGTCGATGCGCTGTTTCCGGTGATCGGTCCGGCGATCCGCAAGGCGATGGCCGAGGCGCTGCGCAACATGGTCGCCGACCTCAACGCGGCGATCGAGTCCAGCTTCACGCCGCGCGGATTGGCATGGCGGCTGGAGGCATGGCGCACCGGCGCGCCGTATGCGCAGGTGGTGCTGCGGCATACCTTGCGCTGGCGCATCGAACACCTGTTCCTGATCGAGCCCGACTCGGGTCTGGTGATCCACCGCGAATCGGCGCCGGGGCTTTCCGATCTCGACAGCGATGCGATTGCGGGCATGCTGACCGCGATCGGCGACTTCGTGCAGGATTCGGTCGGTCGCACGCAGGGCGCGACCCTGGGCAGCGCAAGCGTCGGCGAGCACCTGCTGTGGGTCGACGAGGGGCCGCGCGCGCGGCTGGCCAGTTTCATTCGCGGCGCACCGCCGGCCGCATTGCGCGAGATGCTGCGTCAGCGGCTCGAGCAGATCCATGCGCGCTTTTCCGACCCGCTGGCCCAGTTGCAGGGTGGCGCGGCCGGCATCGACGCGGCCCTCGACCAGGCGCTGGACCTGCCGGGAGTGGAACGCGACGCGCGTGCGCTCGACAACGCGCCGCCGCCGCGCAGCGCGCGCTGGCCGCTACTGGTTCTGGCGCTCGCACTGCTGGCGCTACTCGGCGCCTGGCAGATCGACGCCTGGCGCTGGTCGCAGCGCCTGACCGAGGTGGCCGCTGCATTGCGCGACTGGCCCGGTATGGTGGTGCAGGAGATATCGCGCAAGGGCGATGCGGTGACCGTACGCGCTCTGCTCGACCCGCTGGCCGATTCGCCCGCGCAGGCGATCGCCATCCGGTTGCCTGCGGATGCCCGCGTGACCCTCGCGACCCGTGGCTATATCGCGACCGATGCTGCGATCGTCGAGCGCCGCGCGCGCGCCGTACTCGGGCTGCCCACGCGCATCACGCTGGGCTTTGCGGATGGGCAGCTGAGCATCGCCGGCGCGATGCCTGCCGCACAGCGCGACGGCATCCTTGCGCGCGCGGCGCTGGTGCCCGGCGTGTTGCGCGTCGACGCCGACGGGCTGCTGGCGACCGAGGTGGGGCTGCAGGCCGAATTCGACGTGCTGCTGGCCGCGGTCGAGTCGCTGCGGGTGCCCTTCGATGGCGATGCCGAAACGCCTGCCGATACGCAGATCGCACAACGCATGGTCGCGGGCCTGCGAGTGCTGGGCGAGCGGGCTTTTGCGCTCGATCGCAGGCTGATCCTGCGCACATGGGGGTCCACCGACGGTTCCGGCGCGCCCGCGCGCAATGCGCAACTGCGGGCGGCCCGCGCGCTGTGGTTGGCAGAGCATCTGGCGGGCGCGCTCGGGGTCGAGGTATTGGCCGAACGGTCCATCGAAGAATCCGCTCGGCGCGCTACACTCGACGGGCGCGCCGCGGGCGTGCGGGTCGAACAGGGGGCGGCGCGGCAACCATGAGCGAGATCGCACGCAAAGTGTGTCTGCTCGGCGATTTTGGGGTCGGCAAGACCTCGCTGGTTGCGCGCTTCGTGCGCAACACCTTCTCCGACAAGTACCTGACCACGGTCGGCGTCAAGGTCGACAGTCGCGAGGTCGCGACCGCGGCGGGTGCGCGCAAACTGGTGGTGTGGGACATCGCCGGCAAGAGCGCGCTCGATAGCGTCAGCCAGAGCTATATCCGCGGCGCCTCCGGCCTGATTCTGGTCGCCGATGGCACCCGCGAGCCGACCCTGCGTGCGGCGCTGTACCTGCAGATGCAGGCGCGCACCACGCTGGGTGATGTGCCAGCGGTGCTGCTGGTCAACAAGCTCGACCGCATCGACGAGTGGGAAATCAAGCCCGCAACGCTTGCCGAACTGCGCAAGACCCTGCCGGTATACGAAACCAGCGCACGCAGCGGCGATGGGGTCGAGAAAGCGTTCGCCGCGCTGGCCGGCGACTTGCCCGCATGAGTGCCGCGCTGCCGCCACTGGTCTATGCCTATCTGCGCGACGTGCTGTTTCAGGCGGCATCGCCGCTGGTGCTCACCTTTGGTCCGGATTTTGTCCTGCTTGGCGCGGCCGGAGACGCCACGCGGGTCGCGCTCGAACCGGCGGCAGCGGCGCAGGCGCTGCGCACCCTGTTCGTTGGCATGGATGTGGCCGAGCCGACCGTGCTGCCATTCGTCGAGCTGCCTGGCGCCCGCCATGCGCACGTGCATCTGGTGCCCGATGGCGCGATGTTCCATCTGGTGTTGCTGGATGCCAGCGAGGACCTCGCCCGACTCCGCCCCACCCAGCAGCGCGCCCACGATGCGGAGATCCTCGGCCACGAGAAATCGCGTGCCCTGCGTCGCTTGAAGCAGGCGCGCGCCGAACTGGAATCCCAGCGCCAGGTGCTGGTCGAGACCAACACGCTCAAAGACGCGCTGATCGCCACCCTGTCGCATGAGTTCCGCTCGCCGCTGACCGCGGTGTTCGGCTATGTCCGCCTGCTGGAAAGCGCCGGCGAGCAGGCCCAAGGGCGGCAGTTGGCGCTGCGCGCGATCCGTCGGGCGGCGACCCATCTGCTGGCGCTCAGCGACAACCTGCTCGAATGGGCGCGCGATGCGGCCGGTGCAGACGCTGTGGCGGACTACGCGCCGCTGGACCTGAACCGACTCGGCGCCGACGTACGCGAACTGTTCACCGGCAGCGCCGCAGATTCCGGGATCGTGCTCGATGTTGCAGTCGAAAAGCCGTCCGGCGAGGCCCCGCTCGGCGATACCCTGTGGGTGCGTCAGATCCTGATCAACCTGGTCGGCAACGCGCTGCGTCACGCGGCCGCCAGCCGCATCATGGTGCGCATTGGTGCCGATGGGGGCAAGCTGCATCTGGCGGTGACCGATGACGGCAAGGGCGTTGCGCTCGACGCCCAGGAGCGCATCTTCGATGAGTTCAACAATGGTGCCGGGCGCGGTCCGCGCGGCACCGGACTGGGGCTTGCGATCGTGCGCCGTCTTGCCCGACAGATGGGTGGCGATGCGCTGGTCGAATCCACGCCCGGTCACGGCGCCTGCTTCTCGGTAAGCCTGCCGGCGTTGCCGGCAGCCCCGTCGACAGCAGTTGTCCCCGCCGCGCGTGCGCTGCGGGGTGGTCGCGCGCTGCTGGCCGACGATGATCCCGCGCAGCGCGAGCTGTTGCGCATGCTGCTGCAGGACCTCGGCTATGCGGTCTACGCGGTCGGCAATGCCAACGACGCGGTGGCCTACGCGCTGGCCCACGCACCCGATCTGGCGGTGATCGATGCGCGGATGCCGGGATTGTCCGGCAATACGGCCGCATTCCGGCTGCGCAGCCAGGGCTTTCAGGGGCGGGTGGTGGCGGTCGCGGCACAGCCCGGTGCTGCGGCGCGCGACGCAGCGCTCGCGGCCGGGGCCGACGCGGTATGCACGCGCCCGGTCGATTCGATCGCGTTCGCCGATGCGGTATTGGCAGGCGCGTCGTCGCGAACTTGATTCTGGTCCTTGTGCGGCGCGCCCTGTCGTGCAGACTATCGGCCTGCTCCTCATGGCGACTCCGGCGTGACACTCGATCCTGAAATCCTGGCGACCTTCCACGCACTGCTCGCCGAGGCGGCCGCTTCCGGCGAGCCGGAACCGACCGCGATGACGCTGGCCACGGTCGGTGCCGATGGCAATATCTCGGCGCGTACCGTGCTGCTCAAGGACGCCGACCGCGAAGGCTTCGTGTTCTATACCAATACCCAGAGCGTCAAGGGCAACCAGCTCGCGCAGCGCCCGCGCGCGGCGCTGTTGTTTCTGTGGAAGCACCTGCGCGCACAGGTACAGGTGCGCATCGAGGGCGCGGTCGAGCCGGTGACGGCGGCCGAAGCCGACGCCTACTTCGCCAGCCGCCTGCGCGAGAGCCAGATCGGCGCGTGGGCATCCAGCCAGTCGCGTCCGCTGGCCGCGCGCGCCGAACTGGACACGCGGATCGCAGATTTCACGCGCCAGTTCGCCGACTTGCCGGTGCCGCGGCCGCCGCACTGGTCGGGCTACCGCGTGCGCCCCGATGCGGTGGAGTTCTGGTACGGCGTCGCGCATCGCCTGCATGAGCGCCACCTGCATCGCTGGCAGGACGGCGCATGGCGTCACAGCTTGCTGTTTCCATGAGCACATCGACCGTCGCACTGCCTTGCATCCGGCGCGACGGGAGCGCGTGGCCGACGCGCTGATGGCCACCATGCATGTACCGCTCGCCCTGATGGCGGCCGCGCTCGAGCAGGCGGCGGCCGGTGCCGTGGTGGTCCTCGATCGCGACGGTATCCTGCTGCATGCCAACGCAGTCGCTTGCGCCATGCTCGGTGTCGACGATGCCGCCGATGTGCTGCGTGCGATCGACGCATACGATCTGCAGGCGGCCATCGCTGCCGCGGCTGCAAGCGGGCACGCGGTGGTGGTGGGCACGCCTGCGAATACGGCAGTGCCGCAGCGGATCAAGCTGCGCGCGCTGCGCGATACGCACCGCGCGGTGGTCGGGAATCTGCTGCAGATCGAGTTTCCGCAGCCTGCGAAAGCGTCTGCCGAGCGCGCGCCCTTGGCCGCAGGCTCCGATGCGGTCTGGTTGTGGGACATCGGCAACGGACGCGAGATGTATTCGCGCGAATGGAGGCAGATGCTTGGCCACCACGACGGTGAAGTCGGCGAAAGCAGCCGCGAGTGGCGCGAGCGGGTGCACCCGGACGATCTGGGCGCCGCGCTCGGTGCTATCGAACGCGGCTGCGCGCCGGGTGCGTTGGGATTCACCTGCGAGCATCGCCTGCGCCATCGCGACGGCAGCTGGCGCTGGATCCGCTCGGTCGGACACGTGGTCGAACGCGACAGCGCGCAACGCGCCGCGCGCATGGTCGGCGTCGACCGCGACGTCAGTGCGATCCGCGATCTGGAACTGCAGCTGGACGAACGCGAAGCACTGCTGGCGATGGCCGAACGCATGTCGGGGCTGGGCTACTGGACCTGGGATCCGCAGGCCGATCGCGTGATGTGGTCGGCCGGAATGTATCGTGCCTTCGGCCTGCCGATCGGTCCCAGGCCGCCGGCGCTGGCGCAGCATCCGGAGTTGCTGACAGCGGACAGTTTCGCGCGTCTGAACGCTGCGGTGCAGCGCGCGCTCGACTTCGGCGAGCCATACACGCTGGATCTCGAGCTGTGCCGGCCAGATGGCAGCCGGCGGTTCGC
>Ga0209181_10004130_pt1 | contig 21864 bp, 19 predicted proteins | sample MAT05_FD_187208 | JGI IMG/M metagenome (GOLD analysis project Ga0209181, IMG submission 187208) | Freshwater microbial communities from Lake Fryxell liftoff mats and glacier meltwater in Antarctica - MAT-05 (SPAdes) (version 2) | ecosystem: Environmental > Aquatic > Freshwater > Ice > Liftoff... | reverse complement strand
CGCTACTGGATGTGTCGCGGCATCTTGCAGCTTCGATCAGCATGAAAAGTTGGGTGGCGCTGTCACGTAGCGCCCGAAATAGGTCAAGCGAGCGCTAGGTCAAGCGAGCGTTAGGTCAAGCGAGCGTTAGGTCAAGCGAGCGCTAGGTCAAGCGAGCGCTAGGTCTCGCGGGCGCAACGCGACCTACACAAATCGCTTGAACCCAGGCGCGCAGCGAACTTGGGTTTTACACATCACACCCGACAAAATGCGCAGACTTGGTGGGTGATTCGTCGCAGACAGAAGTTCACTTCCAGGCATCCCAGCCCCGATTCGCTTGCCCGCCTTGCGATCGCTGTCAACATCGCGCCGCAGCACCCAGCCCCGATTCGCTTGCCCGCCGTGCGAGCGCTGTCAGCATCGCGCCCCAGCACCCAGCCCCGATTCGCTTGCCCGCCGTGCGAGCGCTGTAAGCATCGCGCCGCAGCACCCAGCCCCGGTTCTGCTTGCCCGCCTTGCGATCGCTGTAAGCATCGCGCCGCAGCCCCGCTCACCCCGGCGCGCATTGTTCGCGCCGGGGTTTATTACTTATTCGAAGAGGCGGATGACGAAACCATCGTGGTCGGAAACGCGGATGGGATTCCACTCGTTTGCTTCTTCGAATCCGCTAGAGAGCATGTCGTCGCCGTAAATGGATGAGTCGCCAATGGAGCGTTCGAACGCGATTGGCGCGTCGACGTTGGCGCGGCCAAAACTCATCCCGACAAAGGCCGTTTGCGCCGGCGCGGTCATGAGCGCGTGGTCGATAACTTGTAGCGTGCGATCGAAGAAATAGCTGTAACGCTGCTGTACCGGCACATTGCTGATGCCATCGGTCATATTCGGTTCGACAATGTCATTCGTCGGCGCGACTTGGCTGTCCGGAGAGACGCTGGCAGCCAATGTCGCGGTACCTCGGATAATTCCCATAACATCCACATGTCCGTCGGTGAATTGGAATCCGTTGTGATCGCCAATCACCACCAGCGGCACGGCGGGATTAGTGGTTTGAAAAAGTTGCACAATGGTCGCGATTGACTCTGCTTGCGCCAGCCGCTTCCGACATAAGCGCTGCGAAGCGCCACGGCAATCGCCGATACCGAGTAAGGAACGCGTGTGATTGACGATCACTGAGAAGGGCTTATTGCCGACGCTGAATACGCCATCCAGGCGCAAAGGCGGACGGTCATGTAAGCAACTCGGCGGCGAATCGAAATTAAACAACTCGGCCTTGCTGAGCTGAACCACAGTAAAGCCCGCATTGATTCGCGTGGTGCGTACCAAGAAGCCGGAATCAATTCCGCCGACATCACTGCCTTCTTCCAAATGCGCGCTATAGATCAAGCTCGGATCGTCAATTGCAATTTTTGCGACCAATGCCTGCAGTACGCCGATATTTTCGACCTCCTGCACACCCACGACATCGGGTGCTTTTAAGGTTTTTCGGATGTAGGTGGAGAATTTCGCCAACCGTCGCGCATAGTCACCGGCTTCTGCCACTTCGCCGCAATTGCTCAAACTCGTGCAGGTCGGTACCCCACTGCAATTGGTGGACGAGTTAATGTTGTTGGCCTGATTGTCGTCGAACATGCGGAACATATTGATCGAGCCAATCGTCAGGTTGTTGACGCTTGGCGTATCCACTGCAACCGGCAGGTTTACCGCCTGCGTGACGGTCAAGGAAGTGGGCCAGAACTCGTAGTCGCTGAAGTCGTAACCAATCACGCCCACGGCATTGAATCGCGTGCCGCCGGTCATCGCGAGATTCGGTAAGCCCAATTTGTCCGGGTCAATTTCGAACACTTCCGGATTCTTGTCCCAGATCGGAATGCTCGCGGCGATGCCGACGAAACCTGGGGTTGGAATGCCGGGTTCACGGAAAGCGCGATCACCACTCGCGACTATATGAGGCTCGGCCAATGGATCCGTGCTGAAGCGCTGGTTGGGCCCATTGACGACGGCATTGTTGAGCGTGGCACGCATGCCTTCAATGCACTCGAAATTGGCGGCTTCCGGGTTGGCATTGGTAAAGCACGAGGGCGTGGCCAACAACGGCGAGGGAAAGTTCGCGTCGAGCACCACGGGTGCGGGCAGGCTGGCACCGGAACTGGTGACCGTGATGCTAAGCGTGCCGCTGATCTGCGTGAACTCAAAGAATTCCTGCACATTGCCACTCACATTCACGATCTCGCCCACGGCCACCGTAGGCGGCGTCGCGGTGAACACAAAAATGCCATTCGAGGTCGCCAGATTGCCATCGTCGCGCGCTGTGGGCGTCTGGATGAAGAAGCCGTTTGGCGCCAGCGCCGTCACCACATTATTGTTGGTGAGCACGGTGCTACCGACCAGCGTGGACGCCAGCCCTGAGCCCTGAATCTGAAAAATTTCCAGCGGGTCATCGTTGACGATGGTGCCAACCGCCGTGACATCGCCCGACAATCCATTGACCAGATCGCTCAAAGTCAGCGTCAGCGTTTCATTCGGCTCGCCGATTAAATCGTGATTGACCATCACAGTGACCGTCGCGCTGATCTGGCCTTCTGGGATCAACACATCGTTGAGGGTCAGCCCCACGTAGTCGCTGTCGCCCACACTCGCGCTACCGTCCGTGGTGGTGGCATCAAAGCGCGTACCACCAACGGGCGCGGGCGCGCTTAAGCTGATGTTGAAGACCAGATTGCTGGTTTGGCCCGGCACATTGCCTTCGGTCACCTGTGCATCGGCGACACTGACCACTGGAAAACCGCTCAAGCCGTCGCCGCTGACGTTAAAGTCGTCGATGCCCACCCACTCGTCCGCGCCGGCAGCATTGGTGGTCATGATGCGCAGCATCACCAGCGGCTGATTATTCGCTGTCGGTGGCAGCATAATGTCGACTGCTGTGACTTGGGTCGCGGTGCTGATGGTGGTCGCGTCCGCGATGTAAGCCGCCGGCACATTCAGATAACTGCCGGTCGCGCCGATGCGATAGTGCAGCGCCACTTGCTGGGCAGCGTTATCCGTGCCGCCGTCGATATCGCGCACGTTGTATTGCACGCGGATGTTTTCGCGATTGCTGGTGTTAAGGTGGATCAGAAGATTGGGCGCGTCGGCCGTGGCGCTGCCCTGCATGCCCACCACCGGATTGGTGATTTCAAACTCACCCACGCCGCCAGCGGTACTGGTGGTGACCGCCAGATTCGGAATGACGTCGACTGTGAAAGTCGAATAATCGAGCAGCAAGGTCTGTGGATCGATATTGGTGACGGCGGTGGCGGCGGGGTCGATATCGCCGAGATAGCCAATCACGCCCGGCACGCCGTCCCAATTGTCGGCTGCCGAGATCAGCGCCGGGTCGGCCCAATTCTGTGTAAACGGCAACGTCTGCGGAGCCGAGTTGGCGAGCGCGGTCGAACCCAGCAGCGCGAGATTCACCGCGCCGGCGAGGGTGAGAATGGTGCTGCGGAATCTAGACATGACAGCTCGCATCCGGGACATAAGAGCGCAAGGATAACCCCACCGCATGCCAAGCTTGTGACAGGAAAAGACTATGCTGGTGATACCTCGGCCGCGGTCTGGTTCATCGTTTTGGCCTTGTACTCGCACAAATCGCGGATCACGCAAACGGGGCACCTGGGTTTGCGCGCGATGCAGACATAGCGGCCATGCAGGATCAGCCAGTGGTGCGCGTCGAGTTTGAATTCTGCAGGGACCAGGCGCATCAAGCGATCTTCCACGTCGCGGACGTCTTTGCCGGGCGCGATGCCGGTGCGGTTAGAGACGCGGAAAATATGCGTATCCACAGCGATCGTCGGCTCGCCGAATCCTGTATTGAGCACCACACTGGCGGTTTTTCGGCCAACGCCAGGCAGTGCTTCGAGCGCCGCCCGATCACGTGGCACTTGGCCATCGAAGCCTTCGATTAAGATGCGCGACAGCTCGATCACATGCTTGGCTTTGGTGCGGAACAAGCCAATGGTGCGGATGGCTTCGGTCAGCTTCTCGACCCCCATTGCATACATCGATGCCGCATCCGGCGCGATCTGAAACAGGCCTTTGGTGGCGCGATTCACGCCGACATCAGTCGCCTGCGCGGACAGTACGACCGCGACCAGCAACTGAAACACCGAGCCGTAGACCAGTTCAGTGCGCGGATGCGGATCGAGCTCGCGTAGCCGCGAGAAGAGTTCCTGACGTATCGCCTTGTTCATGTGTTCTCGTGGGCAGTGCAGGACCGATCCAATGTCTGCGACGTCGACCTGGATAGTCTTAACCGTTAGTCTTCGCCGCAGTTTGCCGATGGCTTTGCTGGCGACTGAAATGTCGCGCCTGCGGATCAACCCACATCGTGGCTTACAGGACGAATCAATAATGCCCAACTACCTCGCCGAATTACCGCATTTTCTAGCCTTTCTTGGCATGGGCTTGCTGCTGCTCGGCGTGTTTTGGTCGTTGTATACATTGGTCACGCCCTACGACGAGATAGTGTTGATCAAGGCCGGAAATAGCAGTGCTGCCGTGATCTTGGCTGGTGCAGTGCTCGGTTTTGCCATCCCGGTGGGAGTGGCCATGGCCAAGAGCGGAACGGTGATGCAACTCGCGCAATGGGGAGCCGTGTCGCTCATCGTACAATTCGCCGCGTATCTGATCTTGCGCCTCTTGCATCGCGAGTTGCATGACGCCATTCAGCAGGACCGGCTCAGCGTGGCGCTATGGGGCGCCACCTTATCGTTGGGCGCGGGCATCATCAATGCTGGCGCACAGCTAGCCTGAACTTCATCTTCAAATAGAAGGACTCGACGTGACTGATCTTACTGCTGTTTTCAACACCCCGCGCGGCATCATCCGCATCAAGCTGCATCCCGATGCAACGCCGCTGACAACTGCCAACTTCGTCAATCTAGCAACGCGTGGCTATTACGACGGGCTCAGTTTTCATCGCGTCATTGGTGATTTCATGATCCAAGGTGGCTGCCCGGAAGGCAGTGGTCGTGGGGGTCCGGGCTATAAATTTGGCGACGAGTTCGCGCCGGGCCTGAAACACACCAAGCCGGGCATTTTGTCCATGGCCAATGCCGGTCCCGGCACCAATGGCAGCCAGTTTTTCATCACCCACGTGCCAACGCCGCATCTGGATGGCCGTCATAGTGTCTTTGGCGAGGTGATTGAAGGCCAGTCTGTGGTCAACAGCATTCGCGTCGGCGACAAGATTGATTCGGTCAAGATCGAAGGCGATGCAGCAGCATTCCTGGCCGATTCGAAAGTGAGCGGCAAAGTGGCCGAGTGGAACCGGGTACTTGATGCCAAATGAGCATCAAATCCGACAAATGGATTCGTCGGATGGCAGCGACGCACGGCATGATCGAGCCATTCGAGTTCGATCAGGTGCGTCGCGGGCCAGATGATCAGCGATTGATCTCGTATGGCACGTCGAGCTACGGCTACGACGTGCGTTGCGCCGATGAGTTCAAGATCTTCACCAATATCAATTCCACGATTGTCGATCCGAAGGCTTTCGACGAACGCAGCTTCGTCGATTTTCAGGGGCCGGTATGCATCATTCCGCCCAACTCCTTCTGCCTCGCGCGCACGATCGAGTTCTTTCGAATCCCGCGTAGCGTGCTCACGATTTGCCTAGGCAAGAGTACTTACGCGCGCTGCGGAATCATCGTCAATGTCACGCCGCTGGAACCCGAGTGGGAAGGGCACGTCACCTTGGAGTTCTCCAACACGACCACCTTACCCGCCAAGATCTACGCAAACGAAGGCGTGGCGCAGATGTTATTCCTCGAATCTGATGAGGAATGCGCAATCTCCTATCGCGATCGTGGCGGCAAATATCAGGGCCAGAAAGGCGTGACTTTGCCGCGCGCGTGATCGCGGTGGCTCAGTGCGGTTTTTGTTGTAGCTCGATGTGATTGACAAAGGGTAGTCCACCGCGCACCGCCTGAACACTGACGCGCGTTCCGGGTTTCAGATTCGCCTCCTGGCTGCGAAATTGGGCCAGCGAGGCGACTTCAATCGCATTCAAGCCCATGATGATGTCGCCGGCGCGTAAACCTGCGATGGACGCCGGGGAATCCAGTTGCATTGACAAGACTTGCAGGCCCACACGACGTTCGCCGGTCGCTGAGTTCGAGATTTGAATCTGCCCGAGCTCAGCGCCGATCCATCCACGGGTGACGAAACCTTGGCGCACGATATCGTCAAGCACGACGCGAGCGGTCTCCACCGGAATGGCAAAACTGATGCCCTCGGCACCACGGCCGCGTCCGAACATCGCGGTATTGACGCCAACCAGTTCGCCGCTCGCATTGACCAGCGGGCCGCCCGAGTTGCCAGTATTGATCGCAGCATCGGTCTGGATCAAAAACTCGTACCCAGCGAGGCCAAGGTTCAGCCGCTGCTCGCCAATCGCACTGACAATGCCCATGGTCACGCTCTGTCCCAACCCAAAGGGATTGCCGATTGCGAGCACTACGTCGCCAATCTGCAGACCGTCGGACTTGGCGAAGCGCACGGCAGGTAGGCCAGTAACATCAATTTTAAGGACCGCCAGATCGGTATCCGGATCGGTGGCCACGATCCGTGCATCCGTGGTGCGTCCATCCATGAGCACCACACGAATGTTGTCTTTGTTCTCAACCACGTGGTTATTGGTAAGCAAGTAGCCGTCTTCGCGCACGATCACAGCCGAGCCAAGGCTTTCCTCGACGCGCTGCCGCGGCGGGCCGACCGGCGTAAAACTTGGGCCGAGAAATCGTTGCGCCGCGGGATTGCCTTCCAAGCGTGAATATCCCGCTTGCTCAGTGACAATGCGATTGGCGTAAATATTGACCACTGACGGTCCAGCCGCACCGACGGCGGGTGAATAGCTGCGCGGGCTAGTCGGCGTGCTCTCGTTGGTGGAATTCAGCACGCCGGGTCGTAACCAGACGATCAGGAACGCGATGGCAAGGCCAACGGTGGCCCAGCGCAGGACAAAGCCCAGTGTTTCGCGCCAGCTAGACGCGATAGATGTGGAAAGTAGCGGCATGCTGGGATTATGGCTGAGTCCGTTGATGACTGGCGGGTGCCAAGCGTTGGCCGCGTGTCGGCAGCGCAGTACTTCGGGCTCTGGTGTGTTTAGACTTGCTCGGCAAGTTTGTGATGCCTTTGAACTCCCAGGCATCGGGGCGAAAAGCCGGCCTGATCAAGCTTAAATCAGCGACGAGATCAAGTTGAGGCGTGCGCCACATCGAGACATTAGGGGCCCTGGCCCTGGCGCGGAGAAATCGCGCTTTCGCTCTAATCGCACGTCGACTGGTTCAAACGCAGGCTTGCGCCACGCCGATGCGTCACCAATGGGCAATTAGGGTGCGCTTTGATTGTGTGGGCTTCCGGCGCTCCTGTAAACTTAGCGAGATTCGGGCCGCGGTTGCGGGGTCCGTCGCGATTCTTGTTTTCCTATGGAGTTTCATACATGGCAGCAGAGCCCGTGAATCACGGTCGCCGCCGCTTCCTGACCGCGTCGACAGTTGTGGTGGGCGGTGTGGGCGGCGTGTTCGCCGCCGTACCGTTCCTGTCCGCTTGGCTGCCGAGCGCCAGGGCAGTGGCGGCCGGCGCCCCCGTGTCTTTGGACATCAGTAAGCTGGCTGTCGGCGAGCAATTGGTGGTCGCTTGGCGCGGTGCCCCGGTGTTTGTGGTCCGACGTAGCCCGGAGATGTTGTCTGTACTATCAGGCGAGACCGATCGACTAAAAGATCCGGAATCGGCCAATACCGCTCAGCAACCGGCTTTTGCGCAGAACGAATATCGTTCTTTGAAGCCTGATCTGCTGGTTCTGGTTGGCTCGTGCACACATTTGGGCTGCTCGCCTAAGCTGCATCCGAAGGCGCAGCCAGAGGTGTGGGACGATCAATGGAAGGGTGGCTACTACTGCCCCTGCCACAACTCGCGTTTTGATCTTGCGGGTCGCGTCTACAACCAGTCGCCTGCGCCCACCAATCTGGTGGTACCGCCGTACCGCTTCGAAGGCGATGCGCGCGTCATCATCGGTGAGTCAGAGGGAGCTGCGTGATGGCCGGCGAACGCACAGTTAGCTCCACAGGAATCTTGGGCTGGTTGGACCAGCGCCTGCCGGTCACGGATTTCTGGAACAAGCACGTCGGACAGTATTACGCGCCGAAAAATTTCAACTTCTGGTACTACATGGGCTCACTCGCCCTGCTGATGCTGGTCAACCAGATCGTCACGGGCATCTGGCTGACCATGCATTACAAGCCGAGCGCGGCGGATGCCTTCGCCTCGGTCGAATACATCATGCGCGATGTGCCGTGGGGTTGGCTGATTCGGTACATGCATTCCACCGGCGCCTCGTTCTTCTTCATCGTCGTGTACTTGCACATGTTCCGCGGATTGATCTACGGCTCGTATCAGAAGCCACGCGAGTTAGTGTGGGTGCTCGGCATGCTGATCTTCCTGATGATGATGGCCGAAGGCTTTTTGGGCTATGTGTTGCCGTGGGGCCAGATGTCCTTTTGGGGCGCGCAGGTGATCGTCTCGCTATTTGGCGCGATTCCATTCGTGGGCAATGAGTTGGTGCAGTTTATCCAGGGCGATTTTCTGCCGTCAGATGCCACCATCAACCGCTTCTTCGCGTTGCATGTGATCGCCGTCCCGCTCGCCTTGCTGCTGCTGGTGGTGCTGCATTTGGCCGCGCTGCACGAGGTGGGTTCGAACAATCCTGACGGCATCGACATCAAGAAAAAGAAAGACGTTAGCGGCAAGCCGATCGATGGCATCCCCTTTCATCCCTATTACACGGTCAAGGATTTGTTCGGGGCTGGTGTCTTCCTGACGCTGTTCGCCTTTGTGATCTTCTTCCAGCCGACCTTCGGCAATCTATTCCTGGAAGCCGATAACTTCATGCGCGCAGATCCAATGGTGACGCCAGCGCATATCGCGCCGGTCTGGTACTACACGCCCTTCTACGCAATGTTGCGCGCCATTCCAGACAAACTCTTCGGCGTGGTCGTCATGGGTGCCGCGGTCATGATCCTATTCCTGGTGCCGTGGCTGGATAAGAGCCCGGTACGTTCGATCCGCTACCGCGGTCCGCTTACGCGTATTGCGATCACGCTGTTTGTCGCTTCCTTCCTGATCTTGGGTTATCTCGGCATGCAGGCGGGCAGCGATCTGCAGAAACTCATCGCACAGATCTGCACCGCTATCTACTTCTCCTTCTTCATCTTCATGCCGATCTATACCAAGTTGGATAAGGTGAAGACGGTTCCAGACCGGGTGACCATGCATGAGCATTAATTCCGTGGCCAGGCGTCTGTTGCCGTTGATCTTCGCTGCGTTTTGCGCTTCCCCGGCAATTGCTGCCGAGGAGGTTGTCACGCTGATGAACTCCGGCGCGAACGTGTCCGATCAGGCTTCCTTACAACGCGGTGCCCAGCTCTATTTCAACTATTGCGCTGGTTGCCATTCGATCAAGTACATGCGCTATTCGCGCATTGCGGAGGATCTGGGCCTGTCGGAAGATGAAGTCGCGAAGTATCTGAACTTCACGGGCGGCGCTTTTGGCGACACCATCGTGCATGCGATGCCTCCTGGCGTAGGCGATAAAATTGTCGGTTCGGAGGACTGGTTTGGCGTGGCACCGCCCGATCTCTCGCTGTCCGCGCGCGTTCGAAGTAGCGACTGGATTTACAGCTATTTGCTGTCCTTCTACCCAGATCCTTCGCGTCCGAGTGGCTGGAACAATACGGTGTTCCCGAATGCCAGCATGCCCAATGTCTTTTGGGAACGGCAAGGCATCCAACAATTGCGCGCCACGGCGCATGCCACGGAAGGTCAGGAGGCTGCGGTCCCCGAGGAAGAGTCTGGCGGTCACGGACACGGTCCAGTCTTCGACGTGGTCACGGCCGGTACGCGCACTCCGGAGCAATTCAAGCAAGACTCGCGCGATGTCACGGCCTTCCTTGAGTACGTCGGCGAGCCCGCTGCCCTGCAGCGCGAGCGCTATGGCATCTGGGTGATTCTGTTCTTGCTGTTGTTCACAGGCGTGGCGTATCTGCTGAAAGCGGAATACTGGAAAGACGTGCATTAAGCACCAACGATCCGGCGAAGTTTAAGGTGATCTTAAATTTCGCCGGATGATTTACCCTCTTTAGCGCGACGAAGCCCACGCATGATCACGCGGATTACTGGTTGGCGTGATCCGACCCTGGATTCGCCCGCCACGCTCCGCTAAGCTCGGCAGTTCATGAAGGGGAGTGGAGTCCCTGATGTCGCCGCCGGTTCCGCGATCGCGCAGTGCTTTGACGTTGTTTTCGCACCTTGATTGTCCGCGCTCGCACGCGGTGCGGTTAGTTTTGGCAATCAAAGGCTTGCCGCACGATCTGGTCTATGTGGATCCCAAAGATCCGCCGTCCGATCTTGTGGCTGCAGTGCCCTCCTTATCGCTGCCGACTCTGATGGAACGCGATGTGGTGCTCTATGAGGCGCGCATCGTCGCCGAGTATCTGGACGAACGCTTTCCACACCCGCCGTTGTTGCCGAATGACCCCTTGGGCCGCGCGCGTGCGCGCTTGACGGCCTTTCGAGTTGAGCATGATTGGTTCAGTTTGCTGGGTACTGCGCGCAGACGAGATACGCCCGAGGTCGAAGAAGCACGCAATCAGTTGCGGGCCGAAATGCTAGAAGCCGAGCCAATGTTTCGGCTCGCCAAGTATTTTCTAAGCGCCGAAATCGCACTGGCAGATTGTTTGATTTTGCCGCTGCTATGGCGACTGCCCAGCGTGGGTATCCGCGTGCAATCGATTGGCCCCAACATTGAGGCCTATGCGAAAAGACTGTTCCAGACCCCGCTATTCCAGCGCACCTTGTCTGATCCGGAACGTGCGTTGGCGGCGTAGTTTCCTTTAAGTCCGACAGGCTGCTAGGATAATTTCGACAGTGCGGCGCTCAGTCTGAGCTTGCGCAGGGGCTAGCGAAGGACACGCCGATCTCAACGTCTACGTCGCGTTGCCAATCATCCGGAACCGGATGCAGCGCGCGCCATTGCGAAGGCTCCGCAGCCGCGCCGCGCCAGCGCACGGGGGCTTGTTCTGCATTGCCATAGCCTGACGCGATCAGCAGTTCTGCGGCGCGCGCTTCAGCTTGGGATTCCTGGCTGCCAGAGTAGGGTGCCGGTTGCGCCACTTGGTCACCCAGACCCAGCAAGCTGAAAAGTGTTTTCGACTGCGACGGACCTTGATCACCTCGGAAGATTTGCGCAGCCATTTCCGCGGTGTCTGCATTCATCGCGCTGGCGACGCGCTTCTCCACATGCCCGAGCAACAAATGCGCAAGTGAATGCGCAATCGCAGCGGCGAGTTGATCCTCGCGCTTAGTTGCGAGAAGCAGTCCGGATTTCACACCAATCCTTGCACCCGGTAGCGCAAAGGCAAGATCTCCGTCGTCGTCGAACACCAGCACCTCCCATGCGTCGGCGTCATCTTCCGCGGGGAGTGTTTCAACCAGGCGTTCGGCGACGCACCGTGCAAGCCGCTGCTGCGCATAGTCGGCACTCATCGGTCGTTTTGCTTTCAGTTGCTCAAAGGCCGCGGCGCCGATGTCCGCCAGTTGCGCCGGCTGGAAGGCCGCGGTCTCGGCGCGCTCGACGCGGCCGCCGCCGCATCCGGCAAGAACGATAGATGCCGCGCACAGGTAGAGTTTTGCTCGCATAGCTCTAGCTCACTTGAGGTTCCGGACGACCGTTCTCGACGCGATAGCGCGCTTGCGTCGCGAAGCTCGGCTCTTTGACACGTACATCGCTGACCACTTGCAGCTTAGCGTCCATGGCTTCCGATTTGAAATCCAGCAGGCAAAAGCCGCGCTGGTCGCTGCGCCTGTGTTTAATGTGCGGATTTTCAGCACGGTTGCGCTCGTAATGTGATTGCGGCCAGCCATCGGCAGACAACGACGTCGTAACGAACTCGCTGGCAATCGAAGGCGACTCTAAATCGGCCGTCTCGCGCGGCAGCTTGGCGACAACCGCGCAGTGTAGATCACCGCCAGCGATCACCGGATTGCGCAGTTGCGCATCCAGCATCGCATCCATCAGCTTCTGTCGCGCCAAGGGATAGCCATCCCAGCCGTCAGTCCACACCCCGCGATCCGGGCCAGGCGACTCATCGACTGGCGTCAAAATAGTTTGCTGTCCAATCAGATTCCAGCGCGCTGAGCTTTGCTGAAATGCGCCACTGAGCCAGTCCTCCTGCATTGAACCGAGCATGGTCTGGCTCGGCTGAGCCAAGTCATCACAACGATCCAGCGTGCGCGAGCCATGACGATTCTGCGGCGGGCAGGGTTGGGGTGTGCGGTACTGACGATCATCTAGCAAATAGATGCGCAGCAAATCGCCCACATCGAAGTGCGTGTAGGTACGCATTTCGTTTCCACTCGGGCGCATGCGTCGCGGCAGCGGCAGATGCTCAAAGTACGCTTGATAGGCCGCCGATCGGCGCAGCAAGAATTGTGGGTCGAGATTCTCTGAGGTGTCGTTGGCGTAATCGTTGTCGACCTCGTGATCATCCCAAGTGAATACCCACGCCCCAGCCCGATGCATGCGCTGCAGATCGGCATCCAGCTTGTATTGCGCATGGCGCACGCGATAGCCGGCCAGCGTGTTCGCCTCGCCGCCAATGTGGCGCCGGATGGGGTTGTCGCCCCACTGATTTTCGTAGATGTAGTCGCCGAGGAAGAGCACCAGATCCGGCGCGTCTTTGAGCATCTGCCGATAGGCGGAAAAATAGCCGTGCTCATAGTTCTGGCAGCTTGCGAAGGCGATTCGGAAGTGGCTGAGAGCACTTCCCGCTGCGGGCAAGGTGCGCGCACGCGCGACTTGGCTCACCGCGTCGCCAACGACGAATCGATAGTGATAGGCGCGGTCGGATTCCAAACCGTCGATATCTACGTGCACGCTATGCGCCGCTTCAGGACTCGCGAACACCTCCAGGCTTTGCTCGATGCGGGTAAAGCCTTCGTCGTGCGCAATTTCGCAACGCAGCGTCACGCGCTCCTCGGTCATGCCGCCATCCGGCAACAAAGGCGCCGGCGCCAATCGCGTCCACAGCGTAAAGCCCGTCGGATGCGGATAACCACTGGCTACGCCGAGTGCAAAGGGATCTGCGACAAAACGCACACGCGGTGCGACTTGCGCGCGGAGCGCCGTCGATCCCGCCAAACCTATCGCAGTCGTGCTCCACACCAATTGGCGCAAAAACTGCCGACGCGCGCCAGGGTCTGTCGGCAGACACGTATTTCGACAAATATGGCGCAGCCACTCCTCTCGCAAACCCATCGCCGCACCCTCGCACCAGGGCTTCGCAGCATGCCAGTGAATGAGGAGCGGTGTGATTGCAAATCAAGCAAAGTGGATTGCTTTGCTGCCGCTCGCAATCACAAATCAGGACGATGGCACCTGCAAGTGCTGGCGCTGTCACGCAGCCTACTGCGCAGTCCTTCTTTGCTGTCCTTTGCGTCTTTGCGTTGAACTTTTGATGCTGCCCTAGCTGGCCAAACACAGAGCAGCCCTTACCCCAACCCCTCTCGCAAAAGAGCGTGGGAGAGGGGAGCGAAGGATGGGATTGTTTCGCTGTCTCTGGTAATCACCAATCCGGGTTGGTGGCGCGACCCACTCCAAATTTTTACTGCACGGAGCGCACGGAGCGCACGGACGCGGCAAATTAGCGCCATGTCTTTCACAAGCATTGTCGCCTACAAAACACGAACGGTCGTGCTATTGTTTCGCCATGTCTACCGCCAGCACCTCCAAACGTGCCGCCACACGCGAACTTATTCTGGATCGCGCGTTGGAGATTACGCATGCCAGGGGCTTGGATGCGTTGACCATCGGTACGCTCGCCGATGCGGCTGGCATGTCTAAGAGTGGCGTGTTTGCGCATTTTGGGTCGCGCGAGGAGTTGCAGTTGTGCGTGCTCGAAGCGGCCGCGCAGATTTTCACCGATGAAGTCTTCGTGCCCGCGGTGCGCGAGCGCCGCGGTTTACCGCGTGTGCATGCGATTCTGGAAGGTTGGAAACGCCGAACTTTACGGCTTGGCGAGAATCGCGGATGCCCCATTGGAGCGGCGGCGATGGAGTTTCAGGATCGTGCCGGGCCTGTGCGTGATGGCGTGATGTCCTATGTGATGCATTTGCGCAAAGAGATCGCACGCTCAGTGACTTTAGCGATAGATGCAGGTCATGTGCGTGCCGATACCGACGCCCATCAGATTGCCTTTGAAGTGCACGGTTTATTCCTGGCATTCCAGTTCGAAGTGAAGTTGGTCGGCACTGAGCGCGCCATCGGGCGCGTGGAAGCGGGCATTTCGCGCCTGCTGGACGCAATGCAAGTTCATTAATCAAAGAAGGAGATCGCGATGGCAGAGGCCGCGGTAAAAAATAGCACGGTCGTTCGACAAAATAGAGCGCCGTGGCGGCTTCGCGCGGCCTTTAGGCTGGGCGCGGCAATCGCCCCGCAGGCCACATCTCGACGTGCGCTGGATTTATTCAGTACGCCGATGCGCAGTTCACGTACGCGCGCAGAGGCGGCGCCCACCTTGGACGCGCGGCTGGACCGGTTACGCATCGGCAAACATCGCATTGCGCTTTATCACTGGGGCGATCACGAACGTGAGCCCGTGATACTCATCAGCCACGGCTGGTCAAGCTTCGGATTGCGTTTCAGCCCCTGGGTTAGTGCCTTGCGGGCGCAAGGTTTTGCGGTGGTGGCCTTCGATCAACCCGGTCATGGTCGCAATGAGGCGAGCCGCGTTACGCTGCTGAGCTTTGTCGACACGGCAGTGGCTGTCGGTCGGCACGTCGGCGCTTTCGCGGGGGCAGTAGGGCATTCTTTGGGCGGCGCTGCGATAGCGGCTGGGATGAGCGAGGGCCTGCTCGTGAAGCGTGCCGTGCTGATCGCACCCGCGGCCGATGCCGTCGCCGCATCCAGGCGTTTTTCGCGCGCCATTGCCTTGCCAGAACACCGGCGCACGGCCATGCAAGCGCAACTTGAACGCGACAGCGGTCGCAGCATGGACAGCTTCTCGGTCCAGCACATCGCGCCGCGGCTGAGTCAGCCGGCGCTGATTGTCCACGATTTGATCGACAGCGATGTGCCGTGGGAGGAGGGCGAGCGCTACGCACGCTTCTGGCCCGATGCACGGCTTCTCACAACCAATGGTCTCGGCCACCATCGCATCGTCAACGACCCATCCGTGGTCGCCGCCGGCATTGGTTTCTTGCGCGGCGAGGTGCTGGGTAGCCGCGTCGTTTCCACCCAACAATTGGTCTACGGACTGGCCTGATCGGCCCTTTGAATCTGGAGTGCACACTCATGGCAGATGGCGAATCGAAGCAGCGCGGCGTGGCAGCAGAGGTGGTGAAATTGCGCGCCAAAGACGGATTTGAACTCGTTGCAGATTGGTATTTGGCGGCCGAATCGCGGCGCGCGGTTTTGATCGCGCCGGCCACTGCCGTGCCACGGCGGTTCTATGCACCCCTTGCCGCGGCCTTGGTCGCGCGCGGATTCTCAGTATTGGTACCTGACTACCGCGGTATCGGCGATTCCCGGCCCGCCAGCCTGCGTGGATTTAAGGCACGCATGCGCGATTGGGGATTGTTCGATATCGACGCGGCGCTCATTTTCCTGCGCGAGCGCAAGTTTCACATTGGCTACATTGGCCATTCCGCAGGCGGCCAGTTACTGCCACTGGCCGATCACGCGAACGATGTTCAAGCGGTCAGTATCGTCGCCTCGCAAAGTGGCTGGCACGGACACTCGCCATTGGGTGAACGCATCAAACTACTCACGCGCTGGCATTTGCTGATGCCGTTGATGACCTTGATCGCCGGACGCATGCCGATGAGTTGGGTGGCCGCGGGCTTGGATATTCCAGCCGGTGTTTTCTGGGAATGGCGCCGCTGGTGCTTGTCGCGGAACTATTTGATGGACGACGCAACGCTGCCCCACCGCGATCGCTACGCGGCTTTTGACAAGCCAATGCTGGCTTTAAGCTTCGCCGATGACCCCTGGGCTACGCGTGTGGCAACAGACGCGCTGCTGGGTTTCTACGCAGGCGCAACACGCGAACATCGGCACATCCATCCACGTGAGGTCGGCATGCCGCGCATCGGTCATTTCGGTTTCTTTTCTCGCCAATCCAATGCGTTGTGGACGCAGGTGATTGATTGGTTGGATGCGCGAGTGAAATAGGGTGCGCTAAGCTAAGCGATTCGCAGCAACGAAATCTTCAATCGCGCCGCCACCCATCGGCGCGGCTCGCTCACTCACCACGGCCAACACCTCCTTGCGACTGGATTGTCCCCGCGACCCGCACCGCCCCTCGCACGCGGTTTAGAATCGGGCGCTGAAATCTTCGCATGAGGTAGTCATGGGCGCGCCCGCACAACAGATTCCCGCGACGCAAAGTGCGCATGAAACGCCGCCACTGCGCTTTATCACGGCCGCCAGCTTGTTTGACGGCCACGATGCCGCCATCAACATCATGCGTCGGCTGATCCAGGCGCAAGGTGTTGAAGTGGTTCATTTGGGCCACAACCGCTCGGTGCAAGATGTGGTCGATGCGGCCATTCAAGAAGATGCCAACGGCATCGCGCTGTCCTCCTATCAGGGCGGACACACCGAATATTTCAAATACATGGTCGACATGCTGCGCGAGCGCGGCGCCGGCCACATCCGGGTGTTTGGCGGCGGCGGTGGCACGATCACGCCGGAAGAAATCAAGCATTTGCACGAGTACGGCGTCGAGCGCATTTACCACCCGAATGACGGCATGCAGATGGGCTTGGTCGCCATGATCGAAGACCTGGTGCGGCGCACCCAGGTACATCGCCGCCCACTCGACGTGCCGGCGGTCATCAGCCGCGATAACCACGTCTCTATCGCCGCGATGTTGTCGGCCATCGAACGCAGTGCCATCGACGCCAATACCCTGGAAACCAAGCGCAAGGAATGGAAACTCGCCGGCCGTCGCACACCGGTTATTGGCATCACCGGTACCGGCGGCGCCGGCAAATCCAGCGTCACCGATGAATTGTTGAATCGCTTTCTACAACAGTTCCCGCAGATGCAAATCGCCGTGCTCGCAGTCGATCCCACGCGGCGCCGCACCGGTGGCGCACTGCTCGGCGATCGCATCCGCATGAATTCGTTGCGCAGCCCGCGCGTGTTCATGCGCTCGATGGCCACGCGCCGCCAACACGCGGCCACCAATGCCGTGCTGCAAGATTGCATCGGCTTGCTCAAATCGCTGGCCTTCGATCTGGTCATCGTCGAGACCGCGGGCATTGGCCAGAGTGATTCATCGATCGTCGATCTGGTGGATTTCCCGATGTATGTGATGACCAGCGACTACGGCGCGGCTAGCCAGTTGGAAAAGATCGACATGCTCGATTTCGCCGAGTTGGTGGTGCTCAACAAATACGATCGTCGCGGCGCCGAAGACGCGCTGCGCGATGTGCGTAAACAATGGCGCCGCAATCGCGTGGCCTTCAAGCTCAGCGACGATGAAGTGCCGGTGTACCCGACCATCGCCAGCCAGTTCAATGATCCTGGCGTCAGTTGGATGTTCACCAATCTGTGCCGCTTGTTGCGCGCCAAGTGGGTTGAGGCGCCGCGCGCGAGTTGCGATTTCATGCCGCGGCTGGACACCAGTTTGCGCGAGCCGCGCGCGACCGTTCTGATCCCGGGCGCACGCGTTCGCTATCTGGCGGAAATTGCGGAAGCGGGCAGGGCGATCAACCACGGTATCGAGGCGCAATCCGAAGCCGCCGCGCGCGCCGAAAGCTTCTACCGCGTGCTGCGCGATTTGAACGATCCGCGGCTGCCAAAGCCGCTGCATCTCTATCCCAACGACTTGCTCATTGGCGCGCGCTATGCCCGTGAAGAAACCGAATTCGCACGTGTCGACCGCAGCGATTACCTGCGTAGCGACCATTCGCAACAGGACGACGATTTGGAACGCAGCCTTTTGTTGCTGCGCCAGCACTACAACGATGCCGTGCGCTCACTCTCGGCCGATTCCGCCCAGTTATTACAAGAATGGCCCGAGCGCTTAGCCGGCATCGTCGGCCCAGAATTCGTCTACAGCGTGCGCGGCAAAGAGATTCGCGGCAGCAACTACCGAGAGTCACTCTCGCACCAAAAGATCCCCAAAATTGCGCCGCCCACGTACAAGAGTTGGTCGGAATTGCTGCGCTTCCTGACCAAGGAAAACCTGCCCGGCGCCTATCCGTACACCGCTGGCGTGTTTCCGTATCGGCGCGAAGGCGAAGACCCCACGCGCATGTTCGCAGGCGAGGGCACGCCTGAGCGCACCAACCGGCGCTTCCACTACCTGTCCGTAGATGCCAAAGGCGCGCGCCTGTCGACCGCTTTCGACTCGGTCACGCTCTACGGCGAAGACCCCGCGCCGCGCCCAGATATCTTCGGCAAGATCGGCAATTCCGGCGTCAACGTGCCAACGCTTGACGATATGAAGAAGCTCTATTCCGGCTTCGATCTGTGCGCGCCCTCGACGTCCGTCTCGATGACCATCAACGGCCCGGCGCCAATGATCCTGGCGATGTTCATGAACACCGCCATCGACCAGCAAATCGAGAAATACCTGCGCGAAGACGACCAGCGCTGGATCACCGCACGCGACAAGATCGACGCGCTCTACCAGGGCCGAACTCGCCCGGCCTATTCTGGCGATCTGCCCGAGGGCAATGATGGTTTGGGGCTAGGCTTGCTCGGCGTCAGCGGCCGCGATGTGGTCGATGAAGCCACCTACGAACGCATTAAGACCTACACACTCAAAACCGTGCGCGGCACCGTGCAGGCCGATATTCTGAAAGAAGACCAAGCGCAGAACACCTGCATTTTCTCGACCGAATTCGCGCTACGCATGATGGGTGATATTCAGCAGTATTTTGTCGACCAGGATGTGCGCAATTTCTATTCGGTGTCGATTTCCGGCTACCACATCGCCGAAGCCGGCGCGAATCCCATCTCGCAGCTCGCATTTACCTTGTCGAACGGTTTCACCATCGTCGAATATTATCTCGCCCGCGGGATGCGCATTGATGATTTCGCGCCGAATCTGTCCTTCTTCTTCAGCAACGGTATGGACCCGGAATACACGGTGATCGGCCGCGTCTCTCGGCGCATTTGGGCCCGCGCCATGCGCGAACGCTACGGCGCCAGCCCGCGCAGCCAAATGCTCAAATACCATATTCAAACCAGCGGCCGCTCCCTGCACGCCCAGGAAATCCAGTTCAACGATATCCGCACCACCCTGCAGGCGCTCTATGCGCTATTCGACAACTGCAACTCCCTGCACACCAACGCCTACGACGAAGCCATCACCACGCCCACCGAAGAGTCCGTGCGCCGCGCCGTCGCCATCCAGCTCATCATCAACCGCGAACTCGGCTTAAATTTCTGCGAAAACCCCTGGCAAGGCAGCTTCATCATCGACGCGTTGACTGACTTGGTCGAAGAAGCCGTCTACAAAGAGTTCGAAGCCATCAGCGACCGCGGCGGCGTGCTCGGCGCCATGGACACCATGTACCAACGCGGCAAAATCCAGGAAGAGTCGCTCTACTACGAACAGAAAAAGCACGACGGCTCATTGCCGCTGATCGGCGTCAACACCTATCTGCCCAAAGACCACGGCGGCGAAATCACCACCTCGATTGAGCTGATCCGCTCGACTGAGGAAGAGAAGAATCAGCAGATCGGCAACGTCAAGGTTTATCAGGATGCGCGGAATGCGCTGTCGGTTGTGGATGGTGATGAGCTAGGGTCACCGGGTGCGTTGAAGGCACTGCAGGTGACAGCGCGGGAACGGCGGAATCTGTTCGAAGGGTTGATGGAGGCGGTGAAGTACCACTCGTTGGGGCAGATCTCGCATGCGCTTTACGAAGTCGGCGGCGAGTACCGTCGCAACATGTAGTCCTTAGTGCGCGCGGCTTCATGCGCGCTCTGCGGCGCTTCTGGCACGTTATGAGCTCGGCGGCGAGTGCCGCCGCAACATGTAGGCCGCGGTGTGCGCGGCTCCATGCGCGCTCTGCGGCGCTCCTGGCACGTTACGAGGTCGGTGGCGAGTACCGCCGCAACATGTAGCCCGTAGTGCGCGCGGCCTTTTTCGCGCTCTGCGGGGCTTCTGGCTCCGAGCCCTTGAACCAGACCGAGCTGCCCCATGTCTCGCCTTGTCGACCAGATCAAGCAGGTACTTCAGGCGTTCTCCGCCCTTGAGATGCCGCCTGCCTTGATCGGTGGCCTTGCACTCGCGGCGCACCGCGTGGTCCGCGCAACCAGCCACGTCGATTTTCTGGTGGCTGCGGGCGACGCCGACCGCGTGCACGACTTGCTGCTGTCCCATGGCTATCACTGCATCCATCGCAGCCAGGACGCCGCCAACTACGCACGCACCGACGAGGGTTTTGCTCTGCTGTACGCCCACCGCCCCATTGCCAGCCGCCTGCTCAGTCAGGCGCCAACCCGGCAAACGCCTTTCGGCAGCCTGCGCATCATCAGCGCGGAGGGACTGATCGGCTTCAAACTGCAAGCGCTGTGCAATGATCCCAGCCGAGGCCGGGACCTCGATGACATCCGTCAGTTGCTGCGAGCCAATCTCGGTCAGCTCGACATGGCCGAGGTCAGGCAGTACTTCGCACTGTTCGAGCGAGAGGAGTTACTCGATGAACTACTTTCCGGGCGCAACTGAAGCCACCTTCCCGCAGCCCTTTGTCGGTAACGCAGTTGCACGAGCGCCGGCCGCGGATCCCCTTGAGGATCCACTACAAGCGTGGCTGAGTCTGATGGAGGTCATTGAGGCGCTGTGCCCAGAGTGGCCGCCGCGCGCGATAATTTCGGGTGCTGAGTTCCGTCTGTGAAATGCACCCGGATCACGCCTTCAGGGAAAAACATCAGCCGCGCACCAGCGTCAACACCAAGCCATCGCCCAGATCCAGACGTAATTCCAAACGCCCCGCCTGCACGAGTCCGAGCACCTAGCGTGCCAAGATCCACGAACCCACCCTGCGCTTGCGCATCCGCGCGAACCACCCCGCGCCGGGGCGCCGATCCTGAACCCAGCAGCGAACGCCAGCGATAGAAGCCCGACCGATTTATCCCTTCAAGCCTGCAAAACGCCTCCACCGACAACCCACTGCTGCGCCAGCGCTCAACCACCGCCGCCCAACCCTCACTCCCTCGTTGAAATTGCCTGCTCGATTCCATCGAAAGCTCCAGTGAGACATAAACTGAAGCCCAATTCTTGTCATCGACCAGATAGAAAATAGAACGCCGCTGGTTTAGCGGTTACGGCCGGCCTACATAGGCCGTGGGCGCCTTAGCCAGACGCTGGCACTACACGCGCAATTCGTCAATGAACCGGACCGCATTGGTGGGGCTGTCCTGGGCGATGTAGTCTGCAATCGCCTCCAGGTCATCCTCCGCCGCAGGCGAAAACTGCAACAGCATCAACAAGCGGTTTGCCAGTCGTGACTGCGCAGGGCCGTGCTGGCCGCGCGCAACGATTGCGGATCAATGGCAGGCTGGGCAGATCGAGCCACGGGCGGCTCATGTTTGCGGGTAACGGCACAGCATAGATGCGCTCGAAGCTCGCCGGGCAGCGCCGGCTATCAACACGCCACAATCTTCCCGAACGATGAGCGGCAAACGCGCGCGCAGGATGCAGTGGGCCTGCGAAATACATCAATCGCAAAACCAATCGAAAACGCGTATGCGCTCGCACCTGACCGCGGCGCGGCTGGATCCAGTCACGCCACTCGGTACTCTAATTCTGTCGTCTCGTCGAATAAAAC
>Ga0209181_10004126_pt1 | contig 21874 bp, 15 predicted proteins | sample MAT05_FD_187208 | JGI IMG/M metagenome (GOLD analysis project Ga0209181, IMG submission 187208) | Freshwater microbial communities from Lake Fryxell liftoff mats and glacier meltwater in Antarctica - MAT-05 (SPAdes) (version 2) | ecosystem: Environmental > Aquatic > Freshwater > Ice > Liftoff... | reverse complement strand
CTTCCGCGACCGGCCTAGCCACTATCAGCGAAATTACACTAACCGATGCTCCAGTCGGCGTCAAACCGCGCCCGGCGGCTACACCGCCGCCATCCCGCGCACGCCGCTCCGCTCCAGCGTCCGGTACGCCGCCCGCAGCCGGCGAATCCCCTCGCGCACGCGGTCCGGGTCCGCCACGCCGAAGCTCAGCCGGCACTCGTTCCGCGGCAGCTCCCCCGCCTCGTCCGCGACGTGGCCGAACTCGCCCGGCACGTACAGCACGCCCGCCGCCAGCGCCGCCGGCACCAGCGGACCATTCGGCCCCGCGTCCACCCCCGCCGGCAGCGTCAGCCACACGTACAGGCCGCCGCCCGGCACCGTCCACGACGCACCCGGCACGTCCCCGAACTCCTCGTCCAGCGCCGCCAGCATCGCGTCCCGCTTCGCCCGGTACACGTCGCGCAACACCTCGACGTGCCGGTCGAACGCGCCCGTCGCCATCAGCCGGTCCACCACGTGTTGCGTCAGGTTCGCCGAGCCGAAGTCGTGGTTCCCCTTCAGGTGCAGGATCGGGGCGACGAGGTCCGACGGCAGAAGCGCGTAACCCAGCTTCAGGCCCGGCGACAGCGGCTTCGAGAACGTGCTGGCGTACGCCACGAACTCATTCGTGGGGTCGAACTTCTTCACGCTCGGCAGGTCGGGGCCGCCGTAGCGCAGCTCGCGGTACGCCGCGTCCTCCAGGATCAGGATGCGGTGGCCGACGCTGTACTTCTTCACCACCTCGACCAGCTTCGGGCGGCGGTCGGCGGCCAGCGTCAGGCCGGTGGGGTTCTGGAAGTAATCGACCGTGTACACGAGCTTCACCCGGCCCAGCTCGCCGCGGCGCTTCAGCTCGGCGAGTTTGGCGTCGAGCGCGGCCACGTCCATGCCGCCGTCGTCCATCGGCACCGGCACCACGCGGACGCCGTGGCTCTGCAACACGCCGTGGTAGACGAAGTACGACGGGGCTTCCGCCAGCACGATGTCGCCCGGGTCGAACAGCGCCTCGCCGAGGAGGTACAGCAGTTGTTGCGAGCCGGTGGTGAGCACCACGTCGTCCGCTGACAGCCCGATGTCAGCGGGGGCGACGCCGTCGGCGGCGCAGACGTGGTGCAGCACCTTCGCGCGGAGCGCCGGCAGCCCCTGGGTGGAGCCGTACTGGAGGGCGGCGCGGCCGGCGGCGGGGTCGGCCAGGATGGCGGCGACGGCGGCGGCCACGTCGGCGGTCGGCAGCGACGCTTCATCGACGAGGCCGGCGGCGAGGGAGACGAGGCCGGGGGTCTCGAGCGCCTTCTGGATGAAGAAGGTGATCGGCGAGTCGGTGGTCCGGCCGGAGCGGGCGGACAGCGGCAGCGGCGCCGGACCCGGCCGAATGTCAACCCGGGGCGCTTCCGGGGTGTTCGAGAACGCGACCCGGAGCACGGGCGCGTCGCCGTCCCCCGTGATTCGACCCGCCCCGCCGTAGGGTGTTACGGAGCCGGGAGCCGACTCGTTGCAGAGGGTCGCGATCCGCGCCAGGGCGGCGCGGAAGACCGACCGGGCGAGCGGCAGCTCGAACGACGCCTCTCCGAAGGGGAGAACCACGCACTGGTCCCCCGCGTAGAGGAGTTGGAGCGCGTGCTGCCGGCCGATGCGCAGCAGGTCATCGACCAGCCCGACGACCCCCCGTGGGGTGGGCTGGAAGGCTTCTCGAATACGGTCCGATACCGACGCGGTCATGTCACACTCCGTACCACGGCCGAGCGGGCGATCGCCGGCCAGGCCGCGGTCAACTCCTCCAGGCCCGCGCCGGGGTCGAACTGGACGACCCCTTGACTCAGCGGGAACCACTCGTTCACGGCCGCCCGGACGACCGCGTCCGGCACGTCCAGTTCCAGGATAACCGGCCCGCCCTCGCCGGGGAACTCCGCCGCCTTGCCGCGGGCGTACTCCTCGGGCGTGCCAAAGAAGAACGGGCCGGCTTCGACCGCGAGCGAGAACCCGTCCTCGGTCGCCCGGCCGCCGGGTTCGCGGAACGCCGGGTTCGGTCCGACAGCGAGAATTCGGTCCGCCCGGTGTCGGGTCGTCCCGTGCAGCAGGATCATGGCACCTCACCGCCCCGGCCGACGGCGGCCGTGTCGTGATCGTACACGGGACCGCCGCGGGTGGCCGCACCCCCGTTCCTGGTATGCGGAAACGAAAACAGCCCCGGAGGGTGACTCCGGGGCCGACGGTGGTTCGGGTGCGAACGCGGGTCGGGGCCGGAGTCAGCTCGGGGCTGCGGCTGCGACGACGACGGCGATGACGGCGAGGGCGGTCGTCATGGTGGGGGGAGTGTAGCGGGCGGCGTGGGGCGCGGCAAGCGCACTGGGTGCACCGCCGCGAGCGGCGGAAGTCAGCGCGAGTTGCGCAAGTAGTACAGACGCCCGTCCTCGGCGCCGATCACCAGGTCGGGGACGCCGTTGCCGTCGAAGTCCACCGCCGCCGGGTGCGTGTCGTGCCCCTCGATGTTGCGCGCCGCCACGTCGCCCTTGTCCTCGAACAGCCACCGGCCCGCCTCCGACCGCAGCTGGCGCAACAGCCGCGCGTTCGCGCCGTTCACCAGCACGTCGAGCTTCCCGTCGCCGTCCCAGTCGGTGATGCAGAGCTTGCGCCGACCGCTGCGACCCGCGGTGCCGGTCGTCAGCCGCAGCGGCGCACCCGCGGCGTCGCACAGCGCCCGCACCGGTGGCAGCAGCACGAGCCGGCCGTCGCGCCGCTCGCGGCGGAAGAACGCCAGATACCCCTCGTGGTCGAGCATCACCAAATCCGTCAGGCCGTCGCGGTCCCAGTCCACGGCCACGGGCGTTGTGCGCCACTGCGTCAGGAGCTCGGCGCCGCGCGGGCGGAGCCAGCCCCAGGCCAGCGTCGGCTGCGGCATCTGCCACGCCACCTCGATCGGCTGCGCGGCCGCCAGCTTCGAGGCGCGGCGGGTGCCGACGTTGCGGTACCACACCACCCGACCCCAGATCGAATTCACGACCAAGTCCGGCAGGCCGTCGCCGTCCCAGTCGGCGGCGGTGAGCGTGGTGTAGCCCCACTTCGCCTCGCACGGCCCCTGGATGGAGCCGTTCGGCCCCGCCTGGATGCGCACCACGCGGCCGTCGGCCTCCAGCCGGCGCGGGGCCGCCCAGCGCGGCCGCTCCACCCCCGGGCCGCTCAGGTTCTCCAGGAATTCCAGGTAGCCCGCGGTGTTGCCGACGATCAGGTCGGTGTCGCCGTCGCCGTCCCAGTCCACCGACGCCGGCGCGGCGAGGGCGCCGACCTTCACCTCGTCGGCCTCCTGGCGGAAGTAGCGCGGCGGCAGGAACACCGGCCGCCCGTCCACCACGCGGCCGGTGTTTTCGACCCACGCCACGCGGCCGTCCTCGTCGCCGACGATCAGGTCGGCGTCGCCGTCGCCGTCCCAGTCGATGGCGGTCGGCGTGATCATCTGCAGGTCCATCGTCAGCGGCGCGCCGGCGGGCGTCTTCAGGCGTCGGCCCGTGGCGTACCTCGGGGCGCGGCGGGTGCCGACGTTCTCGAAGTACGTGAACCCGTCGAGGAACTCACCGCAGAGCAAATCCAGGTCGCCGTCGCCGTCGAAGTCGGCGAGGTTCGGGCACGGCCAGCCGAACGTCTCGACGGGGCGGTCGCCGGCCATCAGCTTTACCGGCTCGGCGTAGGCGGGCGCGTCGGTGGTGCCGGTGTTGCGGCGGACGTAGACGAAGCCGCGGAGCGGGCCGCGCGTCCACGTCCCCGTTTCGTCGTAGCCGTTGTCCCAGCCGTAGTCGGTCCAGTCGTCGGAGCCGATGAGGAGGTCGAGGGCGCCGTCGCCGTCGTGGTCGGCGTAGCGCCAGAAGTTGCCGCGGACCTTGTTCGGGTGCGGGTTCGCCGCCGCCGGCAGCTTCACGCCCTTGTCGAGCCCCGACGTGCGGAAGTCGGGGTACTCGACGCCCGGCGACAGGACGCGGCCGTGGCCGACGAGCACGTTCTGCAAGCCCTTGCTGAGGCGCTTGCCGGGCCGGAACGCGGGGAAGGTGCCGCCGGGGTTCTCGAACACGGTGACGCCGTTCGACGGCTTGTCGGGGCAGTTGACGACGAGGTCGAGGTCGCCGTCGCCGTCGAAGTCCATGGGGAGCGGCCACGCCCAGAGGCCGACGCCGAGGTCGGTGACGAGGCCGGGGTGGTTGTACTTCAGGCGGTCGAGTTGTTGGGCGCTCGCGGCGGGGGCCGCGGCGAGGAGCGCGAGCGCGGCAAGAAGGTGGTGACGCATGGGGGCATCTTCGCCGGCCGGCGGGTGCGTCGCAACGGGAATGCCCGGCGGGCCGGGGGCGTGTGCCCCGGATTCCGGAGCCCCGAAGGGGCGGCAGGTAATAGCCCAGGGCGTAAGCCCTGGGCAGCCTGTGGCGGAGTCCGTTTTGCGATTCCCCTCGTGACACCGCCCACGCCACCCAGGGCTTACGCCCTGGGCTATTACCTGCCGCCCCTTCGGGGCTCCGGAACCCGGCGGCTCACGCCGCCCGGCTCGCCTTACTCGTCCACGCCGGTCCACACGGTCACGTCGAGGCGGCTGTGGAGGCTGCACTGGTTCGACTCCGGCAGGTTCTGGTACGCCGTCGAACCCGCCGGCCCCAGGTGCGGCACCGCCGACAGCGGCACCGCCGGGTACTCCCGGTAAATCGTCACGTCGTCGCGGCTCGTCGCCGTCGGCAGCCCGGCGATCGGGATCGCCCGCGCCGCCAGCTCCCGCACCGCGGCCCCCGCCACGCCGTCCGGCGCCGCTAGCACCGTCACTTCGGTGCCGGTCCACGGCCCGCCGCCGACCCACTCGGGCTCCGCCTCCGCGAACGCATGACCGACCGCGGCCTCGGCGCTCTGGCGGCTGCGGAACCGCTCCGCAAACATCGCCCCCATGTCCACGTCGCCCAGCCGGGCGTCGAGGTACGCCCGCGCCTCCTCGCGCACCGCCGCGACCACGCCCTCGGGGCCGGCCGCGGACGAGAAGCACGCCTGGAACAAACCCCCGTGCTCCGGCTCCAGCGCCGCCTGCACCCGGGCGTCGATCGCCGCCTGGTCGGCGTCGGTCAGCACGCCCTCGAACCGGGCCACCGCGTCGTCCACGCTCAGGCACCCCGGCGGCATCAGCCGGCGCGGGCCGGGGATGAAATCGACCGCCGCCGGGCCGACCGGCCCCGCCACCTCGGCCAGCTTCTCGCGGCAGCCGGAAATGTCCGCCAGCTGCGCCTCCAGCGGGTCGCGCACGGTCTGGTACAGCCGGGCCAGCGTGCGGTGCAACACGGCCTGGTAGCGCGCCCGCGGGAACAGCCGAAGGGCGTCGGCGATCTCGGCCGCGGCCGGCTTGCGCATCCCGCGCTGGAAGTGCGTGTACTGCACCAGGCACTCGTACCCGGCGGTGGCCTTGGCGTCCGCGGCGGCGGCCTCGGCGGCGTACTTCTCCGCGAGCCGGTCGGTCGTCGCCAGGAACTGCCGCGTCGCCTCCTCGGCGCCGGCGAGGCGGAACTGCGGGTATTCCACCAGCCCCGCGGCGACGGTCCGCAGGTGCAGCGCCGCCTCGTTCACGAGCGCCAGCGCGGCGTCGGCCACGGCGCTCTCGGCGGCGGTCGGCTCGCGGTGCGCCGGCCCCGACGGCGGGCCGAACAGCTTCACCAGCCCGTCCACGGCCAGCGCGACGCGCTCGGGTTCCGGCAGCTTCGCCAGCCACCCCTTCGGCACCAGCGGCTCGGTCGTGGCGGCGATCAGGTCCTCGGTGCGGGCGCCGCTCACGGCCTCGGCCGCGGCCTGGAGCTTCGCCAGCACCGTGTCCGGGTCGAGTTCGAGCTGCGTCCACTGCGCCGCGGCCCACGTCGGGATCACCTCGCGGGCGCGCTTCACGTTCGGAACGAGCCACGCCGTCAGCACCTTCCGGGCCGCGGTGGCGGTGGTGCGGCCGACGACCTCGGCGCGCGGCCAGTCGAACGACGTGACCCCGAACGCGCCGACGGTCACGGCCGCGCGGCGGTCGGCGAGCTTGGCCTCGCGCTGCTCGTCGGCGGCGCGGCCGACGTTCGTGAACAGGTCGAGGCGGATCAGCTCGGCGACCTGCGCCACCGCCTTGAACGCGGTGCCCGCCGGCTCGGGGGTCTGCCCCAGGCCGGGAACCGGAATGACGCGCGACCCCGGCTGGCTCGTCACCCCGGACCGTGCCGCGCCCCCGCGGGGGGACGGGACCGGGATACCCGGCGGCGTGGCGGCCCGCGGCATCGACCCCACGCCCGACGGCACCGGCCGGGTGAGCATCCCGCGGCCGATGACGCTCGTCGCCGGCGGCGTGGTGCGGGTGCCGTTGAACACCGCCCCCGCCGGGCCGGGCACCAGCAGCACCCGGGTGAACGGCGCGTCCTTCTCCTTGACCGGCCCGCCGCGGTCGTCGTAGTGGGCGGTAAACGCCGAATCGGGGCGCGAGTAGTGGTTCAGCTCGGTGAGCGTGGCGTAGGCGTTGCCGAGCGCCTGCGGCGGGGCCAGCGACGCGTCCGCCGGCGGCAGCATCAGCACGCCGACGATCTCGGGGTTCTCGTACCCCATGCGCTTGAGCCGGGTGCGGACGGCGTAGGCCACGTCGAGGAGCATGCCGCCGCCGGTGCCGCCGCCGGCGCCCGCCACGACGTACACCCGCGGCCGGTTCGTCCGCCGCCGCAGGCCGGTGCGCTGCTCGGTGAGGTGGAGGCTGTCCGGGGCCAGCGCCGCGTCGAGCTCGGACCCGAGCTTCGCCATGACGGTGCGGTAGTGGTCCATGAACGCAAGCCGGCCGAACAGGCGGAGGCCCATCGTCTGCGGCGTCCGCGGGATGCGGTAGAGGAGCTGCGGGTCGAACCAGCCGTCGGTGAGGTTGCGGCCGTTGAGCCGCGGCTTCAGGTAGTGGCTGGCCCGGTTCAGCTTCGCGGGAATGACGGCCTCCGGCGGCAGCGCCGCGAGGCGGTCCTGCGGGCGGGCGCGGGCGGCGTCGTCGAGGGTGTCGGGGTCGGTGTCGATGGCGACGGTGCGGACCAGCGGCATCCCGTCGGGCGGGCCGAAGCGCTCGGCGAGCTCGAACCGCAGCCGCTGCACCACGCGCAACCCCGCCTGCCCGACGCCGATGATGACGGCGGGGCGGAGCGGGCCGTCGCCCACAACTTCCGGCGGCGCCGGGGTGATGAGGGCGGCGTGGCCGTCGGTCTCGGACAGACCGCGCGGCACCGGCGTTTCCAGGCTCAGGCCGTGGATGCCGGAGCCGGGCTTCGGGCCGAGGTTGTCGGTGGCCTCGCCGGTCGTGGCGGCGCGGCTGAGGGTGCCGCTCCCGCCGTCGCCGCCGATCGCCTTGACGAAGGCGCCGACGCTCGGCCAGCGCTCCTCGGGCCGCTTGGCGAGTGCCCGCGCGAGCGCCGGCCGGTCGGCGGCGGGGCTCGGGCTCAGGTCCGGCGGCAGCTGGATGTGCTGCATCAGCAGCTGGCTCATGCTGGTGCCGTCGAACGGCCGCTGCCCGGTCAGGAGCTCCTGGTAGACGCACGCCAGGCTGTACTGGTCGCAGTACCGCGACACCACGCCGTCGAACGTTTCCGGTGCGGCGTACACGGGCGTGATGCCGCCGGTGACACTCGCCATGACCCCTTGCAAATCCTTGACCTGCCCGAAGTCGGCGACCTTGACGTGGTTGTACAGCAGGAACAGGTTCTGCGGCTTGATGTCGAGGTGCTGCAACCCGAACTGGTCGTTCATGAGGTCGAGCACCTCGGCGGTCTCGCGCATGTAGCCGAGGAGCTCGTCGCGCGGGATGCCTTGCAGCCCCTTGTCGCGGCACTCGCGGAAGCGGTCCCACAGGTTGCAGTCGGCCAGCTCCATGACGATCATGAGCTTGCCGTCGACGATGTCGTAGCGGTCGAGGGCGAGGAGGTACGGGTGACGGACTATCTTGACGCGCTTGAGCGCCTTGAGCTCCTGCTCGGCGTAGCGGACGAGGTCGTTGTCCTGGCTGCGGAGGTCGCCGAAGATGACCTTGACGGCCTTGTTGATGCCGCCGGGTGCGATGCACTTCCACACCTCGCCGAACCCGCCGGACCCGAGGCGCTCGAGGAGCGTGTACCCGGGGATGGGCTCGGCCTGGCTCTCGATACGGACGGACATCGGACGGCCCCGGTGGCAGGCTCGGAGGGGGAACCGTCCGAACTCTAGTACAGGAAATTCCGGCCGCGGCGGAAGAACCCGGGCGGAGTGTTAAGTTGGGTTAACATCGGGGGCTGTGAGCTCCCGCCGCTGCGGTCGTGTGAGACGGACTCACAGGTAGTCCGGGGTGGGTGCGTGGTCCCTGGTTCACATCCGACGTGGTTCGCCCCCTCACCCCGCGTGCTTCGCCGCGACCCTCTCCCCCGAGGGGAGAGGGTGGGAGCACCCGGGCCACATCACGGGCGGGCAACCACGCGCCGACACCCGGATCACCCCACTGCGTCCGCGGGTCGATGCCCGCCCGTGATGACGACCGACCAGGCCCACCCTCTCCCCTCGGGGGAGAGGGTCGCGGCGAAGCACGCGGGGTGAGGGGGAACCACCTGCGACGGGGACCAGCACGACTCGCCCCACTCGGCGGCCGACATCGACCAGCTGGAGCCCCTACCGCGCCCGCTTCTCGGCCACGCGGAACACCCCCACGCCGCCCGCCGCGGTGCCGCGCGCCAGATACCGCCCGTCGCCCGTCAGCGCCGCGACCGTGCCGCCGCCCGGCACCTCCCACACCGCCAGTACCGCCCCCGTCCGCGCGTCCCAGTTGGTCACCACGGCGCCCTCGGACGTGCCGGTCAGCACGTCCGCCGACACCGCCAGCACCCGCACCACGGCCGCGAACTCGACGCGCACCGTCGGCTTCACCGCGCCCAAATCCCACACCCGGACGCGGCCGTCGGCGCACGCCGTGACGAGGCTCTTGCCGTCCGGCAGGTAGGCGACGGCGTGTACCGCGGCGGGGTGCGGCAGCGTGGCCCGCGGCCCCGGCCGGATGCGGCTCGTCGTCCACACCCGGGCGGTGCCGTCGGCCGAGCCGGACGCGACCGTCTGCCCGTCCGGGGCGACCGCGGCCGTGGTGATGGGCTTCGTGTGACCGGTGAGCATGGCGCGGGCGTCGCCGCGGAACGTCGGGCCGGGTTCCCACAGGCGGAGGGTGCCGTCGTCGCCGCCGCCGGCGATCAGCTTGCCGTCGGCGGAAAACGCCACGGCCGTGACGGCGCCGCGGGCGCCGCGCAGGGTGGTGTTCGGGGCGGGCGTCTTGTCCGTAATGTCGAACAGGCGGACGAGGCCGCCGGGGGTGTCGGCGGCGACGGCGACGAGGCGGCTATTGGGCGAGCAGCTGAGGGAGCGGACGGGGTCGCCGGTGCGGGGGATGCCGCCGCGGGGTCCGGGTTTGGCGCCGCCGAGGTCCCAGACGCGGGCGGTGCCGTCGCGGTCGGCGGAGACGAGGATCACCCGGTCCGGGGTGAAGGCGACGGCCGCGACGGGTGAGGAATGCCCGGCGAACTCGGCGACGGCCTTGGCGGGTGCGGAGTTGGCGGGCGGCGGGGTGAGGAGATTCATGCGGGTTCCGGGTGCGCGCGGGGGCGTGTGGCACAGCCTAGCTCACGCCCGGCGGGAAAGTTCGCGGGAGGGGCGTTACCCGGGTGCGTTGACCGCGCGCCCGAGGCCGGGTAGGCTGCGGGTATGGACCTGTCCCACCTCATCACCGTCGAGCCGGGCAAGCGGAGCGGTCAGCCGTGCGTCCGCGGGATGCGCATCACCGTCCGCGACATCCTGGAATACCTCGCCGGCGGGATGACCGTCGATGAACTTCTGGCCGACTTCCCCGAGTTGACGACGGAGGACGTGCGGGCCTGCCTGGCGTACGCCGCAGACCAACTCCCCGGGGCGGCCGCGTGAGCCTGCTGTTCGACCAGAACCTGTCCCGTCGCCTTCCCGCCCTCATCGCGGCTGACTTCCCGGGCTCCGAGCAGGTCTTCACCGCGGGGTTGGCGACCGCTGACGACCGCACCGTCTGGGCCGCCGCGGCCGCGCGCGGGTTGGCGGTCGTGTCGAAGGACGCCGACTTCGCCGCCCTGTCCGCCGCCCTCGGTTCTCCCCCGAAAGTCATCTGGCTGCGCATCGGCAACGGCCTAACCCGGGACGTGGCGGCACTCATCCGGGCGCGGGCGGGCGACATCCGGGCGTTCCTGGCCGATCCCGCCGCTGATCTGCTCGAACTCCCGTAACGAACGCCTGTCCGACCCGAACAGGTTACTGCTTGCCCCCGCCCCGAGCTGTGGGTGTAATGGGGCCGCCGCCCCACCCCGGGGCCGGCACGCGCGAGGAGGGGCGGACATGCGGCGCTTCGGGCTGTGGGTCGTGGCCGCGGGGCTCGTCGCCCTGCCGGTCGTGCGGGCGCAGGACCGGCCGGTCGAAGGGTGGGGCACCCTCACCGACCCCGACAACGACTGCAAGGTCAAGGCCCAGAAAGGCCGCCTCACCATGAGCCTGCCGGGCGCCGCCCACGACTTCGCCGGCGAACTCCAGCGCTGGAACGCCCCGCGCGTCCTCTCCAAGCTCGAAGGCGACTTCATCGTCGAAGTGAAGGTGTCGGGCACGTTCAACCCGACCGCGGACAGCTCCATCCCCGGCCGCCGCGGGTACAACGGCGCCGGCATCCTCCTCGTGAAGGACAACGACAACCACCTCAGCCTCCAGCGCGGCGCCGTGAACCTCGACGGCCGCGTGCGCCACTACGCCAACTTCGAGCTGCGGCGGGGCGCCGAGCTGGTCACGTCGCTGTACGAGGTCGAGCTGGAGGACAAGGACGTGTACCTGCGCGTCGAGCGGCGCGCGGACAAGGTGTACGGCCTCGCCAGCCACGACCGGGTGACGTGGAAGAACTACGACCCCATCGAGGTCGACTTCCCGCCGGCGCTCGCGGTCGGCGTCGTGGGCATCAGCTCGTCGAAGGAGCCGTTCGCCTGCGCCTTCGCCGAGCTGGCCCTGTTCAAGAAGGCGGGCGTCAAGCTCCCCTGATCGGAGCGGTGCGGCGGCGGTTCACTCACCCGGCCCCTCACGGGGCCCGGCTCGCCGCCTTCACCCGCAGCGCCAGCCGCGCCCGCCGCCGCAGCGCCGCCGGGTCCGCCTTCGCCAGCGGCCGCACCCGCGCGTACAGCGCGCACTCGACGCGCCCGAAGCCGAACCCCGCCGCCAGCGCCACCACCCCCGCCACCGCGAGCGCCGCGCTGCTGTCGAGCAGCCAGCCGCCCCACAGGAGCAGGAAGAACGTCCCCATCATCACCGGGGCGTGCAGCAGGTAGACGCCGTAGCTGTACTCGCCCCACCGCACCAGCCGGTTCGCCGGCGGCAACTGCGGCACCTGCGTGACGAGCCACACCAGCGCCGCCGCCGCCGGGGCGTACGCCAGCCACTCGCCCTCCAGCGTGTCCACCCGGGCCGGCACCGTCGCCAGCCACGCGGCGGTCAGCGCCAGCACCGGCCACCGCCAGCGCCGGCCGCGGTCGCGCACCTGGAACGCCAGCACGCCCAACAGGAACGGCAGGTTCACCGCCGAGAACGGCACCTCCGTCCACCGCGGCAGCTGCACCGTCCCGTACCCCGGCCACGCCGCCGCCTTCGCCAGCAGCAGCCCGGCCCACACCGCGGCGCACGCCGGCAGCCCGCGCTTCGCCCCGAACAGGGCCACCACCACCGTCATCCACAGGTACAGGGTAATCTCGTAGACCAGCGTCCACTCGACGCCGAGCGGGTAGACGCACGTGCCCGGCGTCCGCGGCAGCAGCAGCCACGACACGTTCTCGGGCCGGACGTAGCGGCGGAACTCGGGCGGCCACACGGTGAACCACATCAGCCCCATCACCAGCAGCGCCGCGACCCAGTAGCCGGGGTACAGCCGCAGCGCCCGGCCCCACAGGAACCGGCCCGCCGACACGCCGGTCACCGCCTGCGTCAGCACGAACCCCGAGACGGCGAAGAAGATGGGGACGAGGAAGCCCTTCCAGTTCCCGGTCCACAGCAGCTCCGCCGGAAACGCCGTCGTTCCGAACGTGTGCTGGGCGTAGTAGCCGAGGTGCGCCAGCACGACCGCGACGGACGCGACGAGTCGAACGACCTGGATGTTGTTGAACCGCATGACCGGCCGACGCTACCCAGGCGGGCGCAATCGCACAAGCCCGACGCGGGATCGGGCGTGCCTCCCGATGGTGGCAGGTTCGCGTTCGGCCGGGGCGCGAGGCCCGTCGGGCAGCGGGAAACGACGGGGCTTGCGCCCCGGCCGACTGATCCGCATGTAGTCCGGGGTGCGTGCGGGGTGCTGGTCCCCGTCGGACGTGGTTCGCCCCCTCACCCCGCGTGCTTCGCCGCGACCCTCTCCCCCGAGGGGAGAGGGTGGGCCTTGCCCGCGCCCGTCACGGGCGGGCAACCACGCGCCGATCTGGGCCGAGGCTTACCCTGGCGTCCGCGGGTCGATACCCGCCCGTGATGGGGTCGGCCGGCTCCCACCCTCTCCCCTCGGGGGAGAGGGTCGCGGCGAAGCACGCGGGGTGAGGGGGCGAACCACCCACGGCGAAGTCCGAAGGAGAGCCACGCAACCCGGGCAACCTGCGGATCCGTAACGGCTCACTCGCCAACATCGGGAGGTACACCCCGCGCACGCTTTCGCGGCTCACCGCGGACGGTACAGGAACGGGCGGCGGAACATGCCGCCGAAGTGGTGCGGGTTGTTCACCCGCACCGCGAACGTGTTCGACCCCGCCTTCAGGTGGCCCGTCAAATCCACGTCCCACTCGAACTTGTAGTCCGAGAGCCACCACGGCTCGCGGTACTCGCGGTGCGCCACCAGGTGCCCGTTCACGTACAGCCACGCCTCGTTGAACAGCCCCGGGAAGCGCACGTGTACCTTCGCCGCCGCGTCCGGCAGCTCCGCGTCGGTGCGGTACCACGCGTAGCCGGTGTAACTGTGGTAGTCGGGGCTCACCACGCCCTGCGCCTGCATGTACACGTCCGATCGCAGCATCGCCCAGTGACCCGGGTTCTCGCGGTGGCTGTCCACGCTCCCGGCGTCCTTGCGGCCCTTCCACCACGTCAGATCGACCGGCTTGTACGCCCACCCGCTCACGACGCCGGTGTCGTGCGGGTCGCGGCGGAAGGCCCACTCCGGCGGCAGCTTCGCCAGCAGCGTCCCCTTCGTGCCGTCGGTTACGGTCTTGAGGTCGCGCATCTGTTGCACCTCACCCGGCCACCACGCCGGGCCGTTCCCCACGCCCTCCGGCGCGACGCCGACCACCCGCGTCGTGAACGTCGGGTTCATCTTCGCCAGCTCCAGCCGGGCCGCGAGCCCCTTCTCGCCGGCGACCACCGCCGCGCCGTAGTCCACGTCCGAGGCCGCGGCCTTCACCATCGCCGTGTAGTGGTCGAGCACGTCGAACCCGAGCCGCGCGAACCGCACCCGCTCGACGTACAGCCGCTCGTTCCGCCCGGCCTTTCCCGCGAGCGGCGCGACCGCCTTTTCCGCCTCCGCGACGTGCCCGCGCAGCTGCGTCACCAGCGCCGGGGTGTAGATCGCCGGGATCACGAAGTGCTCGTGCTCGGTGACGACGGTGTCGTCCCACGCCTTGAGGATGGCGCCCCAGTACGCCGCCATCGGCTTCACGGCCGGGCCGTAGAAGCGGTCGTAGAACTCGCCCAGGAGCGCGTCCACGTCGGCGTCCGGGTTCCAGTACAGCTGCCCGCGGACGTGGAGGTTCAGGAACGTCGTCGCAATCGCGTTGCGGCTCTCGGTGCTGACGCCGAGGATGCCGGCCTTGCGGTAGTGCTTCACGTCCTGGCGGATCGCCCCGATCGACGGGTTCGGCACGTCGCGCCACACCAGCATCCCCTGGTCGTAGTCGTAGATGACGACGCGGCCCTGCATCACCTCGGCCCAGCGGTACATCATGTCGCGGTACTCCTGCCGCGGCGGCGACTTCGGGTCGTCCATGCCGTGGATGGGGTCCACGTCGATCGCGGCGAGGTACGCGACCAGCGGCCTCGCCGCGAGCATCTTCCGCTGCGGCGGGATGGTGAGGTTGCCGTAGGCGAGGAAGCCGATCTTCGACTTGCTGTCGGGGTGCGCCTTCAGGAGCTTGTCGGCGACCTTGTTGTAGAGCGTCAGGAACGGGTCCGTCAGCGACGCGGCCAGGAAGTACTTGTCCTTCAACCCGGCCTGCAACTCCTTGTCCACCTTCGACTCGGAGCGGTAGACGCCGTCCTCCATGCCGAGCGAGAAGAACTCGCCCTTGGCGAACAGCGGCGCCACCTTCTTGACGACGTGGTCGGCGGTGGCGTCCTCGGCGATGGGGATGTCGAAGACCGACTTCCCCTTCGGGATCAGCTCCTTGACGTACTCGCCGATGGCGTGGCCGTTCGGGACGCCGACGCCGGTGTTCATGAAGTTGCGGCGGGTGAACTCGTCCTGCCCGTCGTTGGCGCCGTTCCACGACACCCAGTAGTTGCGCACCTCGAACGGCGGGGCGTAGGCGTAGTCGAGCTCGCCGACCGTGAGCGTCTTCACTTCCGGGATGCACTCGCCGATCGGCGTGGGGAGATACCAGCGGCAGCCCCAGCGGCGCAGCAGCTCGGCCGCGGCGTAGTAGTGGCTGTCGTCGTTCGTGCCGACCACGAGGATACGGTCGCCCTGGCGGCGGAGGGCGATGGCGTCGGCGCGCAGCACGGGTTCCTTCTTGGCGACCTTCGCCAGCGCCGCGGCGAGCGACGGATCGACCTTCATCGCCGCGCCGCCGACCACGATGACGCGGCCGCCGCCCTTGATGGCGGCGTCCACGGCGTCGGCGGTGTCGGCGAGCTTCGGCTCGGTGCCGGTCATGAGGCCGACGCAGCGGACGATCTCGGCGGCGGCCTTCTTCTCCCACGGCCCGGCGGTCGGCGCCACGACCACGACGGCGGGCGTCTTGCCGTCGCCGGCGACGACCAGCGGCGCGGGCGGTTGCGCGAGGGCAAGGGGGAGAAGCGCGAGGGGCACGAAGGCGGGGAGGAGGCGCATCGGGGGAATCTCGGCGGGGGAGGGCGTGGACCGATTGTACCGACCGGTGATGACGAAGACGTGACGCAACCTGAGCCGGCCCCGTCAGGGGTCGGAGTGTTCAGCGCACTCCGACCCCTGACGGGGCCGGTTCGGAAGCGCACTCGCCACTTCGCGTCAGCCCCAGAACCCCTTCAGCGCGTCGGCCGGCGGCACGCCGAGCGGGAAGCGCTGGCTCAGCGGGTGGTCGGCGATCCCGGCCAGCTCGCGCAGCGACTGGTGGACGTGCTCCGGCCGCACCCGGATGCCGCCGTCGCGCTTCACGGCCAGCGTCGCCGGGTCGATCGGCACGGCGAACTGGCCCGCGTCCGTGGCGCCGACCACGCGGTTCCCCTTGATGCCCTTGCCGAAGAACCACGCCGAGCCGACGGACCAGTGGTCCTTGCCGTTGCCGGCGTTGTACGTCGGCGTGCGGCCCATCTCGCTCTGCACGACCACGACCAGCTTGTCGCGGAGGCCCAGCTCGCCGGCGCGGCGGACGAGGTAGGCGACGCCGGCGAGGAACTCGGGGAGGAGCCGCATCTGGTCGGGGTCGTTGTTGGCGTGGCTGTCGAACTGGCCGATGCTCAGGTTCGCCGACACGCACACCCCCGCCTTGAACGACGCCAGCGCGATCTCGGCCTGCTGCGACAGCCGCTCCCGCGGCACGTTCTGCGGGATGTACTGCGTGACGCGCTCGAGCGCCTTGGAGTTCGCCTGCGCGGCGTAGAGCATGTTCTCGCCGCGCTCCGCCCGCGGCAGCCGGGGTTGGGCGGCGCGGGTGGCGTTCCCTTCCCGGAGCGCCTCTTCGATGCGGTCGAGGGCGAAGCGGTCGTGGTAGGGGGCGCGCTCGTTGCCGCCGACGGCGTCGGCGTTGGCGATGGTGCGGAGCGACGGCAGGTACGGCACCCGCGACATGGCGACGAGGTTGCCGGTGTTCGAGTAGTTGCCGAAGGTGAGGAACGCGAGCGGGCACGTCGAGCCGCGGCAGGCGGCGACGAGCGCCGCGAACGTGGGGTAGGCGAGGCTGTCGAGCTTGCCGGTGGCCATGTAGCGGGCGCCGGGCGAGTGGTTGTTCACCGAGTAGTCGAGGCCGTTGAACGTCAGCAGCTCGGTGCCGAACTCGGCGTAAAAGTCCTCGTTAGCGAGGCCGGCGGTGACGTGCTTCTTGACCGGGGCGAACTTGTGGGCGCCGCGGGTGAGGATGTCCCCCTCGCGGTACAGGCGGTTGATGCCGTTGGCGCCTTTGGGGTCCATGAGGTACGTCGTGTCCCACCCGCCGGAGGCGTTGAACACGACGTAGAACGGCCCGTCGTAGGGGGCGTCCGTGCGCGCGGGTTGCGCCGCGGCGCGGAGGATGGGGGCCGCGACGCCGAGCCCGGCGAGCCCGCACAGCTTCAGGAAGTCGCGGCGCATGGGGGCACCTTTCGGTTAGCTGCCGAACAGGATCGGCCTGAGGGCCGGGGTCATCCGCGCGACCTCGGCGGCGTTGTGTGAGAGGTGCGGGTGGTTCCAGAAGCCGTCGTCGGCGAGGCAGTTCGCCGCCGCCCGCTCACCGATGCGATCGAGCGGCAGGTTCAGGTCGGCCCGCAGCGTCTCAGGGGTTGACCATGCGCCGATGAGGAACACGCGCGGCTTCAATTCGTCGGGGATGCGCCGCTCACAAACGGCGCGGCGGTTGCCGGCTTCGTCGAAATCGAGTACCAGCACGACGTGTGCGCCCGCGTACCGTTTCAGTCGCGGGATGAACTCATTCCCGAACAGGTCGAGCACGTACTCCCACCCGCCGGCGGGTTCGCGTAAGTCGATCGCAGCCACGTTGACGCTGTGGTGACTCCGGAAACCGATTACGAACTGCCGGTCGGCATCGTCCTCGGGGATGAAGCAGACGTGGGGCTTGTACCGATTCACCGCCATCACAGTACCTCATCGCGGATGAGGGCCGAGATGAGATCGCCGTTGTAGCCGATCTCTTCCAACGTCCGGATGGCCGGGGGTTCTAGGTGCGAGGGGCGGCGAAGCACGAACGTGTTCTCATCCGCGAACGACCGGATCGCGTGCGGGTGGTGCGAAGTCGCCACGAACTGTCCGCCCCGGTTCGCCATCTTCCGCAAGTGCGTGATGAAATGGTCGATTTCCGGCAGAGAGAGGTGATTGTCCGGCTCGTCCCAGAAGCAGAACACCGGTCCGGCGTGCTTCGCGTACGCCAAGATGGCAGCGCTGAGGAAGAAGCACTTCTCCCCGTCCGACAGTCGGCCGAACTCGACCAGTAGTTCGGTCCCGGTGTCCGGCCGCTTGAAGCCGACCAGTAGCTCGCTCCCCTTCTCGTTCCGCCCGCGTCGGGTAAATGTGTGGAAGTCCGGGATCACGGACTGAACGTAGGTCTGGATGTCCACGTACGCCGCGGGCGCCAGGCCGAGGAGGTCGTTGAGCCACGCCGCGAAGTTCCAGGCGTCCTCTTCGATGTTCGGGGTGCTACCTTCCGCGTAGCCCGACATCAGGGCGGGGACGGGCGACACCAGGACTAGCGAGGCGAGGAACGACCGGAACCTCTCGACCGGGTAGTCCCGGCCGGCGCCCCAGATCACCGGTAGCGTGGCGATGCCCGGCTGGAGTTGGTAAACCGCCGGCCCGGGCAGCGACACCTCGGCCCCCTGCCGGGCGAACACCGCCTCCCCCTCGACCGTCAGCGTTTCGTCCATGACGATCGGTTCGGGGTGGTCTTTCTTCTCGAAGGCGATCGAGTAGACGAACCGCTTCCCCGCCAGCACCACGTCGAGCCCGAACCGCATCGGGAGGTCGATCCGGTGCTGGGCGAAGTCGTTCTCGTCGATCCAATCCTTCACCCGGTTCGGCCCGCGGCCGATCTTCTGGAGCACCCCCAGCGCGTGTCGCACGGTGGACTTGCCGGAACCGTTCTTGCCGATCAGCAGCGCCGAGCCCTTGCCCTTCAGGTCGAGGGTGAAGTTCTCCAGGCACCGGTAGTTGTGGACGTACAGCCGCTCGATCATGGTCCCACCCGCTCGGCCGGCGATGCCTTATTCGTACAGGAACTCGGGCCGCCGCAACAGGTACGTCACCACCGCACGCCACGCCCGGATGGTGTAGTGCGGGTCCGCCGGGATCGTCGCGTCTTCCCGCCGGCAGTGGTACGTCTCGCGCCCCTCGATCCCCTTCTTGCCGGCCGCGTCCGCCACCACCCCCGCGAACAGCTTCACCGTGCGGTCCACGTCGGCCGCGTCGGCGCGGCCCAGGATGCGCTCGTGCAGGAACACCACCTGCTTGCGGATCGCCGCGTCCGACTCCGCCGACGTGCCCGGGCGCGTCTGCGGGTCCACAAACGGGAACAATTTCCGCTCGTTCGCCGGCCGCGAGAAGTCCTTCGGCACGTGCCGACACGCCACGTCGTTCGACAGGATGCGCTGGATCGCCCCCATCGCCCCGCTCGGGTCGGTCGCCCGCTCCGTCACCTCCTGCGAGTCGATGCCGCCGTACAGCATCGCCGTCTGCTCCGTCAGCCGGCCCCACCGCTCGCCGAACACCGCGAACACCTTCCGCTCGGTCTGCTCCGGCGACAGCAGCCGCACCAGCCCCACGTCGTCCAGCTCCGCCCGCCGCGCCGGGTCGGCCGCCGCCGTTTGCAACCCGTCGGCGCGGTAGAACGGCGACACCGCCCACTCCTTGAACGCCACCTTCAGGTTGAAGCCACCGCCGACCATCGCCGCCGAGATGCGCTCCACCTCGCGGCGCTGCTCGGCGTAGGCGCGGCGCTTCGCGGGGTACAACGGGTCGTCCAAATCCTTCGGCGGCAGCAGCGCCTTGCGGCCGGTCAGGATGTAGTAGACGTGCTCGGTCGTGGCGGCGGCGAACCGCGGGTCCTTCGCCGTCCGCTCGCCGAGCCACTGGAGGGAGCGCCACCGCTCGGCCGCGGGCAGGTCTTCGCCCTCGAACCCGGCCGGGAACATGTCGGTGAACCAGCCGCCCTTCCGCTTGCCGTACACGCCCTTCTCGGCGAACCGCCAGTAGTCCTGGAACAGCCCCGCCACCGGGTCGAGCGTCTTGTGGCAGACCACGCACTCGGCCGCCTGCATCGTCGGCACCGCGTACTTGGCCTGCGCCGCCGCGGCGTCGGACACGCGGGCGGCCAGCTCCAGCACGTCCACGCCGAGGAAGTGCTGGTAGTACATGCGGGCGCGGAGGCGGTTGCGGTTCGTCTCCGTGGTCGGGTAGCGCGTCAGGTACTGGAACGAGCCCAGCACCCCGGCGTGCGGAAAGAAGCCGGTCGCCGAGTCCTGGTTCTGCGACTTGTCCTTCTCGCGGCCGACCAGCGCCTTGAGCCGCACCGGCGTGAACTCGAACGGGTCGTCCGCGTTCTTGAAGCGCCCCTTCACCGCGTCGAAGGTGCCGTACCCGCGCGCGGTGTACGGCGACTGCATGACGTAGTCCGCGGTCACCACCTCGGTGAACGGCTTGTCCGTCCGCACGATGTGTTCGACGAGCCGCAGCGGTTCCTCCAAGAGCGACTTGCGGTAGTCGGCGGCGAGTTTGTAGCGGGCCTGCGTCTGCGCCTTCTCGTCGCCGGCCTTGCTCAGGTCGTGCTTCTGGTACCAGTGGCGGTTCGGGAAGTGGTCGTAGGACAGGACCGTCTGGTCCGGGTTCCCGTCGACGCCGAGCGTCAGGAAGATGTCGTTGAAGCCCTCGCGCAGCCGCACGTAGAACGCATCCTCCGTCATCACCTGGTCGATCAGCTGCGGCAGCGCCTTCAACCCGTCCTTCGTGACCGCGGCGCGCTCGGCGTCGGTCGGCAGTCGGCCGGCGAGCGACAGCGTGACGCGGCGCAAGAGGCGCGCGTCGTCGAGCATCACGACGCCGGCGAAGAACGGCGGCGCCTTCGGGTCGATCTTCGTCAGGTCGCCGGGGGCGACAGGCGTGTTGATGCGCTTCACGAAGGTCTGAAGCACGCGGTAGCCGGCGGAGTCGGCGGGGAGCACGTCCTCGCCGCCGTGGTCGAGCTCGCCGACCACCTTGAGCAGTAGCCGCGACTGGTCCTTGTGCTTCGCGGCGGCCATCCTGGCGAACGCGGCGCGGTTGTGCCGCATGGCGTCGTCGCGGGCCGGCCCCACGAGCTTGCGCGGGTCGCGGAGGACGAGCTTGCTCTCCTCGGCGTCGCCGCCGGCCGTGTGGCACGTCAGGCACTTCGGCAGCGCCACCTTCGCCCACACCTCGTCGGCGAAGTACGCATCGACGGCCGCGGCGCAGTCGTAGGTCGGCGGCGGCGCCTTGTCCTGCCCGCGGGCACCGAACTCGGCCGTCGCTGCGGCGATGACGAGGACGGTGAGAGTGCGGAAGGACATGGGAGGGGCTCGGGGGTGGGGTGGTATTGTCGCGCGCGGCGGGGCGGGGAGCAAGGGCGGGCGCGGCGAGCCGAGGGCCGTCAGGCCCCGGGTGCGTACCCCCGTCGGTCACGTCGGACGTGATTCGAGATGGGTACGCACCCGGCCCCTGACGGGGCTCGGCTCGCCGGTGGCGAGTCCCGCCAGCCGCTCCAGCCCCGGTTCCGCCCGCGCCGCGGTCATGCCGCTCACCAACTCGTACAACGCGCGGTTGAGCGGCGCCGGCTCACCGGTCGCCTCCGCGAGCCGCAGCAGGTGACCGGTGTAGTTGTCGAGCTCGGTCCGCCCCTTCGCAATCTCGCCGGCCATCGAGCAGTACGTGCCGCGCAGCGACGGCTCGAACCGCCGCGCCAGCATCCCCGCGAGCCACTTCCGCCGCAGAATCCACGCCACGGTGCGCGGCGCGAACGGGCCGACCTTCCCCAGCGGCACGCCGGCCGCGGAGAGAATGCGGTAGTTCTCCTGGAGCAGCGCGAAGAACAGCCGCCGCGCCGCCGGCACCGACAGGAGGCCGCCGTTGTCGATCCCCGCGGCCGCGGCCAGCGGCGAGATCGCGGCGTTGTACATCAGCTTCGCGTGCTTGAACGGCTCGATCCGCGTCACGCGCTTCACCCGGAACACCCCCGCGCCCGAAAGCCCGGGGACGGCCGTCCCCGGGCTTGGCGCGCGTGCCCCCAAATGAAGTTCTCCGGCGCGCGTGATCCGCGTGTGCGGTCGGTCGGGGGCGCACTCGGACACGAACGACGCGACCCCCTCGAACTCGTGCCCGTGCGCCGCGAGCCGTGGGTCGAAGCCGTTCTGGATGGGGATCAGGTTCACGTCCGCCGGCAGCTTCGCCAGCACGGCGGCGTTGTCGTAACACTTCGTACACAACAACACGGTCGAGCCCGGCCGCGGCGTCCAGTCGGCGAACGGCACGAACTCCGCGGCCATCGGCGGGCGCTCATCGACGCGCACGCCGTCGCGGCGGCCGGCGGCGATCTTGGCGGGGTTCGTTTCGACGAACGTCACGGCCGCGCCGCCGGCACGCAGGGCGTAGCCGACGGCGCAGCCGATGCCGCCCGCGCCGACGATGGTGATCGGTTCCATGCCCGCAGGCTACCCTGGCGCGGCGCCGCGGGTCAACGGCGGCGGATTCTTGCCGCACGATGCAAATCCGATGACGCACGATCCGAACCATGATTTTTTCTGATCGTGCGTCATCGGATTTGCATCGTGCGGCAAGAATCCGCCGCGGGTGGGGTAGGCGTCACATTCGTTGGTGGACGTTTGTGTCAGGCGGCCAGGGACCGGCTCCAGAAGTCGGTCCACTGGCTGTGCTCGCTCCGGTACAGCGCCCGCACGTGGCAGACCGCGTGCGCCCCCG
>Ga0209181_10004125_pt1 | contig 21876 bp, 24 predicted proteins | sample MAT05_FD_187208 | JGI IMG/M metagenome (GOLD analysis project Ga0209181, IMG submission 187208) | Freshwater microbial communities from Lake Fryxell liftoff mats and glacier meltwater in Antarctica - MAT-05 (SPAdes) (version 2) | ecosystem: Environmental > Aquatic > Freshwater > Ice > Liftoff... | reverse complement strand
TGGAACGCCTTTGACACCCCCGCTGAAAATGCTGTGACCAGCCGCTGGCTGGAAGCATCGCCGACGACCTGGGCCGATTCGACCGATCCACGTCACCTGCTGGTGACCCAGGCGGCCCGTCTTCCGCGGATCTACGACAACCAGAAGATGGCGGACGCACTGGGGCAGGATCCGCTCGAGGTCTTCAAATCGCCGCTCGACCACGAAGGCATCAACGATGCGCTCGGCAACCCGACCGATACGACCGGGGAGACCACTGCGGTCATGAACTTCATCGCCGTGCAGGTCGGCCGGCGGATCGACCCGACCATCAGCATCCTGAAACGACCGGCAAAAACCGTCCGGATCGGGCGCAAGGTGAAAAAGCGCAAAGTCGTCTTCAAGTTTCTCGCAGTGGGTGACGCTGCCGGCGTCCAGTGCCGGCTAGATGCCAGGAAGTTTTCGACATGCCGCTCGCCTCACTCATTCAAAGTGGGAACGGGCAAACACTCTTTGCGGCTGAGGGCGCTATATCCGAGCGGGCGCACCGGTAGCGAGAAAGTCGTGAAGTTCAAGGTGGTTCGCAAGAAGCACCACCGGCGCTGAGCCGTCAGGCGGTGAGTGCGTTCCGGACAGAATCCGGGATCGACCGGGATTCTTTCGACCCGGAATCGACGCAGACGTGGGTGAGGGCCGCCGCCGCTACTTCCTCTTCACCGAGCTTCATCGCGACTTCGGTGACCATCGACTTGTTGCCGATGTGGGTGACCGTGGAGACCAGGTCAACCTCTTCGTCGAAGCGCAGCGGCTTGAAATAACGGAGGTTGGCCTCGACCACTGCCAGGTCGAGGCCACCCTCCATCATCGATTCGTAACCACCGACGTGCTCCCGCCAGAGCTCGTTGATGGCGATGTCCGCATAAAGCAGGTAGTTGGCGTTGAAGACCACACCGAGCGGGTCGCACTCGTTGTAGCGGACCCGCAGCGCGGTTGTGGCGGACTTGTACATCAGCTGCTCTCAGGCCGTGGCACGGAGTACCTCGACGGTGCCGAAGAGGGTGGAGATCCTGGTTTCCAGGACAGGCTCGCCGAAGCCGGCTCTGGCGATGATGCCGGGTAGTCGTCCGGCCTTGTGGTCGTTTGTGTTCTCGAACCCGTCAAGCAGCTGAAGGGCGAGGAAGCCGGCCCCGGCCAGCGCGCCGTTGGGCCGTCCCCAGTCACCGACGTGGAGCCGCCCGCCCGGGATCAGCACTCGATGGGCCTCCCGCAAGGCTGCGGCTTTGGTCCGCGGGCCGAGGTGGTGGAGCAGCAGGGTCATGACCACCCGCTCGACGCTGTCGTCCTCGAGCGGCAGGTCGTCGGCCAGGCCTGAGCGCCACTCGACCGCTTCCGCGCCAGGCTTAGAACTGGCGATCGCCAGGGCTTCGCTATCGCCATCGATCGCGATGACGTTGACGTCCGGTCGCCGGTTGGCGAGTTCGATCGAGAGGCGACCGGTGCCGGTGCCGATGTCGGCGATGCGGCTGCCCTCGCTCAGGTCTTCGATCACCGAATCGGCCAGAGGAGGGTGCCAGTGGCTCTCCCGCATAGTCAGATCGGAGATCGAGTCGTAGAACCCGGTGAACGCGGGCCTGCCGGCGGCCGGGATGTAGCGCTCCTCGCTCATCTGGCCGGCCCCGGCAAACATTCTTCGTACTTCCTAGAAGCCGTACTGCTCCTTTAGTTCCGGGTCTTTTTCCGACAGCATTTCGGCCAGTTCGACCATCACCTTGCACTGCTTCCAGGTGGCGTCGTCCTGCATCTTGCCGTCGATCATGTGGACCCCGCGGCCATCCGGAATGGCTTCGATGACCTTCTTGGCGAAGAGCACTTCGTCAGCCGGCGGCGAGAAGACCTTCTTGGCGATGCCGATCTGGACGGGGTGAAGGGACCAGGCGCCGACGCAACCGAGCAGGAAGGCCGAGCGGAACTGGGTCTCGCAGCCTTCGACGTCCTTGATGTCTCCGAAGGGGCCGTAGAAGGGGAGGATGTCGTTGGAGGCGCAGGCGTCGACCATGCGGGCGATCGAGTAGTGCCAGGGGTCCTGCTGGGCAGTGACGCGGGCGGCTTCGAGGTCATCGGCGACCGGGTCTTCCATCGAGCGGTAGCCGGGGTGGCCGCCACCGACACGGGTGGTCTTCATACGGCGGGACGCGGCGAGGTCGGCCGGGCCGAAGCTCATGCCCTGCATGCGCGGGCTGGCAGCGGCGATCTCTTCGAGGTTGGTCACGCCCTGGGCGGTCTCGAGGATCGCGTGGATCAGGATCGGCCGCTTGACGTCACCCTTGGCCTCGAGCTGGGCGAGAAGCTGGTCCACATAGTGAATGTCCCATGGACCTTCGACCTTCGGGACCATGATCACATCGATCTGGTTGCCGACCTGGGTTACCAGTTCGGTGAGGTCGTCGAGGACCCAGGGGCTCTCGAGCGAGTTGATGCGCGTCCAGAGCGGGGTGCCACCAAGATCGGCCTCTTTGGCGACCTTGATCAGGCCTTCGCGGGCGGCGACTTTGTTGTCAACCGGCACGGCGTCTTCGAGGTTGCCGAGGAGGATGTCGGCCTGCCTGGCCATGTCCGGCACCTTGGCCGCCATCTTCTCGTTCGAGGCGTCGAAGAAGTGGATCATGCGGGAGGGGCCGAATGGCACCTGGGTGATCGGGTCGGGCGCGCCGATCGCCATGGGCTTGAAGAAGTTACGGGGGTTGCGCAAGGGTCTCCTTGAGGGTTGGGTCGATTCAGGTTCGAGCGTCGGGTTGGAAACCGAGCCTCAGGCAGGGTATCTGTATTTGCGGTGCCAGATCGTCAATGGCCCGGTTCCCCTTCAGCGGCGGAGGCTGTCGCCACTTTCAGGCCGGAGCATCAAGCCCCCGGAGTGTCGTGCCCGGTATCCTGTGTGGTCGCGCCTGTCCGCTCTCCGCGGACTCATTTAGCGCCTCAGCAGCGCACCCCTTACCCCCTTGTGTCACTGAACGGAAGAGGAACCATGTCCGAGAGCAGCTATCAGGAGATCACCGACGACCAGAAGGCCATCATCGAGATGGTCCACCAGTTCGTCGACGAGCAGATACTTCCCAACGCCGAACATTTTGACGCCAAAGACGAGTTCCCGGAGGACATCGTCGAACAGATGAAGGAACTGGGCCTTTTCGGCGCCATGATTCCCGAGGAATACGGCGGAATGGGCCTCGACCTTTCCACCTACGAGCTGATTGTCGAAGAGCTTTCCCGCGGCTGGATCTCGATTTCCGGCGTGGTCAACACCCACTTCATCGGTGCCTACCTGCTCGACAAGTTCGGAAGCGAAGACCAGAAGCAGAAGTACCTGCCGAAGATGGCAACCGGCGAGATGCGTGCCGCGTTCTCCCTCTCCGAGCCGGAAGTCGGCTCCGACGTCCAGGGCATCAAGACCACCGCCAGGAAGGGCGACGACGGCAAATACGAGATCAACGGCCAGAAGATGTGGGTCACCAATGGTCTCGGTTCAAGCCTCGTCTTCCTGCTGGTCAAGACTGACACGACCGCAGAGCCTGCCTACAAGGGCATGACCTGCTTCATCACCGAGAAGGAGCCGTGGGTTGGCGAGAACACCGGTGAGTACGCCGGTCTGACCGTGCCCCCGCCAATCAAGAAGATGGGCTACAAGGGCGTCGAATCGACCGAGCTGGTCTACGACGGCTACAAGTGCCCGGCAGAGAACATCCTCGGCGGCGAAGAGGCCGGCCTGGACAAGGGGTTCGGCCAGATGATGGACGCGCTCGAAGTCGGGCGTGTGAACGTCGCCGCCCGTGGCGTCGGCATCGCCCAGCGTGCCCTTGAACTCGCCCTCAAGTACAGCCAGGAGCGCAAGACCTTCGGCAAGCCGATCGCGCAGCACCAGGCGATCCAGTTCAAGCTGGCCGACATGGCCACCAAGCTGGAAGCAGCCCGCCTGGTCACCCGCAAGGCCGCCAGGATGAAGGACGCGGGAATCCGCTCCGACCTCGAAGCCGGCATGGCGAAGCTGATCGCGTCCGAGACCGGCAAGGAAGTCGTTGAAGACTGCTTCCGGATTCACGGCGGATACGGCTACTCGAAGGAATACGAGATCGAGCGCCTTTACCGTGACGCCCCGCTGCTCCTGATCGGCGAAGGAACTTCAGAGATCCAGCGCATGGTCATCGGCAAGAAGCTGCTCGAGCGCAACAAGATCTGATCAATTCGAAACGAGGAAACGGCCCGGCTTGCCGCCGGGCCGTATTCCCTGTAAACACCTAGATATGGCATCCACCGCGCAGATGATTGAGGCCGCCGTAAACCACCTCCAGGAGGAGGTGCCGGCGCTCAAGAAACTGAAGCTTGTCTTCGGGCTCGACCTTCGGGCCAAAGGGGACATGCAGGTGTACCGGGTTGAGGTACCCGGGCCCAAGGTGAGTAAAGGACAGGGAGAGGATGAACGATGCCGGATCGAGATCGACCGGCAGCAGTTCAACCAGCTGGCCGATGACAAGAGCACCGTGGTTTCATACCGCCGCGCCGCCGAGACGGGACACATCCGGTTCGAAGGCGACTCGAACGTGAAGAAACTGATCATCCGGGTGTTCGAGAATCACGAGCAGCGCGCCAAGCTGAAAAAAGTCCACTGATAACACCAGGATCGCGGATCGCGATCAACATCAAAAAAGGAATACCGAGCAACCAATGAGCGAAGCCACAAACGACTTCACGACGGACCAGCGAGAGCGCGAAGAATCCGGCTCCCATCCGTACGGCCGTTACCTCGAAGAGTTCGAGGTCGGCGCCGTCTACAAGCACATGCCCGCCAAGACCGTGACCGAGGCCGATGATCATTTCTTCTGCCTGATGACGATGAATCATCATCCGCTCCACATCAATGACGTTCACGCCCACGCCTCGCAGCAGGGCAGGAACGTCGTTGTCGGTCCGCTGGTCTACTCACTGGCCGTCGGCATGTCGGTTTCCGACTTCTCCGGCAAGGCGATCGCCAACCTTGCCACCGACGAGCTGAAGCACCCGGCCCCGGTTTTCCACGGTGACACGCTCTTCTGCGAGTCCGAAGTCCTCGAGGTCCGCGAGTCCAAGTCGAAGCTGGATCGTGGCCTGGTCAAGGTCCACACCCGTGTTTTCAACCAGGACGGCGTCCTGGTCGCCGAGTTCAAGCGCACGGCGCTGATCCCACGCAAGGTCCACGGCACTCCTGAAGACTAGGGCTGCTGCCTTTGGGCTGAAGCTGGGATGTCGAAAAGGGCGGCCTAAGGGCCGCCCTTCTTCTTGCAGGTGGGAGAAGTGGCATGGATAAGTGCTCACAAATGGCACTTATCCATGGCACTTCTCCTGCTTTCGCTTTTCGAAGGGTCGCCTTTGGGTATGTTCCATCCATGGACTTCAAGAAACTTGGACAGCAGGTCGGGCAGATTCAGAAGACAGCCAAGGACAAGCTTGGTGACCGGGCGGAACCGGACAACCTGAAGAAGGACGCCAAGGAGTTCCGCGAGATCCTCGCCGGTGACGGCTCGCTGGCCGACAAAGCCAAAGAAGCGAAGCAGCGCCTGGGCGACCAGCCCAGGGAGCGGGCCGAAGGCGAGAAGCCGAAGCAGGACGTTTCCGAACCCGCTAGCGATCCGCCGGCAGCGAACCCCATGTCAAACGAAGTTCCGCCGCCGCCAGAAGGCAACGAGCCCGGCACTGCCCCGTAGCGTCAGCAGCAGCCAGCTGAGCGCTCAGTGAGTGCTGTCCGGTGCGTGGGCCGGTGGTCGGGACTCTTCGGCCAGCGAAGTGATCTCCAGCGCTCCGCGAGCGGCTTCTGCGAGCACTTCGGAAGCCTCGTCGGGGTTCCTGGCATAGAGCTCGACCAGTAGATGGATCGTGATCTCGTCTTCGCGGTGCTTGTGGAACCGCACGTGGGTGAAGAATTCGCGAGTGCCGGCATCGCCGAAAGCCCCGTAAGTGAGGAATTCAATTGCTTCCGGACCGGAGCAGGCTTCGATCTGGTCGGCTTCGACGGTAACGGTGCAGGAGGCAACCCAGGGGGTGCCGGCAACCATTCGCTCCCAGCGGTCTTCGATCGGGACCACCCGGTCGCGCTCGAAGGTCAGATGCGGCTGATCATGCATGCAGTCGAGGCACTGGACCACCGACTCCTGGATCTCATCGACCCCGTCACTCTCGGCCGGCATGCCGGTTTCGGGATCGATCGGCCGGATCGCGTCGTAATGGACCTGTACTTCGAGGTTGCGGGACCAGCAGCGATAGCAGCGCAGCCAGGCGGAAATGCCGTTGTTCATATGGAGATCTTAAAGGTACGACTGTTTGAACCGGATGTCCCGGAAAATCGGACCATGATCGAGGGCAAAAAGGTGTTTCTCCGCAGGAGCAACACCGGATGCAGCCCGACCCTTATCCCTGGCCCTGCGCCTTGGCTATTGCTTCCTTGATCGTCTTCACGTTTTCGGCCGGATCGGCGCTCACCGCGTTGATCGTGGTCAGGTTGCCGTCTGCACCAATGACCGCGAATGACGGGGTGCCCGAGAAGCCCTGGTCGGTCGCTTCCTGATCAACCTCAAGCAGGGTCTGGTCGAGGGCGGCCTTTTCACGGTCAACGTTCCACTTGTCGATGTCCGGGACGCCGGCCTTGTTGGCGATGTCCGTGAGGAACTCGTCGGTCACGTAACCGGTGCCCTCTGTTCCCTGCTCGGCGTAGAAGGATTCAATGAACTGCCAGTAACGGTTCTGCTCGCCGGCCGCAAGAGCAGCCTTGGCGGCGAGGGTTGATTCCTCGCCGAGGATGGCCCACTGTTTGTAATCGAAGTTCGCGTCGCCGTTCTTGATCGGTCCGGCAATCACATCCGGCAGGACGTCTTCGGCATAGAGCTTGCAGATCGGGCACTGGAGGTCACCGAACTCGACCAGGGTGACATCGGCCTTCGGATCACCCAGGATGGTTCCCTGCTGGGGGATACCGGCGAGCTGCTCAGTGACTGACGGCGAGCTCGAACTCGAGCTGTTGTCGTCGCCACCACCGCTGCCGACCGCGATGACGATCCCGACCACGGCGACAAGGGCGACGAATGCGGAAATGCCGACGATCTTGAAGAGATTCTGGCGGCGATCACCGCCCTTCGCGGAGGCCTCGGCCTTGAGTCGTTTTTCGCGAAGCTCTTTTCTCTTTTCCTGCGGTCCGGTAGCCATTGGCGGCTGATCCTACCTGACTCAACCGCGGCGGGCTTTGATTTAGACAGCCCTAAGTTTCGCGCTATTCGTCGAGCGAGAGTTCGGGCTCTTCGTCGAGGCCGAAGTAGGACATCACACGAGTCGTATTCACGATGAAAAGCAGGGTCATCACAACCGCGCTGCCGACGCACCATTGACAGATGGCCTTGATCGTCCATAGCTCGAGGTAGGTCAGGTAGAGGCTGAAACCGAAGCCGATCAACGAGAGGGCGAAAGCCGCAACCCGGGCCCGATCGCCCTGCCAGACAGTCGTTCCCAGGATCAGGGCGTAACCGATCACTCCGAAGATCGAAACGTGGATTCCGAAGATGTGGGAGTACTCGCTGTTTTCGACGACAGCGCAGCCACTGCTGCCGGCAACGCAGGGAGGCAGTTCGTTGAGAATGACTGCTTTGTAAGCAACGTAGCCGGCGATCGCGAGGCCGAGCACACAAAGCGCTCCCGCCGTAAAGCGAAGGGTCTTCTCGTTGCCCGCAGTGCTGCGCATGGCGGCGTAAACGACCGCGGCGATCACCGCGATCGAGACGACCAGCATGGCGACGGCTATTTCCGTCGGGATGCCTTGCCGCATCAGGTGGATCTGATCTGACATTCAGATAACCCTAGACAGGTTGAACCGTGCGCTCGTGGCGCTGGGCCACCAGCTCGACGATCTCGATCATTATTTCGTTCATGTCGAAGTCCTTCGGCGTGTAGACCCCGGCGACTCCGCTTTCGATCAGGCTCTTGGCGTCGTCGGGCGGGATGATGCCGCCGGCGACCACCGGAACATCAAGTCCCTCAGCGGCAAGCAGGCGGACGACTTCGGGCACCAGTTCGAGGTGTGACCCGGAAAGGATCGACAGGCCGACCACGTCGACGTCTTCCTGCAGCGCCGACTCGGCGATCTGCTCCGGAGTCAGGCGGATGCCCTGGTAGACGACTTCCATGCCGACATCGCGGGCCCGCAGGGCGATCTGCTCGGATCCGTTGGAGTGGCCGTCGAGGCCGGGCTTGCCGACCAGGATGCGGATGCGGTGGCCGATCAGTTCCGAAACTTCGTTCACCCGTTCGCGGGTGGCCGTGAGTGCTTCACGGTCGCCAGCCGGGGCGGCACCGCCGACTCCGGTCGGGCCGCGGTAGGCACCGAAGACTTCGCGCAGGGTGGAGGCCCATTCACCGGTGGTCGCTCCCGCCTTGGCGGCGGCGATCGTCGAAGGCATGATGTTCTCGGTGTCAGTGGCGGCAACCCGGGCGACTTCAGCCAGGGCCGCAGCAACGGCTTCGCTGTCGCGCTCCTCACGCCAGGCGTCGAGGGCATCGGTGCGCTGGCGCTCGACTTCGGGATCGGGCTTCATGATGCCGCCGTCGGCACTGGCGGTCAGCGGCGAAGGCTCGGTCGTCTCATAGACGTTCAGCCCGACTACCTTCTGCTCGCCATTCTCGATCCGCGCAAAGCGGGCGCGTTGCGATTCAACCAGACGCGCCTTCATGTACGGCACGGCTTCAACCGCGCCGCCCTTCTCGGCGACGACTTCCATCTCCTCCTTGGCGCCGGCCGTGAATTCATCGACCAGGCCTTCCATGACTTTCGATCCTTCGAAGATGTCGGGGTACTCGAGCAGGTCGGTTTCGAAAGCCAGCACCTGCTGGATACGAAGGCTCCACTGCTGGTCCCAGGGGCGCGGCAGGCCCATCGCTTCGTTCCAGGCCGGCAGCTGCAGGGCGCGGGCCCGGGCGTCCTTCGACATGGTCACGGCCAGCGCTTCGAGCACGATGCGCTGGACGTTGTTTTCCGGCTGGGCTTCGGTCAGGCCGAGCGAGTTGACCTGGACTCCGTAACGGAAGCGCAGCATCTTCTCGTCGGTCACGCCGTAACGCTCCCGGCCGATCTCGGTCCAGATACGGCCCATCGTCTTGAGCTTGGCGATTTCTTCGACAAACCGGATACCGGCGTTGACGAAGAAAGAGATTCGGCCGAAAACCTTCGGAAAGTCCTCTTCTGCGACCTGGCCGCGGGCCTTGACTTCATCGAGCACGGCGACGCCGGTGGAGATCGCGTAGGCGATCTCCTGGATCGGGGTTGCTCCGGCCTCCTGCAGGTGGTAGCTGCAGATGTTGATCGGGTTCCAGCTTGGGACCTCGTTGACCGTGAAAGCGACCATGTCGGCGATCAGGCGCATCGAAGGCTCCGGCGGGAACGCGTAGGTGCCGCGGGAGAGGTATTCCTTGATGATGTCGTTCTGTGTCGTGCCCTTGAGTTCGGAGCGGTCGACCCCGGTCTCTTCGGCGGCGGCGACGTAGAGACCGAGCATCCATGCGGCGACCGCGTTGATCGTCATCGATGTGTTCATCGTGCCCAAAGGAATCTGGTCCATCAGGGTGTTCATGTCGCCGAGGTGGGCGACCGAGACGCCGACCTTGCCGACTTCACCACGCGAAAGAATGTGGTCGGGGTCGTATCCGGTCTGGGTGGGCAGGTCGAAAGCCACGGAAAGGCCGGTCTGGCCCTTGGCCAGGTTGCCCCGGTAGAGCTCGTTGGATCTTTTGGCATCGGAGTGGCCCGCGTAGGTACGCATCACCCAGGGGCGGTCGCGTTCGGGCAGACGGTGGTCGCTCATGTCACACAGGATACTTCGATATCCGATCCGGGTCCGGAACGCGGGAGAGTGAGGGAACGCACGCGTGCAGAGTGGGTCACAGCCGCACCTTTTGGCCTCTGCTGTGTTTAGGGTCCATGTATGCGTCCAAATGACACAAAGAACCTCAGAAAGCCCCTGCGCGGCCTGGCCGCGATTGTCGTTGCCCTGATCGGCACGCTCGCCCTCGTGTCCGCTGTCCAGGCGGCAAGTTCGCTCACTTTGGCCTCCTACTCGCTTAAATCGGCCTCGAGCCGGGATGAAATGCGGCAGATCGGCAACGGCAACTGCAATCGTGGTGGCTCCAGCTCCGCATTCCGATTCACGATCGGAAAGAAAACAAAAGAATGCTTCTACCGGGTTCCAGTGGTCGGCAAGAGCCTTGAGATTTCGGCGTCGGCCCGGCTGTTTAAATCGACCCCCAAGAAAGTCCGGTCCCAGGCATACGTCGCAGTGAACCTGCGGCAGGCCAGCGACGGCAGCCGTTACCAGCTCTCGATTTTCCCCTCCGGCCGCCGCTACCAGGTCAAGAAGGTTTTCTCCGATGGCAAAGTCGAAATGCTGGAGAACGGCAAAGCCGGCAACAAGATCAACGGCTTCGACGAAGCCAACAGGATCTCGCTCAGGGCCTACAACGGGGTTGATGGGGCCGATGCCGGCACCGCCCGCATCATGGCAATGGCCAACGGCAACAAGCTTGCGGTCGTCGATGACGATCGCGGAAACGAGCTTGAAGGTCAGGATTCGACCTTCTCGATCGGTTCCAAGAACAACGCAACCGGCGCAATCGGAAGCTTCACGTCAATCCTGATGCGCATGCCCGACCCTCTTTAACAGGACCGGGCGGCGCCCGAGAACAAGGACCGGGCTGCGCCCGGTGATTTCGCCATTCGGCGAAATCACCTTCTTGCCCGTTTAACGTCAATCCTGATGCGCATGCCCGACCCTCTTTAACAGGACCGGGCGGCGCCCGAGAACAAGGACCGGGCTGCGCCCGGTGATTTCGCCTTCCGGCGAAATCACCTTCTTGCCCTTTCTCAACAGCTGCAACTAAAAGGGCCCCGCTTCTGGCGGGGCCCTTTTAGTTCGCGTTCAGTTCTCATGCGGGCGCAGCCCGACCCTGCTACCCGGAGGCTATGGGGGTACACCAGATCGGCAGGAGTGGCTTGACGTAGAGATCGATTATCTCCGCGCGGTGGGCCGAGAGTTCCTCGGAGTACCACCAGGCCTCGAAGTCCGTCTTTTCGTTCCAGACAGAAGTCTGCCGGAAGATCAGGGGGTCTTCAACCGAACGGTATATCTGCCAGCTTTCGGCACCGTATTCGGTCGCTTTTGCTGCGGCTGGCTCCCAAAGATCGAGCCAGCGCTGCTCCCGAAAGGGGGTCACGTGCCAGGAAATCTCGGAAATATGTGCCACTAGCTGCTGCTCCTTACCGGGCTCTAAGCGCCGACTTCGCCCCGGATTGCCCCGGAGCCTTCGATTTCGCGTCCTTCGTCTTCGCTCTTGGCGCCGACCAGGATGGCGATCTTGCCGAGGTGCTGGTTCTCATGCATCATCTGGTGGGCGTCGGCCACACCGTCATATTCCATGGTCTTCCAGAGCACCGGGCTTACTTTACCTTCTGCCATCAGCTGGTTGGCTTTCATGCATTCATAGGCGTTGGCGAAATGCGACCCGATGATCTGCTTCTGTCGCATCCAGAGGTAACGGACGTCAAAGTCGAGGTTGTAACCCGAAGTTGCGCCACAGATGACGACCTTGCCGAAAGGCTTGACCATGAAGACCGAGGTCGGGAATGTTGCCTGACCAACATGCTCGAAGACCACGTCAGGTGCATCACCGAGGATCTCCTTGGCCCGCTTGGCGAAAGCACGGGACACCTTGAAGCGTTCCTTCTCTTCTTCGGCGGTCTCGTTGCCGGTCCGCATCATGCCCTTGAAATCGTTGCGGTTGATGTAGTCGACCGCGCCGAGCTCCTTGACCAGCTTGCCCTTCTCGTCGGAAGAGACGACACCGACGGCGTTGGCGCCAGCGGCCTTGCAGAGCTGGACGGCGAAAACGCCGAGTCCGCCTGCAGCACCCCAGATCAGCACGTTGTGGCCGGGCTGGATCTTCGCCTGGTCGATCAGCATGCGGTAAGCGGTGAAGTAGGTCAGTCCGTAGGAGCTGGCTTCGGCCCACGAAAGGTTCTTTGGCTTTGGCAGGAGCTGCTGCGCCTGGACCTTGGTGTACTGGGCGAAAGAGCCCCAGGTGGTTTCGTAACCCCAGATCCGCTGGCTGGGCGCGGCCATCGGGTCGAGTCCGTGGACTTCGACGTCTTCGTACGAAGCCTGGTTGCAGTGAACGACGACTTCGTCGCCCGGCTTCCAGCGGGTTACGCCCTCGCCGACCTTCCAGACGATTCCGGAAGCATCAGAACCACCGATGTGGTGTCCATACTCGGGGTGGTCTCCGTATCCGAAGACGGAAACGGGCTGGCCGAGTGCGGCCCAGACGTTGTTGAAATTGACGCCTGCCGCCATCACGCGCACGATCACTTCGAAAGCGCCGGGCTCCGGGGTCTCGATTTCTTCGAGTTTGAAGGCATCCTTGGGTTCACCCATGGTTTCTTCACGGATCACCCATGCGGACATGGTTTCGGGCAGTTCGCCGGGTTCAACTTCAAGCTTGGTCACATCAGCGAGGTCTAGGGGCACTTCGCTCCTCTCAAGTTCGTGAACAGTCCCGGCATCCTACCCTTGGAGGCTCCCGCAAGGCGTGAGGTTAAGGAGTGAGGAGGTCGCCGCTGGATGAAACGCGGCTTGGGCCGACTGCGAAGCGCTTCGTTCCGGTGCTGGCCGGTGAACTCAGACGGTAGATGCCGGTGGGCAGGGCCCGGTTGAACGAGCCGGAACCATTGGCGGTGAGAGTTGCCTCGAAATCGACTGGACCTTCAAGGACAAGCTTGGTGTCACGGTTGGTCAGGTTCGAGATCGCAACCGCTACAACGGCCGGGGCCTCCCGGTCACCCTGGTTGATCGGCGAATTCTCGTTCTGGCTGATGTTCACCGGAACCTCGCCGGGCCTGCCGACGATCTCGGGGGTGACCAGGATCTCGTTGTCACCGACCGAAACGCTGACCACCGTCGGAACGGGCGGCCGCGGGTCATTCGGATGCGACTCGGAGCCGCAGGCCGAGAGCAGCACTCCGGCTGCAAATACCGCTGTGGCGCAAAGCAGTGATCCCCTCACGCAGAGGAATGTATCCGAAAGGACGGCGTCAGCCTGTCCGGAGTTGAACGGTGATCGGGCGTCAGCCCATCCAGACCGACTTGCGTTCCCCGAGCATGTCGTCCAACTGGTGCTGGATCTGGGTCCGGATCTGCTCCGAGATATTCTGGATTTCGGCCGGATCGTTCGCTGTATCTACCGGATACCGGGCCATGTCGATCGGCTCCATGAAACGGATCTTGAACTTCGCCGGCATGTACATCAGCGGTGCCGCCAGGCCGAATTGCGGGAAAGAAGGAGTCAGGGGGAAGTAGATCAGCCCGGTCAGCTTCTGAAGGGTTTTCATATGGGCGAAGATCGGCATCGCCTCTTCCGCGCCGATCACGGCGATCGGGACGATCGGAACCCGCGCCCGGATCGCCGTGCGCACGAACCCTCCACGTCCGAAACGTCGCAGGCGGTAACGCTGCCAGTAGACCTTGCGAGAACCCTTCTGCCCTTCGGGAAAAACGATCGCCAGCCGGCTTTCGTCGTGGAGAAGTCGCTGGGCGTTGTCACGATGGGCCGGCACCAGGCCCATCTTGTTGACGATCATCGAGACGCCCGGATAACCCTTGAACCAATTCTCACCGAGCATGTAAAGCGGCCGTGGCGAGCTGTGCTCGTTACGGATCGCCTGCATGATCATCGGCGCGTCGGGCGGCAGTGCACCCGAATGGTTGGACACCAGCAGTGCTCCGCGGTCGGACGGAATGTTCTCGATTCCTTCCGTTTCGACGCGGAACCAGTATCGGTAATAGAAGTTCAGCAGCGGCTCCATGGCGGCAACCATCGTTTCCGAGCGGCCCCAGTCATCAAGAGCGCGGTCGGTTTCGGCTGCTGGCAGAAGGTCGCGCAGGTCCTTGATCGCCTGCTCCATCTCTTCCGGCGCCGGTGCCTCGGGCAGGGCCGGGTTGGCGTAATCGTCGGCCCGCGGGTCCCAGGACGGGAAAACCTCGGGAGCCGGGGGAACCGTTTCAGTGGCGGTTCGGGGATTCGTTTCCGGCTCTGAACCACCGAAGAGCGGGCTGTCCGAACCCAATGCTTTGCCGCCCAGTCCCTGGCCGCGCGGGCCTCCGGCTTCTTTCACTGGAGCGGGTCCTCGATGAAAGGCAGTTCGACCACCTGGGCTTCGACTTCGTTCCCCTGGCTGGAAACGATCACTGTGGCACCCGGTTCGGCTTCTTTGCGCAGGATCGCCATGCCGATCTGACCGCTGGCCGGGGAAAGCACGGCGGTGCCGATCGCACCAAGCTCACGATCTCCAAGGTGGACGGTTGAGCCCGCCTCGACCGGCCCGCTGAACTTCAGCCCGCGCAGGTGGCGGTTCGGCCGTCCTTTGTAATGAAGGCGGGCGACCGGCTCCTGGCCGATGTAACAGCCCTTCGTGAAATTCACTGCCGATTCCACGATGCCCGCTTCGGCCGGCATCGTTTTTTCGGTCATTTCCAGGCCGAAGCGCGGGCGGCCAGTTTCGACCCGGAGGATTTCGACCGCGTCCGCGGATACCGGAACCGCACCGCGCGATTCCATCTCCTCGGACACGGCGACGGCGGATTCGCTTTCGACGAGAAGGTCGAGGCCGAAGTTGGTGGCGACCACCAGGCAGGAGGCGCCGGCAAGAGTTGTTTCAGCCGAGCTGTATTCGTCTCCGGGGGAAATCCCGGCGAGATGAAGGGATCCCGGTCCGACCAGAGAGATGATTTTTCGGTCAGAAACTTCGACGGCTGCGTCGCGGCCGATTTTGTACATCGACAGATGCTTCAGGATTCGGGGTCCGGCCAGGCCCTCGGTGTCGATCCAGAACTCGTTTTCTTTCGCATGGAGGATGCGCATGTCGGCTTGCATGTGACCCTTGCGGTTGAGCAGGGCGGCATAGCAGCCGTCTCCGACCCCGAGCTTCTCGATCTCGTTGGTGACCTGGCCCTGGAGGAATTCAGCGGCTTCAGTTCCGCGGACGGTCAGGCTGAACCGGTCAGACCGGTCCAGCAATCCGCACTCCTCACGGATTTGCCTGTACTCGGCATCAAGGTCTGGGGCATGGACTGGGGACATGAGTCGAGTTTAGTTGGCCCGGCCGGTAGGCTTGGCCCATGGCACTGGCTGACGATTTTCAGGAAGTCCTCGATTCACTCCCCAGCGACTGGACGGACCTCGAGTTCGATCTACGGATCGACGACGAAACCCGCTACATCGACGCTGCGGTCCACATGAGCTTCGTCAACGCCCAGCCGTATTCGCGTGCCGACTGGCACTGGCGGGTGCCGGTTGCCCACAGCTTCGGCCGTGCCGCCGCACCGGAAACGGTCCTCGGAATCCTCAGCCGTCTCGATGAAGAGGGGTTTACCGGGACCATCAAGCTGCGCGAGGTGCGAGAAGGCCGCTCCGAGATAGTCCAGATGTGGGGACGTCCGGAGAGCGTGCGCGAAGAGTTCCGCCAACGCCGCGCCATCTAGGGCTGCCGCTTTGGCCCGGATCTATTCCTGCGTGGCTGACCTGATGCTGGCCAGTCGGGTGAACGAAAGTCTGAAGAGCGCCGGTCATGAAGTGACGGCCGGCTCGCGCCTGCCGGCGGAAGCTGACATCACCGATATCGATTTGATCGTCGCCGACCTGGACGGGGTGGATGCGGCCGAGCTTGCCGCGTTGACACCGCCGGCCATCGGGTTCTATTCACACGTTGATGTCGAAACCAGGCAGAAGGCCATCGATGCCGGAGTCGACCTGGTCGTTCCCCGTTCCCGCATGGCCCGGGAACTGCCGGTTCTCGTTTCCGGGCTTGTCTGACCAGTCGTCACTGGCGTTACCCGGCCAGACCCCGCTGTATATAGACTCGCCCTCGGAATGGAGCCCAGAGGCATTCTGCGTGATCGGTGCAGTTAGTATCCGAGATCGCTCACTGCCAGTGGGTCGTAATCGACATAAGCCACGGGAGGTTTGATTTATATGCAAGATCGCGGTCTCGCCGCATACATCGCCGAATTGGTCGGGACCTTGTTCTTGGTCTTCTTCATCACGAGCGTTGGTGTTCTCTTCATTTCTGTCGGAGAGTCAGCCCAGTTCGGATCTGACTTTGCGGTTGTCGGCCTCACATACGGCTTTGTCCTCTGTGTCCTGATCATCGGGATCGGCATAGCCAGTGGTGGTCACTTCAACCCTGCGATCACCTTCGGTGCCGCCCTGATGAGGAAGATCGCTCCGGTTGACGCGATCATCTACATCCTGGCCCAGCTTTCCGGTGGCGTTCTCGGTGCACTGCTGACCAAGGCCATCCTCGAAGACGAAGGTCGCTCTTCCAATTACGGAGCCGCAACCATCAGTCCTCTGCTCGGCGGTGCCGGACAGGGTTTCCTGGTGGAAGGCCTCGGAGCGTTCCTGCTCGTCCTGACCGTTCTGGCCGTGGCGCTGGGCATCAAGGCGAAGAAGGAATGGGCCCCGCTGGCCATTGGTCTGACTTTCGCCGCAATCGGCATGGTCTTCGGCCCGCTGACCGGTGCTTCAGTCAACCCGGCCCGCTGGTTCGGACCGGCCCTCGTCTCCGGCGAGTTCGCCGACGGATGGGTTTACGTTCTGGCCCCGCTGGTTGGCGCCGCCCTCGCGTTCCTGTTCTACAAGTTCGTCATCGAGAAGGCTCAGGACGTTTCTGACCTCCCGCCGGTGACCGACAGGTCAGCGTCCTCGGGTAAGAAGGACAAGTCAGCGACCCAGGTGAAGCCGGACACGTCAGTGTCCCCCGGCAAGCAGGCTTAGAGAAACCCAAAGCATCAGAGATTCAACGAGAAGGGCCCCGGAAAACCGGGGCCCTTTCTCGTTAACGACTGGGTCGGCGCGGCGACCGGTGGAATTGCCGTCGGTAATCCCACCTCCTTGCGCCTCCCGTGGCTACTTGACGGTGAGCGTGCCTTCCATGCCGGCTTCGCGGTGGCCGGGGAGGGAGCAGTAGAACGTGTACTCGCCTGGCTTGGCGTTACTGATGGCGACGGTTTCGCTGCTACCGGTAATCACGTCACCACGGGCCACTTCGGCTCCGTCTTTCTCGATAACGACGTCATGGCCGATCGCCGCGTCGTTGGTGAAGGCGATGGCGATATTGCCAGCCTTGGCCTCGAGCGAGTCGGTGTCATAGGCAAGCGCACCACTGGGGTCGGCCGCGAGGTCGACCACTACGGCATCGCCGGCAGCGCTGTCGGGCTTCTGCGACTGCTGCGCTTCGGTCACTGCCGGCGCGTTGTCGGAAGAGTTGTCGTCACTGCCACCGCAACCTGCAAATACGGCAAGTGCGAATACTGGAAGGACAAGAAATGCGGCATAACGTTTCATCTGGGTTCTCCTTGAGAGTTCATGCAGCCGGTGGGTGGCGCTGCAACACGTTCAGGTTACGCCCTCGGACTTCGCGCAGATGCACATTGGCTCATTCGAGGCAAGTGGAACACTGCGGTAGGTTGTCTCGTTAGATGCGCAGAGTCACTTTCTCCCGGAATTACACGATCTCCCTCAGCCGGACCTGCCAGTGCTACTGCAAGTACTGCGCCTTCGCTACGCATCAGGCTCACATCCATCCGCCGGAAGAGGTTGAGAAGCGACTGGACGAAGCGGTGCGTCGCAACGCCAAGGAGCTGCTGTTCCTGACCGGGGAAAAGCCGGAGGTCAATCCGATCGTGGCTGCCCGGCTCGAGTCCTGGGGCCATAAGGACTTCACCGACTACGTGATCTGGGCCTGCGAAAGGGCTCTGGAGCGCGGCATCCTGCCGCACACGAATATCGGGGCGATCAGCGAGACCGACCTGGCCCGCTTGCGGGAAGTCACTGCCTCCCAGGGACTGATGCTTGAATCCGCTTCCGAGCGGCTGATGCAGACCGTCCACGCCGGGTCGCCGACCAAGCACCCGACGGTGCGACTGGCGACGATCGAAGCGGCCGGCAAACTGAAGATCCCGTTCACGACCGGCATCCTGGTCGGTATTGGCGAGACCCCGGAGGAGCGCATCGAGTCACTCGAGGCCCTCGCCGCCCTACACAGGAAGTACGGCCACATCCAGGAAGTGATCATCCAGAACTTCGTGCCGCATCCGCGCTATTACGGGCAGGAGCCTGCGGACATCGCCAACGAAGCTTCGGCTGAGCGCTGGGCCGGCAAAGGTCGCTGGTCGGCTGATTCCGGGCTTTGGGAATCGACCGAAGAGAGCGGTGAGGAACAGGATCCCGCCGTTTCCATCCCTGAGTGGGCCTGCCCGATCACGATCGAAGACCTCAAGTTCCTGATCACTGAAACCGAGCGCCTGATGCCCGGAGTTGGGGTCCAGGTTCCGCCGAACCTCTCCGACTGGTGGTCGGAACTGGTCGAAGGCGGGGCAACTGACCTCGGTGGCCTGTCCGCCAACGGCGACCACATTTCCCCGGAGCATCCTTTCCCGAGCCCGCACCAGATCAGGAAGCAACTCGCTCCCGAGGGTTTCGCGCTGACCGAGCGCCTCTGCGTCTATCCGCAGTACATGAACAACGAATGGATGGAACAGGGCGTGCTCGACGTGATCAAGCTGAAGTACTGGAGCTTCATCCCGCGCCTCGGCTCCGGCCGGATTTCCGAGGAGTCCTTCGATCCGGGCCTGGCCTATGAAGCGATCGCCAAAGGGCGGGAGGGCGCGGCCCTCACCGAAGACGAGCTCACCTCACTTTTTGCCGAGACCCGGCCCGAAGTGATCGAAGAAATGCGCATCGCGGCCGATGAACTGCGTTTCGATCTGGCCGGGGACACCGCCACCTTCGTGGTAAACCGCAACATCAATTTCACCAACATCTGCGTGGTCGGCTGCGCGTTCTGCGGCTTCGGCCAGGGCAAAAGGTCACCTGACGCCTACGAATCGACCGAAGAGGAATTCGTCGGCCGGGTCCTGGAAGCGGTTGATTTCGGCGCAACCGAACTCTGCATGCAGGGTGGGATCCACCCTGACCTGACCTTGGAGACTTACGGCCGCTGGCTCCGACTGGCGAAAGAAACAGCACCGGGTATCCACCTTCACGCCTACTCGCCGATGGAGATCAACCACATGTGCGAGCAGTCGGACAAGTCGCCCGGGGAAGTCTTCGAATATCTGATCGAATGCGGCCTGGGATCGACTCCTGGTACCGCAGCCGAAGTTCTTGACGACGGGGTGCGCCAGCGGATCTCCCCGAACAAACTGCCGGCGGCGCGGTGGGTTGAGATCATCGAAGCTTCACATGCCTCCGGCCTGCGCTCGACTTCGACCGTCATGTTCGGTCACATCGAGGAGCCACGTGAACTGGCCCGCCACATGGAAGTGATCCGCTCGCTTCAGGAACGCACGGGCGGCATCACCGAGTTCGTCCCGCTCAGCTTCATTCCGTTCAACACCCTGCTTGGCCGGACGCACGGGGTGGAAGAGATCTCGATCGAAGAGAACCTCAAGCACACCGCTGCTTTCCGCCTGGCGCTGGGACGTTCGATCACGAACCTTCAGGCCAGTTGGGTGAAGATGGGTCTCGAAGGTGCCACCGAAGCTCTGCGGTGGGGTGTCAACGACCTCGGCGGAACCCTGATGGAAGAGAGCATCTCGCGCATGGCGGGCTCACAGCACGGGGTGCGGCTCGAAGTCGAAGAGCTGATCGACTCTGCTCACCGGGCCGGCCGCAAGGCCGCCCAGCGCGACACCGGTTACGGGATCATTCAGCGTTATCCGGACCCGATGGCCCCGGATGTGAACCTGGTAGAGAGCCTCAGCGCCGACGGCGCTGCTTCCTGATCAGGTCTTTTCGTATCCGAGGAGCAGGCTGGATCCGAATGTCTTCTGCTCGAGTAGCTTCCAGTCGGATCTGGCGAACGCTGGCCCGAGAAAAGGCTAGCCCGAGCCGACCGCGACCGGATTAACAAGCATCCGAAGCTGGTCAACCAGACCGAGTTCGGCGAGGCTGTTGCCGAGCCCGGGTCCTCCGAGGTCGACATCGCCATCCGACTACGGCCCATCAATTGCGCACCGGAATCGCGCACGATTTCGTTCCAGTAGCGGTGGACCTCCTCATCCGGCTCCGTGAAGTCGAAGTTGCCATCGGAGTCCTCGAAATATCCGTCGATGGAGACGTTGCCGGACAAAATGACCTTATTCACGTTGAAGCTCCTGTTCAGCGGAAAAGGTCGTCTTCGGCGGTGCGCAGCACTGGTTGGCAGCCGGTGCCGTCTTCGGTCTCCACGAAACGGCCGAGTCCGCGTAGCCGCACCGCCGGGGTGCCGCTGTTCTTGTTGCGGGCCAGGTCGGCGGCCGCGGCGATCTCGTCGACGATCGCGATGTTGGTTGCACCGAGCACCATGCCCGACCGGTCATGGAGGCCGCGCCAGTCATCCAGCGGGGCGATCCCGGCGCAGCCGATCGCGACTTCCGACTGGCCGTGACGCCAGGCGCGGCCGAAGCTGTCGCTGATGATCACTGCCGGGCGTCTCCCGGTCGTAACCTCGATTTCGGCCCTGATCCTCCGGGCTGAACGGTCGCTGTCTTCCGGCAGGAGGGCAACGGTGTCCTCTTTGGCCAGGTTGGAAGTATCGATGCCGGCATTGGCGCAGACGAAGCCGTGAATCGTTTCCATGATCAGGATGCTGCGGGGGATGTCCTTGCGGATGATCGCGACGCTCTGGTTCTTGACCAGCTCGATGACCCGGGGGTCGCGGTCGAGTTCCTCGGCGATCTGTTCCGCTTCGGCGGTAGGGATCACGTCTTCGAGGCGGATCACCTGATCTTCGGCTTTGGAGACGATCTTCTGGGAGATCACGAAGATGTCTTCGTCGGTCAGGTCGATCCGCTCGCTGATGGCCTCGCCGATGTTGAAGCCGACAGTCACCTCCGGGAGGCCCGGTACGGCGCTGATCGTGATGTCTCCCAGTCCACTCATTGGTCAGATACCAAGTACTTTGGCAGTTCTGGGTGCGCTCCCGCGGTCCATGTCCATTCTGGCGGTCAGGGCGACGAAGTCCGCCGGGGTGTCGAGGTCCAGGGCAAGCGTCGGCAGGTCTTCAGTCGTATGGGGCACGCCGGCGTCCCGGGCCATGCCCAGATGACGGTCGAGGCTGCCTTCGCCGAAGGCCGGTTTCATCACCCTTGGTGGGCAAAGAACCAGCGCATTGGTGCCGGTCCCGTGGCGATCCGGCACGACAGTGACGAATGGATCCGGCAGCCCGGTCAGCAGGCGGTTGAGTTCTTTCGGGTCAAGCAGAGGGCAATCTCCAGGCAACAGGACAACGGCGTCAGCTCCCAGCTCAACCGCCCGCTCGATTCCCATCAGGGCCGCGCCCGAGTGGCTGAGGTCATCGGGGTCGTGGATTACTTCGGCACCGAAGGTGCCGGCCAGGTCCGCCGCGATGCCTTCACCGGTCACCACCAGGATTCGGTCGACGGTGCGTGCCCGGCTCACGGCCTCGAGCACATCACCGAGCATTGCTTCGACCAGCCGCAGCCTCAGGTCTTCGTCGATGGAACCGGCCAGGCGCTGCTTGGCGGAGGTGAACCTCTTCGCCGTGACAATCGCGACCGAGTTCATTCGCTGCTGGTCAGCTGCTCGCCGACCTTGAGCACTGCCCGGGCGACGGTCGCCCTGCTCTCTGCACTGTGCATCAGGGTGGCGGTGGAGAACGAACGCACTTCGGTCGGCGCCGGATCCGGATCGCCGGAATCGCAGATCATCGCGTCGATCAGTCCGGCGTAAAGCGAGGCAACCCCGGCCGCGGTGGTCGGGCGTTCGATCGCACGCATGAAATGG
>Ga0209181_10004122_pt1 | contig 21881 bp, 26 predicted proteins | sample MAT05_FD_187208 | JGI IMG/M metagenome (GOLD analysis project Ga0209181, IMG submission 187208) | Freshwater microbial communities from Lake Fryxell liftoff mats and glacier meltwater in Antarctica - MAT-05 (SPAdes) (version 2) | ecosystem: Environmental > Aquatic > Freshwater > Ice > Liftoff... | reverse complement strand
TAGCCGCGATGTCGACGACGATTACCGGCGTCATCATCGGGCGTGCTTTGCAAGGGGCAGGCGCGGTGAGCGCTGCGGTTTCGGCTTTCATTGCGGATTCCACACGCGACGAGGTACGCACCAAGGCGATGGCGATGGTCGGCGCTATGGTCGGCATCACATTTGCAATCGCGCTGATCGGCTCGCCGCCATTGACGGCGTGGATTGGGTTGTCGGGGTTGTTCTGGCTGACAGCCGCGTTGTCATTGTGCGGCATCGCGGTGGTCGCCTGGGTGGTGCCACCCGCGCCTTTGCAGCCGCCGCCGCCCGAGTCGGTGCGTCGGGGGGATGTGTTGTTTAACCCGCAATTGCTGAGATTGAACCTCGGCGTGTTTGTGCTGTTTATCTGCCAGACTGCGATTTTTGTCGTGGTGCCGAGCATGCTCGTCGAGAAGGGGCACTTGCCGTCGCCGCGCCACTGGATGGTGTACGCACCGGTTCTCGTGTTGTCGTTCGCGGTGATGATTCCGCCGATGCTTGCCGCTGAACGTCGCGGCAAGACGCGGGAGGTGTTCCTCGGAGCGGTGGCGATCTTGTTCGTGTCGATGCTCGCTGCGCCATTTGCTGCAGGTGCGGCGCTCACCGGACTCGTGGTGTTTCTACTGCTATTTTTCATCGCCTTGAACCTGCTTGAAGCCCTGCAGCCCTCGCTCGTGTCGCGCCAGGCTCCGCCTCATCTCAAGGGCTTTGCGATGGGGGTGTACAACACGACCCAAGCGTTTGGACTGTTCTTTGGTGGAATTCTGGGCGGCATATTGGCGAAACGCTTTGGCGATGACGCCGTGTTCTACGTGTGTGCAGTGCTAACGGCGTTTTGGTTTGTCGCGGCCTGGTCGATGAAGCCACCCGCCGCAAAGCCCAAAGCGCTTCCCTAAAGGACGCCTCTAAAGTCTGACGCGCGATTTCGCGGCGCAACGCTCGCCCAGCCTATGATTTCGTCGCTGAATCGGCGCTGCCGCTCGCGGTTTTGCTGCGTGGTCGATCCGGTTGAACGAGGCGCATGTGTTCTTCTCGCTCCCGAGTGACAATCGTGTCAATGAATTCCTGACCACCCTTCATATGGGCAAACGCCGCGTAGCCTCGCTCAAGAAATGCGTGCAGGCTACCCACCCCGCTCGCGTGCGCCGGACCACCCATTAGCCTGAGCAGGCTGTGCAACAAAGGCATCCGCGAAAGCTTGTCCAGCGCCAGGCCAATTTCGCGAGTGAGTTCAATCTGCCGTAAGCGTTGGTCAAATTCGCCCATTGCACGATAAGCCGAGCCATACGACTCGTTATTGATGTTGAGCGACTTGTCCGACATTTGCTGCGCACGCAATTGCTGGGCTAGCTGGTTATCCATTCTCTCCGAGAGCGCATCCATCTCAAGTGCTGAAGCCAGCGTGTGCAAGGCCTTTTCGGGCAGAAATTTGGCGAGAATCCGGATGACACGCTCGATGTCAGCGTCGCGTTGGGTGAGGTCTGCCGTCGAGTAAAGTTCAGTGAGAAAAAACGTGGTGGCTGGCCCGTATTTCTCAGACGCGAGCAACGCCGCGTGGGTGCCGGCAAGCCGCGCCTGTTGCCACGAGCGGACCGCGAATCGATCTGCTTTGATCTGCACCGAACTTGCGGCCGCCGCGCGCTCGGCGCGCGCCGCGGTAAAGTGAGTTCGCAACGATGTTTCAGCCACGCTAGTTTTTGCCATGGCTGAAGCGTAACCATTTCGTGGTTCGCGGCGCGGGAAACCTGAATCCGTCGAAGGCTAACAAGGCGCTGGTAGTAGATAACACGCTCTAACCAGTCTCCCTAGAATCAATTGCAGTTTGCATGAATGCAAAGGAGGTTTGGCATGTGGTCACGACGCAGGGTTATCTTTGTGGGAGTAGTGGGTGCGGTTGCAGCCGGTGCCGCTGTAATGCTGCCGCGCCTCGCCGGCTCGGGGGGCGCACCGGCAGGGACAACCGTGGTCGCAGAGCATGCGGATATGCTGCGCGCAGTTGCCGCCGCGTTGCTGGGTTCGGCGCTTCCGGCAGACGCTGAAGCGCGTGGTCGGGAGTTGTCGCGGGTGGTAACGGCAACCGGCGCTTTGATTACAAATCTGCCACCGTTAACGCGCAAAGAAATCGCCGACTTGTTCGGATTGCTTGCACTCAAACCGGCGCGAGTGCTGCTTGGGTATTCGGGTGATTGGGCTGGCGCGGACATCCCGGCAGTAGCGACATTTCTGGGTGGCCTTCGTGACAGCTCCATCGGCCTCAAGCAGCAGGCCTATTTTGCTCTGCATGATCTCCTGATCGGCAGTTTTTACGCAGAGCCCAGCACTTGGGCCGCAACCGGCTATCCCGGCCCGCCCAAACTGGCATAAATTGGAATAGCGAAAAACTTCATGATCAACGACCCTATCCGCGAAGGCCTGGCTAAGGGCTGGCTGCACATTGATGCGTCACAGCTCGGAAAAGACGCAACGCTTGAAGCCGACGTGTGCATCATCGGCACCGGTGCAGGCGGCGGCATTGCGGCCGACGTGCTGTCTGATACTGGGCTCAAAGTGGTGATGATCGAGGAGGGCATGTTGCGCTCTTCGACCGATTTCCGCATGCTTGAGTCCGAGGCTTACCCAACGCTTTACCAGGAATCTGCATCGCGAAAAACGGCTGACAAGGCGATCAACATTTTGCAGGGCCGAACCGTCGGTGGCTCGACCACCGTGAACTGGACGACCAGTTTTCGGACGCCGTCGCCAACGCTCAAATTTTGGCGCGAACGCTTCGGTTTGACTGAACTGACCGACGAGCACATGGGAGAGTGGTTCAAGCTCGCGGAGAAGCTCGTCAACATTACCGATTGGGCGGTGCCACCGAACGAGAATAACGCGGTGCTGGAGCGCGGCGGTAACAAGTTAGGCATCAAGGTTGAACGCATTCGACGCAATGTGAAGGGTTGCTACAACCTGGGCTATTGCGGCATGGGCTGCCCGACCAATGCCAAGCAGTCGATGCTGGTGACAACGATTCCGGCGGCTTTGTCGCGGGGTGCAGTGCTCGTGAGTCGTGCTCGCGCGGAGAAATTGGTGTTTACCGGTGGCCGCGTTTCGAGCGTCGATTGTGTTGCGATGCAGGGCACGGGTTACGAGGTCGGTAACGTTCGGGTGCGCGTCACGGCAAAGCACTTCATCGTGGCGGGTGGTGCGATTAATTCACCCGCATTGCTGATGCGCTCGAAGACACCTGATCCTTTCGGTCGCCTCGGCCGTCGAACGTTTTTGCATCCGTCGCTGGTATCCGGTGCCGATATGGGCAACAAAGTCGAAGGCTGGCAAGGCGCGCCGCAAACCACTTACAGCGATCACTATCTGGGTACTCACGCGATTGACGGCCCAATGGGTTTCAAGCTGGAAGTGCCGCCCGTGCATCCTGTGCTCTACGCGATCACGGTCAACGGTATGAGCGAGCATCACCGCGCGCGGATCACCAATATGCCGAATACGCAAGTGACGATTGCGCTGTGTCGCGACGGCTTTCATGCTGACAGCGAAGGCGGAAATGTGAAGCTGTTGGGCGATGGTTTTCCGCAGCTTGAATACAAGTTGAACGGGTACTTCTTCGACGCCGCCAAACGAGCGTTGCTGGCGATGGCGGAAATTCAGTTTGCCGCAGGTGCCAAAGAAGTCTTCCCGGTGGACGAACGAATCAGTGGCTATCGAACGTGGGCCGAGGCGAAAGCAGGTCTTGCCGCGCTTGACCTGAGGCCGCTTTCCACGCGCGTCGCCAGCGCTCATGTCATGGGCGGCTGTACGATGGCGAAGGACGAAAAGGAAGGCGTGGTCAACGTGTACGGACGGCACCATCAGGTGGAAAATTTGAGCGTGATGGACGGCTCGGTATTCCCCACGTCCATCGGAGCGAATCCGCAGCTTTCCGTCTACGGCCTCGCGTGGCGGAATGCGGCTCGGCTTGCGGGCGACATGCGTCGCGCCTAGCTGTGAGCAAGACACCCGCTGTTCAAAATGGGCGAGTTTTTCCGGTGCCGCTTTGGATGGCGGCACTGACGCTGCTCGCGATTGAATTCGCGCTTTGGACGTGGGTTGCAAACTATTTTTACTTTCACCATGGAGGTTTCGCGAGCGGCGTGATTTTGGTCATCGCTTTGCCGCTAATCGCGCGCGCTCTGGTTACCTTGGCGAGCTATTTCGTGTCTCGCTGGAAAGGCTCAACAGTGCCAGCCGCCATGCAACTGCGGCCGTTTTCGTGGCTTCGCTTCTTCGCGGTTGAATATTTTCACCTGTGCATCCAGAACCTGATTCTGATTCCGTTTCGCGGCCTGTTTCACACCGCAAGCGAGCGCGGCAGCAGCGACGCGCGTGGCCCGGTTCTGTTGCTTCAGGCGGGTTACGTCAACAACGGCGCGGTGTGGTTTTTCACCGCACGCGCGCTCGAACGCAAGGGCTTTCGCGTCTTCGCCATCGACCAACCGGTATTTGCCTCAATTGACACGATGGGAGTGCTGTTAGCGAAGCGTGTAGACGAAGTGTTGTCGCGCTCGGGCGAGCAGAATTTGACCCTGATCGCGCACAGCATGGGCGGGCTCGTCTGCCGCGCCTATCTGCGGCAATTTGGCGGCGCAAAAATTGCGCAACTGGTGACGCTTGGATCACCACATCACGGTACCTTTCACGCCTACGCGGCTAGCGGACCGAACGGTCGGCAGATGCGCCCCGGCAACCCGTGGCTGGTGAAGCTCGGTGACACACCTGTGACGGTGCCGTTCACCAGTATTTTTAGCGCGCATGACACGGTCATATCTCCGCAGGAATCTTCACGCATGACCGAGGCCGTCAATCGCCAAATTTTCGGCATTGGTCATGTCAGCATGCCCAGTGGAAAGGCCACCCGACGCTATCTCGCTGAAGCGCTACATCGGTGAATCGTGCCCCGTTAAATCGTTGCAACAAACTGTAAAAAGTCCGATAACTTCAACGAGACGGCATGTTGTCCTACGCAGTCAAATTGCGGTGCGGGTAATATGGGTGGCATTGGCAGACCGACGTTTTGACGTTTGCCGTACTCGCACTCTTGCCCGAGTGAACTGATCCCCTTTTTCGTGAGCAATTTTGGCGCTACGCATCTACCTGGTTGAAGACAACCCGCTGATTCGCGAGAATCTGACGTCTGCGCTGACGGAGATGGTAGGTGCTGCGTTCATAGGTTGGGCGGAGGGAGAGCGAGACGCCGTTGACTGGCTCGGTAACGATGCCAACGATTGGGATCTGGCCATCGTCGATTTATTTCTGAAGCAGGGCAATGGTTTGGGTGTCGTCGGCGCGTGTCGCACGCGTGCAGGCGGTAAAAAACTCGTGGTGTTGACCAATTACGCAACTCCCGCTGTGCGAGAACGTTGCATGGCGCTCGGGGCAGATGCGGTGTTCGACAAGTCCAACGATATCGAAAGGCTGGTGGAATTTTGCGTCGAGCAGAGTACCGTCTGAGTCGGCACTCCACAAGTTCCATGCGCGCTCGGCAAGCTCCGCGCGCCACCGACGCAAAACCATTAGTCGATAACCTTGTTCTTAAGCGCGTAATACGTCAGGCTGCTGTTGGACGTCAGCCCCATCTTTTCCATGATTCTGGTGCGGTACGTGCTCACCGTTTTCACGCTGATCGACAGCCCTTCGGCGATGTCGCCAACGGTTTCACCTTTTGCCAGACGCACAAACACCTGAAACTCCCTCTCGGAGAGTTGTTCATGCGGCAAGCCTTCGTCGGGGCGCGTCAGCTGCTGCGCCAACAACTCCGCCACAGCCGGCGTGATGTAGCGTCGTCCCTGCGCCACTGTGCGAATCGCTGCCACGATTTCCGACGGCTCACACTGCTTGCTCAAGTATCCGCTAGCGCCCTGACGAATCAGGTTCAGCGCGTAATGTTCTTCCGGGTAGCCGCTCAAAATGAGAATCGCAAGGTCTGGAGCTTTGGCGCGAATCATCGCGAGGGCGTCAATGCCGGTTTGTCCGGGCATCGACAAATCCATCAACAGCACGTCCATTTCTGTTTTGCGCACGAGGTCAATGGCTTCGCCGCCACTGCCCGCCTCGCCGACGACTTGCAAGTCAGATTCGTCCTCGAAAAACTGACGCAGGCCGGACCTGACGATGCTGTGATCGTCCACAATGCCGATTCTGATCTTGATCATTCGATGATCTGCCTCAACGATTTAAAGTTAGCCGAGTGTAGCGTCAGTGGTCATCGCGTCCAGCTTCATTCACGCCAATACGGCAAAGAATTGAATTTTTAGAGGGCCCCATGGCTATCAAGTTGCAACCGCCTCAATGGCTCAAGGAAACCAAATGGACGCTAGTGCTGCCCTTGGCCGTGGTGGCAGTTGCGTCCCTCATCGCACTCAATGAATTGGGTTACCGACGCTCGATCAACAGCGCGAAGACTATGTCGCTGCAGCAGGAGAAGCGCGGTGAGCTTAATGCTTTGCTGCAAGACATGCTTGATGCTGAAACCGGGCAGCGCGGCTATCTATTGACCGGTGATCAAACGTATCTGATGTCTTATAACGACGCGGTTATCCAGATCGCGCCAGGGCTCGACAAGTTGCGAGCCCTGTACATGAATGACCGGGAGCAACTCGGGCAGTTTGCCGAGCTGTCGCGCAGCGTGTCAAAAAAACTCGCGGAGCTTGAGGTCACTGTCAAGCTGCGCCAACTCGGGGGCGAGTCCGAGAACTGGATGCAGGTTGTGCGCACCGATATCGGTCGCGGCTACATGGATTCGGTGCGTGGCAAGGGCAATGCGCTCATCGCCGCTGCGTCGGTCGACATCACGGAGAGTCAAATCCGGATCGATCAGAGCCTCACCATTTCACGCGTGGGCGTGACGCTGGCGGCGCTGCTCGGGCTATTGGCGTTCCATTTGTATCTGCGACAAACACAAAAGCTCAATGTCGCGGGTCAAACGCAGCGCGTGCTGCTCGCGAAGGAGCGCGACCAACTGGGTGAACTGGTTCGCGAGCGTACGGTGCGTCTATCTGAACTGGCAAGCCATCTTCAGGTCGTGCAGGAGCAGGAACGTGATCGCCTTGCGCGTGAATTGCATGACGAACTGGGCGCGCTGCTCACCGCCGCTAAATTTGACGTAGCCCGCATCAAATCGAAGTTACCGCCAGACAGGCCGGAACTTTTCAATCGTCTGGAGCATTTGAACGAATCGTTGAATGCGGGCATCGCTCTAAAGCGGCGAATTGTTGAGGACTTGCGCCCATCGTCGCTATCCAATCTGGGGCTCGAAGCCGCACTTGACATCTTGACGAGCGAGTTCAGCGAACGCACAGGTGTGCATGTGACGACCGACATTGAAGCTGTCGCGCTAGGCCCGGATGCGGAGCTAACGGTCTATCGCCTGGTGCAGGAGTCGCTCACCAATGTCGCCAAGTATGCAGAAGCAAAGGAAGTGGTGGTATCACTACATGGTTACGACCATCACATCGAGCTGAGCGTTGACGATAACGGGCGTGGATTCGATGTCGATGCCCGACAGAGTGCCAGCCACGGGCTTCCCGGCATGCGCCATCGCATTGAGGCGCTCAATGGCACCCTAAAGGTGTTGTCTGTACAGGGGCAGGGCACTCGCGTTCGTGCTGTGTTTCCGAGGCCGAAGGTTATGGCCCCGCTCGTCGAGGGCATCGGCGGTGACCGCTTCGCTGGCGCGTGAATCGTTGATACCTCTGCCTTGACTCAGAGCACTTAGACGACTGCTTTTTCCGGGCAGAACTGCGCTTGTCCGCGAAGCGTTCCAACGGCTAATCCTGTGAGCGCTGTCCTACAGCGGAGTCGTCACCGGACTGACAAAACCTTAGGCAACTCACCGATGTTTTAGACGCGGAGTCGCGAACAGAATCTCTCCTATGGCAGCAACTTGATGCTCAAGTGAAAGCCACCCAGCCACCCCGCTTCAGGAGTTCACCATGTTGCAATACGCAGTTGTCTTTTTAGTAGTCGCGCTCATCGCAGCGGTCTTCGGATTTGGCGGCATCGCCGCTGGTGCCGTAGAAATCGCAAAGATTCTTTTCTACATATTCGCTTTCATTGCGATCGTGACATTTGTACTTAGCTTGATGCGTAAGTAATCGCTCTGCCCTAAATAAATCCCACTAAATCTCCAGGAAAAAATTATGAAATTCGGTAACCCCTCCTCCTCCGTCGACACCATTCAAGACGAAATCAGCAAGCGAGGCAACCAGCTTGTTAACGGCATTGAAGACGGTATTGACTCGGCGCACGACGCCGCCCAGAGCGCGCTCTCCAGCGCGTCGAGCAAACTCGAGAATCTTCAGAACGGTGTTAAGCCAGCCATTGAGCGATTCGCCTCGCGCGGTGCCGAAATGGCACAAAGCGGCCTCGACGCAACGCGCGATGCGGGCACTCGTGCCAAAGCAACCGCGTCGCGTTACGCCAGCGCTTGCGAAAACTATGTCACCGAACAGCCTATGAAAGCAGTCGCTATTGCTGCCGCAGCAGGTGCCACGCTGGCCGCGCTGTTAATCGTCGCGCGCAATCGCTCCAACAATCGCAACCAGTACATTGGTCGCTAGCATTTCCTCCTACTAGAGCTCTTGCAGGAAAGTAGATCGACATGCTGGTTCCCTTATTCAATCTCGTCACCCATCGACCTGATCTGATCATCGATCATCTCGCGGGCTATTTAAAGCTCGCGCAGGACGAGCTGAATGACGTGAAGCAGCAGATTGTTCGCCGTGCGATTGCCGCTGCAGTTGCTCTGGTTTTCGCTGTCGCGTTCATTGTGCTGGCAGGTATGGCGCTCATGCTGGCGAGCGTGTCGACGACCCAATTGCAGCCCATCTTCGCAACAACGGCGATGCTAATTGCCGTACCAACCGTCGCGCTTTTGGCCGCCATCATCGCAGCGATTGTGGCTATGAAGTCAGATACTGATATACCCACCGTATCGTTTGCTGATCACATTCAGCGCGACATTCAGACGTTTCGACAAGTGATTCAGGCAAAGGAAAAGTCCGCGTGAACAGTCACCCCACTTCCTCTTTCCCGGATTCATCATTGCACGCGATGAACGCTCAGGCCGTACTGGATCAGACCCGGCGGGAACTCCGAGAGTTTCTGATAGGCGAACCCGTTTCGGCAAAGACGGGCAAGGCTAGCGACTCTGGAAATGCGACTAAAGCCAACGCTTCTGCGGCGGGCAATCAAGCACGACAACATCGTTCGGCCGCTAACGGCAACGTCAACAGTATCGACTGGATGGGGCTCGTGAAAGCGGGTGCAGCTACGTGGTGGCGCGATCATCCGTTGCATGTGGGCGCGACAGTTTTAAAGCCGGTAGTGACGGATTACGTGAGGCGCAAACCCGTCGCAACACTCGCGGCTGCCGCTGCAGCGGGAGCCGCGTTCGTGTTGATTCGGCCCTGGCGTATCGCTTCGGTGACCGCGCTTGGCATGAGCCTTGTGCGCTCCTCCAATTTACCGGTCATGGCAGCGTCGCTTGTTGCCACCGTAGCTGAAAATTTACAGAAAGAGCAAGCATGAACGCAAATCCGGAAAGACCAGAAAATTCAACGGAGTTGAAGTTGGATCAGAAAGCGCTGGACGCTGCTGCGCACAGTCTTGACGAAGGTGCTGTGACGCCAAGCTTCACCAAGCACCGCAAAGAAATCATTGATCTGTTGAACGGCGCTCTGGCGACCGAGTTGGTGTGTGTGCTGCGCTACAAGCGTCACTATTTCACCGCGACGGGTGTCAACTCATCAAAGATTGCTGAAGAATTTCTGGTTCACGCCAATGAGGAGTCGGGTCATGCTGATCGCCTGGCCACACGTATCGTCCAGCTAGGTGGCAGCCCGGACTTTTCACCTGATTCACTAACGTCGCGCAGCCATGCTGACTACGATGACTCAGCCGATCTCAAAGCAATGGTAAAAGCCAATCTTGTGGCCGAACGCATCGCCGTTGAAAGCTATCGGCAGATGATTGGTCTGATTGGCGAGTTGGATCCGACCACTCGCCGCATGCTCGAAGACATTCTTGCCGATGAGGAAGAGCATGCCGATGAGCTGAGCGATTGGCTTTCTGCCTAAGCCCTTTTTGCTTTACAGTTGGTCGATTGCGCGCTGCGACTACCGCATCAACTGGCCTAAAAAATTCGCAGCTTTCTCGTCACGTTTACTTTCACTTTCACCACCAGGAGTTACACATGAAAAAACCAATCCTCGTTCTTGCTACCGCCGCCTTCGCTGCGGTTACTCTGTTCGGCGCAGGCTGCGCCGTCGTTCGTCAGCAGGAAACTGTCGGCGCGTACGTTGATGACACGACGATCACTACGCAGATCAAATCTCGCATGGGAGCCGATCCAACGGTCGCTATGTTGTCAATCAGCGTTGAAACGCTTAAGGGCGAAGTGCAGCTATCCGGTTTCGCCAAGTCAGCGGCTGAGCGTTCTAAGGCAGAATCCATCGCCCGTGAGGTCAACGGGGTCAAGCGAGTTCGCAACGATATCGTCGTTCGCAACTAAGCGACGCAGTACCCATCGGGCCTACATGCTCGCAGTCGTAAAGAAGCCGACCCTCGGGTCGGCTTTTTGTCATTCAAAGCGCGCTACTCAAGAATCATGTTTTTTTGAGTCTGAAATCTCGGCCTGAAGCTCGTCAACCTGCGCACGGGACGCTCCCAGTTGCTTTGTCACCGCACGGCGCTTCGCGATTTCCTGTTCCAGTTCGGCGCTCACTTCAGTCAAGGTTTCGGCTGATTCTGCGAGCTTGGTTTTCAATTCTTCCGTCTGGTCAAGCGCCTGTGCGACTTCACCCACCTGCACGTCCTCGGGCAGCTCCTTTTCAAGTACGCTGCCAATGACCATTGCGTGGTCCGCCGCTTTCTGCAGGTCACAAGTTACGGCCTGAGTCTTTTGCAGCGGTGCCTCTAGATCGCCGCCCTGATCGTTGCCGGGAGTTGCCATTAGCATTTCTCTGTGGAAAATCGATTCCACAATTTTAGTGCACCGGCACATCCGGCCTGGTCGCTTTCAAAAGGACATAACGCACTGCTCAAGAATGAAAAACGCCCTCCAAGAGAGGGCGCAGATTCATCAGCGTGGTGCGACCAATCGCACGTGTGATCGGACTCTTTAGCTGGATTTCAACGTCAGTCTATTGTCTACAGCCGAAACACCCTTTACCGCTTTCGCGATCACCGTTGCGCGGTCTAGCGCGGCTTGCGAGGGGGCGGGGCCATACAAAGTAACCACACCATTTTTGGTGTCGACGTCAATCTTGATTGCGCTCAGATCCGGGTCTTTAATCAAGCCGGCCGAAACCGAGGCGGTGATTTTCGCGTCCTGTGCATCGAAATTCATGCCGTCGGTCGCCGTTTGTGCCGCAGCTTTCGCCTGCGCAGCACCATCACGAAGTGCGGTGGTAGCAGACTCAATAGACGCTTTGGTAGCGTCCTTAACGTCGGTCGCGGCCTGCTCGGTTTTGGCGACCGCAGTATCAAGCTTTTGTCCGACGGTTTTAGTTGAGTCCGCACGTTCGCAGGCCATCAAAATCGGCAGCGTCGCGAGCAGGCTAAGCCCCAGGGCGACTCGGATTTTTTTGCGCAACGTTCTGGGTTTGGTTCGATAACTTGATGACATGTTGGGCTCCTTTTCTGGCGCCTAGGCGCGCACTTCTACCGCAGGCGGCGACGGATCCGTTAACGGGATTGGCGGTTCCTGGGGTGGAAGAATCTCCGGGGGGGGCGGAGATTGAGGCACTTCACGCGGAGTCGGATCCGTTAACGGGATCGGCGGCTCTTGTGGAGGAAGAATCTCCGGTGGGATCGGAGTTTGAGGCACTTCGACCGGCTTGGGCACCTCAATGTCGATGGCCTGATTCTGATCGAAGTCCTGCATGACTATTTAAGCTTTGTCGACGAATTTATTGACGGCGTCTTTCACTTTTTCTTTGGCGTCGCCGACGTTCGCCTGCACTTTGCCGACGAGCTGATCCGCCTTGCCTTCGGCTTCCAGTTTTTTGTTGTCGACAACTTTGCCAGCGGCTTCCTTGACGGTACCCTTGACTTGATCGACACGACCTTCAACTTGATCTTTGTTCATAGCTTCGTTTCCTTTTTGCAGTTTGATAGTTGCAGCGCACCTGCCGAATCGGCCGGATCGAAAGGATCATTGGCACCACAAGGTCAATATAGTTATGCATCCGCAATCGGGCTATCGGCGAACTCTGAAATTACTGTAGGACAACACGCAACACCCATAAACGCAAAAAATCAGGACATAAAAAAACCGGCGCAGGGCCGGTCTTTCAAACGAACGGAGCGTTCGTTTACTTAAGCTGATTCGAGATCAGTTTAGTCATCTCAAACATCGAGACTTGTGCTTTGCCGAAGATGGCGCGCAGGTTTGCGTCGGCGTTGATCATGCGGCGATTGACGGCATCCTGAAGGCTGTGCTTCTTGATATAGTCCCACACTTTTTTGGTGACTTCCGTGCGTGGCAGCGGCATGGCACCGACAACCGCAGCGAGGATCGCTGATGGGGTCATTGGCTTCATGAACGCGGCGCTTGGAGCGCGCTTGGCGGCAGGTTTCTTGGCGGCGGCTGGCTTTTTGGCTGCGGGTTTCGCTGCGGCTTTGGCAGCTGGCTTTTTCGCGGCGGGCTTGGCGGCCGGTGCTTTGGCGGCTGGTTTTTTGGCTGCTGGTTTAGCGGCTGGCTTTTTTGCTGCGGGTTTCGCTGCTGGTTTAGCGGCGGGCTTCTTTGCGGCTGGTTTTTTGGCGGCTGCCATGGTTTGATTCTCCAGAAAGTTCAATCGATTGTTAACAGTGCACACATGTGTTTTTGAACCTCTTTGCGCGCCCTGATTTCGCTCTGACGTACATCGAAAGTTCAAGGCGGATTAGAGACCAAATTGTTCTGTGTGGCTAGTCCAAAAGCAGGCTTTTTCGCAAGTTTCTCTGCCAAAGTTCCCTCTACGCAACATTTTGGTGTCGGAAACAGCTTTTTTCGAGCTGTGGATAAGAGAAGCGGGCTAGCTGCAAAAAAAGAATGAAGTCGACTTCAGGCATAAACGTGCAGCTAGCCCCTTAAGAAACGCCATTTCAGCAAAGAGCTGTACCGCGCCTACAAATGAATCCCGCGCATCAAGTTCGATAGCGCCAATTGATCCGCCGAAGGCCCGACCACTTCATTCTTTTTGCCCTTGGCCGCTTCGGAATCGCCGAACATGCGGAAGCTGGTGTTCATTACGATTTGCGCAATGCGTGGAGCCACCGCATGCAGCACCTGCATCGATGTTCCGAGGCGCGTTGCAATGTTCACTGGCTTGTAGACGATCGCGCGGATGATCATGTCGGCGGCCTCCTCCGGCGACAGGGTGGGCACATTGTTATAGATTGCCGTCGGCGCAATCATCGGCGTCTTCACGAGCGGCATGCTAATCGTGGTGAAGCTCACGCCGCGATCCGCAAACTCGGACGCCGCGCATCGCGTCCATGCATCCAGCGCCGCCTTCGACGACACGTAGGCCGAGAAGCGCGGCGCGTTGGTGAGCACGCCAATCGAGGAGATGTTGATGACGTGGCCCTTTTTCTTTTTGACCATGCCGTCGATGAGCCCGAGGGTGATGCGAAGCGCGCCGAAATAGTTCACATCCATCGTACGTGTGAAATCGTGGAAGCGGTCGTAGCTTGATTCAATCGCGCGACGAATCGAGCGGCCGGCGTTGTTCACCAGAATATCAACGCCGCCGTATTTCGTCTCCAGCATCGCGCAGAAGGCCTTGCAGCCTGCTTCATCCGCAACGTCTGCGGGATAGGCCGATACCTTCACGCCCAGTTTTTTCGCAAGCTTCAATGTCTCATCAATTTTCTCCTGATCGCGCCCGCAGACGATGACCGCTTTCGCTGTGCCCGCTGCTGCGACTTTCATCGCGGTAGCTTGCCCGATACCCGATGTACCGCCGGTAATCAAAATCACTTTACCCGTGATCTGACCTTTCAGCGTGTTGTCGATGAAGAGATCGGGATCGAGGTTCCGCTCCCAGTAATCCCACAGTTTGTAGGCGTAACTCTCGAGATCTGGCACCGCGATCTTCGTGCCTTCCAGCGCCTTCAACGTATCACGGCAATCGAAGCGTACCGGGTAGTTGATGAAGGACAACGTGTCCTCAGGAATGCCCAAATCCTTCACCACTGCGTTCTTGATGCGACGCACCGGTGGCAGCGTCATCATGCCCTTCATCACGCTCTGTGGAATGAATCCGAGCAGCGCCGCGTTCACGCGCAACGCCATCTGCGGCGCATGCGCAGCGCGCGCGAAGATGTTCAGCGAATCACCAATACGCAGCGGCGCAGGATCGGTGAGATGGAACGCTTTGTTGTTCAAGCTTTTGTCGGTCGAATGCGCGATGTGATCGGTCGCATCGACGACAAAATCGACCGGCACCATGTTCATGCGCCCGCCTTCGATGCCAATCGCAGGCATCCACTGCGGCAACATCGCGCGCATTTTCTGGATCAGTTTGAAGAAGTAATACGGTCCATCGATCTTGTCGATCTCGCCAGTCTTCGAGTCACCGAGCACAACGCCGGGTCGATATGCGCGCCAAGGCATGTCGCAGTTCTTGCGCACCAACGCTTCGCTCTCATGCTTGGTCTGCATGTAAGGATGATCGAGATAGTCCTTCGCCTCATCGAACATGTCCTCGCGGAACACGCCTTCGTAATTGCCAGCCACCGCAATCGAGCTCATGTGGTGGAAGAGACCCGCTTTGACTTCGTTTGCGAGTGCGACCGCGTTGTGGGTGCCGGTGACGTTCGCAGTTTCGTTAGCCTCTGCGCTGGCGGCCATGTCGTACATCGCGGCCAGATGAAAGAAATGTTTGATCTTGCCTTTGATCTTGGTCTTGTCCGCGGTCGACAAACCGAGGCCCGGCTTCGCGATATCGCCAACGATGGGGATGCAGCGCTTGGCCGCTTCACCGCCCCAGAAGTCCATCAGCTTCGCGACCTTCTTTTTGCTCTCGGCGCGAATCAGAAAGTAGACGGTCGTGTTCTTGCGTCCGAGTAGTTTTTTAACCAGTCGTTTGCCGATAAATCCGGATGCTCCGGTTACGAAATAAGTCATGTGGCCTCCATTAGTTCGAACTGCATTGACGCTGTTGCGCGAAATGCCCCCGATCCATTCTAGAGCCATTCTCCTAGGTAAATAGCGGGTTTCTAGGATGCGCGCTCTATGGGTGAGGCATAAAGTTCGTCCATCGAAACTTCACTCAAAAGGGAAACAACAAATGGTCAAGAAATTCAGCAAAGCCGCAGAAGCTAAATCAAACGAAAGCAATCTGCTCGAAACCGTTAAAGAATCATCCAGCCACATCTGGCTGGCAGGCCTCGGCGCATTTTCCAAAGCTCAAGAAGAAGGCAGCAAAGTGTTTGAAGCACTCGTTAAAGAAGGCTCCGGTCTGCAAAAAAAATTCCGTTCACTCGCTGACTCACGCATGAATGACGTGACCAACGAAGTCTCCGGCAAGATCACCGAAGCGACGAGCAAAGCTGCTGGCGCATGGGATCGTCTGGAAACCGTGTTTGAAGACCGCGTAGGCCGTGCCGTAGGCCGCCTGGGCGTGCCAACCAAGGCTGACATCACCAAGCTCACGCAGCGCGTTGAAGAGCTGACCAAACAGGTTCAAAAGATGAATGCGGGTAAAGCTGCACCGGCCAAAGCCGCTCCAGTTAAGGCAGCTCCAGTGAAGGCCGTCGCCGGCAAAAAGGCAGCCGCTCGCAAGCCTGCTGCCAGGAAGTAGTTTCAAACGACGATGAAATGCGGCCACTTCGGTGGCCGTTTTTCTATCATTCAGTGCATTAGCGATGTGCGCAGTGCGCGCACTTTTGCTACCGCACCGCAACATTCAGCGCTACACCATGACCAAACTCACCGACCCGGATACACCTCCTATCGCCCTGGCCCTCGCCGGCGGTGGCCCGCTGGGCGCGGTGTATGAAGTGGGCGCGATTGCTGCACTGCACGAAGCCTTGCCAACGCTCGATTTCACCAAGCTGCATTCGTATGTCGGCGTCAGTGCCGGTGCGTTCGTGACGGCGGGCTTGGCCAACGGCATCACGCCGCCAGAAATGGTGCAGCTCTTCATCGAAAACGAAGGCGAAGACGGCGACGCGCTTGCGCCCGGAGTATTCATGCGTCCGGCGCTGCGCGAGTACGCCTCCCGCCTGTCGAACCTTCCTGCAGCTGTCATCTCGGCACTCTGGGCCAGCGCACGCTCGCTGAAACCGAACCGCATGCTCTCCGAGTTGCAGCGTCTTAGCGCGGTCATCCCGACGGGGCTTTTCGACAATCGCACCATCGAACAAGCGATGCGCACGCTGCTGACCAGGCCCGGTCGGACTAACGATTTCCGCGAACTCAAGGCCAACCTCTTCCTGATCGCGACCGACCTCGATTCCGGCGAAACTGTCGAGTTCGGTTCCGCCACGATGAACCACATCCCGATCTCGCAAGCCGTGCAGGCCAGCGCCGCGCTGCCCGGAATGTACCCACCGGTGAAGATTGGTGCCCGCCATTATGTCGACGGCGCGCTTAACAAAACACTGCACGCTTCGAGCGCGCTCAATGCGGGTGCCAAGCTCGTGATCTGCGTCAATCCGCTGGTGCCATTCAATGGCACCGTCGCAGCGCGCGCGCAGTCGCATTTGGCCGAACGCGGTTTGCCTGCGGTGTTGTCGCAAACCTTCCGTGCGCTGATTCATTCGCGTCTTGAGAAGAGCCTGCAAAGCTACGCCACGACGTACAAGGACGCCAAGCTTATCGTGCTTGAGCCATCCAAAGGCGACGCCGATCTGTTCTTTTCCAATCTGTTCAGCTACGGCAATCGCCGCCGCCTCGCCGAGCATGCGTATCAGCACACGCGCGAGCAATTGCTCGCGCGCTCCGATGCCATCGCAGCCGAATTTGCGAAATACGGCGTCAAGCTAAATCTCAATGCGCTATCCGATCCGCATCGCAAATTGCTGCCGACCGCACGCAAAGTGGCACGGGGAGAAACTGGCGCCGCAGCGTCAAAACTTACGCAAGCACTGGACAAGCTAGAGGTCGCATTGCTCCGTTGATCGGTGATCAGCTTTTAAACGAAACGTCCGGTAGACAAGGGCTAGGTACGAATTTATTGGAAACCCGACTAGTAGCCATTTGCGCTGCTAGCCCAAACGAAATAAGCGATTCAGCGAAAAGCTGATCGACACACTCTAATTTCTTGCGCTCGCTCGCCACTTCCTCCACAATTGATTCAGAGGACGACAAAAAAGGACGGAGCGCAAGGTTGCCAACGGTGCAGCATTTCGCGCAAACACATGGAACGTAAAGCCCCCCGCCGCACCAAAGAGCGCATTCTTGAAGTGTCGCTCACAATGTTCAATTCGTTCGGCGAACCGAACGTGACGACCAATGCCATCGCCGATGAGATGAACATCTCGCCCGGCAATCTTTACTACCACTATCGCAGCAAAGACGAAATCGTCACCAAGATCTTCGCGCAGTTTGAGCGCGAGCTGGACGAGCTGTTTGCCATCGGCAAAGACCGTCCCGCCAACGTCGAAGACACCTGGTTCTGGCTGCATTTGCTGTTCGAAAAAATCTGGAAATACCGTTTCATCTATCGCGATTTGAACGACCTGTTGTCAAAGAATCGCATCATCGAAACGCACTTCAAAACCATCCTGCAAAACGCGCAGAAAAACACCGTGCGCCTCATGACCGAAATGCGCTCCATCGACGAACTCAGAGCCACCGATGGTGAAATTCAGGCCGTGTCCACCAACCTGGTTATGCTCGCCACCTACTGGCATTCATACTCGTACGTGATGAACCCGAGGAAGCTCGACGAGGGCAACGCAATGGGCCAAGGGGTGTTTCAGGTGATGGTGCTGCTCGCGCCGTATTTGCATGGCGACGCGCGCTTGTTGTTTGAAAAGCTCGCAGCCGAATACCGATAAAGAATCAAGGAGAAAAAATCATGGCAAAAAAAGGCGGCTGGGCCGCTTTCCCGCACGATAACAGCGCATTTGTTTACGACGGCGCTGCGCTCAAAAAAAACTGGGCTCGCTTGCATAAAGGCGATGCCGAACCGTTCCCGACGGATAAAGCCGTTGAAGAAGCCTGGCGGCTCTATCACGCCGGTGATTTTGAAGGCGCATACGTTGCCGGACTCGCGGCGGGACTTGACGGCTACAACGCCGCGAACAAAGCCGCCTGCATCTACAACAACTACCTCGAAACCAGCGACGCCAAAAAGCAAAAGGCCTACGAAGAGATCGCCGCCCGCTGCGAAGAACTGCAAGCCGCGCAAAAGAAAAACGCCAACGCGTACTATCTCGCCGCCTACTCGCTCGGTCGCTACGGCCAGCTGATCGGCGTTGCCAAAGCGCTCACGCAAGGCATCGGCGGCAAGGTGAGCACTGCGCTCAACACTGCGCTCAAGCTTGAGCCGAAACACGCCGACGCCCACATCGCCCTCGGTACCTTCAACGCCGAAGTGATCGAAAAAGTAGGCAGCCTGATCGGCAAGATGACCTACGGCGTCAGCAAAGAAGCAGCCGTCGAGAACTACGACAAAGCGCTCAAGTTAAACCCCGAATCAGCCGTGGCCCGCACCGAAAAAGCGGACGGGCTTTACAAGCTCTTTGGCGACAAGAAGATGAAGGATGTGGAGGCGCTTTATGCGGAGGCTGCGGGGTCGGAGCCGATGGATGCGATGGAGTGTCTGGATGTAGAGGCGGCTAAGGCGGAGATGGAAGACTGAGCTGAACTTGGGTCGCGGCAAGCCGCTCCACAAGGGCCATTGTTCTTGTAGGAGCGGCTTGCCGCGACCCAATGTGGCATCCGCGGTCAATGAGTTCACTACTTCCCAAGCGCGCCGGGAACAAGTCGCTACGTAAAGGCCGACGCTCGCTGGCAGGGCAGATTTATCACGTTACGGCGCGCGCTCACTCCAATACCAAACCGTTCGCCAACGCTGAGTTTGCAAACGCAGCCTGCGCTGCTTTTCACGCGACCTCGCGCGTTGTTGATGTGACGCTTTTGGCTTGGGTACTGATGCCAGATCATGCGCACTGGTTGATTGAAATTGGTGATCGGAGCAACGTCAGTGCCGTGGTCGCCTGAAATCTTCGGCGGCAGGCGCGATGAATCAGTTAACGGACGCGCCGAAGGGTCAGAGTGTCTGGCAGGCAGGTTTTTACGATCGCGCGATCCGAAGCGATGAAGATGTCCTGACTGTCGCCCGCTACGTCGTTGCCAATCCTCTCCGTGCGGGGTTGGTCACCCGGTTGTGTGATTATCCTTGGTGGAATTCGGTTTGGCTGTGAGTCGCACATTGGGTCGCGGCAAGCCGCTCCTACAAAGACCATGTTCTTGTGGGAGCGGCTTGCCGCGACTCACGATTCGACGCCTACGCCGTTTGAACCTTCAACACCACCGGCGCTTCCTTGATCGGTAAATGAATTAGCGCCGCCCCTATCGCGAGCGCGATATCGATTATCCAGATGGTGTCGTAACTCCCGGTCATGGTGAACACTTTGCCGCCTAACCATGCGCCGAGGAAGCCGCCGACTTGATGCGAGAGCATGACGATGCCGAACAACGTGGCCATGTTCGCGGTGCCGAAGAATTTAGCGACTAGGCCTGCGGTGGGCGGCACGATGGACAGGAACGTGAGCCCCATGACCGCTGCGAAAATCAGCATCACGGTGGCAGTCTTCGGTGACGCGAGGAAGATCATGACGGCTACTGCGCGCGCCGCGTAGACGAGCGAGAGCACCGACTTCATGCGCCCGCGGCCCACGGCCCAGCCCATGCCGAGGCTGCCGAAAATATTGAACAGACCCAAAAGCCCGAGCGACCAAGCGCTGATCGACGGTGGCAGTCCGCACGTGGCGACCACATTTGGCAAATGGGTGCCGAGAGACGCCACGTGAAATCCACATACGAAAAATCCTGCGCCGAGCAGCAGGAAGCTGCGGTCATTTAGTGCCTGCTTGATTGCCGCACCGGCAGGCATCGCCGGCGCGTTCGAATTGCCCCTCAACACCCATGCAGCAGGCAGCGCCAGCAACACGATCAGCCCAAGCGTTTGCATCGATCCCATCCAGCCAAGAAGCGCTTTCAGCCCCACCGCAACCGGCGCCAGCACAAACTGCCCGAACGAACCACCCGCGTTGACGATGCCGGTCGCCATTCCGCGCTTTTCCGGTGGTAACAGGCGCGTCGTCGCCGCCATCAACACTGACGGGCCTGCCATGCCCGCTCTGCCCGCAGCGAGAACACCAATCGCAAAAATCAGCCCAACGGTGCTCGACTTCATCGGTGTCAGCACCGTGCCCAGCGCCACGAAGCACACGCCAATGAAGAGCACGCGCCCGGCACCGATGCGATCGGCAAAGGCGCCAGCGAAGGGCTGCGTTAGGCCCCACCACAACTGCCCGAATGCGAACGCGAGGCTGATGTCGGCGATGCCAAGACCGGTGGATTTGTTGACGTCGCCGAGGAAAAGCCCCATCGACTGCCGCGTGCCCATCGTCAGCGCGAAGGTTCAGGCGGCGGCTAGCAACACGAGGCTGATCGAGAACCTTTGCTGGGTCGTCCTCATGGGGGCTTGGTGGAAAATCGTCGACAACAATTAATTACGGAGTGTATCGATGAACGCTGACGCAACCCTCGTCGCATGGCAAATCGATGAAGCGGCGATTCGCGCGCGCATTCGCGGGCGTGGCGTGGCCACGCGCGAACAATTGGCGGGGCTGACCGGGCTGGAGCAGATGCAGCGCATGATTGCCGGTGAGTTTCCTGCGCCACCGATCTCGGAGACGCTTGACTTTGCGCTGATTCACGTCGAATTCGGGCGGGCTGTTTTTCAAGGCAAGCCGTCGGCGAAAGTGTTGAATCCGATGGGCACGGTTCATGGGGGATGGTATGCCTCGATTCTCGATTCAGCGGTCGGTTGCGCGGTCAACACCGCAATGCCGGTGGGTCGCGGCTACACCACGCTTGAGCTGAAGCTAAACATTGTGCGCAGCATTTCGCTCGACGTGCCGCTGGTGCGGGCTGAGGGCTACACCGTGCATGTGGGCAGGCAGGTTGCGACTGCTGAAGGGCGTCTGGTCGGGCACGACGGCAAGCTGTATGCGCATGCTTCGACGACGTGTCTGGTGTTTGAGCTGCCGCCCGCGACGTAGCGACGCGCCGCTGAGTCAGTTAGGCGAGCTTCGCCACCCGCGCCTGCAAGCGTTGCAAATCGATGCGGGCGCGCTGAATGTCTGACGCAAACTTCGATACATCGTCGCGCTCGGCGACAAGTTCTGCTTCGGTATGCAGGTAGCGTTTCCCGGCTTCGTGCAAACTCGTTTGTGCGTTGTCGCCGAGTGCTTTCAGTGCTCTGAAAAAGCGAACGGCTTCGTTGGCAAGAATCGGCCCTACCACCCGCTCAAGCTCTGCTTCTGCGGCGAGTGGCAGCGACGTGAAGGCTTTGGAAATATCTTGCAACAGCGCAGCCTGACCGGAGATTTTCGCGCTGCGTAGGGCCGCCTCTTTCCCCTGCGCAATGAGCGGTAAAGCGGACAATGGAAACTCGACGCTAACCGTCAAATCTTTCTCCGATAGCGATGATGCACCTGCTTCGAACGCGCCATCCGCCGTGATTTTTAGCGTTGTTGACAGCGGCGGCATGCGCACTTGTAGCGTCTCCGCAGCGTGTGCGGCGAGCAGCTTTCGCGCAGCGTCGTCGTGTGAGAGGAGACGGGAAAGCGCGCGAGCGATGAGCGATGAAGGGAGCATTCAA